>Ga0307380_10001806_pt1 | contig 30841 bp, 22 predicted proteins | sample UN3MG_FD_202239 | JGI IMG/M metagenome (GOLD analysis project Ga0307380, IMG submission 202239) | Soil microbial communities from Risofladan, Vaasa, Finland - UN-3 | ecosystem: Environmental > Terrestrial > Soil > Coastal area > Acid sulfate soil | place: Finland: Risofladan, Vaasa | collected...
CATGAACTTGTGGTCGTCGAATCCGCGGTCCGCCAGCAGCGTTACCCGGATACCATCGGGCAACGCATCCAGGAATTTCGACACCACCTGGGCCTCGTGTTGTTGCCGTTGGCCCTTGAGTTCGGACTTGAGCACAGTGCGCCACACCAACGGCGTCGCTCGTCCATGCCTGGTAGTCAGGCTGAGCATCAACGTGGTCTGATCGTCAGCATCGAAATCAGACCAGTCGAGTATAACGATGATCTCTTTACGTTCTCCGACCATCGCCGGAACCCACAGGTCGAACATTTCCCACGGCTCGATGCCGGCGTTGCTCATCAATCTATCCACTTGCTTGATAGCATGTTTGTCGGCCAGACCCCGTGCGTATGCCAAACCGTGGCCGATGGCGTGGATGCCGAGGGCGTTGGCTTGCAAGACGCCGAGAGTTGCATCGGCCAGAGATGTGACTCTCTTGGCATGATAATCACAGGCAAGAAGAAATTCGAGGAATTGCCTGACAGGGCCGGATCTGAACTTCCGCTTCTTCTTCATGGGTACCCTCCTTGGCTGAAAAGAATACCCATTCGACAGCGAGAAACAAGTTCTTGTATGGAGCGGTTTGATTTCTTGGATCAATTCGATCACTTACGAGTTATAGTTCAAGTGATAAATGAGGGGATCTCTGAGCTCTAGCAACGCAATCAACTCAGACGTGTGTAAGAGCAAAGCGAAGCGGCGCTTTTGCTCACCGGTTATGTTGAACGCTTGCGGGGTATTACTTTGACCTCTCAGATCGATTTTGTGCGTCGTTTTTTCAAGCTGATTGCTGCCCAGTCTTCGTTACCGCCGGCATCCGGCCACTCTCTACTAAAGCTCTTCGCACCTATACCAACGACGTGCGGGACTTGCCGAGTGCCTCGTGCTTCGGCATGTGCCACACATTCGTAGGCATCGGCATGCCTCGCCACAAATTTCTTTTCACTGATGTCCATTGTTAGCCCGTTCTTTTAGCTCGGCACCTGAATTGGAGTGGATGGCTGTCTTGCGGGGCACGATTACCTTCTGACCGGTCCTGGGATTGCGACCCTCCCGCGTGTCGTATGGAAGAGTAGGGGGTGCGGGGGCTCGCCCCCCCACCTCGTTCGCGCTTGCGTGCTCGTGCCTCATGACGTCCGGCGCGGTTGCAGGTTCCGTGCCGATACCTTGTCGAGAGAGTTGGCTGCGTCGTGGCGACATCGTGGACAGGGCTTGCGTATCTTCTCAAGACGAAACTCTCTGCCGAATGAGTCCACGGCGGCTGGAGCGAAATGGAGCGAAATGGAGCGTATTGGAGCGGCCACCGTGAAGCGCGCTCCAATACGCTCCAACCGCCGGCGCGGATCTTCTTCGATTCGTCGTATGTCGACCCGATTTCGTCAGAATTCTCGTTTGGCACGGTGATTGCTCTGCAACACCTCCCAGTACCGTAAGGCGGGGACCGCCGTTCTTCACATCGGTCCTCGCAAGAGGGCGTCCCCGAGCTGATAAACCGATCGAGGGCCGCACCCGAGGGCACCGTTGAGAAACACGGCAGAGAAACGCGGACAACACGGAAAAACGCGGCAACCAACCCATGCAAGGAGGTAATCCGTGAAGTACTCGAGCCGACAGGAAACAAAAGGACAATGGACACGACTTTCAAGATGATGGATCGATCCGGAAAAGGCACGTTCGTCAACGACCAGATACCCAATATCTCGGGGGAGATTACCACCAGGACCCAGGTAGCCTTGGACCTGGTCAATGCGGCCAAGGGCATGGGGATCCTGGACAGAGTGATGTTGGTGTTGTCACAGCTCTGTGGTAAAGTAAGCGGTGACATTTCAGATTTGCCGCGCCCGGGAGAAAGGAGGAAAGAAGAATGGCGCGGCCAAGGAAAGGAAGATACCGAGTGCTGGGACCCTACAGACACCACAACAAGTGGCGAGTTATCTGCATCGGACCAGAGGGCTCGCGAGAGGTGGCGACGTTTGGAAGCGAAAGAGAAGCAAAAAAAGAGGCAGCGGCGCTGCGGCGGTTGCAGCCGGGAAGACTGACAATGGAGATGGTGCTGGACAAGTACGAGCAATACCTGGTGGGAAAGGGCAACAAGACCTCCAGCATCGAACGGACCATGCGCAGGCTCAGACTGTTCCATGATCCGGAAGTACCCGTTGCAGACGTGACGACTGCTCGGCTCAAGAAACGGTACGCCGAAAGGCAGGAACAGGTTGCCGTCGACACACACAGAAACGAGCTGAACGAGTCCAAGACGTTCTGGCGATGGTGCGTGCGCGAGGGCTATGTCAGTCACTCGCCGGCAGAGGACATAGAGCCTCAGGGCCGGCGCAAGAGAGGCAAGTTTCAGTTGCGGAGATCGGAGGCTCGGTCATTGTTCGCAGAGGCCCACAGATTGGCCGAGTCCGAAGGAGACGAGCGGGCCCTGGCGGTGCTTTCGATTCTCTGCATGGGTCTGCGATCCGGCGAGCTACTCAATCGCCGGGTGCGGGACGTGGACGTCGGGCCTGAAGGCGTACTGCTCTGGATCGACGAGGGGAAGACTCCCTCGGCCAGGCGCTACCACGAAGTGCCTGATCCGGTGGCCGGGCTCCTGGCTGCCCGGGTGGCCGGACGGGATCCGAAAAGCTGGCTGTTTCCGGCCGACACGGCGAGCGGCCACCGGCGGCGCGAATGGATGGGATCAGCCACCAATCGCCTTTGCCTTGCCGCCGAGGTGCCCGTGGTCACCACTCACGGTCTGAGGGGCACCTGGGCGACGCTGTCGTCAGAAGCGGGGGTTGCTTCCCACGTGGTTGCCCGCGAACTTGGTCATGCGAGCCCATTAGTCACCAAGCGCCACTACATATTGCCCGGATCCGACGACCGGACGAGGACTCGGAAGATGCTCAGGGTCATCTCCGGGGGAACTCGGTATGACGCACGGGAGCGGGAATGAAACTCAGAATTTCGTTCCCGCCCGGTAAAAATGACTTGAAGCATAAAAAAAAGAGATGTAGAAACAACAGGATTAGAAGCGCCGGCGTGGTGAAACTGGTAGACGCACGGGACTCAAAATCCCGCGGAAGCAATTCCATGTCGGTTCGATTCCGACCGCCGGCATTCTGATGGCCCGCAAGGCTCCGGTTGACGGGGCCGTGCGGGCTTATTGTTGGAGACCGCAGGCGATTCTTCGGGCTGGATGAAGCCATGATCAGGTGCCTGGTGATCCTGTTGCCGGTGTTGCTCTGCGCGGGCTGCGGCTCGACCGGCGCGCACAGCGCGCTTCCGGCGCCGGCCGGAGTGGACGTCGACCGGGCGCTGTGCCTGGCGACCGGCTTGCCGGGCGGCGCCGATCAGAATTCTCAGGCCAGGCGTTCGCGCAGGCTCGAACTCGCGCGCGGCGCGGGAGTCGGGCTTTTGCGCTGGGAGTTCCTGTGGAGCGCCGTCGAGCGAGTGCGCGGCGATTTCAATTTCGAGGCATATGACCGCCTGGTCGATGCGTCCGCTGCTGTCGAGACGGGCTGGATCGGATTGTTGGCCTATGGCAATCCCTGGGCCAGCGCGGCCACCGAAAGCGATGACAAGTACCCGCCCGACGACCCGGCCGATTTCGCAAGCTACGCCGGCGCCACGGCGGCGCACTTCAAAGACAGGATCACTCGTTGGGAAATATGGAACGAACAGAACGCCGGCTACCGCTTCTGGCTGCCCGCAGCCGATCCTGCCGGCTACGCGGATCTGCTGGCGGCCGCCGCGGCCGCGATCAGGCAGGCCGATCCCGAAGCCCGGGTGGCCTTCGGCGGAACCTTCTTCGCGCCTCAGGGAATTCCCGGGGCGCTCGAGTTCATCGAGGACTGCTACGCACAGCGGCCCGATCTAGGCGACTACTTCGACGCCATGGCCGTACACCCCTACATGCTCTACCCGCCGGCCGTGGCTCCCGAGAGCAAGCAGGCCTTGCCTCCCTTCGACTACCTCGAGCAGCGCAGCCTGCCGGAGATGATTGCCGACATCCGTGCCGCACTCGATGCCCACGCTGACGGCGACAAACCGATCTGGATAACCGAGCTGGGCTGGCCGGAATTCGAGTCCGTCCCGGCCGGCCAGCAGGCCGACTACCTGGCTCGCGCCTACCTGCTTTCCTTGGCCGCCGGAGTAGAATATGTCTGCTGGTTCACATTGGAAGACTCCGTCGGGCACACCGCTGTCTGGGAGGATTCTTTCGGCCTGGTGCCCTACGATCCCGACCCGACGGACGGACAAGATCCCGAGCCCAAGCCGGCCTACCGCGCTTTAGAAACACTTTCGAAGGTGCTGTCCGGCACGCGCTTCGATAGCGACCTGGGCGCCGAGGGCAACCTGCCCCCGGACGTGCATCTGCTGCGTTTCGCGACTCCCGATCGAGGGCGCCAGGTTCTGGCGGTCTGGAGCCGCGGCGCGGACCAGACGATCGATCTCGAGCCCAGCCTGCCCGGCTACCGCTTCAGCGGCGCCTTCGCCATGACCGGCGAGGCGCTCGCTCTGGATGCGGAGGACGGCACGTCGATCGATGCCGGCGGCGATGTGATCTACCTGGTCGAGGTTGCAGACTGATTCACGGCCGACGAGCAGAGTCGGCATGACGGCAGGAGGTATGAGAGTTGAAACGGATCGTATTGTCGATGATTTCGATGTTTCCGTTCGTCGGTGTTTTGGCCTGCGGCTCGGGCGATTCCGCAGGGCGGATCAATGTCGGCGTGATGACCTTCAACGTCCTGTGCTCTTTCTGCAACGACCAGTATGATCCCTGGGAAGAGCGGCTCGACTACTTCGCCGATATCATGCAGCGTCACGATCCCGACCTGCTGGGCTTGCAGGAACTAACCTGGGCATCGGAAGTCGACCAGTTCCTGGCTTTCATGGACGGCTACGAGGCCGCCTATTTTGTCGGCCAGACTCCCGGTCCGCTGGGACAGTACGAGTATCCCGACGCCGCCATCCTTTACCGCGCCGCGCGCTTCGAATTGGAAGAGAACGGTTTCTACTGGCTGAGTCCCACGCCGGACGAGCCCTGGTCTTCCGGCTTCTCCGAAAACCTGCAGCTTCCGCGCCTGGTCAACTGGGCGCGCCTGCTCGAAAAAAACACCGGCCGCGAAATCGTGTTCATCACCACCCATTTCGACAACAATTCGCCCAGCCAGGAACTCTCGGCCCCGCTCTTGCTGGAACGTACGGCTCCCTGGGCCGACGAACTGCCGGTGATCGTCACCGGCGACTTCAACTCGCAGCCGGCCGACGAGGCTTACCATATCTTGACCGAAGGAGTCGCCGGTGACGTCTTTCACTTGACCAACGCCTTCGATATCGTCGCCGAATGGTCGCTGGACAGCAACCAGGACCCGGCCCCGGACTATGACACCACAAGCCGCATCGATCATATCTTCACGGCAGGAAAAGACATGACCTTCGATTGCTCCGCCTGGACCGCTGACCTGCACGTCTACGGCCAAGGTGAAAAATATCCCTCCGATCACTGGCCTATTGCGGCAAGGCTCTCGTTCTAGTAGCACCTAGACTCACTGGCAACTCCATGTGCCAGTTATGTGCCTTCTTGGCGCAATAGTTTGATCCCGTTCAACACCAACTCGGCGCCAGGCATGGAAATTATCAACTGGATCTTCAACTTGCCAGACTTGGTGCAGCGTGACCATGTGGCACGATTATTGCTATTAACTAGCGAAAATTCCTTGGAGGTATTGACCATGATTCGTCGAAGCTTTCTTTTTATAGTGCTGGCGCTTTTGGTAGTGAGTTGCTCAGATAACGGTTTCGATCCTACCCTGGTGGCGCAGGGCCGTCCGATCATGTACGGCTCGCCCGACACCAACCCGGCCCACGACGCGGTCGTGGCCGTCACCAATCGCCAGCACCAGTACTTCTGTTCGGCCACGCTGATCGCGGCCGATGTCGTCATGACCGCCGGCCACTGCCTCGACGGGCAATCGGCCTCAAACGTCGACATCTTCTTCGGCTCCGACGCCTACTCGGGAGTAGGCACTTACGTGCACACCAGCGAGCTGGCCGTGCACCCCAACTACGACGGCTACAATATCCTCAACGACATCTCGCTGGCCCGCCTGTCGAGCGCCGCTCCCTCCGGGGTGGTGCCCATCCCGCACTTGCCGGCCAGCCTGGGCCTGACGTCCTCCGACGAGGGGAAGACGGTCGAGTTCTCCGGCTTCGGCCTGACGGAGGACGGGACCGACGGAGATAAGCTGCACGTCAACGGAGTCATCGACACCGTTTGCGGGGGCAGCGGATCGTGCGGCAACGTCGTGCCGCACGCCTTCGGCTACAATCAGGCCTCGGGCGGGCCCTGCTCGGGAGACAGTGGCGGTCCGGCCTTCATCCTGCGCTCGGGCACGGAGTATGTCGCCGGTGTGACCTCATACGGCGATCAGAATTGCACCCAGTTCGGGGTGAGCACAACCGCCAGCGAGTTCGCCAGCTGGATCGAGAACTTCATCGGCGGCAGCGGCACCGAAGACTGCGTAAACGGCCAAGACGACGACGGCGACGGCATGACCGACTGCGACGACTTCGACTGCACTTATCACCCGAACTGCGTCGGCCCGGGAGCCTGCGAGTCGGCTGTGACCGTCTCTTGCGGCGACGTGATCAATGCAACGACGGCCGACGGGACGAACGTCTATTCGACCTACGGCTGCCTGACCGACGGCACCGAGGACGGGCCCGAGCTGGCCTACAAGCTCGATCTGCGCTCCGGCACCGAGTTCACGGTCACCTTGCAGCCTTCCGGACAGGGCGATCTCGACCTGTTCTTGCTGCCGGCCTCGGGCGAGAGCTGCAGCCTGTCCGATTGCCTGGACGCCTCGTACAATGAGGAGCCCAACAACGAGACGATCAGTTACCAGATGCCGGCCGGCGGGGCCTACCTGGTGGTCGAGACCTGGGACACTGCGACCACATTCCAGTTGCAGATCCAGTGCGACACACAGGTCGAGCAGTGCGCCAACGGCATAGACGACGACGGTGACAGGCTCATAGACTGCAATGATCCAGACTGCGCAAACGACTCGCATTGCCAGGTGCCGGCCGAGAACTGCTCGAACAATATTGACGACGACCAGGACGGGGCCACCGACTGCGACGACACAGATTGCATAAACGACGCGGCCTGCCAGGTGCCGGTCGAGAACTGCTCGAACAATATCGACGACGACCAGGACGGAGCCACCGACTGCGACGACACAGACTGCGCTTCCTCGATGGCCTGTATGACTCCGGCCGAGAACTGCACGAACAATGTCGATGACGACCAGGACGGGGCCACCGACTGCGACGACACGGACTGTGCCAGCAACGCGGCCTGCCAGGTGCCGGCCGAGAACTGCACGAATGACATCGACGACGATCAGGACGGGGCTACCGACTGCGACGACAGCGACTGCGCCGACAACAACGCCTGCCAGGTGCCGCCCGAGGACTGCACCAATACCATCGACGACGACCAGGACGGGGCTACCGACTGCGACGACACAGACTGTGTCAATCATCCGTCCTGCCAGGCCTACCAGGAGAACTGCTCAAACGGCATCGATGACGATCACGACGGGGCGCTGGACTGCGAAGACACCGACTGCGCCGGCGATACAGCCTGCCTGCCGCCGAGCGAAGACTGCACAAACGGCAAAGACGACGACCACGACGGTATCATCGACTGCAATGATCCCGACTGCTCCGGCTACTACATTTGCCAGAACGATAGTGGTTCCGGCGGCTGTGCCGAGGCGCCCATGGGCGGCCTGGGCCTGCTGCCCTGGTTGCTGGGGCTGTGCCTGCTAGGACGCAGGCGGCGCACGATCTGAGCCGGAATATACTCTCTATCCATTTCTGGCTTGACCTGGGATGATAGCTGGGACAAGATCCGCCCAAATGATGCTAGAGGTGCGTGTAGGAGTGTCTATACGGGGAGGTGGAGGATGACAGGATGGTGGAAGAAGGGCGCGACAGGAGTGTCGAGGGGAAGGGTGTGTGCGTTGACGGGGACAGCGGCGAGGCGCGTGTCGAAATGGCCTGCAATCATCCCGAAATCGTTCACAGGAACAGTCGCATGTCGAAGACCAAGGGAACCATAGGCATTCTCACCGGGGGCGGCGATGTGCCGGGACTCAACCCGGCCATCAGGTCGATCACCATCCGGGCCATCCGCGAGGGCTTCAAGGTGATCGGCATCCGGGGTGGCTGGGGCGGGTTGGTCGAGATGCAACGCGATCCTGAATCCGACAGCTCCAACTATTGTATCTTGACCGAAGAGCTGGTCAATCAGGTCGGCCGCAGCGGCGGTACCTTCCTTCACACTTCGCGCACCAACCCGGGCAAGGTAAGCCAGTCGGAGGTGCCGGAGCACCTGCGCGACAAATACAATGACGAGTTCAACGATCTGACACCGGAAGTGCTCAAGAACCTCGAACACCTGGGCATCGATTATATGATTCCCATCGGCGGCGACGACACCCTCAGCTACGGGGCGCGCCTGCAAAAAGAGGGCTTCAGGGTCATCGCTATTCCCAAGACGATGGACAACGACGTCCCCGGCACCGACTACTGCATAGGTTTCTCCACCTGCGTGACCCGCATCATAGAGCTTACCCACCGCCTGCGCACCTCGGCCGGGTCCCACGAGCGGCTGCTGATCATCGAGGTCTTCGGGCGCTACGCGGGTTTCACCTCGCTCTTGCCGACCATGGCCGGGGCGGCCAATCGCTGCATCATCCCCGAGTACCGCTTCGACGTCGAGCGCCTGACGGAGCTGTTGTGGGCCGATCGTTACACCAACCCCAGCAAGTACGCCGTCTGCCTGGTGTCGGAGGGCGCCACCTTCAAGGGCGAGAACGAGATGAGCTTCGAGGATACCCAGACCGACGCTTACGGGCACCGCAAGCTGGGTGGCATCGGCGACCTGGTTTCTTCCAAGGTCAAGGAGTTGGCTCCCAAGTACTCCGCCAAAGGCAAGGCGATCGGCGTCATCAATCAGCGCCTGGGCTACCTGGTGCGCTGCGGCGACCCGGACGCCATTGACTCGATCGTGCCGATGGCTTTCGGCAACCTGGCGCTCAACCTGATCCTCGAACGCAAGCACGGCAGGCTGGTCAGCCTGCGCAACGGGCGCTATGACAACGTGCCGCTCGAGGTGGTGGACGGGGCCAGCAAGGTAGTCGACATCAACAAGTATTACAACACCGACCGCCTGCGCCCGAAGTACAAGACCTTCGACGGCAAGCCGCTGTTCATTATGACCAGCGACTACTGAGATGAACGCTGAATTCGACCTACTGATAATCGGGGCCGGGCCCGGCGGCTACGTGGCTGCCATCCGCGCGGCGCAGCTAGGCCTGCGGGTCGCGCTGGTCGAACGAGATCGGCGGCTGGGGGGCACCTGTCTCAGGGTCGGCTGCATTCCCTCCAAGGCCTTGCTCGAGTCGAGCCGCATCTACGAGATGTTATCAGGCAATCTCGGCGATCATGGATTGTCTGTTACAGGCGCAGGGCTCGATATCCCGGCGCTGATGCGGCGCAAGGAGCGCGTGGTAGGGCAGCTTACCTCCGGCGTTGACAAGCTGATTACGAAAAACGGCGTGACGCTAGTCCGCGGCGAGGGCCGCCTGGCAGGCCCCAATAAAGTGCGGGTTATGGGCGAAGAGGGCAATCGCGAGTTGACGGCCGAAAACATCCTTTTGGCCACGGGCTCCGCGCCGGTAGAATTACCGCAGCTTCCCTTCGACGGCCGGCATATTGTCTCTTCGAGCGAGGCGCTGGCTTTCGAGGAAGTTCCCGAAAGACTTCTTGTGGTCGGGGGCGGGGCGATCGGGCTGGAGCTTGCGCAGGTGTGGCAGCGGCTGGGCGCGCGGGTGACGATCGTCGAGATGCTGCCGCAAATCGCTCCCTTCGCAGACAAGCTGGCGGCCCGCCTGTTGCAGAGGGCCTTGAAAGATAAGGGCATCGAATTTCATCTCGGCACGCGGGTAGAAGCGGCAACGGTCGAGGGCGATGTCGTGCGGGCGCGACTTATGGACGAGCGCGCTAAGGGATCGGAAATCGACTGCGACCGGGTGCTGGTGGCGGTAGGCAGGCGTGCGTACAGTGAGGGCCTCGGTCTTGCCGAGGCAGGGGTGGTGCTCGACGAGCGGGGCAGGGTGACGATCGACGACGAATTCAAGACCTCGACAGGGTCGCTAAGGGCGATCGGCGACCTGGTGGCCGGTCCAATGTTGGCCCATCGAGCCATGCAAGAGGGCCTTGCTGTCGCCGAGTCGCTGGCGGGCCTTCCGGCCAAGCGCGAGATCGATGTCATTCCGGCGGTGGTTTACACCCACCCCGAGTTGGCCATGGTGGGCAAGACCGAAGAGCAGTGCAAGACCGAGGGGCTGGACTACCAAAGCGGCCGCTTCTATTTCAAGGCCAACGGCCGCGCGCTTACGGCCGGCGACGCCGAAGGGGTGGTCAAGCTGCTGGCCGCCAAGGACGACGGCAAGATCCTGGGCGTGCACATCCTGGGCCCGTGCGCCTCAGAGTTGATAGCCGAGGCGACGCTGGCAATGAAGCTCGGTGCCAGTGCGGCCGACCTGGCCAACACCATCCACGCCCACCCGACCCTGTCCGAAGCCCTCAAAGAAGCCGCTTTAGCCGCCTGCGGCCGGGCCATCCACGCCTGAAGACTTTGCCGTATCAGACCCGCTTCTCGGCGGCGATCTGTCGCTTGAGCCAGATGTTGAACGACCACATCATGGCGGCCGAGAGCAGGCCGATGCCGCCCAGGATCAGCCAGCCGATGGTGTTCTGTACGGGGTCGAGTTCGAGTAGTCCGTTGGGCAGCTTGGTGGAGCCCGCGCACATGACTTCGTTGAAGATCAAGGCGCCCACAGGGCCGCCGGCCAGGGCGCCTAAAGCCACCGGCAGGTTGGCGTAGCCCAGAAACAGGCCTTCCTGACCCTTGGGAGAAAGCGCCCCGATATACTCGTAGGCTCGCGGGGCCGCGAAAAGCTCTCCGAAGGCCACCAGGCCGACGGTCATGATGCCGAACATCGAGGCGATCGGGATCCAGTTCCAGACGTCTGCCCTGATGGAGTCGGACAGCCAGATGGGCACCAGGTTGATCAGGAAGGCCGTGCCGACGACGATGTTGCCGATGATGATCGAGCGCACCGGCTTCATTTTGCCGAAAAGACGTGTCACCGCCAGTTGGAAAAAGACGATCACGAAGGGGTTGGCCATTGTGTACAGATCGACGGCCGGGTCGATCTCGAGGACCTTCTTCCAGTACAACGGCACCACGTTGTAAACCTGGTTGTAGAGGAACCAGAAGCCGGATGAGGCCAGCAAAAAGAGCGTGAAGCGGGGATTGCGCAGCACTAAAACCATGTCTGCCAGTATACGACCGACCGATTTTCTATTTTTGGCCTCTTTCGGCTGCGCGCCGCCGGAGGGCTCGTGATCGTGGTAGAGGAAGAGCACCACGAAGAAGGTCAGCACGCTGAAGCCGGCGCCCACGGCGAAGATGTAGCTGAGATCGAAATGGGTTCGAAAGATCCAGCTTGTGAAACGCCCCAGCAGCGAGCCGATGTTGATCACCATGTAGAAGATGGCGAAAGCCAGCGTGGCTCGCGATCCGGCCGTCTTCTGCACCGTGCCGGAGATGCAGGGCTTGATGACCGAACCGCCGAAGCCGATCAGTAAAATACCCAGCACAACGGTCAGGATGGTTTGCCCACTGGCGCTGACCTCGTTGCCGATCGTTGTAGACAGGCTGCCGAAGCCGAACCAGACCGGGCTGCCCATCAGGAAGTAGCCCATCGCCAGCAGCACGAAGGCAACCAGCAGTGAGCGCTTGAAACCCACCTGGTCGGCGATGGTGCCCGACAAGATCGGCAGAAAGTAAATCAGGCCCCACAGCACGCTGCTCGAAAGCGTGCTCGGCCAGTAGTCGCCAAGCCCAAGCTGTCCCAGGTAGATGACAACGAACGAAGCCATCGCATAGTAGGCCGAGCGCTCGAACAGCTCGGTCAGGTTGGCGGTCCAGTACTCTTTCGGGAAAGCCGTCTTGACTTCATGGTCGGCGCTGTCGCCCGGTTGTTGCGGCATGGCGGCTCCTTGTGGTTTGAGTCGTGTCTTGGCCTCATAGCCCGGAGAAGGGGGGCGCGTCAAGTTGCGCTTGGCAAAGACCAGGGATATTCTCGGGCTTGAAGTCCTGATAGGAGGTTCTCGCGATGCGAAGACTCTTGTTCATTTCTGTCGGCCTGCTGTTGGCGTCGTGTTCTTCGAGCGGAAACGGCGGCGGCGACGCCGGCTGCCGCGACGACAACAGCTATACTTTCCCGATCGGCGCCCGGGACGATACCTTCTACGTCGGCCCCTACCTGATGCACACGACGCTGAACGAAGTTTCCATCTCCTGGGAGACCGAGCAGGCAAGCGGCACGCGTCTCGAGTATGGCCGCGACTCGAATTACGGGCGGCAGATCGTGGGCGACTCCGGCAGCATGCACCAGGTTACCGTAACCGGCCTCGAACCGCAGACGCTCTACCATTACCGGGCCTGCAGCGATGAGACTTGCAGCGGCGATCTCACCTTCTCGACGGCCCCGCAGGCGGGCAGCCGCTTTCGCTTCGCGGTCTACGGCGACAGCCGCTCAAATCCGCCGGAGCACCAGCGGGTTGCCGAGGGGATAATCGGTGAAACGCCCATTTTGGCCTTCAACGTCGGCGACGTCGTCGAGAACGGCAACAACCGCGACGAATACAAGAGCATGCACTTCGATCCGACGCGTCGCCTGGGCGAGTACGTGCCGATCTACGTCGCCATCGGCAACCACGAGATGAAGCAGTACGAAGTGCCCGACTTCCTGGACTACATGATGTTTCCCGAAGACCCCGATGTGCCCCTGCCCGAGTTGAGTTACACATTCACATACGGTGACGCCTATTTCCTGGTGCTCGATTCGACCCTGGATCATTTCGACTTGTTCTTTCCGCTCGAGGGCTCCGAGGACCCGCCGCTGTGGAAGTGGCTCAAGGAAAAGGCCGCCTCCAAAGAGGCGCAGGCGGCCCGCTGGCGCTTCGCCTTGATGCACTACCCGCCCGACTCGGAGTGCTATGCCGAGGCCGACTACGGCATTCCCTCAACGGCCATACGCAACTACGTCGTTCCGCTTCTGGCGGAGAACCACTTCACGGCACTGTTCGCGGGCCACCAGCACGACTACGAGTACATGGAGATTTCGGGGCTGCCCTGCATAATCACCGGCGGCGGCGGAGCCGGGTTGGAGACCTGCGCCAATTGCACACGCGACGTATCCGAGATAACCACGGTGGCCTGCCTGCATAATTACCTGACTGTAGATCTAGGTTGCGACAAGGCCGTAGTCCGGGCAGTCGACACTGACGGGAACGTTTTCGAGCAGCACGAGTTCGATAGATAATCAGTCGCGGCGCCTCCGCACGAGGACAAGCAACCCGAGGAGCAGCAGAAGCGGTATACCGCTTCTGCCAGTGCCGTTGCGGTTGGCCATGACGCAGCCGCATCCGCTCGAGGATGTGTGGGTCTCCTCGACAACGGTGCACTGGAGGCTGCAGGGGCCTGCGTCGCTGTTGTCCGGGCCGTCGTCGCACTTTTCGCCTGCATCCACGATTCCGTTTCCGCAGCTCTCGTCTGACATGCAGGTTGCGCTGCAGCCGTCGCCGCTGACGGTGTTACCGTCATCGCAGGCCTCGCCGGTATCAACGACGCCGTCGCCGCAGTTCGGAAGCGCGCAGTTGGACTGGCAGCCGTCGCCGTCCGTTGTGTTGCCGTCGTCGCAGGCCTCGCCCACGGCCGCATCCAGGTGCCCGTTGCCGCAGGTCTCGTCCGACATGCAGTCCGACGAGCAGCCGTCGGCCTGCACGCTGTTGCCGTCGTCGCAGGCCTCGCCGGTATCCACGATGCCGTTGCCGCAGTACTCGATCACACACGTGCCGCCGCAGCCGTCCCCGGCTTCAGTGTTTCCGTCGTCGCAGGTCTCGCCCGCGGCCGTGTCGACGATGCTGTTTCCGCAGCTCTCATCGGATGTGCAGGTGGCCGAGCAGCCGTCGCCGCTGACGGTGTTGCCGTCGTCACAGGCCTCGCCGGTATCCACGACGCCGTCGCCGCAGTTTGGAAGCGCGCAGTTGGATTGGCAGCCGTCGCCGTCCGTTGTGTTGCCGTCGTCGCAGGCCTCGCCCACGGCCGCATCCAGGTGCCCGTTGCCGCAGGTCTCGTCCGACATGCAGTCAGACGAACATCCGTCGGCCTGCACGCTGTTGCCGTCGTCGCAGGCCTCGCCGGTATCCACGATGCCGTTGCCGCAGTACTCGATCACACACGTACCGCCGCAGCCGTCCCCGGCTTCGGTGTTTCCGTCGTCGCAGATCTCGCCCGCGGCCGTGTCGACGATGCCGTTTCCGCAGCTCTCGTCGGATGTGCAGGTGGCCGAGCAGCCGTCGCCGCTGACGGTGTTGCCGTCGTCGCAGACCTCGCCGGTATCCACGACGCCGTCGCCGCAGTTCGGAAGCGCGCAGTTGGACTGGCAGCCGTCGCCGTCCGTTGTGTTGCCGTCGTCGCAGGCCTCGCCGGCGGCCGTGTCAATGTAGCCGTTGCCGCAGGTCTCGTCCGACATGCAGTCAGACGAGCAACCGTCGCCGCCGACGGTATTTCCGTTGTCGCAGGCCTCGTCCGGATCAACGATGCCGTTGCCGCAAACCTCGATCAGGCAGGTGGCGCTGCAGCCGTCACCCGCCGCCGTGTTGCTGTCGTCGCACTCCTCGCCCGCGGCCGTGTCGACGATGCCGTTTCCGCAGCTCTCGTCGGAGGTGCAGGTGGCCGAGCAGCCGTCGCCGTCCGTGTTGTTGCCGTCGTCGCAGGTCTCGCCGCTGTCCACGACGCCGTCGCCGCAGTTAGGAAGCGCGCAGTTGAACTGGCACCCGTCGCCGCTGGTTGTGTTGCCGTCGTCGCAGGCCTCGCCCACGGCCCAGTCCAGGTACCCGTTTCCGCAGGTCTCGTCCGACATGCAGTCAGACGAGCAGCCGTCGCCGGCCGTGACATTGCCGTCGTCGCAGGTCTCGCCCGGATCAAAGATGCCGTTGCCGCAGTACTCGAGCACACACGTGCCGCCGCAGCCGTCCCCGGCTCCCGTGTTTCCGTCGTCGCAGGTCTCGCCCGCGGCCGTGTCAATGTACCCGTTGCCGCAGCTCTCGTCGGAGGTGCAGGTGGCCGAGCAGCCGTCGCCGTCCGTGTTGTTGCCGTCGTCGCAGGTCTCGCCGCTGTCCACGACGCCGTCGCCGCAGTTCGGAAGCGCGCAGTTGAACTGGCACCCGTCGCCGCTGGTTGTGTTGCCGTCGTCGCAGGCCTCGCCCACGGCCCAGTCCAGGTACCCGTTTCCGCAGGTCTCATCCGACATGCAGTCCGAAGAGCATCCGTCACCGGCCGCGACATTGCCGTCGTCGCAGGTCTCGCCCGGATCAAGCCAGCCGTTGCCGCAGTACTCGATCCTGCAGTACTGGCTGCACCCATCGCCGTCTATCGTATTGCCGTCGTCGCACTGCTCTCCCCCATCCTGGATTCCGTCGTTGTTGCATCCGCCCCACACCCAGGTGTCGGAATAGATGGTGGAGCCCGAAACACTGTAGCTCGCGCCGCCCCACAGGTTGTCGTTGCCATAGGCCACCATGCCGATGAGAACACCGTTCGTATCGATTCCCACAAAGGCTGAGTCGACGCTGGGAACCCAGGTGACCTGGCCGATCATGGTCCCACTCGTGTTCCACACGGTCAGATACTGGGTGCCGTTACGGCTTGCCGTGAGCCCGACCTGGGTTACAGGGACAGAAAAGGTGGCCACTCCGGCAAAGTGAACATATGCCCCTGTCTGCTCCCCGCCGCCTGCAATCGGAGCAGGGAAGACTATGCCCCCAGTATCGTACTGTGGATTAGTAGCGCTTCCCCCGGTGGTCACACCGGGAAGTAAACTCGTGAGTGCGCCAGTGCGGAAGGTCAAGCCCTGGCTGCTATACAGGCCAAGCGGTATGTTACCCGACGTGGGCCCCTCGTCGAAGCGGCCCTCGCTAATAACGGACATCTGGCTACTGTCCGTGAGAGCCGTGACGGCTCCCTGGGCCGTGATGGTGCCTGCCAGGGCCTGGCTTGAAAATACAATCGCCATCAGGCCGGCGCAAAGTACAGTTGTTCTCAGTGGCGAATCTGTTAAGTACCTTGATCTCATACTCTTCTCCTTTACGTATTTTTAAAGAAAACCTCTCTCTGCCTGCAACCGAAAAATAAGGCGGAGTCTACACTTGCTGACCAGCTTTATCCAATAAAAGAAAGTCGGTTATAACTACTTGATATTATTCAGGAGACTTTCTTGCCGCCAGCGTTTGCCTCAGCCCCCGCTCATCATGTGCAGCACGTCGACCACGTCGCCGGCCCGCAATACATGGGTCGGCCACTCTTCCTTGGGAATACGCGTACCGTTTACGAAAACCGTCTTGAGAGGAAAGGAATACTTCTTCTGGTCGATAATGTCAGCGATGGTCAGACCTTCGCTGAATGGATGCGGATCGCCGTTTACCGTCAAGGCCGTCAAGAAGTGGTCTTTCTTTTCGAGGCTTTCTTGCGGACGTTCTTTTTCTTGGCCGGTTTCTTTCCAGCCTTCTTGACCAAGTCGACCAGCCCATCAACCTTGTCGAGGCCAAGTTCGCGAATTTTCGTCAAGGTCGGTACACCGTCCTTGGTCCAGCCGCGCCGCTTGTAGACGGCGTCAAGCAGCTTCTCGTAACGCTCTTCGCGGTAGCGCCTGGTCGCTGACATTTTCTCAGGCAAGCTCATGCCGGCCGGGTCGAGGCCGACTTCCTCTTTCAGTTGCCCATCGTAGCGCTCCTGGCGCGAGAGGTACTCTTCTTCGGTAACCGGCCCGGCCGAGCGATAGGGGATGGCGTCGTGCTCGCGGGTGCCGAACCCCTGGCGCAGGTTGAACAGCCGCTGGAAGTTGTAGACCCGCTCGCTCATGGTGATCAGGTCGTCCGGCCCGACCTCGCGCCCGGTCATCCCGGAGAAGAAGTCGCAGTAGCCCTTGACGTGCAGGGGCACCTTCTGCGGCTCGTCGCTGTCTGCATTGTCGGCCGGTTCGACATCGTTCCAGGGCAGCTTGCACAAGCCGTTGAGGCCGAACCAGGTGCGCCACATGGGAAAGTAATGCAGGGCCTCGGCCTTGTCCTCGAAGGTCGGCAGTTGCTTGTTGACCATGTCCATGAAGATCAGCCAGGCCTCGTCGTGCTGGGGGCCCTTCAAGGCGATGCCGAAGCCGCCTTGCTGGGCCAGCGACTCCTTGGTGACGTACTCGGAGTACTCGAGCCCCTTACTCTCCATGCCGATATCCCTAAGAAAATCGGGATCGGCCCCGTACTCGGTTGCGAACTTCTTCTTCATGCGCCGGATGCCCAGGCCGACCACCAGCCCGAAGCCCTTGCCGCGGGCCATCTGGTGCAGCACCTTCAGAGACGCCTCGGCCGCCCCGAACGGCAGTTCGAGCCCGCCTGTGCGCTTCTTGGTAAGAATGCCGGCCTGGTAGCACTCCATGACGAAGGCCATGCAGGTGCCGAAAGAGATACTGTCGATGCCGTAGTGGTCGCAGTAGAAGTTGATCTCGAGGATCCAGTGGGGGTCGAAGATACCCATGTTGCTGCCGCAGCCGCCGGACGTCTCGTACTCAGGGCCGTCCACGGCGACGAACTGGTCGCGCTTGGGTCCGGTCCTGGGCACGAAACCCTCGGCCACCTTGCAGCAGTTCATGTCGCAACCCAGGTAGCAGCCATCGAAGGTACCCTGGGTGAAGAAACGCTTCTTGAAATGGTGGGAGGCGATATTCGCAGCCTCGGGATGGGAGCCGAACCGGTAGTTGTGCACGGGCAGCAGGTCGTAGTCGTTCATGAGCTCCACCAGATGGCCGGTGCCCACCTCTCGCATGTGGCACTGATCCTTGTCCAGGAGAATCATCTCCCGGGTCAGCACCATGCCCGCCCGGCGGATGCGATCGGGGTCGGCCGGATGGTTGGGATCGTCCTCCATGCTGATGGCCCCGGTGGGACAGACGGCGGCGCAGGCGCCGCAGCCCACGCATTCCTCCTCGGGCACCTTCATCACCACCCGGCGATCCTCGACCTGGCCCTCCCAGTCCAGGCAATCGTGCCAGACGCCGTCCCGGCACATGCGGATGCACCGGCCGCACTGGATGCAGGCGTGGGGATCGTCGTTTCTCCCGGGATGGTCGGGGAGCTTCTCCGCGCCGTACTGGTCGGCGAGGTCCCGGAGCACCTTCACGCCGGGCCAGCGGGACAGCAGCTTGCCGATGCTCTGTCGGCGGGCCGCTACGGCCTTCTCGGAATCGGTGCGGATCTCGACGGGCCTGCGGATCTTGCCCTTGCAGGCAGTGACCACGTTGGACTTGCCGTTTTCCACCACCTCGACCACACACACCCGGCACACGCCGTAGGGCTGCAGCATCTCTTCGTGGCACAGGGTGGGAATGCCGATGCCGAGTCTGCGGGCCGCTGCCAGGATGGTTGTGCCGGGTTCTACCTCGGTCTTCTTGCCGTCCATGGTGACTTGGATCATGAGATCGTCCTCACTCCACGTTGACCGCGTGTGGCCGCGCGCATGACCCAACTCGGCCGGTTGACGAACGACTTGGCCACCAGGGCCCTAAGGTGCTTGTCGCGAAAGACGGTTCCCAGACCTCCGCGGCCGGCCTGTTTCATACGGGCCATGTCGCGCTTGTAGTCCCAGAAAGAGAAGTTGAGACAGCCGATCAGCGTGTGTTCGGCTCCCTGTCCGGCCGACACTACTCCGACGCCCTGCAACTCTTCGCTGCTGTCTGCGTACATGCGGTGGAGCTGTTCGGCTAAATCGGCGCTGTTTGGGGCCTCGTGCGGGCAGGTCTCGACGGTCACCCGGTTGTTCGTGCCGTCGATGATCACAAGCACGTCTTGTTTCGCCTTACCCTGGATCTCGAGCGCGTCGAATCCCGCGAATTTCAAAAGCGGCCCGAAATGACCGCCGACGTTCGAGTCCATCACCGACCCGGTAGTGGGCGAGATGCCGGTGACCAGGCTCTTGCCCGAGCCCGAAAAAGACGGCGTGCCTCCCAAGGGCCCTGCCGAGATGCAGATCTCGTTGAGCGTACTGTCCCAGGCAACTGGTTTCTTGGGTAGCGAGTGCCACATCAGGTAAAGATCGAAGCCCTTGCCGCCGGTGAAGATCTTCTTCATGTAATCGCTGACCGGCTTGACGGAGATCTTCATCCTGGAAAGGTTGATGTACAGGGTGCGGTCGTTATAACCCCTCTCGACTCGCCCCGGCGGGTAGTCGAGCCGGGCTAGAACCTCGTGGGCCGCCTTCATTTTGTCGAGTCTCATCGTTCCTCCCTTGCGGCTGCCCGAATAGCAGCTTCATGGCAAGTCCAATATATCCGTCGCCCAGCCAAGATCAACCGAAAAAAGGGAGAAGGAACTGGAGACTGCCTTGCGCGATTAGGCTGAATCTATTAGTCTTGTTCCGCGTCTTGCTACAAGACGATAATATTACCGAGGAGGATGCGAGATGAAAAAGGGATTGGGGAACATCGCTCTTGCCGTTTGCTTGGCCGCGGGAAGCTTCGCATGCAGCGGCTCGGGAGGCTCACCGGGGCCATCCGGCGATACGATCACGCTGACGGGAAAGATCTTTTTGGTCTCTTCCGACGGCTCGGGAATCGAGCCGGCCGACGAGGCTAGTGTCAAAGCCGTGCTGGATGTCAACGGCAACAGGCGCATCGATGACGGCGAAAGCGCCACGGCCTCTGCATCCGCGGAAGGCGCATACAGCATCAAGGCGCCGGCGAAAGTCGGTATGACCACGGTCGTTACCTTCCAGGAGGAAGGCTATGCCAGTGTCATCAAGACGGTCGCGGTCGGCGCCCTCAAAGATGTCTCACTGGACGTTACCCTGATGGAGATGGGCTCGTTGACCTGCGAAAATAAGCGCTGCCGCGACGACGGCGGCGTGGTCTCTATCGGCGGGGTCGATGCCGCCTTCGGTTACGCCCAGGTCTTCAACCCGCTCACGGACGCCGACAAGTTTCCCGGCTCCTTCGAAGACAGCCAGGGAAAGATGCTCGTCTCGGCCGTTTTCGCCTCCTTCGATCTGCGCGATGAGAACGACCAGCCGATAACCTCGCTTCCGGCGGGAGACAAGGCGACTCTCAGCATGAGAGTCCCGCGTGATAGCTGGAGTGTGATAGTCGACATCATGCCCGGCGATGACCGCATCAGCGTCCCGATGTACTACTTCGATGAAATCGCGGGCCAGTGGGAACAGGAAGGCAGCGGCTGGCTCCAGGACTCTAGCGATCAGCTCGTTCCTGAATCGAAAATCGACGCCATCCACAGCGGTGCTTTCACGGGCGATTTGCTGGCGGTGGCCGAGGTGACTCATTTCTCCTACTGGAACGTCGATTGGCCCCAGGAAGACAACACCTGTGTGAGCGGAATCGTCGTAGACGCCGACGGCAAGCCGGTATCCGGCGCGGGCGGCACCATGCGCGGGATAAACTTCGCAGGCTATTCGCCTCCGATAATCACCGCAGACGACGGCAGCTTCTGCGTCGATATGCGGCGCTCGGAAAAGCCGGGCGAGGATCTCGACGGCAACGGCACCACGGGCGAGACGTTGAGCATACTCACCACCTTCAAGAGCGATTCAAAGTCATACCGTTTCGACCCGTTGGATGTGACGACAGAGTCGGGTAGTTGCCCAACCGGCTGCATGCAACTCGGCACTTTCGAACTGGTGCCCGCCCATGAGATCCAGCCCGAGTTGTGCACCCTGTTGGGAAAGGTTTATCGTGACGGATCCCCGATCGAGAGCGTGCAAGTGTTTGCGGAAGATGACCTGCTCGACCCCGACGTTGCTGAAACACTCTGCGCGGGCAACTGCGAGTACGGTGTAGTTTCGGGCGCGGACGGCGGCTTCCAGATCACAGGGGCCTTCGAAAGTATGCTGTCTGTAAGCTCTTACAGCACTTTCTCGGATGGTGTAGCGACGATATTCTTCGAAGCCAGGAGGACATTCCTGGACTGTCCCTCGCTGCCTGTAGATCTGAATCTCGAGGTGAGTTTCTGCCAGGTAGGTCTTCCGGCAATCGGCTATGACGCCGGTTCGGGGCAAATAAGCTGGGATCCTGCCGTTCCCGCAGAGAGTTTGATGGTTTTCGACGGGAGCGGTTCTGCCTGGCAGATCTACTCAGAAAGCGGGTTCACCCCGCCGGTGATTTACGGCCAGCTGCCGGCCGGGGCGCAGCAGGTCATGCCGCTGAGCGGTTCGCCTGCGGCCATCGGCTCCGGAGACCTGATATTCATCGTACCCAAGGGCGGCTTCATCGACTACCAGGGATACGCCTGCTACTCTTCGGCTTCATTCGAGGTGCCCTGAACTTGAAAAAAATGCCAGCTTTTCCCGGCTGGCATTCTACCACGGTCGTTCAGGCAGTTTCAGGTCTTGCCCGGGACCGCGGCACAGCCCTCGGAGCAGTGTACCACGCGGGGAATCATGAACCTCTTCATGGTCGCTCCTCCTTTCGGTTGCTATTGACCAGCACGTCCAGAATATTAGTATTGTATGTCGTTTGTCAACACCCGGCCGTAGGAACATCGGGCTTGCCCTCGGCGCGCGGGCGTGTTAATCAGCGCATGGTGTAGACTCATACTCGTGGAGCGTGCAATGCAAGACAAGTACCACTCCAAGCTCATCGAGCCCAAGTGGCAAAAGGTCTGGGAAGAAGAAGGCTTACATAAAGCCGCGGGAGACCGGGCTAAGAAGAAGTTTTACGTCCTGGAGATGTTTCCGTACCCATCCGGCAACCTGCACATGGGCCACGTGCGCGTCTATGTCATCGGCGATGTGCTGGCGCGCTACTACCGCATGCGGGGCTTCGATGTTTTCCACCCCATGGGCTTCGATGCCCTGGGCCTGCCGGCCGAGAATGCCGCCATTCGCGACGGCGTTCCGCCGGCTAAAAGAACGCGCGACAACATCGGCTCGGTGCGCCGGCAGATGAAGAGCCTGGGCCTGTCGCTCGACTGGGAGCGCGAGATAGCAACTTGTGACCCCGAATATTACCACTGGAACCAGTGGTTCTTCCTCAAGATGTATGAGCGTGATCTCGCCTATCGCCGCGAGTCTCTGGCCAACTGGTGCACCGGCTGCAACACCGTGCTGGCCAACGAGCAGGTGCTGGACGGCAAGTGCGAGCGCTGCTCGTCGCCGGTGGTTCAGCGCCGTATCCCTGACTGGGCCTTTCGAACGACCGCCTACGCCGAGGAGCTTCTGGCGGGACTCGATAAGCTCGCAAATTGGCCCGAACGCATCACCAGCATGCAGCGCAACTGGATCGGGCGTTCCGAAGGTTGCAACCTGGTTTTCCCGGTGGCCGGCGAGGGTTTCGAACCGATCAAGGTCTTCACCACTCGCGCCGACACCGTCTACGGGGCCACCTACATGGTGTTGGCGCCCGAGCACCCGGCCGTGGGCGACTTGACTACTGACGGGCAGCGCGACCAGGTCGCGGCTTTCATAGAGCGCATGCGACGTGTCGACAAGGCCGTGCGCACTGACGCCGCCACCGAAAAGGAGGGCGTCTGGACGGGCGCTTACGCCGAGAACCCGTTCACCGGCGAGCGGATACCGATCTGGATCGCCAACTTTGTGCTGGCCGAGTACGGCTCCGGGGCGGTCATGAGCGTGCCGGCGCACGATCAGCGCGATTTCGAGTTCGCCCGGCGTTACCGGATTCCCATCCGCGTTGTGATCCAGCCCGAGCGGGGCGAGCGCCTGGATGCGGTCAGCATGAGCGAGGCTTTCACGGCCGACGGTGTGCTGTGCGACTCGGGGCCGCACGACGGCAAGACTTCGGCCGAGGCGCGCCGTGACATCGCCGTTCAAGTCGAGCGCCAGGGGCAGGGCGGGGGTGCCACGGTCGGCTACCACCTGCGCGACTGGGGCATCTCCCGTCAGCGCTACTGGGGCACACCGATTCCCATGGTTCACTGCCGGGCCTGCGGCATCGTGCCGGTGCCTTACGAGCAACTGCCGGTCGTGTTGCCGCCCTCTGCGCCGCTGACCGGCACCGGCGAGGCGCCGCTGGCCAAGGTGCCCGAGTTCGTCGAGACCACCTGTCCGAGCTGCGGCGGCCCTGCCCGGCGCGAGACGGATACCATGGACACCTTCGTCGACTCGTCCTGGTACTTTGCGCGCTACATGGATCCGCATGATGACCAGGCGCCCTTCGAGCGCTCCTCGGCCGATCGCTGGCTGCCGGTGGACATCTATGTCGGCGGACCCGAGCATGCCGTGATGCACCTTCTGTACTTCAGGTTCTGGACGCGGGTCATGCGCGAGCTGGATCTGGTGGCCATTGACGAGCCGGTCGACCGGCTGCTGACCCAGGGCATGGTTGTCCGCGAGAGCTTCTGGTGTGACGAGCACGGCTACCGTGCCCGCGACGGGGTGGACGACCCAACCTCCGCGGAACCGCACTGTAGCGAGTGCGGCCGGCAGGTTAAGGTTCGACTCGAGAAAATGTCAAAGACCAAGCTCAACGGCGTGGATCCCGAGGCCATGTGCAGAGACTACGGCGCCGATACGGCCCGGCTTTTCTCGCTCTTCGCCGCTCCGCCCGAAAGGGACATCGAGTGGAGCGATTCGGGCGTTGCGGGTTGTTACAATTTTTTGAGAAGGGTGTGGGCATTCTATGACAAGCATCGCGAACGCTTCGACCAGGTGCGTGATCTGGGAGACCAGGTTGACGAGAGCAATCTTTCCCCGGACGAGGTTGCCTTTCACCGTCAGGTGCATCGGACCATCGCCAGGGTGACAAGGGACATCGAGAAGCAGTTCCAATTCAACACGGCCATCGCGGCCATGATGGAGTTGCTCAACGCGACCCGGGTGCTGGATGACGCGCGCCAGGGCGAGATCCTGCGCCTGCTGGGCATGACTCTGCGCAACCTGGCCCGACTGCTTGCGCCCTTCGCGCCCCATTTTGCAGAAGAGATCTGGGAGGCCATGGGACTGCCCGGCCGCGCCTGCGCGCAGCCGTGGCCCGTGTTCGATCCGGCGGCCACCCAGGAAGACACCGTTACTATCGCCGTGCAGGTCAACGGCAAGGTTCGCGACACTTTGCAGATCGCCAAGGACGCATCAGACCAGGAGATGGAGCAGGCGGCCAAGAAGGCCGGGAAGGTGCAAAAGTGGATCGAGGGAAAATCAATCCGCCGCGTAATAGTCGTGCCCGGCCGGTTGGTCAACATCGTCGTTGGCTGACGGTTATCACGTGCTGGGCCTGGCTGCTGGCTTCTTGCGGCTACCATTTCACGGCCGGTGAGGCACGCCTGCCGGACGGTTCCCGCGATCTCTCGATCCCGCAGGTTGAAAACCTGACCAGCGAAGCCGCACTCGGGGCGTATATCACGAAGAGTCTCAGGGACGAGGCCGTGCGGGCCGGGTTGAGGCTGCGGCCGGCCTCGGAGGCGCCCCGCCTGCTTGCGCGCTTGCTGAGTGTCAAGTCCGTCCCCCGGAGCGTGGCCACATACGGCGGCGCTTTTCACACCAGGGAGCAGGAAGTGCAGGTTCGGCTCGAACTCAAACTCGACGACGGAACGGCGGGCGGCTTCAAGCAGGTGTTGAGCGGCCGGGAAAGCTACCTCTCGGCGCCGGACTTGCGCGGCACGGTCGCCAATTGCGATCTTGCCTTGCGGCGTCTGTTGCTGCGCTTGGCCCACGATGGGATCGATAGCCTGACCCGGACATTTTAAATTTTCGGATGAAGCGATGAACATCACCCAACTGCAGAAGAGCCTGAGCAAATCCGAGCCGGCTACTGTCTACCTCGTCTCGGGCGAGGAAGGCGCGCTGGTCGACCGGGCGCTCGACCTGATTACTGAGCGCGTTCTCTCAGGGGCCGGCTCGGGAGCCGGCTCTGCTGAATTCGCTCTCTCCCGCTTGGATGCCGGCTCCGCCTCGGCCGAGGAGGTCGAGGTCGCGGCCAGGACGGCGTCGTTGTTCGGCGGAAGGCGCCTGGTCGTATTGAAGAACGCGCACCTGCTGCGCCCCGAAGAGCAAAAGAAGCTCTGCGTCTATCTGGCAAAGCCGGTGGCGACCGCGACTTTAGTGCTGGTTATACGCGGGGCCGGGGCCGACAGCCGCAACCCCAAGCTGGCGCGGCTGACCAACGCGGCCAAGAAATACGCCAAGGCCGTGGAGAAGGGCGGGGGAGTTTCGCTGGACTGCCCGCGTCCACGCGCCAAGGATCTGCCGCGTCTGGCCGAGAGCCTGCTCGGCGAGCAGGGACTTTCGGCAACCCGCGACGGACTCTACGCCCTGTGTGAGGCGGTCGGCGAGGACATGGGCGCCATGATCCAGGCGGCCGAGAAGTTGGCCCTCTACCTGGGGAAGGACGGCCGGGTGGAAGAAAGCCATGTGGCCGAGGTCGTCGCAGACACTCGCAGCCAATCCGTGTTTGCCCTGACCGACGCCGCCGGGGAAGGCGCCCTTGATCGGGCGCTGCGCGTGCTTGCGGGCATGGTTCGCGACGGTGAGAGCCCGTTGGCTATCGTCTCGCACCTGGCGCGTCACTTTCGATCACTGGCCCGGGTGGCAGCGCTTGATAGCCGGGGAGACGGCGTCGATTCCATTCGCAAACGCTTGGGGCTGCATCCCTTCGTGGTCAAGAAGTGCTTGATGCAAAGCAGGCGTCTTACACCCCGGGCTCTGGCATCCCACCTGCAAGCGCTGGCCGCGGCCGACCGCGCCTTGAAGAGCAGCGGCCCGAGCGGAGAACTGCTGCTTGAGAAACTGGTGATGACCTTGTGCGGACGCTGAAGGCGGCGGGCCTTTAGCCCGCTGTCAGGCCGACTTGGCGCGTTGGGCGGCCTTGCTCAGGCGGGAGACCTTTCGGGAGGCGGTACTTTTGTGCAGTATCCCCTTGGTGCGCGCCTGCATGATCTGCGAGACCGTCTTCGAAAGCTGCTCGTCGATGGCGGCGGCGTCTTTTTCGCCGACTGCCTTAGTGAATTTCTTCTCCGCCGTGCGCACGTTCGAGCGCCGAGCCGAATTGCGGACGCGCTTTTTGAGATCCTGGCGAAAGCGTTTCTTTGCCGATCGATGGTTAGCCACGGGTATCCTCCTGCCGCATGAATCGTAAACCACGCTCCGGCCAAACATGTGGCCGGTTCATGAGAACAGACTAACTACATAACTCGCGGCCCATTGTCAACCAAATCTTGCCCCCTGGCCTCACAGCAGGCCGGCGTAAGAACTCACCGTGCCGCACGGTGTTGAGCGGCAAGGAAATCACGATGGGCCGCTCGCCGGGGCTTTGTAACAAGCGGATTCGCGGGCCGCCAGCGCTAGTTTCCCACACCACGAGCGGTCGGGCCTGCCGCTGCCCACTGATTGTGGTTAAAATCAATATAAAGTCTTGATATCACTTCATATGCCCGGCGAACAATTATTGTGCAAAACGAGCAAAGACGTTCTGTTTACAGGGATCGAGAGCCTTTTCCACAAGGCTGCCAACAGGTTTTTCACACAGGCTGTTGGAAAAAAATTCGCTCGCTTGAAACCTGTGTTGTTTGCCGCGGGAGGCCACAAGATGTTGTTGTTGATCGAGTCCGGCGGGTGGCGTCACGGATCCGCGAGCGCCTTTTTCGCCTCGCGCCAGAGAGACTCGAGCGTTTCGATGTCGGCCGCGACCAGATCGATGCCGCGCTCGCGCCCGAGTTTTTCAACCAGTCGAAAGCGCGCATCGAAGCGCATGTTGCAAGCGCGCAGAAGATCCTCGGCGCCAAGATCCAGGTGGCGGGCCAGGTTGGTCAGCGCGAAGAGCAGATCGCCGAGTTCCCATTCGATCTCGGGCCGCTCGCCGCCGTCGAGTGCGCAGCGCAATTCTTCGAGTTCCTCCGCCACCTTGGGAATGACCTCGGATGCGTCTCGCCAGTCGAAGCCCACCCGGGCGGCGCGTTCAGACAGCCGCTGGGCGAAAAGCAGCGCAGGCAAAGAGCGCGGCAGGCCGTCGAGGGCGCTGGGCTGTGATTTGTTTGTGCGGCTCTTCTCTTCTTTTTTCACCCGCTCCCAGGTGGCAACCACTTCGGCGGGTGTGTCGGCCTTCCCGGATCCAAAGACGTGTGGGTGGCGCCTTGTGATCTTGCGCCCGATGCCGTCGATGACGTCATCGATATCGAACCAGCCCTGCTCAGAAGCCAACTGGCACTGGAAAACGATCTGGAAAAGAACGTCGCCGAGTTCCTCTTGCAAGGACTTCGGGTCGTGCAGTTCGATGGCATCGAGAACCTCGTAGGCTTCTTCGATCAGAAACGATCGCAGGCTGTTAAGATCCTGTTCGCGATCCCATGGGCATCCATCGGGCGCGCGCAGGCGGGCCATGATGGCGCTAAGATCCTGGAGGGAATATTTTTCTTTTTCGTCGATCTCGGGGCGTCCTTACGGCGGCGGGCCGCCCCCGGATTTTATCCAGGGGCGGCCCGCCCGATGACCCCAAGGGGACTTGAACCCCTGTTCCCGGCTTGAGAGGCCGGTGTCCTAACCGCTAGACGATGGGGCCGGGTTCAAAATATTTCAAAAGCCGACGATCGGATTTGAACCGATGACCTGCTGATTACGAATCAGCTGCTCTACCGCTGAGCTACATCGGCATGCCACAAACCTGCGCCGAACCGGCAGTATCCTTAACAGCGGGGGATGAGAATGTCAAGAGGGTTCAACATGGAAAGCTTTTTCCGGGAGGGAACCGCTCATTTCAAAATGTAGGTGAACTTGATCGGCTCTCCCCGGCGCAGTATTGCCACCTCGATTTTGTCGGCACTCTTGAAGGTCTGGTAAGCACCGAGGGCCTTGTCGGGCGATGTAATTTTCATCCCGTTCACGCTTTGGATGATATCCCCGTTGTGAAAACCGAGCCTGGCCCACAACGAATCCTTCTTGATCGCGAAGATCTTGAACCCGTCGGGTTTTCCATCTTTGAAATAGGGGACAACGCGCACCTGCACCAGGGCGCAGCGGGGCCGGTCGAACAGTTCGCCGGTTTTATTCGAGATGCGAAAGCTGTACTCGCCCGTTTTCTCGATTCCTTCCACCGGCGGGCAGCCCGTCGAACTCTCGGCCCGATCGGAGTGCGTGTCCTTCTTTCGGATGTGGTAGAAACCGCTCCTCTCGACGACTTCCAGTTCCGCGCCTTGCAGGGCGTCGAGAAATGCGTTGTAGGCGTCTTCGGAACTGACCGGAGTGGACGAGATGATTGTCAGCCGGCGGTGGGTTGCGCCGCGGTCGACGATGAAGTTGCGCCCGGTGATCTTGCTGATGCGCTTGACCACCTTGACAAGTTCTTCCTCGTCGAAGTTGACAAGCACCTTTTTCCCCTGGCGGGCCACGATCGTTGCGCCCGCGGGCAAAGCCTGAGCGACGGACGGGGCCGAGGTCGCAAGGCAAGCCAGCAGCGCGAGAGTAGAGACGGACATTGTTCCCTCCTTTCATAGGATGCTTCATTGAATACCATAGCTTCCCGTGTCCCGGGTGCCACGGGTCGCATCGGCGGCTGTTCATTTTAAAGCTTATCAAGAAGCGTGCCAGACCGAGCGCCCTCCGGAAAAGCAAGGCTTTTCACTGCGTGCTACTTGTCCAGGCGAGCCGCCGCCTGACAAGTTGACAAACGCAGGTCAAGCCGCCAACGATGGTGGACAAACTGTCAACGGGCCCGCCCGCAAGGAATTTACTTGACGGGTGAAGAAGGCCCGGGCAGTATCATGTGCCGTGACGGGGCTGTAGCTCAGCTGGGAGAGCGCTAGAATCGCACTCTAGAGGCCGACGGTTCGATCCCGTTCAGCTCCAGATTAAAAAGGGCCTACCATCAGGTAGGCCCTTTTCCTATTATTTCAGGAACTTGAACTTTACACCGTCCCCGTTGTTCTTCCCCCGGTGGATTATGATGCACCGAGGGAATAAAGGCTAAGGACAGTACCGCTAATCGAGCTTCGTAAGCGTAAAGTACATGACATTGGTAGGCCGTCCGAAGATATCGTAAACCCCACGGCAGAAGTAGCAACCGCCACGTTCCTCGCGTACCTCGTCGGTGAGGCGTTGCAGGAAACCGGGATTTGTGGGGTCGTCGTAGATAATCTTTACTACGTCGAGACCATCGGCGAGATCGGATCTGTCACGTTCGAGCCGGAAGGCACCGATCTTGATGTGACCGAGAAAACAGTTGTAGCCCCGATCACTGTGATCATCACTGCCAGGGAAGTACTTCTTGTGTCTAAAGAACCGGATGTCGGGTACCAGAGGTACGACGAGCTTGACGGCATAAAACCCGTGCAAATCGTCAACTTCCGGCACTTGGCATTGTTCGAACCTGTCTGCATAGCTCATCGGCTCTCCTTAGTCCATGGAGGTGTCAGGCGCAGCTCGTTACTGGACACATCATTAATATTTTTAATCGCGAGGCCAAATTAATCGCGAGGCCAAATTTTTAATCGCGAGGCCAAATTAATCGCGAGGCCAAAGGGGTCAGACACCGGCACTTGACACTTAGATCCCCTCTCGATGCAACCAGGTATTCATCCAGCCGGCCACCGGCTCCGATGCGCCCTCCTTCCTGATCCTGCCCAATAACCTGGTCACCTGGTTATACGGCACATTCAGCAACTTGCCGATCCCGTGCTGGCTGATCACCGCACTCCGATTCAACGCCCAGACGGCAAATCGCCTCGATGGGTTCGCTCCGGGACCGTTCTGTTTCATCTTCAGCTCTTCCTCCGTCGCCCCGGTCAAATTGCATATCTCGGCCAGCACCTCCATAACAGGGCGTTGACGATGATGTCTTGAGACAACTTCCCGCTTCTTCTTCCCCTCGACCCTTTTGGGAACACCCGAGATTACCGCCAACCCTTTCTTGTGAAACAGACCCGTCTCTGGATTGAAATCCTCGGGATACTCGATCACACACCTGTGAAAAGACAGTACGAAATCATGCAGCTTCTTCGGACCGCCAAGCAGGTCAAGAAATACCTTCGTGCTCAGCCACTCCGGCACCGGCTCCTTCCCGAGGTAGGCCCGGTGACTGGTCCAGGCTTCGTCCGAAAGCCGACGTATTAAGAGAGCCCGCAAGGGATTGAGGTGAATATAAGCGATGAGCACACGCAAGTGCTCTTCGTCTTCCACCAGTTGGCTGTGGAATCGACCGCGAAACACCGGCCCGTCCCAGCGGTGGCGCCTGTTCAGCAACAAAGTGTAGGTGCCGTTGAGATACTGCATTCCCTGCGAGAGGTTTCCCGCAACGCTTCGAATCAGCAAGTGGCAGTGGTTCGGCATCAAGGAATAAGCGTGCACTTCGAGGCCAAACCGATCAACCGTCTCCCCTGCAATATCGAGGAAATCGGTGCAGTCATCCTGAACCTTGAAGATAGGCGCCCTGCGGGCACCCCTATGCATGACGTGCTGCCAGGCACCCGGATAGTCTATCCTCCTCGCCCGCGGCATGCCTTCAGGCTACACTATCGGATCTCTAAGTGTCAAGTGCCGGTGTCTGACCCTTTTTCTTCCTCATCACCACCAACAAAATCTTCGCCGAGTGGAGCGAGGTCTTTCCCAACGCCGCCTGCGTGGTGACCATCATCGATCGCCTGGTTCACAACTCGGAGATAATCGAGATCAAGGGCGAATCCTATC
>Ga0307380_10001807_pt1 | contig 30839 bp, 23 predicted proteins | sample UN3MG_FD_202239 | JGI IMG/M metagenome (GOLD analysis project Ga0307380, IMG submission 202239) | Soil microbial communities from Risofladan, Vaasa, Finland - UN-3 | ecosystem: Environmental > Terrestrial > Soil > Coastal area > Acid sulfate soil | place: Finland: Risofladan, Vaasa | collected...
CAACGTCGTCACCCAGAAGGAGCTGTTCGATCAGTTCAGCAAGTACACCCGCATCTGGCAGTCGGTGTTCTTCGCCATCAGCGGGATCTCACTCGTGGTGGGCGGGTTTGGGATCATGAACATCATGCTGGTCTCGGTGACCGAACGCACCCGGGAGATCGGTGTGCGGATGGCCGTCGGGGCTCAGCGACGTGACATCCTGACGCAGTTCCTGGCCGAGAGCAGCATGATCTGCGTGGTGGGAGCGCCGCTGGGCATCCTTCTGGGCAGCATGCTCAATGATGTGGTGGAGGCGAACCTGGCCCCGCTCAAGCCCGTATTGGCCCCGAAGATCGTGATCCTGGCCGTCGTGGTGGCCATCGGCACCGGCATCATCAGCGGGCTCTACCCAGCATGGCGGGCCAGCAGGCTTGACCCCGTCGATGCCCTCCGTTACGAGTAGCACACCCATCGCACAGGAGCGGGTATGCCGACCTCCAAACGGAAACCGCCGCTTTACTGCCACGAAGAAATCCTGCTGCTGGCGCTGAAGGACGAAGACGGAACCGTCGAGTGGCAGGCCAAGCCCTCGTACTCCTATGCGATCGCCGGCGGCATTCTGGCCGAGCTGCTGCTCGCCGAACGCATCGCCGTCACGGACGACGAACAGCACACCGTCAACGCCCTGGACATCGCCCCGCTCGGCGAGCCGGTGCTGGACGACTGTCTGAATCAGGTCTATACGGACAAGGGTCGCAAGACCCTTCAGGATTGGGTCGTCCAGTTCGGCCGGACGAAGAAGCTGGGCGAGCGCATGGCCGAAGGGCTGTGCGCCAAGGGGGTCCTCAAGAAGGAGGAAGGCAAGGCCCTGCTGGTTCTGCGACGCACCAAGTACCCGGAGCGGGACGCCGGCCCGGAACGACGCATGATCGAGCGTCTGCGCGGGGCCGTCTTCACCGACGAGAAGTCGGTGGACGCGAGGACCGCCATCCTCATATCGCTGGCTCACGGCGCGGGTCTGCTCGACATCCCGTTCGCCGTCGAGGAACTCCAACCTCGCAACGACCGGATCAAACAGATCACCGCCGGCCAGTTCACTCAGGACGCTCCCGGCGCAGCGCTCGAGTCCCTCCGAGCGGCCGCACTTGCGGCCAGCCTGATCCCCGCCATGGTGGTATTGGCCGACGCGAACCACTGAGCGATCGGCGGCCGCGCCCGACTCAACTGGCGTTCAGCACGTCAGCCACACACTGGGCTTCCTGCGTCGTGAGCGTAAACGTCAGCCCAAACGGCAGGCTGTCGTCGATGGTCTGCTGCACCTCGGTGACGGTCACGTCTCCGTTTCCATCCTGATCGAACTCGGCCTTGCCGGCGGACAGGATGTTCCCGATGACGTTGGCGATCGTGGGGTCCAGGGCGGACAGGTCGGCGATGCACTCGGCCGGGTCGTCCGGCAGCGATGCGTCGCCGTTCTGGTTGACCTCTCCCTCGCCGTTGGTGCTCACTTCGTCCCCGGCGTTCTGGTTATCGCCCTGGTCAACGTTCTCGTTGGCTTCGGTGTTCTCGTTGGCTTCGGCGTTTTCGTTGTCGGCAGGCGCCTCGGCCTCCTTCTCCAGATCGAGCGAGCCCGCGTCGCTATTGATGACGATCTCCTCATCGTCGATGGTCAGCTCGCGGGTGACCAGCACCGAGCCGGTCAGGATGTCGCCGCTGCCGTCCAGCCGGGTCCGCAGCGTCAGCTTGTACTTCAGCACACCGCCGTCCGCCAACGAGTCGGCCAGGATGGTAATGACCAGCTCGCGATTGCCGTCCTCGTCGGGGTCGGTCAGCCAGGGAACGATCGACGTGACGTTGTAAAGCTCGCCGAGGTCGAACTCCTGTGGACCGTCCACTTGGCGGACCGTCCCGAAGATCGTCGGCAATGACCTCGAAAAATCGATCTCCACGTCGGTTTCGAACAGCACTTCCTCCTGGTCCTGCCCAGCCACCATCCCCTTGCCGGAGGCGAGGTTGAGAAGAACGAAGTGGAACCCCGGCAGCCGCCCGTTGAACCCCAGGAACGTGGTTCGGCCGGCCTGTGGCGGGCTGAAGACGAGTTGCGCGGTCCCGACGTCGGTGAAGGCATACGACCGGGCCGTGGCGGCGAAGCTCGCCTGGATTCTGCCCAGGAAGATCCCGGTCAAGAGCGCGACGGCGGCGCCGGCGGCCACTACGCAGCCCGCGAGGATCACAGCCAGCCCCCCGAGCCCTGACGCGGGAAGGCCTTTGCGGACCAAGCTGCGGACCAACCATCCGCGGCGTGAGGCTATGGTCGATTTCATTCGATCGCCCTTTCTTGCACTGGGGTTGGACTACGCGGTCGACGGCCTGCGCCCGGCCGCCTGGGCAATTGGTACGCCCAACCGGCTGTCCATGCAAGACGTCGGCGAACCCGGCATCCAGGATGCCACCGCAGCCTGTTCGTCGTGCGACCTTACCAGAGGCACGGCCGTCTGGTGCAGGCAACGCACCCTTCCGTCGTTTGCGTTCCGGGTCGTTTTCGACCCACAAGACGGCCTTCGCAAGCTAGAATCGTAGCCTTGCGGAAACCCCCGCGGGAACAGGGGGTGCGGGCACAAGCTACTACAAGAAAGAGGTTTGCGCTCGTAGCCCGCTTCACACGATCAAGAAATCGCCCTGTGAGTTTCGCCTGATGTCGTAAAATCACAGTCTGACGGTCCGAACGGTCAGTGCTGCGAGCTGCCGGACGCCCCGGCAGCGCGCTGGAACACCTCCTCGCGGTAGGTGTCCGTGCCCGCATCGCGGTAGGCAGACTCCCACAGGGCGGCCAGCATTGCGGCGGCCCTGGCCAAACGGCGTTTGACAAACTCGCAGCCGCGAGCGTGTTCCGCCCCACCGGCCAGGAAGGCCTGCCGCTTCTCCAGAGCGTACAGTTCCTCGACGTGGCTGTGCGATTCCACCACATAGGCCACGACCTGCTCGAACAGACGCTCCCGGTCGATCCGAGGGAGTTCAACGTCGGCCGGCAGATGGGCGGCGGTCATTGCCGCCTCAGCGATCACGGTGGCGTCGATCAGCCTGTGGATGCCCCGATCGGAGGTGTAGCCTTTGGGGTTGTCACCGATCCAACCGTTGTAGTGGACGGTGGTGTGGAGCGGTTGGGCCAGGTCGGCGACGTAGTGGCTGAGCACGCCCATCTGGCGCAGAACGTCGTCGCGGCAGGCCTCCAGCTCGCCCGGCGCGGTCAGGTGGGCGTACTTCGTGTAGGTGTTCAGCGTGCACCAACTGCTGCGCAGGCGGACGTACATCTCGCAGACCCGATAGGGCCCGAATCCGGGCCACCGCCTGCTGCTCTGGGGGTCGGAGTCGGGCTCGTAGGCGCAGTCCTGGTCCGGATGGGCGGCTTTGAATGCCACGATGTGGGAGATGAAATCGTTGCGGTATCGCGGCAGGGTCTCGGGAGTCAGTCCGTAGCAAGCCAGCCACTCGACATCGAAATAGTGATCCGGGCTGTTGATATGCCCCATGGGCGCGAGTCTGACGTTGCGCCAGCGGTCGGGCGTCGAGGCGTGGAACCGAAGCCGGGCTCGGGCGGCCTCGGTCTCGAGAACAGCAGGCTGACCATCCGGCAGTCTGGCCAGCGCCGCATCGATGACGATCGAATGGCCTGCCTCATCCCATGCACGTGTCGTTTGGGAACAGGCAAGCACGACGCCAGCTGCCGCGGCTGCGATCACTATGGTTCGGGAACACGTTTTCATCGCTCACTCCAGACGGTTGACTCCAAGCATCCGAGCTTCTCGTCGCTCATGTTATCGGGCATAGCGAGGACACGGCGGCCCCGCTTGAGCAGCCCGTCCTCTTCGGCCTGCCCGACCGTGGCCGCAGCAAGGCAACCCTTCGCACCGCCCCGCGGACTGGTGAACTCGGTTTTGGCGTAGGATCGACGCCTGCAGGGTGGTTCCAAGCCTGCCGCTGCGGTCCAGGGGCATGTCGCCGACCGCCTGAAGCCCGTTGTCATAGCGGTGGGGAATCGGCAGGCCTCCGTTTTGGAGCGAAGTTTGGAACGAAACCTGCTAGATGCACGCGGTCGGCCTCTTGCCAGCCTGATGCCGGCCGAAGCCGGCCACGCCGTCGGGATTGTACCGGACGGGCGGCCGTTTGACATGAGTCTGACCAGGCGCGGCGTCATGAGCGTAGCACGCCATGGGTGCCAGACCTTAGCGCCGAGGGGGCGCCGCGGAGGAGGAACAGGGGCTCCAAGGAGGCCGGAATCGGCCCGGCCGCCTTGTCTTTTCCGATAAAAGGGCCTACTGTCTTCCCAGGGTCGGTTGGATTGCGGAAAGGCCTATTGCGGTGAAACTGCTGCAGGCCCTGGCTCAGGACCGGGCCGAGGATTTGGCGTTCTGCCCGCTTGTCGAGAGCTCTCCCCAGGAGACCATCAGCGTCGTCATCGGACGTATGCGCGACAGGCGCTGTGGGTGCGCCCTGGTCACCGAGGCGGGCAAACTCCGGGGAATCTTCACCGAGCGGGACGTGCTGACGCGCGTCCTTGCCAAGGAGTTCTCCCAGACCGAGCCGATCTCGGCCGTTATGACACCCGACCCGGTGACCCTCACGCCCCAGGACCCGGTGGCCGAAGTGATCCGCAGAATGCACGCCGGGGGGTACCGCCATCTGCCGGTCATTGACTCGGAGAGGAACGTTCTGGGCGTGGTATCGGTCAAAGCGGTGGTGTGCTACTTAGTGGAGCACTTTCCCGCGGCCGTCTACAACCTTCCGCCCGACCCCGCGCAACGGCAGAGTGCACGCGAAGGAGCCTGACGGGTAAGACCTTCCAAACCACAGTCACCCCGCTGTGTACTGAACCGGCTAGGAGTTCCGGCAACATGGTTTCGACCACGACGACGAACAGGAAGCGGTCGACAAGGGCGACCGTCGAGACGCTGGATTCGGTCGCGGTACGTTTCGCGGGCGATTCCGGTGACGGCATGCAGCTCACCGGGACGCAGTTCACCAATACCAGCGCCATCCTGGGCAACGACCTGAGCACGCTGCCGGATTTTCCGGCGGAGATTCGCGCCCCGGCGGGCTCGCTGGGCGGTGTGAGCGGCTTCCAGATCAATTTCTCGGCTAAAACCGTTCACACCCCGGGCGACAGACTGCACGCCCTGATCGCGATGAACCCGGCGGCACTCAAGACCAACCTCGCGGACCTGGAACACGGTGGAATCCTGGTGGTGAACGCCGACGCCTTCACCCAGGCCAACCTGACCAAGGCGGGCTATGAAGCCAATCCCCTGGAGGATGGGAGTCTCCAGAACTACCGCCTGCACGCCCTGCCGATCGAGCGGCTCAACAACGATGCCTTGGCCGACACCGGCCTGAACAACAAAGCCGCCAACCGCTGCAAGAACTTCTTCGCCCTGGGGCTGGTCTATTGGCTGTACAGCCGCCCGCTCGAGCCGACCCTGCGATGGATCGAGGCGAAGTTCGCCCGCCGCGCCGCCATCGCGGACGCCAACAGCAAGGTGCTGCGGGCGGGCTACTACTACGGCGAGACGGCGGAGATCTTCCCGGTAACCTATCGGGTCGAACGGGCCGCGATCGCCCCCGGGCGGTATCGCAAGGTGACCGGCAATGAGGCGACAGCCATGGGCCTGATCGCCGCCGCTCGCCGGGCAGACACAGGACTGTTTTACGCCAGCTATCCCATCACGCCGGCCAGCGAAATCCTGCAGGAACTCTCGCGGAGAAAGAACTACGGCGTGAAGACCTTCCAGGCGGAGGACGAGATCGCGGCCATCTGTGTGGCCATTGGCGCGTCGTTCGCCGGTCAATTGGCCGTCACCGGTACGAGCGGTCCGGGCCTGGCACTCAAGGGCGAAGCGATCGGCCTGGCGGTGATGACCGAACTCCCCCTGGTGATTGTGAACGTGCAGCGTGGGGGACCGAGCACCGGTCTGCCGACCAAGACCGAGCAGGCCGACCTGCTCCAAGCCGTGTACGGTCGCCATGGCGAATGCCCCCTGCCCGTCCTGGCGGCATCCACGCCGCAGAACTGCTTCCACATGGCCGTCGAGGCCTTCCGCATCGCGACCAAGTACATGACGCCGGTGATCCTGCTGTCCGACGGGTACCTGGCCAACGGGGCCGAGCCCTGGCGCATCCCGAACGTCGATGACCTGCCCGAGATCCGGATCGAGCACCCCACGGATCCTGCAACGTTCCAGCCCTACCAGCGCAACGAGCACCTGGCCCGCCCGTGGGCGATCCCGGGCACTCCAGGCCTGCAGCACCGCATCGGGGGACTGGAAAAACAGGACGTCACCGGCAACGTGTGCTACGAGCCGGACAACCACGAGAAGATGGTCGGCTTGCGGGCCGCCAAGGTGGCCAAGGTCGCCGACGACATCCCGCTGCAAGCGGTGGTGGGAGATGAGACGGGCGAGTTGCTGGTCGTCTCCTGGGGCAGCACGTACGGCGCGACGGTCACAGCCGTGGAGCGGTGTCGCGAGCGCGGCCTGAGCGTGTCCCTGGCCCACCTGCACTACATCGAGCCGTTCCCCAGGAACCTGGGCGACCTGCTCAAGGGCTACAAGCGTATCCTGGTTCCGGAACTGAACCGCGGTCAGCTCGCGACCAAGCTCCGGGCGGCCTTCCTCGTCGAGACCATCCAACTGAACAAGGTGCAGGGCAAGCCGTTCAAGATTCACGAGATCGAAGAGAAGATCGAGCAGGTGCTCGCCGGGATGAACAAATGAGTACCGAGATCCCCCTCACCGAGCTGAAGCTGACACCCAAAGATTTCGCCAGCAGTCAGGATGTGCGCTGGTGTCCGGGCTGTGGCGATTATTCGATCCTGGCCCAGGTCAAGAAGCTGCTGCCGACGCTGGGTGTGCCCAAGGAGAAGTTCGTTTTCATCTCCGGGATCGGGTGTTCCAGCCGCTTCCCCTACTACGTGGACACCTACGGGATGCACAGCATCCACGGCCGGGCGCTGGCCATCGCCAGCGGCGTCAAGTGCGCCAACCCGGAGCTTCAAGTCTGGGTGGTGACCGGCGACGGCGACGCCCTGAGCATCGGCGGCAACCACCTGCTGCACGCCATCCGGCGGAACTTCGACATCAACATCCTGCTGTTCAACAACCGGATCTACGGCCTGACCAAGGGGCAGTACTCGCCGACCTCGGAGGTGAACAAGCGAACCAAGACCTCGCCGGAAGGCGTGATCGACTATCCGCTGCACCCGCTGAGCATGGCCATCGGTGCCGAGGCGAGCTTCGTGGCCCGCACGATCGACGTCTGGGTCAAGCACCTGGGCGAGACCCTGGACCGGGCGGCCCACCACAAGGGCACGTCGTTTGTGGAGATTTATCAGGACTGCAACATCTTCAATCACCTGGCCTTCGAGTACGCAACCGACAAGCAGATGAAAGCCGACAACGCCATCGAGCTGAAACACGGTCGGCCTCTGACCTTCGGCAAGGACGGCAAGAAGGGTATCCGGCTCAACGGCATGGACCCGGAGATCGTCACGTTGGGGAACGGCATCACCGAGGACGACCTTCTGTTCCACGACGAAGCGGCCCCGGAGCCGTCGCTGGCCTACCTGCTCAGTCGGATGCACTATCCCCGGTTCCCCGAGCCGATCGGCGTCTTCCGGGCCGTCGAGCGTGAGACGTACGAGGACACCCTGACCGGACAAGTGAACGCCGCCGTGGCCGAGAAGGGTCCCGGAGTGCTGGAGGGTCTGTTCACCGACGCGGAGACGTGGACGGTCGAATAACCGCGCGAGCGGCGCGGAGGCACGCCGCCGTCAGGGTGCGTGGCACCGTACCCAAGGAGAGGGCCCAACGGCCCGCGACACACAATGAAGTGCCCGGCTTGCGAACACGAGAACCTGCCCGGTACGGACCACTGCGCGGAGTGCCACGCCGATCTGTCCGACGTCGGCCTGCCGCTGGCGGAGGACGATCTTCTGGCCGAACTCGCGTCCGACAAACTGAGCGACCTGATCCCGCGCACGCCCGTGCAACTCTCACCGGACACCCCGGTGCGTGAGACCATCACCAGGTTGGCCGACAGCGGGCGCAACTGCGCCTTGGTCGTCCGCGACAACGTCCTGGTGGGCATCCTGACCGAGCGCGACATCCTGATGAAGATTGCGCTGGACTATGAAGCGCTGGCCGATCGGCCCATCAGCGACTTCATGACGCCGAACCCCGAATCGCTCGGCGAGCAGGACAACATCGCTTTCGGGCTGAATCGCATGACGGCCGGTGACTATCGTCACGTCCCGATCCAGGAGGGCGGACGGCCGCTGGGCGTCGTGGCCGTTCGAGACGTGCTGGGCTACCTGGTCCGGCGACACCCCGAGCAGTTGGGCACGGCCTGACCGGCGTTCCCGTTTCAACGGCCCCGCACCACGATCCTTGCCCCAGCCGAGCCCTTCCAATCGACAACACCTGCAGAGACCCGTCAGCCGCGGGCCAGTTCGGCCAGGACGGCGATCAGATACTGCCAGGATTTCCGCACCGAATCGACGTACACGCGCTCCTCGGGAGAATGAGCGCCTTCGATCCGCGGCCCGAAGGACACCATGTCCACGCTCCCGACGCGCTGGCCGATGATGCCGCACTCTAATCCCGCGTGGATGGCCGCCACCTTGGGTTCCTCACCGAAGAGCTCGGCGTACACGCGGCGGCAGGTGGCCAGGATCGGCGACTCCATGTTCGGTGCCCAGGACGGATAGGAGTTGGCGGCCCTCACCGACGCCCCGGCCAGTCGGCCGACGGCGGCGATCTGGTCCAGCGTCGCCTGCAACCGCGTGGACGATGAGCTGCGCGACAGCGCGCCGACCTCGACGTGCATCGCCGCATCCCGCCCGGCCGTCACGGTGGCGACGTTGTTGGAGGTCTGGACCAACCCGGCCAGCTCGCGATGCATCTCCAGCACACCATGCGGCAAGGCGCGTATGGTGTCGATCAGGACCTTCGTGTACTCGCTGGAAATCGCCGTGGATGCATCGGCGGCCGCTGCCGGCTCGATGCTGAGGGACAGATTGGGCTCGGGAGACTCCGCGACGGCCTCCTCGCGGACGGCGTCGGCCGTCGCCTGCAGCCCAGACGCGCCGCCAGCAGGCACAACCACGACCGCAGAGGCCTCGCGCGGAATCGCGTTCCGCTTGCTGCCGCCGGCGATCCGGGCGATTTGCAGGCCGGGAACGTCGGCCCGACTAAGCGTCCGGGCCAACAGCTTGATCGCGTTGCCACGGTTTTCGTTAATGTTGGAGCCGGAGTGCCCGCCGCGAAGACCGGCCACCGTCACCCGATAGACTTCGGCCCCCGCACCGATCGGATGCAGCGGGAAGTCCCATGCCAGCGTGCTGTCACAGCCGCCCGCACAGCCGATATACAGGGCGTCGTCCTCTTCGGAGTCGAGGTTGAGCAGGCATCGGCCCTTGAACGACTCGGGCGTCAGGGCCCCGGCCCCGGTCATCCCGGCCTCTTCGTCCGTCGTGCAGAGTATCTCGAGCGGGCCGTGAATCACGTCCGGCGAGCTGGCGGCCGCCAGAGCGAGGGCCACGCCGATGCCGTTGTCGGCACCCAAGGTAGTCTGGTCCGCCCGGACGATCGGTTCGGCGGACTGGGGGTCCTTGTCGAGCACCAGCCGGATCGGGTCCTGCTCAAAATCATGCTCGGTGCCGGTGTTCTTCTCGGGGACCATGTCCAGGTGGCCTTGGAGCACGGTAATCGCGGCGTTCTCGCGGCCCGCGGACGCCGGAACCTCGATGACCATGTTGCCGACGCGATCCTGGCGCACGGCGAAGCCCATCCCCTCGGCCGTCCGGCGAACGTGCTCGCGGATCTTCTCCTCGTGCTTGGACGGCCTGGGAACATCGGCCATCCCGGCGAACAGCCGCCACACGCCCGCGGGCTCGAGCCCCTCCACTACCTTCAAATTGGAATGTGCGCTCATCGTCGCTCCTGTCTCGCTCGGCTGATCAGATCACGCACAGCGGCGCCACTGGTAATACCTACCGCCCCCGCCGGTATGCGCGGTTCATCGTCAACCTTTATCGTCCTCTGTTTGGCTGTCGTCCGGACGGCACATGCGCCAGCGCCGCATCGAATAGGTGAGAACCTTCTTCGCGACGACCGGGTCCTTGCTCACCAGCTTGTCCACCTCGGCCAGATCGTCCAGGACGTAGATCGACAGCCCGCCGAGGCCTTCCTCGAACGGTCCCGCGTAGATCAGGTTGCCGGCCTTCATTTGTGCCCGCAGATGATCCAGGTGGCCCTGGACGTGATCGCGAAACCGGTCCGCATTGGGACCCGCGTGATACTCGACGACAACGACCGGCCGGCAGACCATGCCCTCCGGCCCGGGCGCTTCCTCGGCCAGGGCCCAGACGCCGGACGCGACGATTGCAACCACAACGGCCGGCATCAATCTCCTCATCGCGAATCCTCCCCGATTTCCCACCGGCGCACGGTCACTTCCCAGTGCGACGGCGCGATCCAAGCATGAGGCCAGACAGCGCGTGCGTCAAGCGGCGGTCGTAAACCGGCGCGCACAACACGGGCGCTGGCACGACCGCTTGCGGCTGCGCGCCAACGCTCGTGAAGGCCGTCCGCAATGGTGTGAGGTCTATTGCAGCTTCGTCGCTACTCGCACGGCACCACCTGCACCGGCGTGTGCCGGCCGTGAACAGCGGCTCCGGGCTGGTCGGAGGAGAAGGACTGCTCGGGGTGGCCATTGCCGGCGCGGCGTTTTATTACAAGGAGGCGCCGGCGGGCTTGGGCAGCGAGTGGGCCAGCCGCATGGCGGAGTGGCTGGGCGCTCCGGACGGGCTGGCCGCTGCCGCGCCGAGCTTGTTCGCATTGGCGGCGTTCGCCGCGCTGGCCGCGGTGTTCGCCCGCTACTGCAGGAGTCGTGAAGAGAGCGCAGCTCTTTCTTGACGCACGCTCTCTCTCTTGAGAGAAGGGCTGCGTCGCCTTCCCTTTGGAGACGGATTATGGCTTGGATCAAGACTGTTCCGCCGGACGAGGCCGAGGGCCTTCTCGCGGCAATCTACAACGCGGCCGTCAAGCGGGCCGGGCAGGTCTTCAACATCCTGCGCATCCAGAGCGTCAACCCACCGGTGCTGCGGGCCGGGATCGCCCTCTACCGTCAGGCCATGCACGGTGAGTCGCCGTTGAGCCGGGCCCAGCGCGAGATGATCGCCACCGTCGTATCGCGGGCGAACGACTGCCATTACTGAGTGATCGCCCACTCGGAGGACCTCCGGTCGGAGGTCAAGGACGACGAACTGGTCGAGGCCGTCAAGACCGACTACCGCAACGCCGACCTCGACGACCCGACTCTCGCCCTGCTGGACTACGCGGTGAAACTGACGAAGACGCCCGCGTCGATCACCGAACAGGACATCGAGCGATTGCGCCAACGCGACTGGTCCGACCAGGCCATCCACGATGCCGCCCAGGTGACGGCCTACTTCAACTACATCAACCGCCTGGCCGACGGCCTGGGCGTGGACCTGGAACCCGGCATGCCCCCACGCCCATAACATGCGAGGCGCGACAGCCTGGCATTCGCACCTCGCACCGCTATCACCTACGAGCCGAAGCCAGAAGAGACGCAGCTCTTTTTTGACGTCCGGCTCCGGCCGGCGTACACCGCCGTTCAGGCCCTGGCAAGCCCGCATCGGCCCCTGCGGGCTGGTGTACCACGTACTCAACCAGGCCGTGGCCCGGCTGCCCCTTTCCTCCGCTTCTGGGGCCAAGATCAACGCTGGCTGGGTTCCGGCTCGGTGAGCGGTTGGGAACCGGGCGGTGCCACGATCCAATCCCAGGATTCGAAAATCTTGGCGCCCTCTGCCGATTTCAGGAATTCTGCGAACTCTACTGCCCGCGGCTTGCCCTTGCCGCGCTCAGTCAAGGCGACGTAACAGTAGCGATAGATGACGTAGTCTTTGCTCACGTGGACCAGGTCCGCGTGATCGTGCAGCGGCAGGTGCCAGATACTCCAGGTGAGCCACGCATCGATGTCGTCTTTCTCACGCCAGGTCTTGACGGCTTCCGTACTGTTGACCGCGAAGACCACGATGTTCTTCCGGAGCGCGCGGATCGTCTGGATATCGCCCTGCTTGCCCGCCATGTCCTCCCAAAGGCCGGTCTGCCCGGAGCCGGTCACCACCATGACCCGCACGCCGGGCTTGAGCAGGTCCAAGAAATCGCGAATCCCTTTGGGGTTCCCGGGGCGCACGAGGATGGCCGACGGGCGCGCGTAGAGAGGAGTTGCCGTGTCCGGGTCGATCCGGAGCTCCCCGGCGTGAATGAAGTCGGACATCATGAACGCCGCGCTGGCGAAGATCACGTCGGCGTCGCCGCGGGCCTGATCGAGCCACTTGTCCGTGGGGCCCGATACCACATCCAGCTTGACGTCGTTCTTCTGCCCGAAGGCCTGGGCAGCTTCGTGAATCGGCGGAAACGGTCCTTCCGATCCATACACGTGCAACACGTCCTGGGCGGAGGCGTCGGCGACCGCGACCGCTGCGACGCCGATCAAGGCAATTGACAGGCAGAGACGGGCACGGGCCAGAACTTGGGGGGTCCACATGATTTGTCCTCCCGCAGTTGCTCGATGTGACTGGGCGACCATCGCCAACCGGAATTCGCCACATAGCGCGATTGCGCCGGCGATTCTACAAACGCACCCTCCCAGCCTGCAAGCGAAACCGCGAATCCGGCCCGGCGCCAGACGCCTCGGGCCGGGAACGCTGACCCCGTGCCTTCGTTGCCAGGGGCGGAAAGGAAAGGAAGGAAAAGACCAGGCCACGCAGCCTGTTCCAGCAAAAGACAGAAGGGGCAACAAACGGACACGGCTGTTTCGAGCCTGAGCGGGCAGTCGGTGTCGCGACGATCTGCGTCCCCTTGGCTCCGTCCGATAAACCGGGCTCGGCTCGCGGAGTCGGTGCTTCGGTGGCGGGCCCCGGGGGCCGATAAGACCGTCGGTGAATCATGAAGATCCTCCTGGCCGATCCACCGGCGCACACCGACGACTACGACAAGGCCTACCCCAACCTGGGGATCCTGCAGCTCATCTCCTACCTGCGCCGGCACACGCCGCTGGGCGACGAGAACATCATCTTCCTGGACCAGTTCCACTCGGTCGAGGATCACCTGGCAGCCATCGAGGAGCACCGGCCGGCCATCTACGGGATCAGCCTCGCGTTTCTGACGCAGCGGTTGGCCTACCACACCATCAACGCGGTGAAGGAGCGCTACCCCGATCTGCTGGTCATCGCCGGGGGGGCCCACCCCACGTCGATGCCCGAGGAGGTGCTCGAGCAGACCTCGGCGGACCTGGTCTGCATCGGCGAGGGCGAGACCCTGCTGGCCGAGGTCGTCAGCAAGGTTCTGGCCGGCGATCGCGACTTCAGCACAACGCCCGGCCTGGTCCTGCGAATCGACGGCAATATCGTGCGCACCGGGCGGCGACCGGTCATCGAGGACCTGGATTCACTCCCCTACCTGGCCTGGGAGCGCATCGACTTCTCCAAGTTCGTCGGCCAGCACTACTGCAAGTCGAACCGTCAGTCGTGCATCGTCATCTCGCGCGGCTGCCCGCACAGATGCACGTTCTGCTCGCTGCCGGTCTGGCGGGCGGCCAAGCCCTGGGTGCGGTTGCGCAGCCCGGCCAAGATCGCGGCCGAGGTGGATTGGCTCTACCGGCTTGGCGTGCGCGAGATCAAGATCGTCTCCGACGAGATCAACGTCACGCTCCCCTGGGCCAAGGAGGTCTGCCGGGCGATCGCCGACCTGGGCCACAAGGACCTCTTCTTCCAGTCCAACCTGCGAGCGGACAAGATCGACGACGAACTGGCCGCCCTGTTCAAGAGAATGAACATGTGGCTGGTCCACCTGGGCGTCGAGAGCGCCAACGACCGGGTGCTGACCGGCATCGACAAGCACATCACCGTGGCCCAGAGCGAGCGTTGCCTGGCGTTCCTCAAGAGGCACCGGATTCGCTGCCTGCTGTTCATGATGGCGTTCAACCTCTGGGAGGACAGCGGCGAGCTGCAGTGCGAGCGCCCCCGTGAGGTACTACACTCATTGTGGTGGGTGTGGAAGCAGTTCCTCCGTGGCCGGATCGCGTACATGACCTGGTCGATCGCCACGCCGATGCCGGGGGCCCGGCTGTACGACATCGTTCGCCGCCACGGCCTGGACAACACGCATCAGGTCCTGGACAACTGGGAGCGCAACAAGGACTACCTGGGCATCGACCTGAGGCCGCTGGGCATCGGCGAGCGCACCCGCATGTGGCTCCTGCGTCTGGGGATTCTGTCCAAGGCCGTCTTCATGGCCGTCAGCGGGCAGTTCGACTGGCGCCGCCACTTCTACCGCGTCGGCATCCTGGTCAGGACTTTCTTCGGCAACTGGCGGCCGGCCGAGACGTCCGAAGCCCGCGAGACGACCATCCTCAACAACACGCCCCTGCGGGCGAAAGTCGAAGGTTAGAAGACACGGCGGGCCGACATCCCCTGTTGCGAGGATACCCACCCGCCGCTCATACACGTCAACGCCGGTCTCTGCGATCCGACGTCAGCCTACATGTGAATCTCCGGCGCCTCGGCGTCCGGCTTGGCCCGGCGGCAGTCGAAGTAGACGAACACGCACAGGCCCAGGAACAGAACCAAGCCCAGCCAGTTCTCGGTGCGGGCCAGGGACTCCGGGTTCACACCGCCGTCGATCATGCGGCCGTTCATGTCGAGCGCCGGCATGATCTTGCCGACGATTTCTTCGCCACTTCCAACCCAGGTCTTGGCGCCCAGGAACAAGTCATCCAGGGCAGCAGTGAAGTTGACCAGAACCTCCATGATCGCTCCGCCCGCGATCAAGCCGGAAGCGATCAGGATACCCTTGTTGCTGCGGGCCTTGGAGAGCGTCTCATCCTTGCTGCGCCCCCTCACGAGTGTGGCTACGAAGGCCCCTATCAGAATCGGCGTGTTGATGTAAATGGGCAGATACATGCCCAGCCCGAAGGCCAGGGCCGATATGCCGATGAGCTCCACCAGCAAGGCGATTACGACGCCCACGCCGTAGAGAAGCCAGGGGACCTCGCCAGTCCCCAGGAAGCTTTCCAGAGCGCTGGCCATCATGTTGGCCTGCGGCGCCGGCAGGGCGCTCGGGCCGGTATAGCCGGGCTGATAGGCCAGCACCATGATCGTGCCACCGACAAACAGCGCAGAAACCAGCGAGCCGACGATGGCGCACCAGGCGATCTTCCGCGGACTAGCCCCCAGCCAGTACCCGAGCTTGAAGTTGGTCACCAGTCCACCGGCCATTGACAAGGCGCAGCAGACCACGCCGCCAACCAGCAAGGTGGCCAGCATGCCGCCGTCGCCCTTGGGCAGCCCCGCCGCCGCCAGCACCACCGCTGTGATGATAATCGTGGTGACCGTCATGCCTGAGATCGGCGTCACCGAGATCATGGCGATCGCCCAGGCCGACACCGTCGTGAACAGGAAGGCGATCACCAGCGCCAGGATGACGGACACAAAGGTGAGCCAGCCGGCGTCAGGCATGTTGGCCAGGACGACAATGCGGAAGAAGACAGCCATCACGATGATCGTCACCACGCCGAGAACGGCCATCGCCGGATAGCTGATGTCCTCGTCCGTACGCTCGAGGGCTGCGGCGGCGCCGCCCTTCCTGAACAGGCTCCCCAGCGCCTTGCGCAACGCCGTGACGATTACACTGCCCATTTTAAGGATGGAGAGCAGACCGGCGGTGAAGATCGCCCCTATACCGATGTTCTTCGGAATGTTCGTGAAGATGTCCCCGGGGCCGGCCTCCTGCGCGAACACGGCAATCGTGTCCGCGTCCGGCTCCGCCCGCAACACATACGCCTGGTACTTGTCTTTCAGACGCCAGACGTGCCCTGCTTCCCTAACCGCGATCTCGACCGACTGCTTTGCAAAAGGATGTTCGTTCTGGGCAAACTGTTCACCGATCTCTCGGCGAAGAATGGCCTTTCGGTCCATCTCGTCCAGCTTGCCGCCGAACGACGCGGCTATCGTGAATCTCGGTTCCTTCTCCGTGCCGAAGTGCACGGCGATATCGCTCTCGGTTGCTTTCAGTGTGTAGACATTCTTTCCGCCGGTGACCTCCCATTTTTCTCCGGCTTTCTTCATCGAGACCGTGGCGTCCGGCTCGAGCACGATCTCGTTGCGGGCAAACTCATCGCGCAGCTCGGCGTCGTAGGTCTTGAGTTGCTCCGGCCAATCCTGCTTTCGATCGGGCTCCCCGAACCGGTCGAGTGTGGCCGCCAGCCCCATGGGCAGGCCGAATCGCGGTGTGTCCTCCTCCGGCCCGTTGTGGGCCACACACGCCGGGTTCAGCCGCTGAAGGTCCTTCAAATCGAGCTGGGCGAGAAGCGGAACCAGAGCGAAGCAGGACAGGAACGACCCCGCGCAGATGATCGACGCATAGCGCAGACCGATGATGAAACCCAGACCCAGGTAATAGGCCCCCGCCCCCATCGAGAGCACCGCCTTGATTCCGGTGGCAAGCTTCCCAAACAGCCCCTCTTCCCCGAACGCCAGCGTCTCAACCGGTTCCCTGCCGGCGACTTCGAGCCTGGTCATGCCCGTGGTGAAGACGTCGGAAAACAGCTTCAGCCCTGTGGCAAGGAAGGTGTACACGGCGGACAGGATAAAAGAGTAGATCAGGATCCAGGCTTGCCCGGTGCTCCCGGAGGCCCCGGTGACCAGGATCTCGTTAGTGGCCGTCGCCTCCGGGAACGGCAGCTTGCCGTGCATCTCCTTGACGAAGTAGCGCCGGAAGGGAATAAGGAAGATGACACCTAGAATCGAGCCAAGGAACGGAACCAGGGCGATCTGGAGATACAGCGAAGTGGTGCTCATCTCCAAACTAGTGTTGAGGCTGAGGATGTAAATGGCCGGCATGGTGAAGCAGGTGCCGCCGGCGACGTAGCCCGAGGTCGTGCTGATCGCCAGGACGTAGACGTTCTCGAGGATCGAACTGCCCCTGCCACCGGTCTTGAGCAGGAAGCCCGACAGACCCACCGCCAGAATTGAGATGGGGATGGCCGTCTCGATCCCCTGCCCGGCCTTGAGGGCCAGGAAGGTGGCCGCCACCGAGAAGATGATGTTCATGATCAGGCCGAACACGATCACCCGACCGGTCAGCTCCGGGACGGCCATGTCCGGGGGGACCATGGGCACGTACGTCTCGCCCGGCTCGAGTTCGCGATAGGCGTTCTCGGGGAACTTCGTGGGGTGTGGAGCGTTAGCCATTGGTTCTCCCTTTCAACGGCGGGCCGAGGGGCCGGTCGCGGAAACGCTTCGCCGCTCGCGGGTGGCGGACACGACCGCCGACCCACTGCATTGGTCAACCGCATCCGCCCGTGGGCTGCTCACCGCACCCCTGCACAGCCCGAGCCGGATGCCTAACGTCCCGGCGGCCACACCACCCTCGTCGGGTGGGGTCGCGCCTTCGCCTGCCGGGGCGGGGCCACACGGTAGGGCCAAATGCCCTTCAGATCAATCCGCCAGTGACCGCGTCACGCTCACCGGGCCGTCCGCCGATCAGAGCCCGCCGAAGCCCGCCGACAGGAGGTCCCCGATCCGCTCGACGGTCACGTCCGGTCGCTCGGACGGGGCGATCCGCTCGAGGATGCCAGCGGTGGGGTACTTACCCGAGAGCACGAACGCCGCCTGCATGCCCATCCGCTTGGCCCCGGCCAGGTCGGAGAACGGGTCGTCAGAAACGACCAGCACCGATTCGACCGGCCGGTCGACAGCGGCCAGCGCCTGGCCGAAATAGTCCGGGCTCGGCTTGCCGACCACCGTGGGCTCGACCAACGTGGCATACCGGATGGCCTCGACGATCGGCCCGACGCTGGGCGAGATGCGTCCCTGCGCGTCGGGGAAGGAACGGTTGCGGTGCAGGGCGATGAAGGCCGCCCCCCGCCGCCCTACCGCGTCGCAGGCCAGCCGCAGCCGCTCATAGGTCAACTCCGTGTCCAGGCCGACGACGACGGCGTCCGCGTCGCTGTCTTCAACGACCTCGAAACCCCCGTCACGGAAGATCTGCCGCAGCGCCTGCACGCCCAGAACCAGGCATCGCCGGGCCTTCAGTTCGCGAAGTCGCTGAACCGCGGCACCGGTGCAGGTGTGCAGCTCGTCGATGGTCAGGTCGAAACCGGCCGCGGTCAGCTTCTCGAGCAGGGCCGGGCGCGAGTCCGTGGTGTTGTTGGTGATCAACCGGAAGGGCAGGTTCCGCCGGCGCAGGGTCCGGATGAAGTCCACCGCGCCGGGAATCGCCTGGTAGCGCTTGTCGGCCACCAGCACGCCCTCGACGTCGAGCAAGAGTCCGCGAATCGTCATGCCGATCTGCACCACCGCGCGCCGGCGAGCCGACACGCGTCGGCGCCCGCTAGTTCACACCGTGCATCCTGCGCTTCAACGGACGGATGAGCAGGGCCATAAGGAGGGCCCCAACGCCGCACATGATGACGAAGATCACGAAATAGTCCCCTGGCGCCATCTTGCCCCAGTACGCCCCGAAGACCTGGGCCAGCTTCTCCGCGATGGCCGTCGCCAGGAACCAGCCGCCCATGAACAACCCCACGTGCTTGGCCGGGGCCAGCTTGGTCACCAGCGACAGCCCCACCGGCGACAGACACAGCTCACCCATCGTAAGCACGAGATAAAACGCGATCAGCCACCAGACGGTCACCTTGAACTTCGAGGACTCGACGTAGACCTGATCGATGGCTCGCTTGAACTCTGGAGCGGCACCAGCCGCCAGTAACTCGGCCTTGGCACGGTCTTTGATCTCTCCGCTGACGGTGAGCGTCTCCGTGGTCGGGTCCCACTCGGCCACCTTCCGGGCTTCGTCACCGGTGAGCACGAAGCCTGCCGGTGCCTCGGCGAGCACCCGGTCGAACGACCAGGTTTCGCCCATCCCGGCCTCGGCGGCGCGCTGGGCGGACCGCTCGATCAGCTCCGCCACCGCCTGCTTGAACTCGCCGGAGGCCCCCTCACCCAGCAACCGCAGTCGGTCCAGATCCGTCAGCACACCTTCCATCCGAAGCGTCGCGGCGCCGGCGTCATAGCGCAGACGCTTGGCGCCGTAGTAGACGGGCTCTCCTCCGCCGGCCTCCTCGCTGTACACCACGCCGTCCTGGTCGGCTTTCAGGCCCTCGGGCAGTGCTGCCAGCGGGACGGCCGCCCGGCGGTTCTCCCGCGTCGCCGCGGGCCACATGACCGCGAACGCCACAGCCACCAGTGCCAGCCCCATGACCATCTTGGTCGGCGTCGAAGGCTCCAGACCCCACCGCCCAAGCCGCAGCCAGACGAAGGCGAAGATCGGCGCCAGGGCGATGATGAAAAACGGATTGAACGACTGGGTCGCACCCGAAGTCATGCTCGGATCGCTCCACCAGCTCGTCTCGGCAGGGGCGGTGTCGGGCGCCACCGCCGCGGTTTCTTCAAGCGCGGCGGGTATTACCTCAGTCGTCGCGAGCCGAAGGTTCGTGTGTTTGTCGGCCCAGACGAGCATCGCGTTGGGGCTCTGCTCGAAGGCCGTCCAGAACAGGATGATGAAAGCGAAGACGATCAGCAGCACGATAATGCGGTCGCGCACGACATGAGGCGGGTGTGCCACCACCCCTGCAGAACCTCCCCCTTTCTCGCCCGCTTCGTCGGGCACGTCCTGCCTGAACTCGACGAGCTTCCGCTGCCCGATGACGTAGACGATCATCCCCAGGATCATGCCCACGCCGGCGGCCGCGAAGCCGTAGGAGTACCCGTAGTGAACCCGCAGCCAGTCGCAGAGCAACGGACCGACCAGCGCCCCCAGGTTGATGCCCATGTAGAAGATGGTGAAGGCCCCGTCACGGCGAGGGTCGCCCGGCTTGTAGAGGGCGCCGACTTGCGTCGAGACATTCGGCTTGAGCAGCCCCACGCCGGCGATGATCAGCCCCAGCGCCGTGTAGAAGCACACCATGTTCTCGAAGGCCATGGTCAGGTGGCCCAGGGACAACAGGGCAGCCCCCAACAGGACCGCCCGTTTGGCACCCAGGTAGCGGTCGGCGATGAACCCGCCCACCACCGGCAGGCCGTAGGCCAGCATGGCGTAGGTGCCCAGCAGGTCGGACGCTCTCTCCTGCGACCAGAAGAAGTGGTTGATCATGTAGAGCAGGAGCAGCGTCTTCATGCCGTAGAAGCTGAACCGCTCCCACAGCTCGGTGAAGAAGAGGACGTAGAGCCCCTTGGGGTGGCCGAAAATCTCCCCCTTCCTTTTGCCGGATTCGGGATAGAAGTCGCTGGTGGCTGTGTCGGACACGGATCGGGTCTCCCTTCGGACAGGCCAGGTCGGGCTGCAGGTGCGGCACGCCGTTTGCTAGGCTACGATGTCGCCCGGTGGGATCGGCAAGTCATGTCCCCGGACGGCGGCGGGAGGATACCCGAAAGCTCCGGTCCCGGCCAGCAGGAAACGGCAGCCGGGCGGACGGCCGACCCCGGACGACTGGAGCCCACGAGCATTCCGTGGATAATCAGCGGACCATCAGCGGAGGACGCCATGAGCGAGAACACCTGGAAGACCGCCATCAGCGACATCAAGCCCAACGAGGTGCGCCTCCGCGGCTACCGTATCGATGAGCTGATGGGGCGCGTGGATTTCGGACAGGCCTTCTACCTGCTGCTCCGCGGGGAGTTGCCGGACGAGGGCGTGGGCCGGCTGATGACGGCCATGCTGGTCTCGTCGGTGGACCACGGGCCCGGAGCGCCGTCGGCGCTGGCCGCCCGTACGGCCGCTTCCACCTCCGCGCCCTTGAACGCCTGCATCGCGTCCGGGGTCCTGCACATCAACCGGTCGCACGGCGGCGCCATCGAGGATTGCGCCCGGGCACTGGCCGACGTCATCGAACGCGCCGACACGGACGGCTGCTCGCTCGACGAAGCGGCCGACAAGGTGCTGGCCGACTACAAGGACCGCGGGATTCGCGTGGCCGGGTTCGGTCATCGGGTGCACACCAACGATCCGCGGACGGCCCGGCTGTTCGATCTGGCGGCCGGGGCGGGCGTGGCCGAACGGCACATCGAAGCCGCCAGGGCCGTCGAGCGGGGCCTCGAGCGACAGATCGGCCGGAAGCTGCCCATCAACGTGGACGGCGCCATCGGGGCGGTGTTGGGCGGGCTGGGCTTCGAGTACGAGATCATGAACGGGTTCTTTATCCTGGCCCGGACCGCTGGCCTGATCGCCCAGGCCCGGGAGGAGATGACCCGCGAGCGGCCGATGCGCAACATCGACCCGGCCAAGCGCGAGTACGACGGCCCGGCACATAGAAGCCTGTAGACAGGGCCGGGTGCTGAGGACTGAGGACCGAGTGGTGGGATCCGCCGCGGCGGACTCTGCGAGAGAACACGATGCGAGACAAGATCAAGGAACTCTTCCCGGAGCTTCAGGAAATCCGCAACCAGGACCTGCGCGAGAAGGTCATCAGTGTCTGGGAGGAGTCGATCACCCGCGGCGGCTGGCAACCCCAGGAGCTGACCGAAATCCCGTTCACGCTGCTGGCCGGCAAGATCGACATGCGATTCATCGAGCACGTGCGGTCGTGCGCCCAGATGTGCCTGGCCGTCGAGAAGGTGCTCAAGGGCGTCTGGGGCGACCGGGTTCCGATCGACCGCGACACGCTGCTGGCCGGCGCCCTGCTGGCCGACGTCGGCAAGCCGCTCGAGTATGCCAAAAAGGACGGCAAGATCGTCAAGGGCCACGCCGGTGACATGCTGCGGCACCCGTTCAGCGGCGTGGGACTGTGTTACAAACACGGCCTGCCGGACGAGGTCATGCACATCGTGGCCACCCACTCGAAGGAGGGCGACCACGTGCAGCGCACCATCGAGTCGATCATCTTCCACCACACGGACTTCATCGACTTCGATATCGCCAAGGCCGTGGGGAAGTAAGGCATCGGACAAGAGGCAACAGGGAACATCGGGGCCGCCTTACGGACCGGACAAGAGAGTCTCGTTTCCGGCTCGCGGCCCCTGATCGCAAACAACGTGGTCCGCAAGATGGACCCCGCGTGAAAGGTGCTGACATGGGCCAGACTCTGATCGAGAAGATCGTCACCCGTTACGCCACCGGGCTCGCCGAGGGAGAGAAGGTCTACGCCGGCGACATCGTCTCGGTGCGTCCCAAGCACGTGATGACCCACGACAACACCAGCGCGGTCATCCCGAAGTTCAAGACGATCGGGGCGGCCGGGGTGCACGACCCCAGGCAGCCGGTCTACTGCCTGGATCACGACATCCAGAACACCTCACCCGACAATCTGGCCAAGTACGCCAAGATCGAGGCCTTCGCGGCCGAGCACGGCATCGACTTCTTCAAGGCCGGCACCGGCATCGGGCACCAGATCATGGTCGAGGAGGGCTATGTCACGCCGGGGTCGATGGTGGTGGCCAGCGACTCGCACAGCAACCTCTACGGCGGAGTGGCCGCTCTGGGCACGCCGGTGGTGCGAACCGACGCGGCCGCCCTGTGGGCCACCGGCGAGACCTGGTGGGAGGTGCTGCCGGTGGCCAAGGTCCATCTGATGGGCCGGCTTCAGCCCGGCGTCGTGGGCAAGGACGTGATCATCACCCTGTGCGGCGTGTTCAACAACGACGAGGTGCTCAACCACGTCGTCGAGTTCGCCGGCGATCACCTGGCCGACCTGACCATGGACCAGCGGCTGAGCATCGCCAACATGACCACCGAGTGGGGCGCCCTGGCCGGCGTCTTCCCGTTCGATGAGGTCTGCCGGGATTATCTCTACGGCCGGGCGGACGCCTTCGCCCGACGAGGCGACGATCCGCCACGCTACACGCGGGCGGACGTGGATCGCTGGTACGCCGAGCGCCTCCAGGCCGATGCTGACGCATATTATGCCAAGGACCTGACACTCGACCTGTCCAAGGTGACGCCGCACGTGGCCGGCCCCAACGAGGTCAAGGTCATCACTCCCCTGCCGCAGATGGAGCAGCAGAAGGTCAAGGTGGACAAGGCCTATCTGCTGAGCTGCGTCAACGCCCGTCTGGAAGACCTGACCGAAGCGGCCAACGTGTTGAAGGGCAAAAAGGTGGCCGATCACGTGCAGCTCTACGTGGCCGCCGCCTCCGCAAGCGTGCAGGATGCCGCCCAGAAGACCGGCGTCTGGGACACGCTGGTCGAGGCCGGCGCCCGGGTCCTGCCGCCGGGGTGCGGGCCGTGCATCGGGCTGGGTGAAGGCACGCTGGAGGCCGGCGAGGTCGGCATCAGCGCCACCAACCGCAACTTCCAGGGGCGGATGGGTTCGCGGGAAGCGTCGGTCTATCTGGCCAGCCCGGCCGTCGTGGCCGCGTCGGCCGCCGCCGGGTACATGTGCGCTCCGCAACGCCTTGAAGCCGTCAAGATCGAACCGCGCGTGAAAGAGAATCCTCGGCCGAAGCGCGAGGCCGGCGCGGTCAGCATCCTGGCCGGCTTCCCCGAGAAGGTCGAGGGTCGTCTGCTGTTGCTGCCGAAGGACGATCTCAACACCGACGGCATCTACGGCAAGGACGTCACCTATCGGGACGACCTGACGCCCGAGCAGATGGGCCAAGCCACCATGCTGAACTACGACCCCGAGTTTCAGAAGATCGCGGTGCAGGGCGACATCATCGTCGGCTGCCGCAACTTCGGCTGCGGTTCATCGCGCGAGCAGGCAGCCACTGCGCTGGCCTATCGCGGAATTCGCATGGTCATCGCCGCCTCCTTCTCGCAGACATACAAGCGCAACGCGTTCAACAACGGATTCGTCGTGTTCGAATGCCCGGACCTGGTGACGGCCCTTCGCGACCGCTTCGCCGACCAGGTGGGCGACGGCCCGCGAACCGTTCCAACGCCGGGCACGGCGACCGTGAGCTTCGCGGACTCAACGATCACGTACGACGGCCGGACGTTCCCGTTCACACCGCTCAAGCAGGTGGCCCAGGAGCTGATCGTGGCCGGCGGCGCAGAAGCGCTGGTGCAGAAACGATTGGCTTCGACGCAGTAGTCGCTCGCGACGATGGCTCAGGACGGCGCGGCTTGGGGCGAGTCTCTGCGCGTCTGCGCAGTGCTCGGAGCGAATTCGGTGGATTTGCCCGATGACCTTGGGAAACGCAAGATCTTGTGGGGCTGGGTGTTGCACGCCATGGAGGTGGGTTGGGCTTGGTCAAGTGCCACGGCTCTAGCTTTCTTGAGGTGACCCTTCACTCCGTGCGGTGGTTCGGCCCGGACCAGCGAGAGCACGGCGGCGCGGTCGGCGTTCTTCTGCTGGGTGGCGCTCCTGGCGGTTTGCTGGGCGGTGACGTGCGCGGCCAGGGCCCCGGCCCAGGTGGTCTGCGCGGTCGTGATCGGCGTCAGGTCACCCGCCGCCAGACCCAGCTCGGCCAGCTTGGCACTGGCGTAGGTGACGAAGTTGTCCAGCCAGGCGTTGAACTCGGCGTCGCCGCCGGCGATGTAATCGGCCATTGGAGAAGCTCCTTTGCTTGAAACAGGGGCGTGTAGCACCCGAAGTCCGGGCAGAATCGACCAGTCCGGATGATACGGTGCGGCCGGGGAGGAGGCAAGGGGCGATTTCAGGGGCCATGTTCTTGTCCCAGAATCCAGACCCCGATTCAAAGAACCTGGCCCACCCGTCTGCCCCCTGGCCCCCTGCTCATATACGGGGCAAAGGTCATACCCTTTTTGAAACCGCATGAGGATTAAGGCGCCGTCGCAACTTCCTTCGACGGCGCACGACTCTACGTCGCCTGAACCGCGATTGCACCCTCTGTCCTCAGTCCACTCACAGTATCTTCGAGAATCGTTATTGCGATAGACGCGTCGTAGACGACGAATCTCCGGATGTCCTTCAGCATCGCTGCCGCTAGGCCACCATAGACCGAACAGCCACACCGGTCATCTGTGAACAACGCAGCGTATTTTCGCCCATCACCCTGCCTTACGCGATCTCGCATCCACTCCATCTCATAGGTACCGAGCAACTCCATTGTGCGCGCGACGTTCTCGGCCCTCTCCTTTCCTGTCGCCGTGTCTCCTGCAAGCTTGAGCGAGCGCGGCTCGTTTTGCCACGATGGATGCTCTTTCCATTCTATCGAGTCCTTGGCAAACCTGACGTATGCAAGGTTCTCTATGCATACATCCAGGTAAAAGCGCCCGAGACTCGTAATGCCGAGTTTCCAGCCTCCTTGCACTTCTGTATGGCTCGGGATGTGATATACGGATGGGCTCTCCAACAAACCAGCATTAATCAAGCTCGACAACGCATGGTTGAACTCGTGCTTATACAAGTCCTCATCCACCAGGTCCCTGATCGCACAATACTCAGCCCACGCCTTCCACAAGTATTCAACCAAGAGCACCCTACCATGGGAATGCTGGGCCGCAAAAAGAATATTAAGGCGTACAGTCCAGTTACACGGCATCGTTGCACGCCCGTTGCAGAAGACGTTGATCATATATCCTAGCCATCGGCACTCGGCGACTTTGCTGGGAATAAATGTCTCGTAAGGCCCGGTCAACAGTCCGTCACGAATGAACGGGTATCTTTGCCGTCTCCAACGCTCGAGGTGCTCTGCATCGAAGGCCGGATCCTCCACAACGCCCAAAGCTATAAAGGCTGGTATCTCGTCCGGGAGGGGCGCGTAGGTCAGCAGGAAAGCCACTGCCTCAAGAAGATAGCGCCGGTTCCGGTTGGTCAGGATTCTAAGTCGTTTGAGGGTGCCCTCGTGCACGATCGCCTCGAGAAGCTGGCCAACCAGCCCTTGGGCATCTTTGACATCAAGTCTAAACTCCCCGAGCATAAACGGCTTGTGATGCAGCACTTGCGCCAATCCCCTACGGCACTCGGCAAGTCTCAGCTTCAGAATGGAATGGATGGTCTCCTCTTCCCTCAGCGCGTCATGTGCTTCTAGGTTGATGTGCGCCCGAGTGAAGGGGTCGAGCGCTCGAACAAGGTGGCGCTGCGTCTCGGGGCGCAGACTTAGGACTGCGTATCCGCCCCTAGCCACGATAGCCTCACCCAAAAAGCACGCAGCGGCTTGATGCGCAGCGGTCATTCGGTCTAGGTTATCAAGAAGGAACACTGGTCGAAAGCTGTTGAGATCCTGTAGCTTCTGTAGTGCGTCGAGGATGTCGTCAAATGTGCGGTTCATCGGTCTGTCGCGGAGCCAAGCGGGCCATCCGCTTACGCTCTGACCGGCAGGCAGTGAATCGGCAAACCAGTTCAACGCCTCCGCTGTGGCCAAAGCTAGATGCACCTGCAAATCCTCAATGTCCTGCACTGTCGTTGCGTACCAATCCGTGTGTCGTCCTTCCAAGGCCGCTACGTAGGCTGCCGCCGTGGCCGCGCGATGGCGGCCAGAGCGTTGAATATTACCATCGAGATATATCGGCAGAAGCAGGGGCCGGTTCGAGCGGCATCTGTTCACTTCAGGACACAGACATGCACGGAAGTACTTTAATAAGAATGTCTTACCACATCCCACCGGGCCCAGTACCTGCAAGACCGCCCCAACGCTCTCCACACACGAACGCATTAATGTCAATTCATCCAAGCCATAGCGGTATGTCCCTCGCGTGGGCGGTTCTGTTAAGGGACCAGGCTGAACGGGAAGCAGAGTCTCTGGGAGCCACCCCTCGCCTTGAGCGGAGGTGAGAGGAAGCCGAGGTACATAGCGATCTGCAATGAGCGGCGCGTTTTCCGGGGGCGCACCCGGGTGGAGCCCGCTTCCGTTTTCTTCACGCTTGGCGTGTTCCTCGAATGCTCGGTTTATTATGTGTCCAAGAGGTTCGAAGAGCGGGCCAGGTCGGCGTCGAAGATCAGCTGGGTTGCTACGATCGAGGAGCTGCACGTCATGTCTCCTACCTTATACCATTTCAGGCCGTAGAGCCGTCTCTGATTCGGCCGGATCAGAGCATCTTAAGGGTGGCGTAGACCGCGGCGGCAACCGCAGGCGTCAGCATAAGAACAACCTCCCTCGTGCTTTTAGAATTCAAGCCGGGCGCAATACAACAACGCTTTGTATTGGCCACGCGGTTGAACGCCCTCCGATGGCGCCGGCACCGCACCCTGTCAAAAGCAGTCTCTGGCTCGAAGAACCTGCACTGGCTGTCTCCAGCCCTACATTGTGGTCTGTACCGCCAATACACTATGCAGACGTAAAGAAGCACAATACAAGAGACCAAAGCGAGCTTCGGGTTCATCACACTTTGGATTCCGTTGTCATACCGCTACGACCACCGGACCAACCGTCCTGCTGACCGCTGACGGCTGCGAGGTGAAAGCTTCTCACGCCCCGACCGGCGCGCTGGCCGTTTCGCTCCAGGGGCCGACCTCGCCCCGGGTGCTGAGCCACCTTAACAGATAGTGCGCGGTTTTGCCACCGTCCGACCCAGAAAATCTCGCCACGGCGGGGGGGCGGGTGCTCAGCAGCAGGAACTTCAATTCGCCCGGATCGGCCAGCCGGCTTCTCGGTGTCGGCGGCGGGCCGACGGGCGTGTGAAGCTGGGCAATATGAGAGACTTCTGCGGACCGCTGGAGCCCCGTGAGAGCCGTTTCCAACCTGGATTCGACGCCCGAACCCGGCTTGGCGGAAGACAGCGCGTACCAAGCTGGTATCCGCAGCGCGCTCAACTTAAGCAGGCAGCGCGCTCAACTTAAGTACGGACCGGACTCAAGGCGTATCGGGACCGGATACAAGGCGTATCCACACCCGACTTGAGTTGACCTCGGACCATACCTCAACTTGACCACGGCCCCACCGCTCAAGTTGAGCAGGCACCCCACCGGACTCGGGCACGCCGCGCCCGGGCCTTGACGCCGGGTGAAACCGAGGTTGCGTCGGATGTAGAACCGGGCGGCACGGCGAGTTTCGCGGACTCGACGATCACGTACGACGGCCGCACGTTCCCGTTCACACCGCTCAAGCAGGTGGCTCAGGAGCTGATCGTGGCCGGCGGCGCGGAAGCGCTGGTGCAGAAGCGATTGGCATCGGCATAGCCGGCACGTCGCCGCGCGGGCTGCTCCCCCCTCAGAAACGCAGGATCGTGCGCAGAACGGACGGCGGGTGGAAGCCGCCCCAGCCGGGCTCGCACGAGTGATCTGGTGTGCCCAGTGAACGCTGTCCGCTCCCTCACGATCGCGGCTCGGAAACGGGGGGCGGTCAGGTCTTGAGGGCGTCGGCCAGTGAGGGGCATTCGTCGCGCAGGAGCGAGTAGAGCACGCAGTCGACGTGGCGACCGCGGGCGAAGAAGACCTGCCGCAACGTGCCCTCCAGCTTGTAACCGCACTTCTCGGCCACGCGACGGGCGGGGATGTTGTCCACGTGGGTGCCAAGTTGCAGCCGCGGGATGGGTTTGAGCTCGAACAGGTAGGCCGAGAAGATGCGCAGGGCCTCGGTGGCGTATCCCTTGCCGCGGTCCTCTCGCCGGAACATGCCGTAGCCGACCTCCAGGCCGGCCTGGTGCGAGGGCTCGTTGAAAAACATGATGTGGCCGAGCATACGGCCCTTCTTGTCGGTGATGAGCATGCGGCCCAGATTGTCGTCCCAGCCGCCGGTCTCGCCGAACTGCTTGCGGAACTGGCCCGGCGAGCGAAAGCCGGTGGAAGAGAACTCGCCCATCTCGGCGTAGGTGTTCTCGAGCTTCAGGAACTCGTCCAGGTCGTCTTCGGCGAAGAGCCGCAGGATGATGTTGGGTCCTTCGAGCATGATCGGTCTCGCACATTCCGGGGTGTCGCAGACTGAGTGTCAGGATAACCGCATTGGTCACCGAAATGAAGGTGTCGCACGAGCCCGGCCTTTCGCCCCGTTGGGGCTTTGGGCTTGGGTGAGATCGATACCCAGGGCCAAGGCCCTGGGCTATTGACTTGCGTCCCTGCAGGACTGACAGCACATGGGTACGCGGGGCTGATCCCATCGCGCTCCCGGGCGGTCGCGGCTCAGGCTTGGATGGTGGGTTGCGCCCGTCTTCGACCGGCTTCACCCACCCTACCAGTCTTGCGTCCCTTCGGGACTCCGATCGCATGCGTCCACGCGGCGGACGTTACTTGACGCTGAAGTATTTGGCTTCGGGGTGGTGGCAGATCAGGGCGGTGGTGCTCTGTTCCGGTTCGAGTTGGAACTCCTCGGATAGCTCGACCCCGATGCGCCCGGGTTGGAGCAGCGGCCAGAACTTGATCTGGTCCTCCAGGCGCGGGCAGGCGGGGTAGCCGAAGCTATAGCGCGAGCCGCGGTACTGCTGCTTGAAGAGGCCCTGTCGGTCGCGGGCGTCGTCATCCGCGATGCCCCACTCGACGCGAATCTGTTTGTGCAGGTACTCGGCCAGAGCCTCGGCCGACTCGACACTCAGACCGTGCAGGTGGAGGTAGTCGCGGTAGCGGTCATCGGCGAACCACTCGCGGGCGACGTCGCTGGCCTTGCGCCCGACCGTAACGACCATGAAGGCGGCCACGTCCATCTGCCCGGTCTCGATCGGCCGGAAGAAGTCGCTCAGACACCAGTAAGGCGGTTTGCCCTGTCGCGGGAACTCGAAGTGAGCGACCGGGCGCCAGTCCACCTCGGCCGGTACGTCGGCCAACCCCGGCGGCGCGTCGCCGTCGATCAAGGGGGCGGGGTCGTAGACAATCAGTGTGTCGCCCTCGGCCTGAGCGGGCCAGTAGCCGTAGATGGCCTGCGGCGCCAGGATGCCCTCGCGCCGGCACCGCTCGACCAGATCGCGGTAGATGGGGCGGACCTCGTTGTTGACGTAGCGCTCGTACTCCTGCTTTGTGCGCCCGGCCTTGCGGTACTGCCACTGGACCTGGAAGAGCATGTTCTCGTTCAGGAAGCCCAGTGCGGCCTGCAGCTCGATCCTCTCGACGACGCGCGAGCCCCAGAACGGCGGTGCCGGGATGGGTACGTCGCGGCGGATGGCGCTTCGGGCCGGGGCCGCGGTGGGACGGATCGCGATTTCCGGAGGGCGCGACGGCGGCGCGGTGGCCTCGACCGCTACGGGTGCCTCGGCGGGCGCGACTGCGACCTTCTTGGACACAATCGCGCCCAGCAACTGGAGGCCGTCGAAGGCGTCCTTGGCGTAGAAGAGGGGCCCGGGGTATTCGGGGCGCAGGTCCTGCTCGACGTACTTACGGGTCAAGGCGGCGCCGCCGAGGATCACCGGCGGGCTGAGGCCGCGTTCTTTCAGGACGGCCAGGTTCTCGCCCATCACTACCGTGGACTTGACCAGCAGGCCGGACATGCCGATCGCGTCGGCGTTGTGCTCCTGGTAGGCGTCGATGATGGCGCTGATGGGCTGCTTGATACCGAGGTTGTGCACGGTGTAGCCGTTGTTGGTCAGGATGATGTCCACGAGGTTCTTGCCGATGTCGTGGACGTCGCCGCGGACGGTGGCCAGGACGATGCTGCCCTTGCCGCCGGACTCGTAGCGGTCCATGTAGGGCTCGAGGTAAGCGACGGCGGCCTTCATGGTCTCGGCACTCTTGAGGACGAAGGGGAGCTGCATCCGGCCGGCGCCGAACAGGTCGCCGACGGTCTTCATGCCGTCGAGCAGGATGTCGTTGATGACGTCCAGCGGCCGGTAGGTGGTCAGGGCCTCGTCCAGATCTTCGTCCAGGCCGGTGCGGTTGCCGTCGATGATGCGGTGCTTGAGGCGGTCCTCGACGGACTTGGGCGTGGTCTCGGGTTCGCGGGCGGCCACCGGGCCGTCGGGAAAGAGGGAGATCAGGGTTTCCAGGGGGTCATAGCCGTCACGGCGGCGGTCGAAGATCAG
>Ga0307380_10001808_pt1 | contig 30833 bp, 21 predicted proteins | sample UN3MG_FD_202239 | JGI IMG/M metagenome (GOLD analysis project Ga0307380, IMG submission 202239) | Soil microbial communities from Risofladan, Vaasa, Finland - UN-3 | ecosystem: Environmental > Terrestrial > Soil > Coastal area > Acid sulfate soil | place: Finland: Risofladan, Vaasa | collected...
GGTGATCCATGGTGCAACTATTCATGAAAAGCTCCCCCAATTGGACGAAATCTGCAACTCGCTGTGTGATCCTCTGACTCATAGCCTTGCTGAACACCTGGCACAATTGGTTGCTGCTTAATGGGATGGTCAGAATCCGGATTTCTATTCGTCTGTAGTTAAGCGTACGGTCTGTTTGGAGTTAAGCCCGATCTCCGGTGCTCGGGCAAACACCAACCTTGTCAACCTGGTAAAGCGCCATTATACAGCCATACTCAGTATCCTCTACCGTGTGGTGCGGTCGCCGGAGCGGTCATCGTAGCCCGGGAAAACGGTCGGCGGAGGACTGTGAGAAGCCCGGGCGACCATCAATTCCAGCTCTCCTGGATTGCCTCACGTCTCAAGGATTCGTGCGGCCGCCGGTTATGCCGCCGGGGCCTGCTCACCGACCAGCGTCGTCAGCCGGGCGTTCTCGCCCTCAAACTCCTTGAGATACCCGGCCTGATCCACCCCAAGACCGCCGGACTCCTTCCGCCAGCGATAGTTGGTCTGCTCGTTGATCCTCAGCCTTTTGGGTACGTGCTTGACCGTGGAACCACCGGCAAGTTCAGTCTCGGCCTCCCGCAGCATCCAGAAAATGGCCTCCACCGTGTAACGTTTCCGGCCCATGGCTGCCTCCTTGCTCGATCCAAACCAATATACTATCTGTCAATCTGGACCGAAATATGGGGCAGGTCACTCTGCACGCTTCTTACGGGCAGTCTGCCGGGGGCGTATGGCTGATAAACAGGTAATCGATCAGCGCCGTCAGATCGCCAATGTCGACAATACCTTCCTCATCGCCATCAACGTTAGCCTCCTCCGTGCAGCCTGGAGCTTCGTTTGGCGGGATGAACAGATAGCTGATTAACGCCGTCAGGTCGCCGATATCGATGATCTCCTCAGGGTCGCCGTCGATGTTGCCGGTCATACCGATACAGCAGCCCGCCGCGGTCACTTGCGTGGCAAGGGATGTTGTCGATGCTGGGGCTGACTGATCACTGCGCCGAATCGTCAGTGAGCCGCTGCCGGTCTCACCGCCCACAAGGTCCCCTGCACCCCAGCTGATTCTTACTGAAGCCGAATTGCTAGTGTCAGGCGCGGACAGTGCAGACATGGCCAATCCGTCGGCATAATCAGACCAGTCCCAGGGTCCGGGGTCTCCGTCCACCTGAATCTCAACACTTCCCGAGTCACCGTTATCCAGAACAATCAGCGGGCTCGGAATGATGCGGCGAAGAGACAAAGCGAGGCCGGATATATCACTGAATGGTCCTAAATCCGGGTTCACACGCATCGTGAAGGTCCCGTCCTCGTCCCATGTGACTGTGCCGGGATCGTTGACATATATTGCCCCGCGACTCGTGAAACCCAGGTCAAGATCACTCGAGATGCCGCTGAAACTGCCCGGCGCCACCCCAAAAACATACGTACCTGCGTCCGTTGCGGGAATGGCATCACCACCACCGGTCTGGCCCTGGAAGACCGTGAAGTCGGTGCCGACAAGACGCCTCAGGTGAAGGGACAGATTGGCCAGGTCTGAATACGGCCGGGTGCCATCATTGATTCTCATCGTGAAGGTCCCGTCCTCGTCCCATGTGACTGTGCCGGGATCGTTGACATATGTCGCCCCGCGACTCGTGAAACCCAGGTCAAGATCACTCGAGATGCCGCTGAAACTGCCCGGCGCCACCCCAAAACCATACGTACCTGCGTCCGTTGCGGGAATGGCATCACCACCACCGGTCTGACCCCGGAAGACCGTGAAGTTGGTTGCATCAATGTAGCGTAGTGACAGTCCCACGCCATCTATGACGGCGTCCGGGCGGGTGCCATCCTTGACCGTCAGTGTAAAGGTACCGTCACCGGTCCAGTTGGGTGTTGTACACGAAAGCACGGCTCCCATAGCGTCGAAGCTGATCGATGGCGCCGGCGAGAGGCCGCTGAAGTTACTGGCTGAGAATACAAAACCCTCCGCCCCGGGTTGGAGTACCATGACGCCACCTGATGTCTGCTGTTCAAAGACCGTGTAGCCGTCACCCACCAGGCTCCTCAAAGATAGGCTCATTGGGTAGACTCTGTCAGCATCGACCCCGTTTGACAGCGTCAAGGTGAAACTCCCGTCTGCACCACCCTCCCAATCAGAGGTTGCAAAGCCGCTCCAGTGGAGCTCGGCCCTCGTCTGGTCGGCATTCTGGTAGTCAAACCAGATACTCGGGGAACCGGCGAAACCGCTGAATCCCGATACTGACCAGGTCCACGGATTGCCCGGCGTGGGAGCTACGGATTCGGTCAACTCGGGATAATTGCTCTGGTCCTGAATGAGAGTGACCGCGGTGTGGTCGAGCGCGGCCATGACTGCGTTAGAGTTGACAGAAAAAAAAGTGATGAGGGGCAACAGGAGTAAGGTTCTGGGTTTCATCGCTTGCACTCCAGGATCTTATGAGGATCCGGTCTTTGGGGAGAGCAGATCCCCGGTCGTTTCTGCGGCTCTGACACTATGATTATCGGCGGTGACTCGGGATATACTAATTCACAAATATACATCGAATCCCGTTTCCAGTCAAGGAGTTCCGGTGACAGTCCCTCATCCTTACTAAGCGTTCTCGTGACCCGAGGGGTTACTGCGAGGACCTCATCACGGCCTTCTGTCCGGTGCCAATGAAGAGAAGTCGCGCCGAGTCTTGAACGCCGGCCTGCCGGTGAAGATGTCGCCGTATCGGCAGTTGTTAGAATATGGTCGCGTGGCCCATCATACTACTGAGGCAGCCCCAGGGCCAAAGCGCTTCCTGGACGGGAGCGGCAGAACACCTTGTCCCTCGTTTTACTTTGCCCGTTCCCGCCCGGCACTGTCTTGGATTATGCTTTGGTCCAGGAACGCACCGGAGTGTGAGCCGCTGATCCTGACGGCTGACAGGGGTCCGCTTTTTGAAAACCGGATACCTACCGGGTCGCTCGCAGTGGAACCGCTGAACCAGGAGTGTTAGAGCAAAGTAATAGGCATCAGTTTTTTCTCAATTCGTGTAATGCTGCAGGTCGGTATGGATTGAGTTGATCTCTTCTTCTGCAAGATTCGATCGATCATAATAGTACTTTGCCAGGACCCAAAGACCCTGATCCAGGCGCTTGTATTTGAAGGAATTAAGTCCGGTGTAACTTGCCAGCGAATCTATGACAGACACGTACCGACGATAGTTACGAAGATCGGCCTGTGTGAAAGGTGGGCAGAAATTGATTTGTTTGTTGAGCGCGGTAAGAAGCCTCATCACTAAGCTGTCGAAGATGGGGAAATTGGTCGGCTGATGAAGCGCCGCGTACTTAGTCGCGAAGGAATAGAGGTCTCTCTCCTTACCCGACTTCTTGACTATTATCTCATGACCATGCCGAATATCATCGACCAGTGACAGATCGCCTGACGTCAGCCGTCTGTCAGTATCGGTGCACAAAATGTGCCTCGCAACTTTCTCTGTATTGTATATCTGTGTGGTATAGAAGGAGTTTATGAGGATGACTTTTGGTAGCACTGATTGAAGAGTGTCATTTCCGTGAAATTTGTGGATCGCGGTTTCGACAACTTTGTCGGAGAGAGAAAAGCGTTTGTTTTGGTCAAAGAGGTTGGCGCAGTGTTCGATTGTCTCGCCAATGTGATGTCGATGAATTCTTGTTTCGGTCATGTGTCAACGATACTAAACTACGGTTGGTACCGAAAGGTGTTCTTAGACAAGACCATCGTTTCTTGTATTGTCGTGCATATGACGTAGAAATCGATAGGTTAGTTCGAGCGCCCAGAGGAGGCTGCTTGTAAGCGTTTCAACTACTTACGGTTATGATAAGCTCCCCCAAATAGACGAATTTCGCAACTGGTCTCAAACACACGAACCATATGTGTGTGAGCAGCTTAAGCTGATCGTCACAGCCTGACCCTATGGGCTAAAAGTGTCCATCACTTGGCGGGATCAGTGAAGTCGATTCGCAAAAGGCAGCCTGCCCGATTGTGCTTCAAATAACTGGATGAGTTCTTTCTCGGTATCACGCGGGCCGGGCGGATTGCCCGTTGGCATTGCCCACACTGTAAATGATTCGTAGCCCCTTAATTGCCACAGAATCTCTCCACCCTTGTGTGGACCGCTCTCGGAAGTCTGGCCGTTACCGTGTCTCAACAGATCAGAAAGGCGTTTACGAAGACTTCGTGGTCTTGAATACCCGGCGAGTCCGATGTAGATCACGTCCACATTGTCAACCCATTTTTCGGCTAAGCGCGAAACGTTGTATGGATTGATGACGTTACCAACCTTGTGAGCCATTTCCACCGAGATGAACTCCGGTTTGTATCCTTCAGGTGCCGTTACGAGATAGACTCCACACTTTGAAAGACCGTCGAAATCAGGCAATCCTGCCGATAACAGGTCGCCCAGAATTCCAAGCTCAGTGAATCCTGCTGCAATTACATCTGCAACGGAGGTGATGCTTTCAGGCTGGGCTGTTTCTAACTTCGTGTCTGCGCTCTGCACCTCGCGGGGCTCCGTTGCGTGCGACGTGTGGCCTCTTTGGACAGATGAACGTGCTCGAAGCTCGATTGACGAGCCGCTTAGGACAAACAGATTAGGGTATTTGGTAGCTCTTGCCCGAATCTGCGAGGCTGGCACCGGCTCACCATCTTTTCGCTGATAGCGTTGTAGTCGGTTGACGCGTGCTGCGATCTCGGTAGATGTTAACGAGTGACCCACGCTTCTGAGAACCGCTATGATTTCTTCATGCAGAGTCATCATCATCACCTTTTCCCTAATTGCCGGGTGTCCCACCCCTTGGGGTGGGTACTGTTCTGAGTATCGTCCCCACTGAAAGCAGTGGGCCGCTGGCCTGTTCTTTCTGTGCTGGTGTCCGGCTCGGAAGCAAACCCCACTTACTGCCGGGTAATTTACGTTGGGTAGCCGGCTTTGTCAATCGCGCAAAACTCAAGTGAACCCACCATGAATGGTGGGCCACCCGACCCGAAGTCTTGTCTCGATCCTGGCGCGAAAAAATAGCTCCCCCGGCTGGACTCGAACCAGCGACCCGCTGATTAACAGTCAGCTGCTCTACCAACTGAGCTACAGGGGAGTGTCTCACGAAGGCTGTCTGTCCCGCCGCCGTACGCGGCAGGCCCTATTATACCCCTTATCGGCATCTTGTCAACAGATTTTGAAGCCGGCACGGGCTGCCCGGCCTTCCACTCGCCGCGCCGTCGGACGGCGCGTGTCTGTCGGCCCGACAGGTCCGCCGTCCTCTGGAATCCCGCTTTCTCAGGCACGGCCGTTCAAGGCCTCCGGGGGATGCCCTGGGTGCCGAGATCAGGGGCCCGTAGCCGCTGTGACCCGGCTTCCGCGCGGCACCGGCCGGCCTTCGATGCCCTGCCGCCTGTGTTCCCACCCAGTTGACTCGGTTCAAGAGGTGGAACCTGGAACCATCCGTAGCGTAAAAACAGGTGATAGAGGAAAGAGGCCACAAGACTATGGAGAGTTCACTATGAAGAAGACGGTAACGCTGTTACTGCTGACCGGGGTTGCTCTGACCGTGTGTTTCGGCCCCGGCCTGGCTGATTCCGGCAAGTACAGCAAGGTAGCCTGGCTCGGTGTCTCGACGCAGACGGTGAGCGGGGATCTGGCACGTTCTTTCGATCTGCCCGTTAACTATGGGGCGCTTGTCAACGACGTGTCGCCGGACTCACCGGCCGATAAAGCCGGTATCAGGGAGGACGACGTCATTATCGCCCTGGACGGGGCGAAAGTCAGCGAGGCCGGGGAGTTGACGGACCTCGTGCGGGAACACTCGCCCGGCGATGAGGTTACCGTGACGCTCAACCGGGACGGACAAGAGCAGGAGGTCAAGGTCGAGCTCGGAGCTAGGAGAGCGAAATACAAGTCCCTCGACTCGGACTATCCGATGGTCATGGACGACTTCCGGTGGCGGGGGGATCAGGAGCAGTCGTATATCGGTGTCGTGCTAATGGACCTTTCCGAACAGCTGGGTGACTACTTCGGCGTGCCCGACGGCCACGGGACGTTGATCAGCGAAGTAGAGGAGGAATCTCCCGCGGAGAAGGCGGGGTTGAAGGCCGGGGACGTCATAGTCGGGATTGACGACGAAGAAATGGAGGACGCCGGCGACGTCTCGGATATGATCGGTGAGAAGGACGAGGGGGACAAGGTCAATATCACCGTGCTGCGCAACAGGCGCGAGACCCGTGTGGCCGTTGAAGTGGGAAAACGGGAAGGCGCCCTGTCGTGGGTGCTGCCGCGCCGGCCCAGCATGACCAAGCGGCATATCATGCTTCAGGTTCCGGACCCAAAGGAATGGCGTTTCGAGAAAGACCTCGAACTCGACGACATCTTCGATTCAGATGAATTCCGGGAAGAAATGGAGGAGTTGCGCGAGGAGTTAAAGGAACTCAAGGAAGAGCTTAGCAAGCTGAAAGGGTCAGGGCGTTAGGCCGACCCTTGCGGGACGGATCCTCGGCAATACGCAGGCCCCGCCTTCGGCGGGGCTTCATTTTTGGTCAATTGACACTTGCTCCACATTGGACACGGAGGGTATATTCGTAAGTCATGGCCCCTATAACGGTTGGAAAGATATTCGAAGCGCGTAACCAGGATCTGGAACTGACCCTGCTGAACGGCACCGACAAGGGCATGAAAAAGGTGGTCCGCAACGGGGAACTACACCGTCCCGGCCTGGCGCTGACCGGCTTTTTTGACCGTTTCGCCAGCCAGCGAATCCAGGTTCTTGGGGAGACAGAAGTCGCCTACATGAACGGCCTGGCCAATGACCGGCTCAAGGAAGTGGTCGACAGGCTGTTCGGGTTTGATATCCCGATGGCGGTGGTTTCCAAGGGCATCGCGCCGCCGCTGGCGTTTGTGGCCGCCGCCGACGAGTACGGCACGGCCGTTTTCTCCAGCCGCCTGTCCACCGCCGTGCTGGTCAACCGGCTCTCCGCCTACCTGGACCACCTGTTCGCGCCCTCGACCAACGTCCACGGAACGCTCATCGACGTATACGGTGTGGGGCTGGTGTATACGGGCAAGTCCGGCATCGGCAAATCCGAGATAGCTCTCGATCTCGTGGAGCGCGGACACCGCCTTGTCGCCGATGACGTGGTCAAGATCACCAGGGTGGCTCCGGACGTGCTTATAGGCTCCGGCTCCGAACTGCTCGGGCATCACATGGAAATCCGGGGGGTCGGTATCATCGATGTCGAAGAGCTGTTCGGCATCAGGGCCATCCGCCTGCAGAAGCGCATCGAGGTGGAGGTGCGGCTGACGCTGTGGGAGGAAACCGTCGATTACGAGCGGCTGGGGCTGGAGGACCGGCGCACTGCCATCCTCGGCGTGCAGATACCAATTCTGTACGTCCCCATTTCCCCGGGGAAGAACATCACCGTCATCTCCGAAGTGATCGCCATGAATCACATGCTGAAGGTCTACGGAGAGAACTCAGCGGTTGATTTTTCCAAAAAACTCTCGCGGCGGCTCAGCCGCCAGTCTACGACCAAAGAGTATCTCGAATCGGACTACGAGTGAGCCATCCGCGCAGCCATGGTGAAAAGGGGCTTGGAATATTCTCGTGTTTTCGTATTATTACGCCCGATACAGGTCCGGCCCGGGGAACCCGGACGTTGTCTGCTGGTAAAACGATGAGACTTACATACAGAGAGGTGGATTGGCAATGTTTAGACGTGGCGTAGTGGTACTGGTGGTGTCGATTCTGCTGGGGTCCGCAATGTTTTCCGGATGCGGTGATTCCGGCAATAGAACGATAGCGGTTGTGGGTGATTACAATATCACTCTCGATGAATTCGAGGAAACCACGCAAGGAATGCGGCAAACCTTTCCCAAGGCCGACATGGAGTTCGCCAAGAGGCGGCAGGCCCTGGACTCCCTGATCGTGACCCGCATGCTGGTCCAGGCGGCGTATGAGAAGGGTATCGACCAGCACGAGGAAATCGCGCGCGTGGTTCTGGCCAACAAGGATAAATTCCTTCTGGACGTGCTGTACCTGCGACACGTGGTGGAGAATACGGATGCGTCCGATGCCGAGATCAGGGATTTCTACAACCACCTGGAGCACAAACTGAGGGCCTATCAGATTGTGGTGGATTCGCTTGAGACCGCACAGATGCTGTTTGACCGTCTGAAGGAGGGTGCCGATTTCGAGCAGTTGGCGTACGAATACTCCACCGACCCGGGGGCCAAGCGCAATCGCGGTGATATCGGCTATTTCGTCTGGGGGGCCATGGTGGATGCATTCCAGGAGGCGGCTTTCGCCATGGAGCCCGGTGAGCTCTCACCGCCGGTGAAGTCGCGGTACGGCTACCACATTATCAAGGTTGTGGACAAGACGCCGAATGAGCTGCGCGGAAGTTTCGAGGAGACGAAAGAATCGGTCAGGGGCCAGATTCTCAATCGCAAGCGCGCCCAGCTCACCGCGGAGTATTTCGATTACATCAGGGCGAAGTACCCGATCACGATTGATAGTGCTACCTGCGACTACCTGTTGCACAAGCGCGAGCAACTTTACCCGCCCCAGCTTCTGGCCAATCTGCCCAAGTCCGACTTCGATCTCGAGCAGCTCGACCGCAACGAGCGTGAACTGGTGATGGCCAACTGGGAGGGAGGGCAGGTCACGGTCCTGGAGTACTTGTCGCTTATTCGGCAGGTCCCTGAGCAGTATCGACCGGACCTTGACGATTACGATTCACTGAAAACCTTTGTCTTCGAACTCAAGAAGACCGACCTGCTGTCTTATGAAGCTACGCTGGAGGGAGTGGAAAACGACCCCGAGTTCAAGCGGAAGCTGAGCCGCTTCAAAGAGCTGGCCATGGCCGACATGATGCGCAACGACTCGATTCCGGTTCCCCCGGCACCTGACGAGGCGGCCGCGCGCCTTTACTACGATGAGCACCACCAGGAGTTTTCCAACCCGGCCAAGATCCACCTGTTTGAGATCCTCCTGAGTGACGAGCTACAGGCGCGAAAGCTTGCCGGGGAGATAAAATCACTGGAGGCGTTCAAGGAAAAGGCGATGGACCTCACCGAGCGGCCGGGCAAACGCGTGGCCAGCGGAGATCTCGACTACATCGAACGGTCGTGGTTTCCGGAAATCTTTGACCGCGCCTGGAAAACGCCGACGGGCAAGATCGGGGGCCCGGTCTTTGCGGGGGGCAAGTACTCGATTTTCTACGTGGTTGACCGCACCGAGGCGGAGTTGAAGGACTTTCTCGGCGTAAAGCGGGAGATCATGCAGAAGCTCCTGAGAGAGCAGGTGGAGCAGGTCTTCGGCGAGTGGGTGGAGGAACGCAAGGCGAAAACCGAGATCGAAATCAACGAGGACCTGATTTGGGAAACGATCGACATGAGCAAGTACGCCTCGGTCGATTCCGGTGCGGTCACGAGCAATTGACGGTGTTCGCTTTGAAAGCCGGCAGACTGGCACTGATTCTCGTTCTGGCAGTGGCCGGGGCGGTACTCGGGCAGCGAGAGACGGTCGATAAGATCGCGGTGTTGGTCGGCAATGAGGTCATACTGGCCTCGGAACTGGCCAGCCAACTGCAGCTTGTGGCCTTTCAGACGGGGCGTAACCCGACCAGCCCGGAGGAGATCCAAGAATTCCAGCAGGAAATTCTGGAGCAGATGATTTCCGACCGGCTCTTTTTGATGGAAGCTCGCAAAGATACCTCCATTTCAATCCGACGTGAAGAAATCGACCAGGCGCTGGACGAACAGATCGCGCGGGTAGCGGCTAATTTCGAATCGGAAGAGGATTTTCTGGCGGCCCTGACGCAGGAAGGGCTGACTCTTCGCAAGCTGAAAAGGCGCTATCGGGAGGAGATCGAGAACCAGTTGCTCAAGCAGCGGCATATCCAGTCGAAACTGTATGCAGTTTCCGTATCGCGCCACGAAGTTGAGCAATTCTATACCGAGTTCAGAGATTCGATACCACCGCAGCCGGAGGCGCTGAAGCTGGCCCACATTCTGCTGGCCGTCGGCCCGTCGCAGGCGGTGGAAGACTCAGTCAGGCAGCAGGCCGTGAGCCTGCGCCAGAGAGTCCTGGACGGAGCGGACCTGGCCGCCCTTTCAGCCCAGTACTCCAGTTACGGTGCGGGCGCCAACGGCGGTGATCTTGGCTACATTTCACGTGACGACGTCGTTCCAGAATTTGCCCGGGCGGCGTTTCAACTGCAAGTCGGTGACATCTCGGGCGTAATCCGTACCGAGTTTGGTTACCACGTCATCAAATGCGAGGGCAAGCGCGACGATAAGTTGCGGCTGCGTCACATTTTGCTCGGTGTGCTGCCGTCGGCGGACGACTCCCTGCGGGCCCAACAGGTGGCCGATTCGCTGATGCAGGAAGTCATGAACGGCGGTGATTTTGCCGAACTGGCCAAGGCTTTTTCCGTCGATGATGATACGCGGGCCAATGGCGGTGAGCTTGGCTGGTTTGCGTCGCGCGAACTGCCGACCGACTTCGCCCCGGCCGTGGCCGGCTGGACGACGCCGGGCGAGTACCGGGGACCGCTACAGACGCGGTTTGGTCTGCACCTGCTGAAACTGCTTGATTACCAGCCGGAAAAAACACTGACGCTGGAAAACGATTTTGATCAGATCAAGGAGCTCGCTCGACAGGACAAGACCGGTAGAATGGTCGACGAGTGGATTGAAGGTATTAAGAAGAGAACTTACATTGACTATCGCGTCGAGTTCTGATGCGCATTGATGACTTTCTCTCTACGGTCGGGATTGTCAAGCGACGCTCCGTGGCCAAGCAAGTCGGGGCGAGCGGCATGATCGAAGTAAACGGCCGGGTAGTCAAGCCGGCCTACCAGGTGAAAGTCCGGGATATCATAGTCATCAAGGGGAGCAAGCCGTTCCGGGCCGAGGTCCTGGTGGTTCCGACCGGCTCCGTTCCGAAAGCCAGCCGCAGCGAGTTCTTCAAGGAATTGTAGCCGCCCGCAGAGTCGGCCGTATTCGCATGTGAGCGGCTCCGGCCGCAAGGGATGATCCAGGGGGCCCTGACCGCAGTTCTCACCCTGTAAGGCGGTGTCGCCCTTTACCCGCCACGCGGTCGAACAATTGATCGGCTTCCGGTGTTGCAGAATACACACGGCCGCCCGGCCGGCCCTCCCCGGCCTGAAATATCGTTGACTTTTTGGTCCATAGTGCCTATATTAACGCGTCATCTACGGCCCTGATCAACCTGCTGTCCACCACTCGACCTGGCACCGGAATTGACCACTTCACGCTGAAGGGCTGGAGAATCCCTGCTGCATGGGCGGGTGGGTCTCACAGACGAAAGCGACATATCTGGGTAAAATTACAGATTGAAACAACACTAGGGGAGGCAGAGATGAAAAGCGTACTCAGATCAGGGTGTATTCTGGCGCTGTGGCTGGTTGCGGGACTGGTACTGGTCGTGCCGGACGCCCTGGCCGATGAACCATTATTCGCCGCAAGGATCGATTATGGCGCGGGAGATGAGCCTTACTCTGTCTTCTCGATTGATCTTGACGGGGATGGTGACAATGACCTGGCGGTAGCCAACAATGGGTCTGCCAATGTTTCCATTCTGAAGAACAACGGTGACGGGACCTTTCAAACGGCGGTCGATTATGGCGCAGGAAATGGTCCGCGCTCTGTCTTCTCAATTGATCTTGACGGGGATGGTGATAATGACCTGGCGGTAGCCAACGCTGTGTCTGCCAATGTCTCCATTCTGAAGAACAACGGTGACGGGACGTTTCAGACGGCGGTCGACTATGGCGCAGGAGATGGTCCACGCTCTGTCTTCTCAATTGATCTTGACGGTGATGGTGACAATGACCTGGCGGTAGCGAACTTATACTCTGACAATGTCTCCATTCTGAAGAATAACGGAGACGGGACCTTTGAAACCGCAGTCGACTATGGTGCAGGAGATCGTCCGTTCTCTGTCTTCTCGAGTGATCTTGACGGTGATGGTGACAATGACCTGGCGGTAGCCAACAATGGTTCTGACAATGTCTCCATTCTCATGAACAACGGTGACGGGACGTTTCTAAGCGCGGTCGACTACGGTGTAGGAGACTATCCCTACGGCATCTTCTCGATTGATCTTGACAGGGATGGTGACAATGACCTGGCGGTAACAAACTATTACTCTGACAATGTTTCCATTCTGAAGAACAACGGTGACGGGACTTTTCTAAGTGCGGTCGACTACGGTGTAGGAGACTATCCCTACGGCATCTTCTCGATTGATCTTGACGGGGATGGTGACAATGACCTGGCGGTAGCCAACGCTGTGTCTGCCAATGTCTCCATTCTGAAGAATAACGGTGACGGGACCTTTCTAACGGCGGTCGACTATGGCGCAGGAGATGGTCCGTTCTCTGTCTTCTCGATTGATCTTGACGGGGATGGTGACAATGACCTGGCGGTAGCTAACTATGAGTCTGACAATGTTTCCATTCTCATGAACAACGGAGACGGGACGTTTCAAACGCCGGTCGACTATGGCGCAGGAGATACTCCGATCTCTGTCTTCTCGATTGATCTTGACGGTGATGGTGACAATGACCTGGCGGTAGCTAACAGCGAGTCTGCCAATGTTTCCATTCTGAAGAACAACGGTGACGGGACCTTTCAAACCGCGGTCGACTATGGTGCAGGAGATTACCCGAACTCTGTTTTCTCGATTGATCTTGACGGGGATGGTGACAATGACCTGGCGACAGCTAACCAATACTCTGACAATGTTTCCATTCTGAAGAACAACGGTGACGGGACCTTTGCTGCCGCGGTCGACTATGTTACAGGAGGTGGTCCGGTCTCTGTCTTCTCGATTGATCTTGACGGTGATGGTGACAACGACCTGGCGACAGCCAACTATGCGTCTGCCAATGTTTCCATACTGAAGAACAACGGTGACGGGACGTTTGAAACCGCGGTCGACTATGGCGCAGGAGTTACTCCGTACTCTGTCTTCTCGATTGATCTTGACGGAGATGGTGACAATGACCTGGCGGTAGCTAACAGTGAGTCTGACAATGTTTCCATTCTGAAGAACAACGGTGACGGGACGTTTCAAACGGCGGTCGACTATGGCGCAGGAGATGGTCCGTTCTCTGTCTTCTCGATTGATCTTGACGGTGATGGTGACAACGACCTGGCGGTAGCTAACTATTTCTCTAACAATGTCTCCATTCTCATGAACAACGGTGACGGGACCTTTCTAACGGCGGTCGACTATGGGGCAGGATATTCTCCGGTCTCTGTCTTCTCGATTGATCTTGACGGAGATGGTGACAATGACCTGGCGGTAGCGAATTATACGGCTAACAATGTGTCTGTCTTAAGGAACAACGGTGGCGGGACGTTTCAAACGCCGGTCGACTATGGCGCAGGAGATTATCCGGTCTCTGTCTTCTCGATTGATCTTGACGGGGACGGTGACAATGACCTGGCGGTCGCTAACAGTGAGTCTGACAATGTTTCCATTCTATTCAACCTGCTGGTCTCGTCCTGTTGCACGGGTATCACCGGGAACGTGGACGGTGATCCGGGTGAGATTGTGGATATCGGTGACCTCACATATCTTATTCGTTACCTTTTCATCCCGCCCAACGAACCGCCCGATTGCCTGCCGGAAGCGAATATCGACGGGGATCCGGGAGAAGTCGTGGACATAGGCGATCTGACGGGGTTGATCGACTACCTGTTCATCAGCCACACGCCGCCGGCGGAGTGTCAATAGGGGACGGCCAGCGATAAGCCGACCTGCGAAACTGAATGCAGCTTGCCGGGGATTACCGCAGGACTCACTCAAGAAGCGGTACAATAACCGGGGGACGGATCAGATCAGGACTTGCTTCTCAGGCGGGCCAGCCGTTCCGTAGCGTCCTGGACTGACCCGATACCGGGGTCGGCGTTCGTCCAGATGTCGAGAAATGTTTCGTATCGGGCGATGGCCATGTCCACATCTCCCTTCTGCTCGTATGCCAGACCCAGATAGTAATATACTTTTACAGACAGGTTGCCGGAAAAGAGTCCGAGTGAGCTGTACACTTTGCTCAGGTCTTCGAAAGCCGCAATCGAGCGGTCGAGCTTGCCCAGTTCAAGGCGCGTTTTTGCGAGCATAAAGCGGCCGAAAAAGTCTCCGGACGCTTCGACTGCCTTCTCGAAGTGTACCTCGGCCAGGTCCGGGTTGCTCACGGCCAGTTCGAACAAGCCACGTGCTAAGTGGTACGAGGTCATTGGCCGCTCATTCTCCTCAAGGAACTCTTTGAGTTCTCGCACCACCTGCTCGGCCAATTCAACCTCGCCTTTCTCCGCAAGTAGCTGCGCGTATCTGCATCGATACTGTTCCCTGTCCTCCGGATAGATCCTGTGGTGAGCCTCCATGGCAAGCTCGATTTCCTGTATGGCTTGTTCGAGCTTCCCTTGCTCCCTGAAAACAGAAGACCTCACCGCATGCTTGTGCCTGAGTTGTGATGTGACGCGGTCAATCCGGTCGGCACTCAAACCGTCGTTGAGCACGTCGAGAGCCTCTTCGAATTTTCCCTGATACAGCGGTATGTAGGAAAGGTATAATCGGGCTGCGGAGCGCTGGATCTGATTTCCTTCCGCAACGAGAGCCCGGAGACAACTGTCGGCCAGAGTGTATTCCCCTTTGTAGATATACATGAATCCGAGATTCATCCATGAAGTGATAAAGTCCGGTTTTATCGCAACGGCCCGTCTGTAGGATTCAATAGCTTCATCGAGTCGGCCATGTCGGGCGCAGATCTCGCCCCGTGAGTCGTACGGGTTGGCCTCATCAGGCGCGACTTTAACATATTCGTCGATGGCCTGTATGGCCCTGTCACCATCGCCGATTGCATCATAAGCATACGCGAGCTGGTTGAGAGCGATCCCATAACTCGGATCAATCTGTACGGCGCTGTCCAACAGCCTGATTGCCACGTCATACTGACCCCGGGCAAATCGATATCGACCCATTCGATAGAACGCTTCCTTGTCATCCGGATAGCGCTGGACAGCCACCCGGAGTTCTTCGATAGCTTTCTCATAATCGCCGGAAAGAGCTGCGCTAAGACTTCTGATGTGATGTCCCTCTATCGGACTGGAGCCGTCTGAGAACTCGACCGCCCTGGCAATCAATCCCGTGTCCGCAAGTTGAGCCAGGTAGTAATAGGCCATAGCGAAGGTGGAGTCGAGATCCAATGCATGCCTGAAGTATACTTCCGCCTCACCGTAGTACAGTTTGTTATAGTACTCCACACCTTTTAAATAATTGTAATATGCTTCCCTGGAGTCAGTAGTAACCTCAGCCACCAGCCGATCCGGCCCCCAGTCCGCGGTCGTTGGAGGCGGCAGCATCCGCCTGACTTCCACTGTGAGCTTGTCCACCAGGCCGAAAATACTCTCGTCAGGCTCACCGGTTATCCGGTGCGAAGCCAGTGTCAGACCGCTTGAAACCTCCACAAGCTGGATCGTGATGACAGGCCGTGGTTGCATCTTCAGGATACTTCCGGTGATCATCCATGTGGCCCGCGCTCGACGCGCCACTTCTGCTGCCGTGTTCTTGTCCAGGGTCTTGGCACCGTCCTGGCCCAGCAGTTTGAGAATGTCGTGCAATCTCTGGCTCGAGACAACCTGCAAATACTGCGATTGAGATAGATCGGTGATAAAGAGGTTCGTCACTATCTCTCCAAGCGCTGCGATACCCGAGGAGTCCGCGAGGTTTTCAAAGTACATTACGGCCAGCCGGTTCTCCGCAGCAACAGCCCGGTCCGAAGGCTGAAACTCGATACGCCATGGCTTGAGCACCAACAGCAGGACAATTGCGGAAACCAGGGCGGCAAATCGCAGAGCCACCGAGGCTCTTCGTCTGAGCTTAGGCGATAGCCGCCTCGCGGAATCTGTGCGTTCGGCGGCTTGTTCTTCCGTGATAATTGAGCGAATGCACTCCCGTGCCTCAGGATCATCTCTTATTAACCGGCCCATGGCCTGGAAGTCCCGTACGCGTTCATAGCAGTGGGCACAGTCGAGAATGTGTATCTCAACCTCCCGACGTTCCGCTTCGCCCAGCATGTTCAGCTCATAGGCGAGTAGCATGCGCGATATGCGGCTGTCACTGCACTTACTCATGGTGACGACGTTCCCCCTTTGTTAGGCAATTTTCCAGCATGGACCGGGCCCTCGAAAGCACTACGTAATAATAGGCCTTGTTCAGTTGGAGCTTGTCGCATATTTCGTCGCTGCCGTAGCCTTGATAACTTAGATTGAGGATCCTGGCAAACCTGCGATTCGCTCGTGCCACTTCGGTGAGGCACTGAAGCATGTGCTGTCTCACTATCGGGTCAAGGTCGGTAGAGCGGCTGTGACAGTCACTGTCAGGAAGAGACCCAAAATGCTTCTGCCGCGTGCGCTCGGTCTTAAAATAATCCATGACCTTATGCTCGAGAACCTTGTAGGCCCAGCCGGCAAAACTGATCTGGAAATCAACTGCGCCGTGTTTCTCGGCAATCGTCGCGAGAGCCTGCTGCACGACATCCTCTGAATCTTCCCTGTTTCGTATTCTTTGTTGAACGAACAGCCGGAACCTATCAGAAAGGTGCTGAAATAGCTGTGTTTCGGCCTCTCTATGGCCTTCTCTCACTCTGCGGTACAAGGATTCAATGCTCATCGGTGCCTGGTGCCTTCAAGCTCGTCGGAACCATACCGCATTTCCTTGCCGCAGTCAAGTGTGGCGCTTTTAGCGCCGGGATTCCGCTGACCTCTTCCGCAGGAAGATAGAATACTGTGGCTGGGTCAACATTAGTAGGTAGAGATCTATAGGAAAAACCGAAAACTTCATAGGAGTAATCATGTTTCAACATTGCCACCGAAAACCGGCTTTGGCCTTGGCCGCCGCCGTCTGTTTGATGGCCAGCCCGGTTCCTGCCTTCGCTGAGGCATCCCAGCCGATGCGCTTGACGTATTTCGGCGGAAACGCCTCTGAGCTTGCCTTTCCGCGCGTGGCTACCGCTGTAGGACATGACGGGTCCGTTTATATTGCAGGCTACACTACCTCTGAAGACCTTTTAGCATCCGCGACCGCGGTCTACGGGGATGATGTCTCCGGGGAAGAGGCGTTTGTGGCGAGGTTCTCGAGCGATTTGTCAACCCTGCTGGGCCTGGCCGTTCTGACCGGCAGCGGGGATGACCGAGCAACATCGGTCGCCGTCGATGAAGCAGGCCGCGTCTACGTGGGTGGACACACAACCTCGGAGGGCTTCCCGTATATTTCCGGAAGTTACGATACCACGTACAACGGCACCGGCTCCAGTCCTTACGGTAACGGTGACGTTTTTGTGGCCAGGTTTGACAGCGAGTTGTTTGAACTACAGGCCTGTACTTTTCTTGGAGGGGCTGGCGCTGACTACTCCCATTGCATGGTCCTGAATGGGGCCGGGTTAGTATGCATCTCCGGCAGTACGAACTCCAGCGATTTCCCGGTGTCGCCGGATGCTTACGATACGACACGTAGTCCTTCGGGTAGCTTCGGCTTGGATGTCTTTATCTCCGTGCTTGATGCTGACCTGGAGACCCTTGTAGCTTCCACTTACTTCGGAGGAACCGCCGATGACTTCACCGAGGCCATCGTCGTGTCCGCCGCAGGTGATATCTATGTCTCCGGCTGGACCAATTCAATGAGTTTCCCATTGGTGTCAACCTGCTACGACCTCACTTACAACGGAGGAATGTACGATTCCTTCATTTCGAAGCTGGACGGCAATCTCACCACCCTGATTGCTTCAACCTTCCTGGGTGGCAACTACTGGGACATGGTTTACTCCATCTGTCTCGATGGCAGTGGCTCCGTCTTCGTCACGGGTCATACCGCCTCCAAGTACGATTTTCCGTATACACCGGACGCTTACGATACGCTGTATAACGGGGTGCTCAACCAGGGTGCGACCGATGACTGTTTCGTGTCCAAGTTCGACGAAAACCTGACGGTGTTATCAGCCTCCACGTTTCTCGGCGGCCAGAACTGGGATTGTGGGTTCACAATGGTGCTCGACGACAGCGGCTACGTCTTTGTGGGTAACCACACCAACTCCCTGGACTTTCCCACCAGCCCCGTGACCTACGACGCCGACTATAACGGCGGCCAGTACGATCTGACTATTGTCAGGCTCAACAACGATTTGTCCGAGCTTCTGTTTTCCTCCTACCTCGGCGGACAGGAAAGAGAGTACTATCCGGGACTGGCTCTGGACACAGCCACGAACCTGTTCGCGGCCGCCGCCACCGGATCAAGTGACCTGCCCTATTCCTCGGATGCCTTCGACACCAGCCTGAACGGCAGCCGGGACATCATGGTGGCGTTCCTGCCGAAAGGGTACTGGGTCGACACCGATGGCGATGGCCATCTTGATGTGTTCGATAACTGCCCGCTCGTTCCCAACCCGGATCAGGAAGATTCAGACGATGACGCCGTCGGCGACAGTTGCGATGTGTGCCAAGGGCATGACGACAACGCTGATGCGGACGGTGATCTTGTACCCGACGGATGCGATGACTGTACCGATACTGACGGCGATGGCTACGGCAATCCAGGCTACCCGTTCAATACCTGCGATGATGACAACTGCCCGGATGTTTACAATCCCGGTCAGGAGGACAACGATGGCGATGGGACAGGCAACGCCTGCTGCTGTGCGAACGGGACGGGCAACGTTGATGGTGATCCGGGAGAGATCGTTGACATCGGCGACCTGACCCGTCTGATAGGCTATCTCTTCATCAGCCAGGACCCCCTGGGTTGTCCGGGTGAGGCGAATATCGACGGCGACGAGGCTGGTGTCGTCGACATCGGCGACCTGACGAAGTTGATCGACTACCTGTTCATCAGCAACACGCCCCCGGCGGTCTGCCTGTAGCGGCACGCTGAGATAACCGAGAGAGACGAGGGCCCTGCCGGTTCGGCAGGGCCTTTTTGATACTGTGTGGGACTGCTCCTGCCTGATGCTTCACCGGGCAGCAGTAGGGCAGAACCCCTGCGGTTCTGCCCTGCCGTTACTAATATGCATTCCCCTTGACACAATATAGACCATATGGTATACTCTTGGTTCACCGGGGGTTGCATCTGAGAGTAGTTGATAGACGGGCTGGTGTCGGGTTTCTTTCCGTCTACGGGTGGCCGGAACCCAACCTACAAGCTTGAAAGCAAGAAGCCTGGCGCAAGCAGGTGGCCCGTGGGCTTGCCCCGGGTTTCCAGGAGCAACCCGTTTCGGCGAGTGTCTGGAAATCGGTGACAATTGCGTGGAGCGTGAGAGGCTACTAGAAACCCAGCGCGAGCGCTGGGCCACCCCGCGACGGGTTGCGGAGGCGAGCGGACATGCGAGGGCGCCGGGCTTATCCGAGCTTGCGGGCGGCCGGAACCCGACCTGCGGGCTGGAGGAGATAACAGATGAGTGGCAATTCAACGCCGTGCGGTGTCGTAAGAACTTGTTGGACGCGGCTGGTCATGGCCGTATTGGTTTTGTGCGCGCCGTGCAGCCTGGCTGACGCTCTGTACTTTGTGTATGCTCGTCCCTGTACGTCTAAGCCCGGTGGGCTTTTCTACCCAGCCTCGATTTATCGGTACGATGCCTCTGAGCAGCGACTGGTTGAGGTTTGGACGACGGGGGAATCGAAGCCGGTCCACGCGGTTTGGCAGTATGCGTCATCTGGGGATCTGGTGATTGTGCTGGGTTGGGAGGGGACGAGGAAGTTGGCGGTGGTTTCCACGGAACGGGCATCGCGTCCGAATGTGGTCGATCTTTCCGACTACGGCTATGTTATGTGATTCAAGTACATGGCGGGTAGTGACGGCCGGGGAAGCACCAGGATCTTCTTTTTTGACAGGACAATCGATCTCAGTAAGCTAACGCCGGAGACCGTGGTGTTTGAGCAGGCGGAAGTTATGGCCACTGGAGAGCGTGCGTCCCTTGACGCAACTACAGAAGTGAGGCTGGCCGGAGCACTGCCGGTCCATGCTACGGGAGAAAGTGACCTGCTGCCCGTCAACATTGGTGCTGACCGCTGGGTAAGCGCTCGTGATTCAAGCATGGTTCAGTTCGCCAGTCCTATACCTGATAGTATAACCTTGCTGGAACCCACAAGTACATGGATTCTTATCGCCAATGAACCTGCATACCAGGCGTTGCTGTCGCCTCCGGTCGAGCACGACTTTCCCCACAGGCAGCTGGTCCTGCATCTCAGGGGTCCGGACACGTGGAGTTCGGTGCTCCTGGAGGGTCCGCTCACCGCCCCGAGACCGATGAACGAGTGGCTTGTGGGAGTCACGGAGTATGAAGATCCAAGGACTGACTATGCGGCGCGCCAATTCTATCCGTCGGTGGCCGGTGAAGCCGTGGTTTTGGTGAACCCGGTTGCGGGTCGTACTCTCCAGGTGACGCTGGGCGAGGACAGCGAGGTTCTCTGGGTGGAATCGGATACCGTGTATTATCGTATAGGCGATACGTTATATCGGGCGCTGCTCGGGGAGGATGATTTCCTGAACCGGACGAAACTGGTATCGGATCCGATCGTGAAGCAGGTTCACTGGGCGTTTCGAGGCGACGAATGAGATCGGTATTGTAGGGCAGAACCCCTGCGGTTCTGCCGCTTGGCTAAGGCACACACTCCTTGACACAATATAGACCATAAGGTATACTCTTGGTTCACCGGGGGTTCCATCTGCGGGTAGTTGATATACGGGCTGGTGCCGGGCATGTGGGCTGGGTGAAGGGAGATATTGTCAGGATTCTCGTGGAGTAGGTTATGAAAAGAAAGGGACGAAAGATAGATAGGAGGCCATCGAGAAGTAGGAACTACTTCTTTGTGGACGCGTGTTTTCTAGTCAACAAGTACATCCCCTTGTCGGCAGCCCCGGATGGGAATGAGGTTGACCGACTGCGCAAATGCAAAACGTGGTGGCGTGAAATAGCAAGTCAGTTGAGGACAGCGTGCGCTAGAGTATACGTTCCTGACGTGTGCATCGCCGAGGGCTTCAAGGTGTTGGCAAAGAAGTACTATCAAGATGATTGGTTTCGTACTGCTCAAGAGTATAAGTCGGCGCGCGACCGTATGAGTCGCGACCTACGAACGTCAGTCCAAGAAATTCGATCTGTGGATCGGCGCATACTTTTCCACGATATATCGACATGCCGTGATATCATCATTGCAGTGGATCGGTTTTTCGAAGTATTCATGAAGCACGGGAAGAAAGTGCAAATCGCAGATCTGATCCTGCTCGCATCTGCGAAGTATTTGATGGATTTCTATGACGTTCACCGCGCGGATCTGCACATAATTACGCTTGATGAGGATCTGTACTCCGGGATTAAGTTGGTTAAGGAGCTCCCGAATGCCTATGACCCAACGAAGGGAAAGGACGCAGCGGGACGCGTGTTTAGGTAAAAGACACCTTTGCGCACGCCGTAATTGAGGTCGAGTGCTGAGGTTGGGGACAAGAGGCTGCCGACGGGTTGCGGACGCGAGCGGACATGCGAGGGCGCCGGGCTTATCCGAGCTTGCGGGTAGCCGGTGGCCGGCATGCGAGGTTGATCAGAACTCGGAGGGTTTGTTACAGGGGAACTGACGGCCACACTGTAACAGGTACAGATCACGGCCGTCCGACGCGAAGTCCAGGCGGACCGGGGCGCCGAGTGCCTCTTCGATAGAGCGCAAGGCCTGTTTCATCCTGACGACAAAAGGCGTGTCAGTCAGCAGCCCTTCAAAGCACGCGGCTACCTGAACGTCATCCTGATCGAGCCTGGCGGTGCCGGGCCTGCAAATGTGGCCGTCTTCAACGACGCTGATCACGTGTTCGATCCCCGGTATCTGGCTGCTGACAAGTTTCAGGAGGCGGTTCAGTTCCAGCGTCTGAACGGTGCCGGTCTCGAGGTTGATGACGTCGGCTCTCTTGGGACAGTAGCGAAGGATCTCTTCCTCTTCGACGTTAATGCGCATCTGGAGCGATCCCGGCGCCACGAGCATAGGGAAGTCATCTTCCGGGCGGTTCCAGCCGCGCACGTCGAGCCCGGGTACGAGCCGGATTAAACCGTCTTTTCGTTTGACGTTGGGGAACGATCCCAGGTCGTTTTCGCTGAACGCCGCCCCGGCGAAAGTGGGCAGGAAATACTTGCCGGCGCGAGTGCCCACGACTTCCTGGATGAGAACGCCCATCTCCTCGTCGAAGTCCAGCAGATTGTGCTCGACGCGGTACCTGATGGCCTCGGGATTGAAGACGGACGCGTACACTTCGGCGACGGCGTCCAGCAGGGCGTCGAGCCGCTTCTGCTTGCTGCCGTGGTTAGCCAGGAAGAGGCTTTTGTACTTGCCGGCGAAGGCTGCGCCCATGCGGTCTTCAAGGAGGCTCGAACTTCGAACGATAAGGGGGTCATCGCCCAGGTCGTCAAGCGCCATCGCCATTCCCCGGACAATCTCGGACGGGAACCGGGCGGTCTTGAAAAGCCTGACGATATGCGGATACTCGAGCGTAACCTGATCGATCTCTTTATACTTCTGTTCGATCACATGGTCCAGGCCCTGATAGCGTATGAAATGTCGGAGGACGTCGGAACTGATGTACCACGTTTTCGGGGTTTTTATGTCCCTGAGCAGGTCCGATGCGGCGCCTGCCTTTTTCATGACCTGGGCAGCCAGGACGAGTCCGGCTCCTTTGCCGCCCAGTTTTCCCTGGCTGTCGTGGCTGAAAATGACACGCTGGAGCAGGTCCTGTAAATCCGGAATGTCGACGAACTCCCTGGCGGCATCGACATACTCCTGCCGGTCAGATAACAGGCGCCGGATCAACGAGGCCTTAATCCCCCGCATGCTCGTGGTCGGTTCCAGGGGGCGGTCGTGAATCGAATCCTGGTAGCGCCGAATGGCGTCGGCCACGTCGGCGAGGGAGAGGTTTCTGTTGACGACCTGGGCCAGCAGGCTGAGCTTGTCTTCCTGGATCCACTTCTGCAGAAGCTCAAGGATCTCCTCACTGGAGAGGTGGTGCTCGGCAATCCTGAAGGCGGCGGAACTGAAATCCCACAGGAAGCTCATGGGCTGGCTGCGGTAGGATATGCTGGAAGCGTCGTCAGCGGCCTCCTCGACGTGCTCGGTGCGGCCGGTGACACAGGATCGGTACAGGCCTTCGGCCTCGGAAACGCCGGTCCAGCAGAGGTGGCACAGCATCTTCTGCGAAAGTCTCTGGTAGAGGTTCTGGTCGGTCTGCTGCAGGAGCTCGAGCACGGCCAGCCAGCGCCCGTGGCCTTTGCCCGGGCTTTCCAGACGCAGGCTCTCCAGGCTTTCGATGACCTGTCGCATCCTCTGATGGACAATGAATTCGGCGAGACGTTCAGCGATTGTCTCGATCAGCCTGGCCTCCTCGGCCAGGAAGGGGCCGGCGCCGGCCATCTCCATGTCCCTGGTATAGCCGACGTGGATGGTGCCTACGGTGACGTTCTGAGCGACAATCTCGGCGACCTGCACCCAGGGAGTCTCTTTGAACCCGGGGGAGGTGAAAGTCTTGTTTTCGATGGCGATCTTGACTTCACATATTTCCGGGTGCTGCCAGCCGGGCGGTATGGCCTCGACGATGTCGGCGCATACCGTGTCCAGCGACTCCTCGGGCTTGCTCAGGATTTCCTCAACCCGATACAGGCAGTTGAGTTCCTTGGCTCGCTCCTGCAGGCTCGCCAGAAGCTCGTCTACAGTTCTGTCTAAGCCCATCAGTTCTGGGATCCTCTTACCAGCCGGTACGGTCAACTCCTCGGCGGCCGGGATTCAAAGCAGCGCGCCTGGTACCGGCTATTCAATTACCTGTTTGCGGAACGCGCCGCATTCGGCCGTCCGGGGATTGGTCAGGATGCGGTTAGAATCTCCTCTGCTTCGGCCTTATCGACGTCCATCACGTACTGGATACCGCTGATGTCTGCGGCCTCGCTCGTCAACGCGGCAATGTCATCGCGCGTCAGGTGCTCCAGCGCGAACTTCCTGCTACCGGCCATCAGCTGTCTCATTCCCTGGGCGAGCCGCTCATAGTACGTGTACAACCCGAGCGCGCCGGTCGGTACCCGTTCGAAGTCGGCGTCTCCAAGTTCCTTTCGCAGCTCGGTGGCGGTCACGAAGATCTCGTCCTTGGTGTTTCCGAAGCGTTCCACGTAGACGGGCAACTGGTGCTCATCCATGGTTCGTCCGATGGTCTTGCCGACCATGGCGGCGGCAATGGGGCTGCGCGCCATGCCGATAAGTTTGACGAACGGAGCGCCGAGGGCCAGGCCCTTATAGATGTGATCCTCGAACGTGAAGCCACCCGCAAAGGCGATGGCGGGGATGTATTCGCCACGGTCGGCGAGCAGCTTGGCATACCGGTAGGCCAGCGAGTGCAATTCCACCGGCGGGATGCCCCACTCGTTCATCATCCGCCAGGGGCTCATCCCGGTGCCGCCGCCGGCGCCGTCAATGGTGAGCAGGTCGATTTTGTACTTGGAGGCGAACTTGACGGCCCTGGCAAGGTCGGCCGGGCGGTAGGCGCCGGTCTTGAGGAACACGAACCTGGCCCCCGCGGCGCGCAACTCCTCGACGCGAGCGGCGAAGGCTTCCTCGGTGACCATGCCCACTCGCGAATGCCGCTCAAACTCCTTGAAGGCACCGCGCTCGAAGGCCCGGATGACTTCGGGGTTGGTCGGGTTCGGCAGGACGACATAGCCTCGCTCATAGAGCAACTGCGCCTTGGCGAGGTTTCTGACCTTGACTTCACCGCCGATGTTTTTCGCCCCCTGTCCCCATTTCAGTTCGACTACTTCCACGCCGAGTTTTTCAAGGGCGTACTCCTGCGTGCCGAGGCGGGTGTCCTCGATGTTGGCCTGGACGACGATGGCGCCGTAGCCGTCGCGCTGGTGATCCTGAAAGAGCTTCACGCGACGTTTCAGGTCGACCGTGTCGACAACGCGGCCGTTCTTGATGACTGACTCGGGATCCATGCCGACCACGTTTTCGCCGATGGTAAGGCCGGTGCCGGCCAGGGCCGATCCGATGGCCAGCCCTTCCCAGTTGTTCTTGGCAATGTCGGTCGACCCGATACCGGGGATAATCCACGGATACCTGAACTTCAGGCCGTTCTCGTGGCCGAACGTAACTTCGAGATTGACGTTGGGGAAGATGGCCTTGTCGCTGTCGGCCTCGATTCCGTGCGCCCCCACGGCGGTACCGAGAATGTTAAAATGTGAGTAGTCGACCGGGTACGCCTTTTCACCGGCGGTGGTAATCACACCGAACGGCTGGGGATAAATGACCTCGTGCCCTCGGTAGGCGGATTTGCCGATTTCGCACATGCCGATGCAGCCATCGACACACGTTACACACATGCCGGAGGTCGGGACAATGGAATCCTCGGTCCGGTTCTTGGTCAGGGTTGCAGCCGAAGCGTTCACTCGCGTAAGAGACATCGTGCAATGCCCTCCTCTCTATCCTCATTCTTTCGTAATTTCACAGGCGACGCATGGTTCCATGTAACACATCATGTCATGAAACTGCTCTTTCTCGATGCAGGGCGGGCTCAGGTTGGCGCAGCCGCCGCAAACGGCCTTCTCCGGGTCGGTAAAGGTGCACCGGAGTTGACAGGCCGGGCATATGTAAATGCACCCCCCGCACAGACGGCAGACGTCGGATTTGACGTCGAAGGGGGTGCCGATCGTTCGCTTTTCCCCGCGTCCTCGAAAACCGATGGCCTTGGCCATCATCTGTTCCTCGCACATGCGGACGCAGCGGCCGCAGAGGACGCAGTCCTCGTACTCCTGCCTGAACCGCTGCCGGCGGACGTTGTGCGCCGAGGCGAGGTCCTGAATCACCTTGGACTGCGGGCAGGAAGCCAGCAGGAGTTCTATGACCATTTTCCTGGCCCGAAGAACCCGCTCTGACGCCGTGCGGACCTTCAGCCCGGGCTCCACGGGATAGGTACAGGAGGTGACCAGTTTTGCCCTGTCGCCCTCGCCGATCTGGACGAGGCAGAGCCGGCAGGCACCGTAGGGAGAGAGCCCGTCCATGTGACAGAAGGTGGGAATGGGGAATCCGATGAACCGGGCAGCCTCGAGAAGGGTGGTCCCTTTTTCAACGCTCACTTGCAGGCCATTGATGGTCAGGGTAATCATACTGCCTCCACTTTTGTTGCCGCAGGCTCGTCTTCGGTTTCTTTCGGTCTGGTAAAATCGAGGTCACAGCGCAGGCACCGGCATGCCTCGCGAGTGGCTTCCAGGGCTGAGAAAGAGACCTCGACCTCGGCGAAGTTGCGGCACCGCCATTCGGCCGGCGCTCGCGGGGTTTCAGCGCGCTCGATGGTCTCCATCTCTTCAATGTCAACTTTGACCGGCTCGACATAAATGTTCGGCACGGCCGGGGTCGCGGGCTGGTGGAGCTTCTCGTCTCGCAGATAGCGCTCCATCATGACGGTCGCTCTTTTTCCGGCCGCGATGGCTTCGACTACCGTGTTGGGTCCCGTGACCACGTCGCCGGCGGCAAAGACACCATCGCGATTAGTGCAGAGGGTGTCCGTGTCGACTCGCACCGTGTTCCAATCGGTGGTTTCGATATTGCTTGACTGAGCCGGGGAGATGCAGTCGATGCCGGCGTCTTCACTGATGGCCACTATGAGTGTGTCCAGGTTATAGACGTGGTTGCTTCCCTTGACGGCCACGGGGCGACGACGTCCCGTGGCGTCGGGTTCGCCCAGTTCGTTTTTCACGCACTCGAGGCCGGACAGGCGCCCGTTTTCGGTTATGACACGGGTGGGCGTGACGAGCGTGACAATCTCGATACCTTCCTGATCGGCGGCCTCGATCTCTTCGGGAAGGGCGGGCATTTCTTCACGGGTGCGGCGATAGAGGATGGTCACGTCCTCGACGTCCGGTTGTCGCAGGGCCACGCGTGCGGCGTCAATGGCGGAGTTGCCGCCGCCGATAACGCCTACTCTGCCCCAGGCCAGTTTCTGGCCGCGCTGATTGAAGGCCTTGAGGAAATCGATTGACGGATAGACGCCGGTGGCGTCCTCGTTCCTGAGCTGGAGGCGGCGGCTTTTGTGTGCCCCCATGGCCAGCAGGACCGCCCGGTAACCGTTATCGAAAAGATCATCAACGGTGAAGTCGCGTCCCAGGGCGGTATTGCACTTCACGGCGAAACAGTTGTCGATAAGCGCGTCTATCTCCCTTTTGATGATATCCTGCGGCAGCCGGTATGCCGGGATGGCGCAGTAGAGCATGCCGCCGGGTTTGTCTTCAGCCTCGAAGACCGTGACAGTGCAGCCGTGCAGGGAGAGGAAGTGGGCGGCGGTGAGGCCGGCCGGTCCCGAGCCGATAATCGCGACCTTCGGCGGTTCACCCTCCGTCCACGCTCTTCGCTCAGGCCTGTAGGTGGACGGATCGATACGATCGGTGACGAAGCGTTTCAACGCTCGAACGGCCACGGCGCCGCTTCCACTGACGCCGGACTTGCACCGCTGTTCGCAGGGGTGGTGGCATACCCGGCTGCAGACCGACGGGAACGGGTTGGCTTCGCGAATGACGCGGTACGCATCCTCGTACTTGCCGTCGGCGATGTACGCAACGTAACGCCAGGCCTCAGTGCCGAGGGGGCAGGCGGCCTGGCAGGGTGCGCCGACGAGATCGTTGCACACGAAAGCGCGGCACCTCTTGTCGATGATGTGCTCTTCGAACTCCTCGCGGAAATGCCGCAGCATGCTCAGTACCGGGTTGGGGGCCGACTGTCCGAGACCGCACATGCTGGCGTCCCTGACCACGTAGGCCAACTCTTCGAGGAGGTCGAGTGACTCGATAGCTGCCCTGCCCTTACTGATATCATCCAGGATTTCCCACATGCGCTGGGTGCCTTTCCGGCAAGTAAGGCATTTGCCGCACGATTCGTCCTTGAGGAAGGCCATGAAGTACTTGGCGACGTCGACCATGCAGGTGTTTTCGTCCATAACGATCATGCCGCCGGAGCCCATTATGGAACCGGCCTTCGCGAGGCTCTCGTAGTCGATGGACAGGTCGAACATCCTGGCCGGAATGCAGCCGCCCGAGGGACCGCCGGTTTGAACCGCCTTGATTCGTGCCTTGCTTACCGGCCCGCCGCCAATGCCGTAGATGACTTCGCTGAGTTTCATCCCGAGCGGGACTTCGACGAGGCCGGTGTTGCGGATTTTTCCGACCAGCGAGAATATCTTTGTTCCGGTGTTGCCCGGTACCCCGACCTTGGCGTACTCTTCAGCCCCGACCTTGATGATGGCCGAGATGTTGGCCAGCGTTTCGACGTTGTTGATACAGGTCGGGCAGCCGTTGATACCCTTCTCGATGGGGTAGGGCGGTCGCTGTCTGGGCTCGCCCATGAAACCCTCGACGGATCTTATCAGGGCGGTCTCCTCGCCGCAGACGAAAGCTCCGGCTCCCCGCACGATGTCAACGTCGAAGTCGATGCCGGTTTCCAGGATGTTCTTGCCCAGCATGCCGAGGTCGCGGGCCTGGCGAATGGCGATGAGCGAATGCTTGATGGCCAGCGGGTATTCGCTGCGCACGTATATGAAGCCCCGGGTGGCGCCGATCGCAGTGCCGGCAATGATCATTCCTTCGATGATCGCATGAGGATTGCCTTCCAGGAGACTGCGGTCCATGTAGGCCCCGGGGTCACCTTCGTCGGCGTTGCAGACGACGTACTTCTGCCCCAGGGGGCTGCTGGACGCCCGGGCCAGCTCCCACTTGCGGCCGGTCGGAAAGCCGGCGCCGCCGCGCCCGCGGAGTCCGGACTTCTTTACCTCGTCGATGATCCACTCCGGGTCCGGACGAGAGAGCACCTTTTCGAGAGCGGCGTATCCGTCCTGTTCGAAGTAGTCGAGAATCCTTATGGGGTCGAGTTGCTGATTGTTGCCCAGGATGGTCCGCGTCTGCTTACGGAAGAACTCGATATCGTTCTGGCAGGCGTAGGGTTTGAGCTCCCTTGAGTCTCTGTAGATGAGGTCTTCGTCGATCCGTCCTTCCAGGGTGGCTTCGATAACTTTGGGCACGTCCTCCATCCTCAGTTTTGGATAGAGGTGTCGGCCCGGCTCGACCACAATGAAGGGATCCATTTCGCAGAATCCCTGGCATCCGGTAATCCTCAGGGCGAGTTTTTCTTGGAGGAAGTGGTCGAGCAGGTACTTCTTAACGATCCTTATGACATCGTTGGAGCCGCTGGCCTGCCCGCCGGTTCCGGAGCACACCACCAGAGTAGGCCTGTCATGCTGAATGTCCCGTTCGGACAGAATACGTTGCCGAAAGCCCGTCAGCTCGTCAACTGATGAAAGTCTCTTCATGTATCACTTCTCCCGTTAACGCCAGGTGAGCAACCGTCAATCCCCGGCCGTTCCTCTCAGGTCCAGCAGGTGACCTTTGCAACCCCGACGTGAGCACAGTTGTACGATGCCGCCGCCACGGACGATCATCGGTATCATGGAGGCGCCGCACTCGCCACACGTGGCCCCGCCGATCATCTCGGCATGGCAGTGAGGGCAGAACACGTGAACGATGGTGTCGACCGGAATTTCGTACAGGGAGTGCACCGCGTAGCTGCCCCACAGACTCGAAAGGGCCAGCCAGCCGTGCTTGTCACCGAAGGAAACGGTCACTCGAATGGAAGGGTGACCGTCGATAGAGTGGTCCGGATCCATGAGGCTATGGTTGCAGCGGGCGCAACTGACGTCGATGGGGAAGATCCGCTCGTCGGTGTCGATTTCAATTTTGTCCAGGCCCTCTTGCACCCGGTCGAGAATTCCTTTGATCATCGACGTCTTCACCTTGGAAAAGTAGTGGCCGTCGGCCACGACAATCGGGCCCAGGGCGCAGGCGCCGAGGCAGTTGACGGTCTCCAGGGTGAACTCGCGGTCGGGGGTGGTGTCGCCTGATCCGATGCCGAGTTGCCGTTGAACCTCTTGTGCCACCGCAGGGGCTCCCCGCACGTGACAGGCGGTGCCCAGGCACACGGAGACAAGGTGCTTGCCACGGGGTTTGAGGCTGAAGGCCTTGAAGAATGCCGCCACGCCGTACACGTCGACCAGCGACCGGCCGGTTTTTTCGGCCACCTCTCTCAGGGCCTGCTCAGGGAGATAACTGTATTTGGCCTGAATCTCTTCCAGAATCGAGATCAGTTCCCCCTGTTTGCCTTCGTGTTTTTCAAGGATTCCTGGAATTTCGTCAGTATTCATTCTCACCTTTCTGACAGCCCCGGGGGTCCGTTAAGGCGTGCAATGGGATTTCGTTACTCGTAGTGATCACAATGCCACACTCCTCCGCCCGGCCGCGGCAACGAGCAGCCTTCGCGGTGTTCGCAGTCGATACACAGCCCCTCTCGCCGGCGTGAGCTTGCACTTGAGCCGGGGTCTCCGGCCCCGGAAAGAGGCGATCGCGTGAGCGATACCTGTCCGGTATCGCCGCTGCCTGGCGGGTAATGGCTCTCGAAAAGGTCGCAGTATAAAGCGTCGAAACCTTTCATCGCCCGGTAGACGCAGAAGGAGGCAAGATTGCAGGCAGAGCAAAGGCCACCGCCCATCGCTCCCTGAATATGTTCTTGAGCCATCCACTCCCACGTCTGCTTCGTTGGGCTGACGTGAATCGCCAGCCATTTTCACACAGTAACAAGCCGCATGCCCATTCGCGGTGCCGGGTGTGTCCGCCCCTGCGGAGCTTCGTGGAGCCGTTTCGTTGAGTGTTAAGATGTTTTATGGTAACGAATTGGAGAAGTCGGTCAGTG
>Ga0307380_10001809_pt1 | contig 30824 bp, 28 predicted proteins | sample UN3MG_FD_202239 | JGI IMG/M metagenome (GOLD analysis project Ga0307380, IMG submission 202239) | Soil microbial communities from Risofladan, Vaasa, Finland - UN-3 | ecosystem: Environmental > Terrestrial > Soil > Coastal area > Acid sulfate soil | place: Finland: Risofladan, Vaasa | collected...
CCATCCGCCACCCTTCGTTATCTGCGAATGCCAAGCCGCTCGATAACCGCCTGATAGCGCCGGCGGTCGTACTTGGTGAGGTATTTGAGGAGGCCGGCGCGCCGGCCCACCATCTTCAGAAGTCCCCGCCGGGACGAATGGTCCTTCCGGTGGGTCTTCAGGTGTTCGGTCAGGTGGCCGATGCGCTCCGTCAGAAGGGCGATTTGGACTTCCGGAGACCCCGTATCGCTCTCGTGAATCCGATAGGCCTCAACAATCCCCTGCTTCTTCTTCGTCGCCATGGCGGCTTCTCCTTGCAACACACGGGTGGCGGGAAGCGACCTCTCCCGCCCCTGATCGATTGTTTGGGCCTGTTCCCTTTCGTTTTACCGGTCGCGTCTTGCACTCACTCTACCCGAAATGCCTCGGAAAAGCAATACCCCTAAACGGACCTCATTTCCCGGACGCCGGAAATGGCGGGCGGGAACCGCCGGCAGACGACCAAGATTCTCCGCGTCGGCCAACGCACCCCAAGGCCCTTGAAGGCCCCTGAGACCACCCCAACCCAAAAAGGGTATTCTCTGGGGCATCTTTGAGTTGACTCCGGCGCGCGTTTGTGGTAGGAATAAGTTCCGACCCGCCAGGGCTTGCGCGGGCGGGCACGGCGACTCAGTCCTCGCCGGCGCGTGGGCCGGGAGGATGCAGCGCGGGAGGAGACGACTCGGTGGGCCAGTCCGCAGAGGGGAATCTGTGGCACGAAACCCTCGCCCAAATTCAGGGGGACACAGGCAACCCCGGACACGGCGGGGTTCCGCCCTGGCTCGCGGACGCCGAGGTGGTTCCATTTCCACGCATCGGTGACCCGGACGGCCGGGAAGCGGGCAAGGCGCGACTGGAAATCCGCCTCCCCGACGGCCGTCGCGAAGCGGACCTCGATGCGGACCTCCGAAGCGCGCTGGAGCAAGCCCTCCAACGCAACGCCGGGCACCCGGTTGAACTGGCGTTTCGCGCTGCTCACAAATTGCGTCCCGGAGAAACCACGGCGGACTCCCCAGAGAGGCCCGAAGCGGCCCCGGACCCCGGCGAGCCGGGGGGACTGCGGCTCAACCCCCTTTGCGCCTTCGAGAACTTCGTAACCGGTCCCTGCAACCGGCTCGCGCACGCCGCCGCACTCGCCGTTGCCGATCTGCCCGGCCGCGCGTATAATCCCTTGTTTATCCACGCCAGCATCGGCCTCGGCAAAACCCACCTCCTGCAGGCCATCTGCCACAAGATCCTGGAACCGCCGTCCCGGGCGGCTAGGATGATGTATCTCTCGTGCGAGGATTTTGTCAATCGCTTCATCGCCGCCATTGAGCATGGCAGCGTCGAGACCTTCCGCCGCCGGCTCCGGCACCTCGACGTGCTGGTCATCGACGACGTCCACTTTCTGGCCGACAAGGATCGCACGCAGGAAGAATTCTTCCACACCTTCAACGCGCTGTACCAGGCGCAGAAGCAGGTGATTCTTTCGAGCGACTCGCCGCCGCATGAAATCCCGCGCCTGGAAGAGCGCCTGGTCTCGCGGTTCAAGTGGGGTCTGGTGGTCCGGATTGACCAGCCGAGTTTCGAGACACGGGTGGCCATCATCCGGAAAAAGGCGCGCCTGCGCGGACGCGATCTGCCCGAAGACATTGTCCAGTATATCGCCGGGGCCGTCGATACCAACAACCGCGAACTCGAAGGGGCCGTCGTCCGCGTTTTGGGCTACGCCGCACTCTGCAACCAGGAGGTGGGCCTGGACCTGGCGAAAGAGGCTCTCCGCGACCTGGTGGTGACCCCGGCCCGAACGATCACGATTCCCGAGGTTGCCGACGCGGTGCTCCGGCGCTACAGCGCGCGGCTGAGCGACCTTCAAAGCCGCCGCCGAGCCCAGTCCGTCACGCTGCCCCGCCAGATCTGCATGTATCTCGCCCGGCGGGTCACGAACCGAAGCCTGGAGGAAATCGGTGCCTTCTTCGGCGGCCGCGACCACACGACCGTCCTTCACGCCGAACGGAAGATTCGGCGGATGGTCGAACACGACGCCGTATTTCGCGGTTTGGTGGAGGTAATTGAAAGAGACATTCTGCGCCCATGATCCGCTGAAAATCAGGTGGCGCTTCGGTGGCGCATCATCGGTTTCGTAACAGACCGGAAGCCGCTGCCCCCGGGCGCCACCGAGCGGACTCCCGGGCGCGACGCATCTTTTCACAACTTATCCACAATAGGCGCCAATGATTAAACTCGCTAACACCTTGTCCAAAAGGAACTTACACGCACCCTGGTGCGATTTCCCAGGTTTTCACCATACTGATGAGTATTATTACCTCTTTAAATTCTATCTTAGAGAATAACAGAACGCCTGTGACAAGGAGGACTTACCATGAAAGCAGTTTGCGACCGGGCAACTTTAACTCAGGGTGTTCAAGTGGCTGCCGGTATCGCTCCACACAGAAGCCCGAAGCCCATTCTCGGGTGCGTTAAACTGGACGCCCAGGAGGGTCGAATCACGCTTTTGGCAACGGACCTTGAGGTCGGCATACGCATCAGCCTGGACAAAATAGAGACGAGCGAAAGCGGCAGCGCCTTGGTTCCGGCCGACCGTTTTCATGCCATCCTCAGGGAACTGGATGCCGAAACCGTTACGCTGACCGCAAACCAGCAGGAAACCGAAATCGTTGCGCCGGGCGCACGTTTCAAAGTGCTGGGGGACGACCCCGCCGACTTCCCGAACATTCCCGACTTTCCCGAGTCCGGTGCCTTCACCATCGGTGCAGACGATCTTGTGGGAATGATTAAGCGCGTTGTCTTTGCCACGGCGCGCGAGAACACGCGTTATGCGCTGAACGGTGTCCTTTGGAACGTCGAGGGCAAAAAGTTGGCGTTGGTGGCCACGGACGGCCGACGGCTCAGCATGGCCAAAGGTAAATGCGAGGGCGGGCCGGAAAAAAAAGTCGAGGCCATCGTCCCGAGTAAGGCAATGCGGCTGATTGAGCGGTGTCTCGGCGACGGGACAGATGCAAAGGCAAAAGTGCAGGTCGCGCTAAGCGAGAAGGACATTCTCGTCAAGGTGTCGCCGGCCAGCGGAGGTTGCTGGGTGGTTTACTCTCGCCTGGTGGACGGCCACTTTCCAAAGTATGAGGACGTTATTCCGAAGGATTGTGACAAGAAGGTCGGCCTCGTGACGCAAGCGTTCCTCTGTGGCGTGCGCAAGGCGGCAGTGCTGACGACGGAAGAGTCGCACGCCATCCACCTTCGTTTCGCCGACAAAGAAGTTGTCCTGACCAGCCGAACGCCGGAAATGGGGGAGGCCGAGGTCCGCGTCTCTACCGACTACGAGGGCGAGCCGATGGAATTCGCCTTCGCTCCGACGTTTCTGACCGACGCCCTCAAAGTGATGGACAGCGAAGAGTTCACATTTGCCTTCAAGGGATCGAGCAAACCCGGTGTCATGACCGAGGGTCGGCTCTTTACCTACGTTGTGATGCCGGTGAGCGTTGTTTAGCGGCTGTTTCACAACGTGCGCGGCGTCCCGGCGCGCCGGGACCGACCCGCCGCGAGAAAGGCGGCCAAGCGGGGTGGCGGGCACCCCGCCACGGCGGGTAAAGTCCCAGCCCGCCACCCGAGGGATATGAAACAGCTTCTTAGCGGAGGGGCCGCCGTGGCCATATGGGGGAGCGCCGATGCGGCAGAGGGTGGAAGGGCCCCCGAAGAGGTTGGACAGATTCTGAGGCGCTGGGCCGCCCGCACCGGTTTTCTCCGGCTTTCGGAGCGTGAAAAGGTCTGGAACGCCTGGCAGGACCTCCTCGGCCCGGACGCTTCTCACACCCGCCTGGAAGGTTTGCGAAAAAACGTGGCCACCTTCCACGTGGACTCAAGCGCCCTCTTGTCGGAACTGAACAACTTCCGCCGCCAGGAACTTCTGGAGGAACTTCGCGGGCGCGTCAAATCCTACTTCATCCGCGACCTCCGCTTCCGCCTGGAAAAGCGCCGCACCCGCCGCTGAGAACGGTCCGTAGCGCCTCCAACTAGCCGCGAGCGTCCAAGCGAGCGGCCCGCCGCCGTGCGGCGGCCGGCGTTTCGCCCACCGATAACGCGCCCGCCCCACGCGTCATTCCGACCGAGGCCCCTTCACGTTGTCATCCCGAGCGACCGAAGGGAGTCGAGGGATCTCGCCGTTGGGCCGTTGCCGCGCTTCCAAATGCCGACACTTTCGGGTAATCTATACACGCCGGGCGTCCGCCGCGCAGCGGGTGTGGGTGGTCGTCATCGACTGGATGCGGATGGATCGGTCACCGCCCATCGGCACCGAGCCGACCCGGACCACCCTTGCGCGACGCCTTTTGAATCGCGGCGTTTCAGCCATGGGCCGCATTATCTTTCCACGCCGCAGCCCCTGTTAAGCGTCCGGGGCAGCAGGCCGTTGGCCGTCCGCCGTCGCCACCGCCTGCGGCCGCTAATGCCCGGTCACTATCTCCACCTTTTGTGCGTTGAATGCATAGTATGGCCTTCCCTTGCCCTGGACTTCCTGGAAGTCTGTCCACACCAGCCAGAATGACTTACCGTCCCCTGCGATCCATTTTGGAGCGATCTGCGGCTGATAGGCCCGGGCACCGCCATCACCGGCCGGAGTCCACGCCGTATCCTCGTAAACCTGTGTCCACGGGCCCCAGGGTTGAGGAGCGGTCCAAAATCCCAGGTAACTGGGTTTGCCGAACCATGTCCCATCCTCGGCGCATCCCATACCCCAATTTGCCATCAGATAGCACCGGTGCGGAGCGCTGTAGACCACACTGGGGTGCCAGGCGTATGGATGAACGAAGCAGTTTACCCAACCGGCAGGAAAGGTGTGCACCACGCCGCGTTGTTCGATGCGGCCCGACCATTCCGCCGTTCCGTTGCCGCGAATGGCCGCAAAGAATTCGTACGAACGACGATCCAGGATGTGGTCCTTCGGCACGCGGAACATCACGAGTTGGTTCATGGCGCCTTCGACGTTCCCATTGGGCGCATAGACATACACGTATCCATCCGTGTTGTGCCCGTAGTTCTTCCCCATCTGCAGAACGGTGAGAAGCGAAAACGCGTCGCCCGGTTCGTTGAAGAACACCATGTTGTCTTCGGACCGTTTCTCCCAGGGTTCCCATTTGACGGGCGAGGAACCGTCTTGATTGCACCATGTTCGACCATTGTCGGGGGAGTAGATCAACTTTGCGCCCACGAACCGCAGGTCGGGCTCGAAAAATGGCTGGTTGGGTGTGCTGAGATACTGGTAGATCCTGCCGTCCAGCGCCAGGATCCCGAAATTGTAGTAACGCGAGCACTCTGGGGTCTTACACTCGATCGCCAACTCCGGGTATCCGGGCAGGAACTCGAAACGCAGATCGGGAGGATCGCCTGCGATCGCATAGGCGCGGCTGTTATACGATCCCTTGGGCGTGCCCGGCAAACCGGAGCCGTCGCACAGGCTGACATACTGTTTGTCATCGTTGGCCCAACTCATGTGCCAGTTGTCGCCGTTTCCTCCAAATCGAATCGTCGTTTCGTCGAGTCTCCGAATTCCCGTAATTCGTTTCAACATGGGTTTCTCCTTTGTCGGCACTTCACTACCTGCTTCACGCCTTCCACTATCCGTGCCGGGGCTGGCCGGTGGGCATTCTCCAACACCGGCGCGAAGGGAACCGGCACGTCGGGTGACGCCACGCGCACCACCGGCGCCCGGGGGAAAGACGATGTCCTCGGCCAAGGCAGGTGCGACCGCGAGGGCCACGACTGCGGCGGCGAGGCGAACCGGGGCGATCGTCACCGATCTTCTTTGTCCGACGTGCGCGGCCCACAAGCATAACCCCCGGGTCGTGCATGTCAAGTGATTGGACGGACAATACAGGCCGGGATTCAGATTTCACCTCTCGCAGAAAAGGGGATGAACCCCTCCCCATTGTCTAGACCAAAATCCGGGCATTTTTAGGTGGACTCCTCGCCCCGCCGACCGGTCCCGCCGCCTCCTTCGCTGCGGCCACCAGCCCGTACACCTCCGCCGGTGTCCGGTATCCCAGCGACTGGTGCGGCCGCTGGTGGTTGTAGAACCCGAAGTACCGCCCGAGGCCCAGCCGCCCCTCCGCCGGCGTCCGGTAGTCCTTCAGGTACACGTCCTCGTGCTTGACCGTCCGCCACAGACGCTCGACGAAGATGTTGTCGAACGCCCGGCCCCGGCCGCCTGGATCATGCCCGTGACGGTCCGGCGGCGAGAAACGCCCGCGGACGCATCGGCACATCGGCATGCGTAGGGGGCAAAAAGGGGGTCAAAAAGCGCTAATTCGGGTCCAATTCCGACCAAAAACTCAAAAAAAGTCGAAAAAAGCGCCCGATTCGGCCTTACCCATGTTAACATTTTGGCCCTCAAACCCCTTTGGCGCTAGCGCCAGGCCCGATTCGGCCTCCAAAATCGCCCGAATCGGCCCAATTTCACCCCAAAATCGCCCGCCAACATATCGGCCTTGCGCAATATGTTTGGCCACCCGCGAGCGTGCTTGCCTGCCGGAGCCCGCCACCGGCGGGTAAACCCTGCCTGCCGGCAGGCAGGCTTGGCGGAGGTAGGGGCGAGCGGAGTCACTCGCTTTTTTCGCCGAAGACATCGGCTTCGAAGCGGTAAACGGTCACGTCCGGCCGTTTCCACGCATCGGGCGCAAGGCCCGCCTTCATCGCGCAGCACTGCGAGAGAAACTCCTCCTTCGACCAGCCGGTCTCGGTGGCGACCTGCGGCAGGAAACATCCCGACCCGTAGGGGCCCTGGACGCTGATGCCGTGGCGGCCCAGTTCGATTTCCTTCAGCGGGTCCTTGGTGGCCTCGAGCGGTGAGAGGACCGAGATTCCGATGTCAACCTGCGAGAGTTCGGCGGCGGTCACGGGGTTCGACAGGAACCGCGGGTCGCGCGTGGCGGCCACGGCCATTTGCCGGACCGTCTCGTAAAGGGGCTTGGCGCTCTCGAAGGTTCCGATGCAGCCGCGCAGGCGGCCGGCGTTCTTCAGCGTGACGAACGCTCCGCAAGGCTGTCTGAGGTCTTCGCTTTCGACCGTTGCGCGCGGCGCCGGTCTCCCGTTCAGCGCGGCTTCCAGTGTTTCGCGCGCGATGCGCAGGAGGGCCTTTCGATCGCTTTCGCCGAGCATGGCTCACTCCTCGAACAAAGGCTTAAGCAGTTTCACAAGGATTACGATGATGACCGGAAGCATGACGAGCCAGGTGACGAGGTTGAAATATCGGTCGATGAATCGTTTGGCCCGAGGGCCGAAGGCATACACGATGCCGCCGACGCCGAAGAATCGCATCGAACGGAAAATGACCGACGCGAGGACGAACTGCCACCAGTCGATCTCGGCAAACCCGGCGACCCAGGAGAAGACCATGTAGGGCACGGGGGTCAAGGCGGCGACAGCCACCGCCCAGAAGCCGTAGTCTCGAAAGGCATCGAGGGCGAGTTGGGCCTTTTCGCCCAGATGCAACCACTCCATGGCATTGACCACCCGCGTCTGGCCGATCGCCAGGCCGAGCAGCATGGCCGTTGTGCCGCCGAGAATGCTCCAGAAGGTGCAGATGAGCGACCAGCGAAAACTCCGTTTCGGGCGGCCCATGCACAGGGCAACCAGGAGCAGGTCGGCCGGGACCGGGAAAAAGATGGCTTCCGAGAAGCCGAGCGCGGCCATGGCCTTGCCGGCATGGCGGGTTTCGGCCCATCCGAGGACCCATTCGTAGAGGCGCCGCAGGGGCCCGAATCGCTTGGCCACACCACGGGCCTGGACCTCCCGGCGGATTAATTCGTCGGTGACGCCGGTCGGGTTGACAGGTTCCTGGTCCGGTTGGGTCAAGGCTGGAGCCCTTCGCACACGGGGTCGGCAAGCGACACGCCCGCGCCGACGGCGGTGGCACCATTCCGCCCCCGCAGTGCCCCGAGTCTACTTTGGCCGTCGTATAACGGCAAGGCAAAACGAGACACCCCGACGCCGGTCTCCGGGCGGTGGCCGGGTTGGGGCTTGAAATTTCCAAGGCACGTGGCTACGATGCCTGCGGGGAGGTAGGGAGACCCGTGCCCGTGAAGCCGATCTTCAAACTCCGTGGGTGGTTCGTGCTACCCCCCGTGGTCGTTGCCTTCTTCTGCTGTCGCGGGGAGGTCGAGAACGACACGGTCACCTGGGCGGTGGGCGGCCCGATGTTTCTGGCGGCCGTGGCCCTGCGCGTCTGGGCCCAGTGCCATCTGGGCTACCGCCTGCGGGCTCACAAGATCCTCACGGTGACCGGGCCGTATCGCCACGCCCGCAACCCGATTTACGTGGCGAACACAATAATGATCGCAAGCCTGGTGTGGCTGATGGAACTCCCCTGGCTGTTGGTGCCGACGATCGTGTGGTGTGGCGTCGTCTACGCGGCGGTGGTGCGCTACGAGGAGAAACGTCTGCTGGCGAACTTCGGGGAGGCGTACCGCCGCTACATGGAGTTGGTTCCGCGGTGGTTCGGCTGGCGCGGCGTGGAGGCCGACGACGGCGTCCGGGTTCACCAGTACCTGGCGGCCGCCTGCCAGGCCGAAGCCCACTGCCTGCTCTTCCTCCTCCTGCCTGCGGTTAAAGAACTTCTCGCCTAGTGGGGTTCCCGGCCAGCGTTCGCGCCGGTTCCGCGCGCCGGCCGCCAGCAAGCCGAAAAAGGACATGGTGCATTGACTTTGTTGTTGCACCGGTTTATTATGTTGTCCAGTGGGGGTTGTCGCATCCCGCCTCAGGCGGGGGCGGTCACCATGCTCGGCCTGGCACCATCGGACGGCGGATGGACGGCAGAGGCGCCCGCCAAGGTGAACCTGACGCTCCGGGTCCTTGGGCGGCGCCCCGACGGGTATCACGATCTCGAAAGCGTCGTGGCGGCGGTGAGCCTCTACGATACGCTGCAATTCTGCGAAGCCGATTCGCCGACCTTTTCCTGCGAGGGCATTTCTGTTCCCGACGGGGAGGAGAATCTCGTGATGCAGGCGGCGCGCCTGCTCGCGGAGAGAAGCGGGCCTGCGCGGGGGGCGCGAATTCGTCTGGAAAAGCGAATTCCCCATGGTCGCGGTTTCGGCGGCGGGTCGGCGGATGCGGCAGCGGCGCTCGCCGGCCTGAATGCCCTGTGGGGACTCGGCCTCGCGCGCGAGGACCTTGCCCAACTCGGATCGCGCCTCGGGAGTGACGTTGCCTTTTTCTTCGGCGCGCCAATCGCCGTCTTGCGGGGACGGGGGGAGCGGGTCGAGCCCGTGCGCATCCGCTGCCGCTGGTGGTTGGCCCTGGCGTGGCCGGACTTCGGTTTGTCCACAGCCGATGTCTATGCGGCGTATGACCGACTAGCCGTTTCGGAAGACAAGCGCCCCGCGGCCACGGACATTCTGAGGGCTCTGGGGGGGTCTGCGGGAGGGGCGAGGACGCTGCTGGTGAATGACCTTGAGAAGGCGGCCCAATCAGGCCGATTGAATAATATAGACTTTCGGAGAGTTTTCGAAGAAACCGGTGCGCCGGCCGTCGGGATGACGGGAAGCGGTTCGGCGTATTTTGCCCTGGCCGATACCGAGGGCCAAGCCCGGCGCTTGGCTGACGCGGCGCGCGCCGCGGGCGCCGAAGCCGTCGTGGTCGAACTGCTTGGGAGATAGAATCTGCAGAGGAGATCAGCATGAAGGTCACCAATGTGACGGTGAAACTGTCGCCGCAGAGCGGCGACCGGCTGAAAGCCTTCTGCACGATGACGCTCGACGACGAGTTCGTCGTGCGGGACCTGAAAATCATTGAGGGCACAAGTGGATTGTTCGTGGCGATGCCCTCCCGGAAACTGACCGACCATTGTCCGAAATGCAGCGGGAAGAATCACCTGCGCGCCAAGTTCTGCAACGATTGCGGCGCGCGCCTGCCGGAAGCGCGCCTCTCGGACGAGGAGGTTCAGGGGAAACTCCACGCCGACATCGCGCACCCGATTAACTCGGAGTGCCGCAACCGCCTCCAGAAGGTCCTCCTCGATGCCTACGAAGAGGAACTCCGAAAGGCGGGCCGAGCAGCGGCGGAGACGGATGTGGGCGGGCAGGCCGAAACCTCGGCTGAATCGCGGCCGCCCGAGGCCGAGGAGCCTTCGGCCTCCGAGGAGGGCCCGTCGGACGAAGCGCCCTCCGAGTCGGAGACGAGCGACGGGGATGAATCCGGTTTCGGCGAAGGCATCCTGTAGCGGCGGGCCGCGAAAACCTGCTGGACGGCACACCCGTCGGCGGGTATAATCCTTTCAGCCGATTCGCCCCGCCAGCGGGGCATGGTGGTCAGTCCTGATGCCGGCGCGCCGGGATCGGGATCGGCCGAGTGTTGGACGGCGGGCGTCCGCGGCGGGCGCCTGTCGGGGCGCGGAGCCTTGCCGGTTTCGCGACCATCGGGCCGGGGCAGGGTCCCGGCCGGGAGGAAACCGGGCTTTTCGCCTCACCGGCGAACGAGCCCACAGAGGAAAGGAGCCGCGCCATGTCCCCTTCAGCCGCGGAACAGGCAAGGCAACGGTCGGGCGCACACGTCCTGTTGGAAGTCCTCAAAGCCGAAGGGGTTGAAGTCCTCTTCGGGATCCCCGGCGGCTCGGTCATCCCGATCTTCGACGCCCTCTACGACGACAAGGACCTGCGGTTCATCCTCATGCGTCACGAGCAGGGGGCGGGTCATGCGGCCGACGGGTTCGCGCGCGCCACCGGAAAGGTCGGCGTCTGCATCGCCACCAGCGGGCCCGGAGCGACCAACCTGACGACCGCCCTGGCGACCGCCAACTTCGACTCGGTTCCCGTGGTTGCCCTCACCGGCCAGGTCAAGACGCATCTGATCGGCAACGATGCGTTCCAGGAGGCCGACATCACGGGCATTACGCGTCCGATTACGAAACACAATTACCTCGTCAGGAGTGTGGACGAACTCGGCGCGACGCTTCGCTCCGCGTTTCACATCGCGCGGACCGGCCGGCCCGGACCGGTTCTCGTGGACATCCCGGTGGACGTGGCGATGGCCGAGACGAGCGCCCCCGTGCCGGACAAGGTCGAATTGCCGGGCTACCGGCCGGTGGTCAAGGGCAACCGGCGGCAGATTAAGCGGGCGGCCGAGGCGATTAACGCGGCCGAGCGGCCGGTGCTTTACGTCGGTGGCGGGGTCATCATCGCCGGCGCGAGCGAGGCGCTCCGAGCGCTGGCCGCCAAGGCCGGCATCCCGGTCACCACGACGCTGATGGCCCTCGGCGCGTTTCCGGAGGACCATCCCCTGGCGCTCAAGATGCTCGGAATGCACGGCACGGCGTATGCGAACTACGCGGTCCAGGAGTCGGACCTTTTGATCGCGGTCGGGGCGCGATTCGACGACCGAATCACGGGCGACGTCAACCACTTTGCGCCGCACGCGAAGGTCATCCACATCGACATCGATCCGGCGAGCATCTCGAAGAACATTCGCGTCGATATCCCCGTGGTCGGCGACGCGAAAGATATCGTCGAGGGCCTCGTGGACCTTTGCGAGCATCGCGAGCGCGGCGAATGGCTCGACCAGGTCGCCGAGTGGAAGAAGAAGCATCCGCTCGCGTATGGGAAGGACGGGCTCAAGCCCCAGTTCGTCGTCGAGCAGATTTGCGAGGCCTCCGAGGGCAAGGCCATCGTCTGCACGGAGGTCGGCCAGAACCAGATGTGGGCGGCTCAGTGGTTCACGCACCGCCATCCGCGCCACTTCATTTCGTCCGGCGGCCTGGGGACGATGGGCTACGGATTCCCGGCGGCCATCGGCGCCAAGGCCGGCCGGCCCGACGCGATCGTCGTGGACGTGGCGGGCGACGGCTCGTTCCAGATGAACATCCAGGAACTCGCCCCGGCGGTCCACGAGAAGTTGCCCGTCAAGGTCTGCATCATGAATAACGGCTACCTGGGGATGGTGCGGCAGTGGCAGGAACTGTTCTACCAGAAGCGCTATTCGGGAACGGTTCTCGCCGGGAACCCCGACTTTGTGAAGGTGGCGGAGGCGTATGGGGCGTGCGGCGTGCGGGTGACGCGGCCTGAGGAGGTGCGGCCGGCGCTCGAGAAGGCCTTCGCCGACCCGCACGTCTGGGTCCTCGATTTCGCCATCGAGCCCGAAGAGAACGTCTTCCCGATGGTCCCGGCCGGCGAAGCCATCGACCGGATGATCGGCGGCATGGCGTAAGGGCCCGTTGCCCGGCAAAAAAGAATCGCGTGGTCGCCGCGGCGACCGAACGCGGTCCCCCCGACATGTCCCCACCCCGCACGCAGGGGATAACAGGGTCACAGCCGCGAGGCGGGTGGGGCTGAAAAATGCTTGACGGGGGGGCGGCAGGTCGGCAACTTGATGAGGCCGTTGGCGAGGCGCCTCAAGGGCAACTTTGAAAAGGCGTCGGAGACAAGACGAAGGTCACAGGGTCCAGTTCGGTTGGAGAGGCGTCATGAGAGCAAGCCGGACCGTCGCCACAACCGCGGTCGGGGGATCGCAAGCGGGCAGAAGGTTGCTCTTTCTGGGCTGTTTCATCGCCCTGATTGCCACGTCCTTTGGGTTCGTGATTCGCAACTTCATCATCGGCGACCTGCAGGTAGAGTTCGGTCTCAGCGAGACCCAGAAGGGCGAGATCCTTGGCGTCGGACTCTGGCCGTTCGCCATCAGCATCGTGCTGTTCAGCCTGATCATCGACAGAGTCGGCTACGGGAAGGCGATGATTTTTGCGTTCGTCTGCCACGTGGCGTCGGCGTTCCTGACGATTTTCGCCACGGGATACGCCGCGCTGTATCTCGGCAGTTTTATTTGCGCGTTGGCGAACGGAACGGTCGAGGCGGTCGTCAACCCGGTCGTGGCGACGATGTATCCGAAGCAGAAGACCAAGATGCTGACGATTCTGCACGCCGGGTGGCCGGGCGGCATCGTCCTGGGCGGCATCCTTACCCTCGCCATGGGTGGGGCCGGGTCCGATATTCTGGGCATGGCCGCTTGGAAGATGAAGGTCCTGTTGATCCTGATTCCGACGGCCGTTTACGGCGTCATTCTGCTCAAACCCCGTTGGCCGGTGCACGAGCGCGTGGTCGCCGGCGTGCCCTACCGGGACATGTTGAGGGAGTGCGGCATTTTCGGGGCGCTGATCGTGATTTATATGGTCATGATGGAAATCGGCCGCGTCGTGGGATGGCCGACCCATGTGAGTTACAGCGTCGTCGCGATTGTCATCATTGCCTTGGGCATTTACACGAGGTCCCTCGGGCGGTGGATGTACACGTTCCTTCTGCTGGTGATGATTCTGCTGGCGATTACGGAACTGGGGACGGATGCGTGGATGAAGGAGTTGCGGGACCCGGCGATGAAGGCGTTGGGGCTTTCGGGCGGTTGGATTCTGATTTACACCGCGACGATCATGATGGTTCTGAGGTTCTGTATCGGTCCCATCGTCAAGGTGCTGAAGCCGCTGGGCGTGCTGTTTGTCAGTTCGCTGTTTGCCGCGGCCGGGCTCTATTTCCTCTCCAATGCGAGCCTCCCCTTGGCGATTCTGATTACGGCGACCGTTTACGGGGTGGGGCAGACGTATTTCTGGCCCGTCACCCTCGGGCTCGTGTCGGAGCGTTTTCCCAAGGGCGGCGCGCTGACGATGAACGCGATCGCCGGCGTGGGGATGCTCGGCGTGGGCATTATCGGCAGCCCCCTGATGGGCTATCTGCAGGACACGAGAATCGAGGAAAACCTCCGGGATCGTCCCGCCATGCACGCGAAACTCGTCGAGCCGGAGGAGAAACTTAGCGTCATCGGCAAGTATAGGCCGCTTGACCTGGAGAAGGTCGCCGAGGCGGAGTATGAGGCCAAACTGTACGAGTTCCGAAAGAGGGCGGCCGAGGCCGTGGGCGCAGCACCCGGGGCCGAAGAAGTGGCCCGAAAACTGGCGGACAACGAGGAGTATCAGGAGTTGGTGCGTAGCGCCTACTACCGCCTTGTCCGCAAGACGGGCGACGAGGCGCTGAAATCCCATGACGAGATGGTCAAGGCCCTCGAAGCGGGAGGCCTGTTCATCAGCCAGGAGCAATATCAAGTGCTGGCGGCAGACAATAAGTTCTTTGGGAAGGTTACCCGGGAGGCCAAAGAAAACGCCATGGCCGACATCGCGATTCTGCCTCTCATCATGGCCGCATGCTATCTGGGCCTGATCCTGTACTTCAAGGCGAAGGGCGGTTACAGGGCCGTGGAACTGACAGCCGAAGGGGAGGCCGGCGGTGAACACGAGGTGACCCCCGAAGAGGCCGTCGCCGACGAAGAGGCCACGCCGTCGGAATAATCCGGCGCAGGCCGAGCCTGAAGACGGAAAGGAAAACGCGTCGCAGGAAGTCCGATGGGAAAGGGAGCCGTGGCCGATACGATCGACCACGGCCTCTCCTTTTTTGTCGCGCTGTGCCCGACGGATCCGCACCGTCGGAGCAGTCCGTCGGTCCGAAAATCATCGGCCGAGCGCCGTCACTTGGCGTATTTGACCGAGCAGCCGTATGGTTGGGTGCGCGGCGTGCTGAGGGGTTTTCCGGCTAGGATTTCCTCAATCGCCCGTTCGACATAGTTGACGGGCGCCGCCTTGTTCCCGCCGGGATCGTCGTCGATGGCGCCGCTGTAAACCACGCTGCCGCCCTGGACGATACAGATGTGCGGCGTCGTCTTGGCGCCGTATTTTCTTCCGATCTCGCCCGTGCGGTCGTCCAGAATCGGGTACGGGACGTTGTGTTCTTGGGCGAACTTCCTGTTCCTCTCGGGCGTCGAGTAATGCGTGCTGTTGACGGCGAGCCAGACAACGCCCTGGTCTTTGTACTTTTCCGCCAGGGCATCGAACGTGCCGCGATCGTAGTGCCGCCGGGAGACGGGGCAGTCGTAATTCATCCACTCCAGGACGACGATCTTGCCGGCGAGGTCCGACAGGCTGACGTCCTTTTCGTCCTGGTCTTTCAGCGTGAACAAAGGGGCCGGCGGCTCGAGATAGAGGTTGCGGAACTCGATGGGCTTGCCTTCGCTTTGAAGGCAGATTTTCCCGGCGGCGACGGTGGTCCCGGTGGCCACGTTCTGGAGGACGCCGTTCACATAGACGTGGATGGAGTTGCCGCGGCACGCGATGTCGTAGGCGTTCCACTCGCCGAGCGGCTTCTCGCTGCTCTCCTTTTTCCTGGGGACTCGGGTGTCGCTCTTGTCCTGGTGCTCGTTGAAATCGGTGCCGTCGATGAGGTAGAAGTCGCCGGCGCGGCCCGACATCAACTGGCATTCGATGGATCTCGGCCAGACGGCGTCCCTTCCCGTCATGTGGAGGAGGACGCCGGAGTTTCCGCCGCCTTCGGGCCAGCGCCACTCCAGGTGGAGTTTGTAGTCGGCGTAGTCGGCAGTGGTCTGCATGTAGCCGGCGGGGCTGCCCTCGCAGCGAATCACGCCGTCCTTCACGGACCAGACGGTTTTCGGGTCCACGTCGGCCTTTCCGAGGTGGAAGGTCCAACCGGTGAGGTCCTTGCCGTTGAAAAGCGGCGTCTTCTCTTTCGGCACGGTGGGGCCTTGCTCGGCGGCGAAGGCGCTGGCCGCCACCAGCACCGCCTGGGCCAGTACAATCAGCGTCGCAAAACAAGTGCGTCTCACGGATTTTCCTCCTTTTGTTACCCGCGGCCGGCCGACCTCAAAGGTCCCAACCCTTGCGGTAATCGCGCCGCACGTACTGGTTGATCTCGGGCACGTTCGTGCACTGCATCTTCTCGACGTCCCACTCGAGTTTCTTGCCCACGCCGGCGAACATCGCCAAGTGGCCCGCGAGCACGAACTCCGTGAGGGGGCCGGCGGAATCGATGAAGTTTGAGCAGGGCATCGTGCCGTTCTTGACGCCGTGGAACAGGTCTTCATGGGGGCCGCCGTGGGCCCGCGGCAGCGTTTTCTCGGGCGACGGGAACGCCTTGTGCTTCTCCTCGGGAATGATCCGCGCATCGCTGCCGATGAGGCCTTTCTCGCCGACGAAGAGCGTAAACTCGCCGAACTCGCGTTCGTACTTCTTCTCGGTCTCGGTCATGATCTCGGGCTTCAGGCCGTCGTGGTCGTAGGAGAAGACCTTGACCGGGGGCATGTCGCCGCGCGCGGGAATGTCCCAGCGGATGACGTTGTCCTGCGGGTACATCTCGTCGCTGTCGCCCTTCGTGTTGATGCACTCGACTGTGAACGTCTTCACTTGGCCAATGCGCAGGGCCCAGAACAGGGCGTCGAGGTTGTGGCAGCCCATGTCGCCGATGGTGCCGGTGCCGAACTGCCGCCAGGACCGCCAATTGAACGGGTGCAGGCCGTCGTGGTAGTCGCGGTAGGGCGCCGGGCCGATCCACAGGTCCCAGTGCAGGCCCTTGGGCGCGGGCTTGCTCTGCGGGCGGCCACCGCTGCCGCCGAAGTTGCGGCCGAGGATGGCGTGGGCCTCGAGGATGTTTCCGACGGCTCCGGCCCAGATGTACTCGCAGCAGCGGCGGATGCCCTCGCCGCAGTGGCCCTGGTTGCCCATCTGCGTGGCGACCTTCTTCTCGCGGGCAAACTCCGCCAGAGTCCGGGCCTCCCAGATACAGTAGGTAAGCGGCTTCTCCACATAGACGCCGGCGCCAAGCGCGATGGCTCGCATGGCGGCGAGGAAGTGGCTGTGGTCGGGTGTGGCGACAAAGACCGCGTCGAGGTCCTTGTGGGCGTCGTACAGTCGGCGGTAGTTGTTGTACGTCTTGGCGTTGGGGAACCCGTTGGCGGCTTCGGCCAAGCGCTGGTCGTCGACGTCGCACACGGCGACGAGATTCTCGCTGGCCGCAGGTCCGAGGTGCGTCCTTCCCTGGCCGCCACACCCCACGACCGCCGTGTTCAGTTTCTCATTGGCCGCATAGGCCCTTGCGCTTGCGGACCCCGAAAGGATGACCAGCCCGGCGCCGGCGGCCGTCTGCTTCAGAAACTTCCGACGATTTATGCCCTTGGACACCTGAGGCTCCTTTCTATCATCCGGCGTTTTCCGCCCGGCTCGCGGCGTGGACGCCACCTATTGTCTCTCTCGTCTAACACGAGTCAAGGGCTAGGGTTCCGCAGGGAACGGCCTGTGCGTTCAAAATTGAGTTGCCTTGAAAGCGGAAGCGTGGTACAGGACGGGCCGTCTGTCCGTTTTGAAGTGGAAACCCGTGGTGGCCCCGTGGGTTCAAATAGGATGGGGCAAACGCCCTCAGAGGAGGAATCTGCTGATGGAATGGATGGTGATGGTGGGAATCTTGATGGCATTGATGATGCTGGCGTCAGGTTTGGCGGCCCACGCTCAGTCGCAGGGCGCCGACGCTTCCTCCGGCAAGACACCGGCCGCCGACCGGCTGGGCTGGCGGCTGGCGGTGCAAGCGTACAGTTTCAACCGCTATACGTTTTATGAGGCGGTTGAAAAGACGGCCTCCCTCGGGCTTCGCCACATCGAAGCGTATCCCGGACAGCGGCTGAGCAAAGAGAAACCGGATGCCAGCTTCGATCACAATATGAGCGAAGAACTTCAGGGGGAGGTTAAAGAGAAACTCGCGGCGGCAGGCGTCACGCTCATCAACTACGGCGTGGTGGGACTGGGCAACGACGAAGCCGAGTGCCGCAAGGTCTTCGAGTTCGCCAAAGCGATGGGCATTGAAACCATCGTCTCCGAGCCGCCCCCCGACGCCATGCCGCTCCTGGACAAGTTGTGCAACGAATACGGGATCAACGTGGCGATCCACAATCACCCGAAGCCGTCGCGCTACTGGAACCCGGACACGGTGCTGGAAGCGTGCGAGGGCTGCGGGCCGCGCGTCGGCGCCTGCGCGGATACCGGCCACTGGATGCGATCCGAAATCGGTCCGGTCGAGGCGCTGAAGAAACTCGAAGGCCGCATCGTCAGCCTGCACTTCAAGGACTTGAACGAGCGCGGCCAAGGTGCGCACGACGTGCCGTGGGGAACGGGCCAGGGTAAGGCTCGCCAGATGCTGGCCGAACTCCACCGGCAGGGCCTCAAGGCCGTCTTCTCCATCGAATACGAATATGACTGGGACAACTCGCTGCCGGCGATAGCTCAGTGCGTCGAGTTTTTCGAGCAGGTGGCCGGGGAACTTGCCGCCGAGAAGAAAGAATAGGCGCACCGGTCAAGGCCGCGCCGCCGCCTCGGGCCATAATCCGTGGTCACACCCCCGCGCGCTTTCTTTCGGGAAAAGCATTGCGTTTTGGCCGGAACACAATGAAAATTCCCAAAACGGGTTGCAAATGAAGAGGAGTCCGCAGGATGTCGGATGGCCAGGGCAGCGTGAACGCGGAGCGGGGTTTAAGCAGGCGGGATTTCCTGACGTCGGCGGCGGCCGCCACAGGCGCCGGGTTCTGGCTGGCGTCGCCGCTGCGCGCCCAGACGCCTAAGTCGAAGAACGAGGACCTCCGCGTTGCCGTCATCGGCGCCGGCACTCAGGGCCGCGTCCTGATGCAGAATTGCCTGAAGATTCCGGGCGTCCGATTCGTGGCCGTCTGCGACATCTGGCGATACAGCCGGCGCTATGCCGAGCGGCGGCTCAAGGCCTACAAGCAGGAGGTCAACGTCTATGAAGATTACCGCGAGATGCTCGACAAGGAGAAGGACCTGGACGCCGTCCTGGTCGCCACGCCCGACTGGATGCACGCCGAGCACGCCATCGCCTGCCTGAAAGCCGGCAAGCACGTTTACTGCGAAAAGGAGATGTCGAATCATATCGAGAAAGCCCGCCAGATGGTCCTGGCCGCCCGCGAGACGGGAAAACTCCTCCAAATCGGCCACCAGCGCCGCAGCAATCCGCGCTACCTTCACGCCGTGGGCAAACTCCTGCGCGAGGCCAAACTCCTCGGGCGAATCACCAACGCATACGGACAGTGGAACCGGGCCAAACAGCCGGACAAGGGGTGCCCCAAAGGGTACGAACTGGACCGGGCCACGCTCGAGAAGTACGGCTATGGGACCATGCACCAATTTCGCAACTGGCGGTGGTATAAGAAGTATGGCGGCGGCCCGATTGTCGATCTCGGGTCGCACCAGATTGACGTCTTCCAATGGTTCCTGGACACCCTCCCAAAATCGGTGACGGCCGCCGGCGGCGTCGATTATTACGAGAACCACGAATGGTATGATAATGTGATGGCTATCTTTGAATATGACACGCCGGACCAGACCGTGCGCGCGTTCTACCAGGTCTTGACCACGACGAGCGCGCGCGGCTACCTCGAGACGTTCATGGGGGACGAGGGAACGCTTCAAATCTCCGAAGATCCCACCAAGTGCCGCGTCTATGCCGAGGGTTATCTGCCCAAGGACGCCTGGGACAAGTGGGCCGAGAAAGGCTATCTCGCCAGGATGCCGCCGCCAAAGGAAGAGCCGAAGGAGGCGATGGACGCCATCGTCAGCGTTTACAAGTCCGAGCCGCCCGTCGCCTGGCTCCTGCCGGTGGAACTTGAGAAGTCCTATCACCAGCCTCACCTGGAGAACTTTTTCGGCGCCATCCGACACGGCACGCCGCTCAACTGTCCGGCCGAAGTCGGCTACGAGAGCGCCGTCACGGTCCTGGCGGTCAACAAGGCCGTCGAGGCGGCCAGGCGTCTCGACTTCAACCCGGAGGACTTCCAGGTTTGACCCGAAGCCGAGGCAACCTGGCGCTCTTGGCCGCCTTTGCCGTCGCGCTCGCCGCCGCGGCGGACCCCGCCCCCGCTGAGACGGGCGAGGAGGCGGAGGCGGTCTCCGAGCCCGCCAGCCGCGCCACCTATGTCCACCGCATTCCGCTCTACGACACCGAGGAGAACAAAATCACCCCGGACTCGGACCCGGCGCTTCCCTTTTCCACACGCGCGACGTGCGGCGATTGTCACGACTACGAGACGATAAGCGGCGGCTGGCACTTCAGCGCCCCCGACCCCGAGGCCGCTCCCGGCCGGCCCGCCCAGCCCTGGATCTGGGTCAGCCGAAAGGCCGGCGTGCAACTGCCGCTTTCCTATCGCCCGTGGCCGGGCACATACCGGCCCGAGGCCGTCGGCCTGACGCCCTGGCGGTTCGTCCTGCGCTTCGGCCGCCACATGCCCGGCGGCGGGCCGGGCGAAAAGTTCGCCGGCGAACCAGGCGACGACCCGGACGCCCGATGGCCGGTCTCCGGGAAACTCGAAATCGACTGCCTCCTGTGTCACGGCACCGACGCGGCCGGCGACCCGATTCAGTGGGGCCTGAACATCGCCGAGCAGAACTTGATGTGGGCGCCGGCGGCGACGAGCGGCCTGGCACAGGTGCGCGGCTCCGCCCGCGAAATGCCGGAAACCTACGACCCCTACATGGAGCCGAACGCCGAGGCCGCCGCCAAGGGCGGCCCCCGCGTCCTGTATGACAAGACCCGGTTCGATGACGAACAGAAGGGGTTCTTCGACGTGGACAAGCCCCTGGCCTCCCGGTGCTACTTCTGCCACACCAACCATCCGGTGGGCGATGGCAGCCCGGAGAAATGGGAGCGGGACGAGGATGTGCACCTTGCGGCCGGACTCGCCTGCGCGGACTGTCACCGTCACGGCCTGGACCACAAGATTTCGCGCGGCCACGAGGGCGAGGCCGACGAGTGCGGCCGGCCGGCCATCGCCACGTTGACCTGCCGGGGCTGCCACCTGGGGCACAATTTGCCGAACGGCATCCCCACCGAGGGCGCGGGGCGCCTCGGCGCGCCGGTTCCCCGCCACGAGGGTCTCCCGATTGTGCACTTCGAGAAACTCTCCTGCACGGCGTGCCACTCGGGCCCGCGGCCGGGCCAGCGCGCCGGTCGCGTCCAGACTTCGCGCGCCCATGCGCTTGAGTTTGCCGGCGAGCATCGCGGCGACGACGCCCTGCCCTACATCGCCCAGCCGGTCTTCGTCCTGCAGAAGAATCCGAGGGATGGCCGCGAGGAGATCGCCCCGCACCGGATGATGTGGCCGGCGTTCTGGGGCCGCTTGGATGGCGAGGCCGTCACGCCCATCCCACCGGACGAAGTCCTAGACGTCGCCGAGGATATCCTGGAAGTTGAGGCTGGGGCTGATGAGTCCAAAGTCGTTCCGCTCATTTCGCGCGAACAGATTTTCAAGACGCTCGCGGTTCTGGCCGCCGCCGACCCGAAGGCGGGAGAGCCGGTGTATGTCTGCGGCGGCAAACTGTACCGGCGCGGACCGGACGGGAATCTTATCGCCTCGGACCATCCGGCGGCGGCGCCTTACTCCTGGCCGCTCGCCCACGACGTCCGACCGGCCGCGCTCGCGCTCGGTTACGGCGGCGAGTGCACCGACTGCCATTCAATGGACGCACCGTTCTTTTTCGGCAAGGTCGCGGCCGATGGGCCGGCGGACCTGGGCGAGCCGGTGACCGTAAGCATGTATGAGTTTCAGAATCAGGATCCGGTGGCCCTGGTTGCCTGGGCGCTGTCGTTCCAGTTCCGTCCGTTCCTGAAGGTGGTCGGGTTTGTCTCGGCGGGGGTGATTGCCGCCATCCTCATCCTATACGGCTTCAGGGCCCTGGCGGCCCTCTTGAAGTGGGCGGACCGGGAGGGTTCGCAAGGCTGACGCGGCGGACGGCCGCGCATCGGCATTGAGAAAGGCCGCATGCTCGAAAACACGTTTCAAACACTTGCAATCATCGGCATGGCCGGAACATTCCTGGCGGTGGCGATGCATTTTCTCGTTTCGGGCCGGAAGCGCCGAGCGGGCCTGCCGCAAGTCGAGGCGCGGCGAATGGGCCGATGGCACCGCCTCGTCTATGCCGTGACTGCGCTGGCGTTCGGAACCCTTGCGGTGACGGCCTTTTGGCCGGTTCTCGGCGGCGAATCCATCAGCGGTTGGCTCCTGATGCTCCACGTCGCGGCGGGGCCCGTCTTTGTGCTGGGCTTGATTGGCCTGGCGGTCCTCTGGGCCGAGCGCTGCCGGTTCGCCACGCGCGATGCGCCGGCAGGACAGTTCGCAACCGCTCGGAAGGTCGTTTTCTGGGTTCTCGTTGCCCTTGGCTGCGTCCTGATGCTGACGACGATGTTCAGCATGACGCAGATGTTCGGCACGCCCGGCCAGGAGTTCCTTCTTGACGTTCACCGATACGCAGCCTTGTTAATCGTCATGGCGGGTATCGTCCACGTGTATCTGGCCGGCGTGGCCAGGAGAAGGCCGGGCTAGGGGCGCGGCAATTTCGTCGTGAGGCGGGCATGCCACCTGCCGCGCGACACGCAGGAACCGGCGAAATCGCCCGATGGACCTGTCGATCGTCATTCCGGCGCATTGCGAGGGCCACAAGATCGGCCGCGACGTCGAGGCCGCCGCGGCATTCCTGGTCCGCCAGGGACTCAAGGGCGAAATCATCGTCGTGGACGACGGAAGTTCGGACGAGACGGCCCAGGCGGCCGAACGCGCCGCAGTGCCGTCCGGCGTCGAGCGGCGCGTTATCCGCTACACACCCCATCGGGGAAAAGGGTGCGCCGTCCGAACCGGCATGCGGGAAGCGCGCGGCGACTACGCCATGTTCGCCGACAGCGGCCTGTGCGTGCCGTATGAGAACGCCCTCCGAGGGCTCGACCTCATCAGACAAGGCGAATGCGACGTCGCCCACGGCTCGCGCAAGTTGCCCGAAAGCGTCATCCGAAGGGCGCAGCCTCTCCATCGCCGCGCGCTGTCGCGCCTGTTCCGGACGCTCCTTTTCACTTTGGTCGGCATTCCGCGCGATCTGACCGACACCCAATGCGGCTTCAAGATCTATCGCGGCGACGTGGCCAGGGAGTTATACAGCGCCTGCGGGGCCGACGGTTTCATGTTCGACGTCGAGGTCCTGCTGCGAGCCGGGCGGAAAGGATACAGGGTCCGCGAATTTCCCGTCGAGTGGCGCTGTGACCTGGACAGCCGATTGAAGCCGGCGCGGAACTGCTTCCGCACGCTTGCGGAACTCGTTCACATCAAGCGCGCCATCGGCAAAGAGCCGTAGCCGATTCGCCGCCACTACTCAGAGGCCTTTTCGCCTTCCTCCGGTTCGGCCGGTCCCTTCGAGGAGCCAGATGTTCCGGTAGCGCACGAGGTGGCCGTGGTCCTGGAGCATGAGCGGCGTGCGCTCCCGGGGGTCGCCGCCGACACCGGCTGTGGTCGTTCGCGGCACGGGCTGGTTCTTGTGGATCAGGATGCCGTTGTGGCGGATGGTCATCACGGCGGGCTCCCAGTCCTTGCCGCCGGCCTTCGGCCGCGGCGCGCGGAACGTGATGTCATAGGTCTGCCAGGCAAGTGGCGGCAGGCAGGCGTTGATCTTCGGGACGGCAATGCCGTAGATGGCCCCGCAGTCCCCCTTGGCCGGCACGAGGCCGAAAGAGTCCAGCACCTGGACCTCATAGCGGCCCTGGAGATACACGCCGCTGTTGCCGCGGCCCTGGCCGCCCGCGTTCGGCTCGTATGGAATCGAGAACTCCAGGTGCAGTCGCACGTCGCCGAACGCGCGGCGGGTGGAGGTGTTGCCCTTGCCCTTGACCATGCTGCCGTCCGGCAGCGCCTGCCAGGTCTGGTTCGTCCATTCATTCAGAGAGGGCGGTTTGCCCTCCTCGAACGGCAACAGGACCATCGCGCCCTTGGGCGGCTCTTGGCCGAGCGTCGTCGGCTGCCTGACTGAGTATGAGAGATTGAAGTTGCCGCCCTGACTGCTCTTGGCGGTCAGTTCCTTCTCCGCGACCTCGGCCTTCCATTCGGCGTCTCCGGCCTTGCCGGCCAGGACGAGTTTGCCGTCCTGGACGCTCCCTTGAAGGTCGATGCGAGTTTTCGTCGGCCCCCGGGTGCAAGGCGGCGACATCAAGGCCGCTCGGTAGCCCTCCTTGACCGGCCAAACCTTGGCTTCAACGGCCATGGGCGATCCGGCCGAACTGATTAGCCCTGACCCCAGATACTCGCCCATGAACGGGTCCTCTGCGCTCAGCCGGGGATCCTTCAAAATCTCTTCGCCGGATGCCCCCAAAGCAACGGCCGCCATCGTCCATCCTGCCAGCAATACCGCCGGTCCCGCCGCCAACGTTTTCATCGCCGGTCTCCCTTTTGCCAAGCCTCCCATTTGCCAAATTGATGGACGTGTCGCCCACCCGGCTCCACCGTTGTCAGGATGGCGGACACGTCTTGATGCTTCTTGCAATACGCTTCAACCTCGTCCGGCGACATCACCACGAAGGCCGTCGAGAGCGCATCGGCAACTGCGGCGGACGGTGCCGCCGCCCACGCGCCGAGTTTATCCGTAACGGGCCGCCCGGTCCGTGGGTCGATGATGTGCCGGTCGTCCGCCGGCGCGGCCGAGCCGCTGAGCGCCCGGCCCCTGATGCGGACCGAGCCGATGATGCCTACCGGCGCCGACACGTCGCCCAGTGAAACCTTCCACCCGCGCCTGCCCGCCGCCGGCGGGTCGGGAGGGGTCGGCACACCGAGCGCCAGGACCGTGCTCCCGCCGCTGCAGACAAGTGCTGACTCGATGTTCCAGTCCCGCAGGATGGCCGCCATCTGGTCCAAGGCGTATCCCTTGCCGATTCCTCCCAGGTCAATCCGCACGCCGTCGGCTTTCACGCCGACCGCGTGTCGGGACTCGTCAATCTCCAGCAGGTTCATCCCGGTGCGGGACAAGGCCTCCCCCCGAAAAGGATCAAGGTCGTCGCCCGTTGATGTTTGCGCGCCGCCCGAGCGCGTCTTCCAGCGGGCCGTGAGCCGGCCGATGGTTACGTCGAAGGCCCCGCCCGTTTCGGCGTGAATGCGTGCGGCCGTCCGGAGGCACTCGATCGTCGCGTGCCCGACGGCCACCGATTGGCCGCGCGCAAGCCGGTTGACCTGAGAGACGTCGCTTGCCGGATTGAACCGGCTCAGTTCCTGCTCGAGCCGGTCGAGTTCTCCGAAGGCCTCCTCGGCGGCCGCCTGGGCGTAGGAGAGTTCCCTGCCGGCGACGAAAATGTCGAAGGAGGTGCCCATCGCGCGGTGCGAAAGGCGATGGATGCGACCGGCTGGACGCGACCGGCTTGCCGCCACGGAAAGGGCTTTCGGTTCCGCCAACGTTGCGTCCCCTTGCGTCCCCGCCGAGGCCGCCAGCCTCGCGAGATACGCTTTCCAAAGGTCCTTTTGAACGTAGAGCACCAGAAACGCGCCCGGCCTCAGGCCGAACAACGCCTCCTGGTATTGATTGCGCAGCCGCCTGTCAAGTGTCTCCGCGATTTCGGCCGAAGCGATGATGACCGGAGCGTCGGCGTCGGCCGGCGGCGCGTACCAGTAACCGACGCGCTCAAACCGCCGCAGATACCACGGCACGGGCCAGTAGTTCTCCGGCGAGATGACCTTCACCAGCATCCGGCGCCCGTCCGGATGGACCTTCGCCAAGTCCTCGACCCGCTCGATCAGGCGAAACATGCTCGGGTACGTCTGGGCGTAGGCGTAGGGATTGCGCCAGTCGGAATGAAGCCGGAAGGCGGTGCGGTGCGCCTCCCACCCCAGGTGCACGGTCCCGACGGCCAAGACCGCGCAGCCGAGCGCCTGAAGCGGCAGGTAGCGAAGCCACCGGACCAGAGCCACCGCCCCGACGCCGGCGAGCAAAATCATCCCGTGCAGGAACCCCAGCGCACACCACGGCGTCTTGTAAGGAATGACCGAGTAAACCGCCGTCAGGACGACCGTGTAAATGGCCAGGAAGCGGAGCAGGTGAAGGCTCGCGCCACGGATGCCTTTGCCTGTTGCCACCGCCACAACGCCGACCGCCGCCAGCGCAAGAATCAGCCCTTCGGTCCATATCGGCCCCGCATCGCAAAGCACGGACGGAAGGTCGCTCCAGCCGACCCACGCCCCGTCCTTCGCCAGGGCCAGAATGCCGAGGTAGTAGTGCCACGGGTGGACGTGGATGCTGTCGCCGCCGCCTCGAGTCAGATAGGTGACGTATGCGCGAAACGAGTCGAGCACGCCGGTTGGGTGCTTGAAAAAAGAGGAGTAGAAAAGGGCGGAAACAATGGCGGCGACGGCCACCGCGCCCCCCAGATGCCACCCGACGATCGTCCGCCGGGTCCTTGTGGGAGGGACGCCTCTAGCCGGCGCCGCCGGCGCCTCCTCCTGCCCCGTCCGCCGCGACCAGACCACCGTAAGCCCCAGCGCGACGAGCATCGCCCCGACCGAGAGGATCCACGTCTCTTTCGTCGCGTGCATGAGCCCGACCGCGGCGCCCGCGACGAGCGCCCACCACACGGATCGGCTCCGCACGTAGCGCCACCCTGCCGCAAGCGCCAGGAAGGCGAAAAAGACGAGCAGCATCTCCTGGATGTAGTAGCGGCTGTAATAGACCATGGCCGGGGAAATGGCGGTAAAGAGCGCGGCCACGAGCGCCGCGGCGCGGCCGAGGCCGTCCCACATCAGGCCCACCAGCAGGACCAGCCCCGCGCCGAACAGGACCGGCACGAGGCGAAACGTCGCGTCGTCCGCCTCCTCGACGTTTCCTTTCCCCACAATCCGGACCGACGGCAGCGCCAGGTAATACAGGCTCGGTCCGTGGTGTTCGTGCGGGTCATAGCGGTAGTCGCCGGTCTCGTAGAGGCGGCAGGTCTTCGCGGCCTGGACGGCCTCGTCCGGGTGCATGGGGCGCTCGTTGAGCCGCGGCAGCCTGAAAAGGAGCGCGCCGGCGACCGCCGCGCACAAAATGCAACTGCTAATCCGCGTCGCGCGATTCATTCGACCGGCTTGCTATAGACCTCGACTTCGACGTAGTGGTTCAGGTCGTTGGAGGTGTTTCCATTGCTGTAGAGACGGACGTAACGCCCCTTGACGCATTTGGCGTCGATCAGTTTTCCCTCGTTGGTTTCAATCCGTTCCAGACCCGCGCCGAGGCCCAGGCCCGAAGAGTTGTCGTAATCGTTGTTGAAAACGGTCTTGACGCCGGTGATGAAGTCCGGGTCGTCCGACACCTGGACGACGACGTCGTGATAGACGCGCGGCTCCGTGTGATAGTGCCACACCAGGATCGCGTAAATCTCATACACCGCCTCCAGGTCGATCTGAACGCATTGAAGCCCCGGTCCCAGTTCGACGAAGGAACCGTCTGTTCCTTCCTTGTCGCCGTCGGTGACCATCGCCAGTTCGCCGATGATGGGCTCCTCGTCGCTGCCGCTGACGGGTTTTTCGAGGCCGACGTTGGCTGTTCCTTTGGGGGCGAGGAAAGGCGGCCGCGGTCTTCCCAGCGGTTTCTCCACGTGCTTTCCGAACTTCAGCGACGGAGGCGTGCCGGCAAAAACGGGCTTGGGCAGTTCGATGGGTATCGGCGCCAGGTCCTCGTTAAAAATCTCGGGCGGGGGCGCTTCACGCGTGGGCGCTCCCGTTTCAGCGGCGGGATGGGACTCCGAGCGTGGTGCCGCAGGCTCGGACTCCGGCGCTCCGGCCGGTTCCACCTCGGGGCTCTCGGGTGACCGACAGCCGGCATGAAACACCGACCCCAAAATCAAAAGCAGCGCCGCCGGCACTAGGGTTCGTGACAGATGCCTCATGGGTTTTGCACCTCCTCGAGCCCCTTACAGTTCTCTTGGACCGTATTGTGCGTTTTGCCGACCCCACAACCACCCAGGTTTCGATACTGTTCCGGCTCGATGGTTACTCGTTTTTCCGCCGGCGTGCAATGGGCCTACCAGACGGTGAAAGTTTCGAAACACGTTCGGAGGGCGTCCTCGGCCGCCGCCATCTCCGACCGCCGCCCCGTCGCCACCAGCGCATACGCCCTTTCGGCCGTCACCGCCAGGAGCATCCGCTGCTTCATCGGCTCGATCCCGCGGGGGTTCTCCAGGTCCAGGACCAGCGCGCGGGTCCCGTCGGCCAGCCCCGTCGGGGCCAACCGCGCCACCGTGATATTCCCCTGTAGGTCGGTGATGGCTTTGACGGCCCCGTCCGCCCACTCCTCGAGCGTCAGTCCCTCGCGTTTGATGACGAGGACATGGACGGCCACGCGCCCGCGCTGCGTGCGGGCGTCTTCGGCCGGCGCCGCCTCGCCTTCGGCCTTCTCGCCCGCCGAGGCTCCCTCCGCCTGTTCGATGCGGTCTTCGACTGCTCCGACATCCGGGCGTGCCCCCGGCGCGATGATTTCCAGAACAACGTCCCCCCCCAGGTCCCGGACCGTCCAACCGTCCGGCACGTCCAGTGCGAATCGAAGCGCCGGGCGCACGACGTCCCGCCCCTGCGCTTCGAGCGGCGTCGGCGGCTCGCAGCCGGGCAGCGCGGCCCCCGCAGCGAGCAGCAGCGCCGCCAGCGCCCGGCCCGCCTTATAACGTTTCGGACCGTGCGGCGGCGCGGCGATGGAGTTCTGCTTCGATGAGGTCATCCAGGTCTCCGTCCAGAACGTTTTGGACCCTTCCGGTTTCGTAATCCGTCCGGTGGTCCTTGACCATCGTGTAGGGCTGGAGGATGTAGGAGCGGATTTGGTTGCCCCAGGAGATTTCGCCCTTCTGGCCGTAGAGTTTCGCGATTTCGGCGTCCCGCTCCTGTTCCTGAAGGCGTTTGAGGCGTGCCAGGAGGATTTCCATCGCGGTGCGGCGGTTCTGGTGCTGCGACCGCTCGTTCTGGCACTGGACGACGATGCCGGTCGGCAGGTGGGTGATACGGACGGCCGAACTCGTCTTGTTCACATGCTGGCCGCCGGCGCCCGACGCCCGGAAAAAATCGACTCGAAGGTCGTCCTCACCGATTTCGACCTCCCCGGCGTCCTCGAGTTCCGGCAGACAGTCGACGCTGGCGAAGGACGTGTGCCGCCGCGCCTGCGCATCGAAGGGGCTGATCCGCACCAGCCGATGAACGCCCGCCTCCGCCGACAGATACCCGAACGCATAAGGCCCGACGACGCGGGCCGTCACGCTGCGGTAGCCGGCTTCCTCGCCCTCGACCGCATCGACGATACTCATCTCCCAACCGGCCTGCTCGGCGTAGCGCGAGTACATCCGAAGGAGCATGGCAACCCAGTCGCAACTCTCCGTGCCGCCCGCGCCGGCGTGGATCGCCAGATACGCGTTCTTCGGGTCGTCCGGCCGCGACAGCAGGGCCAGAAACTCGAGCCGCTCCAGCCTCTTTTCAATTTCGCCGAGTTCGCCGGCGACCTGTTTGACGGCGGCGGTGTCCCCCTCCTCTGCCGCCATCTCCAGAAGCGCCGCCGCATCCTGCAAGCGCGCCCGAAGCGCATCGGCGGGTTCGACGGCGGCCTTCAGGTGTTTCAGACGCTGGACCTTGCGGCGGGCGGTGTCGGCGTCGTCCCAGAATCCGGGCGCCGACATCTCCTTTTCGATTTGCGCAAGGTCCTGCCGCTTTGTCTCGACGTCAAAGGGAGTCCCTGAGCGTCGAGAGACGCCCCTGAAGGGCCTCCAGTTTGTCGCGGATTTCGCTCTCAGTCATAGCGGGGATTATAGAGGGGGGCCGCGCCGTGTCAACGGCGCTCCGCCGCCGGCAGCACGCCCCCCCCGGGACAGAGCGGGTGCTAGCCTGCCAAAGAAGTGACCGAGCAGCAGGGCGGCGGGAGCACTGTGTGGGTGTTTCCGTCGGGCACTCAGTTCCCCGCCGCTCCGCGCCCAAAGCGCGGATAGGCCTCCCGGACTTCAGGGTCGCATCCTTCCGTCGGTGGCATGACGGCCATCTTCTTCCTTATGCCTTCGAGATGCCTTGCCGTATGGCCGCGCATGACGGACACGTATTCGGCAAGCGTCCGCGGAGGATGCTTGGGATAGCGTACGGCTTCGATGTCCAGATGCGATGAGTCCAAGGTTGCCGACAGGCTCTCGATCTGGGCTTTCAGTTCGTCCACCAGCCGCGCCAGCGCGTAGGGTGTCGGTCCGAGCCACGCGAAGATAGCCGTGTCAGCCGCGATCGTCTCCGGCGTAGGCTGGCCCTTGAGTGCCCGTTGCAGTTCGGTCACGGCGCGGTGCTCGCAGTTGACGCAATGGGTGACGGCACGCTGGATGGGCCACACGTCTTCTCCCGGGGGGACCCATCGCGCCTGGTCCTCGCTCAACGTGCTCAGATGGGAGCGCATTTCCTCCAGCATCGCGGCCACTTCTTCGAGTGTGGCTTTCACGTCCCTGATTTCTTGTGCTTCCGCCATGGGGTGTGCCCTTTCCGGTCAACGGCCCCCTGGGTCACTCCGTTACTTTCCGCAACCGCCAGTAGTCGGTCCCGCTGACCGGTTCGCGGGCGAGGATGTAGTCGCCCTTCGCCTTTTCGCCTTTGAGGCGGATGCGGATTTCGGTCGCGCACTCCAGGAGCGCTCCGCCCTCGGGTTCGATCCACTCGAAGGTGCCTCGGTCGTAAATCTCGCACCGGCCGCGACCGCCCGAGATCTCGCCCTCGTATTCCAGATACGCGAGGCGATGGTCCGCCAACTGCCGGGCGAGGCAGGGAAGGTCGTCCGTCCGGTCCGGCGGCGCCGGGCAGGCGAATGTCACGAGCGCCTGGCGCGCCTCGAGCATCAGGTCGAAGTGCCAGTCGCTCTCAGAGCGAAAATGCTGCTGAACTACGTATTGCGGCATGGGTTACGCCTTTCGGGCGGCATTCGCGTCTTGGGGATTCGGAGGCCGCCCCAGGTTCAATAGTATGCGCGGTCGGCGCCTACGTTCTCAACGCCGGCGGTTTGGGTTTCGGCTCGAGGGGGGTGCGGCGGCTCTCCTTCAACGCCGCACGCAACTTGGCGATCTCGTCCTTCAGGAGCGCCAACTCCTGGGCCAGGTCCTTCTCGTGATCCGACTGCTTCGAGATGACCACCGAATAATGCAGCAGAATCGCCGCAAGAAACAACACGCACAAGA
>Ga0307380_10001810_pt1 | contig 30816 bp, 26 predicted proteins | sample UN3MG_FD_202239 | JGI IMG/M metagenome (GOLD analysis project Ga0307380, IMG submission 202239) | Soil microbial communities from Risofladan, Vaasa, Finland - UN-3 | ecosystem: Environmental > Terrestrial > Soil > Coastal area > Acid sulfate soil | place: Finland: Risofladan, Vaasa | collected...
ATATCTCTGAATACGAGATCGTTTCCTCTACCCCGCAAATAGCTGGAGTAGGCTGGAGCGGCACCGTGACCGCCTATGATTTTTTTGGTAACTTGGTCTACACTGATAACACATCAGTGTTCCGTATGACAATAACAGCACCCCAAAATCTTATGTTCTACTCCGACGACAACTATACTGGTGGGTCCAATACCGGCCAATATACGCTGTCTGAAGGCATAGCTACATACTATGTGAGGGACACCGTCGCTGAGACAATATATCTGTATGGAATTGATCTGAGCAACTCTATATCGGATACATCTGACGACATCGTCGTCAACCCCGCGGCGATTGAATATTATATGGTCGGCCCTTCTACCTCGCAGGTAGCTGGAGTGGGCTGGAGCGGCACTGCGACCGCCTATGACTTTTTCGGTAACATGGTCACCACCGACAGCTTAACCTATGTCAACATGACCGCCACCGGTTCAGCGGTGTTCTACGAAGGTGACTATGCAACAGAAAATAATACCTACCAGCTGTCCGCTGGTGTTGCCACCTTCTACGTGAGGGACACCGTCGCTCAAACAATAACGCTGACCGCGACGGACGGAAATAACAAGACTGGTTACATCTCCGGCATCGTCATCAACCCCGCGGCGATCGACCACTACCATGTCGTTTCCTCCTCCCCGCAGATAGCCGGAGTGGGCTGGAGCGGCACTGCGACCGCTCATGACGTGTTCCATAACGTGGTCACCATTGACAGCACAACCGTCGTCACCATGACCGCCACCGGTTCAGCGGTGTTCTACACCAGCATCACATACGCAACCCCTGGTGACACATACACGCTGTCCGCAGGCGTCGCCACCTTCTACGTGAAGGACAACGTCACCCAGACCTTAACGCTGACCGCGACGGACGGAAATAGCAAGACCGGCAACATCGCTGGCATCGTAGTTCTTCCAGCGGAGATCGATCACTTCACCATGATCAACTACCCGGCCTCTACTACGGCTGGAGTTGCCTTTGTGGCCGGTGTCACCGTGACCGCCTACGACGAGTTCGACAACGTGAAGACCAACTACAACGGCACCGTCAACTGGACATCCAGTGATGGTGCTCCGTACCCGGCATCATTGCCTGTGGACTATACCTTCACGAGCAGTGACGCAGGCGTACATACGTTCGCCGGTGCAGGTTTCACACTCTACACCACTGCGTCACAGACGATCACCGTCAGTGACACGGTCTTATCGGCGACAAATACCAGTACCAGCATCACCGTCCTTCCGGCGGTGATCGATCACTTCAGCATTGAAGGCTGCCCAATATTTACTATCGCTGGAGATGGCTTCGATGCTGGCGTCACTGTGACCGCCTACGACGAGTTCGACAACGTGAAGACCAACTACAACGGCACCGTCAACTGGACATCCAGTGATGGTGCTCCGTACCCGGCATCATTGCCTGTGGACTATACCTTCACGAGCGGTGACGCAGGCGTACATGTATTCGCCGGTGCAGGTTTCATACTCTACACCACTGTGGTACAGACGATCAGCGTAAGTGACACGGTCGACTCGTCGACCATCTCGGAAAGCGATGATATCGTCGTCGGTCCGGCCGCGATCCATCACTTCAGCATGATCAACTACCCGGCACAAACCTATGCTGGCGTTGCCTTTGTGGCTGATGTAACTGTGACCGCCTATGACGAGTTCGACAACGTGAAGACCAACTACGTAGGCACCGTCACCTGGACATCCAGTGACCCGTACCCGGCATCACTGCCTGGGGACTACACCTTCGTGCTCGGTGACGCAGGCGTACGCACCTTCGCCGGTGCAGATTTCATACTCTACACCCTCCCGTCACAGACGATAACTGTCAGTGACACGGTCGACTCGGCGACACTGACGAGCGCCAGCATCACCATGTTGGTCAACGACCGCCCCATCGACATCGTGATGGATGTCGGAGCGATCCAATTCCCAGGCGAATTCGTCACCTGGTGGATGATGATGACCGTGAACGGACAACCGTTCGACCCATCGGGAATGATCGCCACCCTGTACACGCCTGAATTAAGTTCGATCGACCTGTCCGGGGAAATGTACGGGATCAACCCAGGCTTATGGATCGTTAACTGGACCGTCCCGGGAGACGCTCTGGCTGGCCAGTACACTCTGGTGTTGACAGTTAACGATGGCTTCAGCTACGGTGGCTCGCTTAGTACCTTTGTGGTCTCCGATAATCTGGTCGATATGGGTGCCAGGGTCGTGAGCATGGACGGCAACGTCACCTTGGTCCAGACCGACATCGGTCTGATCAAGCTGAACCTCACTGCCATCAACGCCTATATCGCGTCGATCAACGGAACACTGGTGACCATACAGACCGACATCGGCAGCATACAGGCCGACATAACCGCCATCAATGGAAATTTGACAACCATCGAGGGTGACATCGCCACCATACAGACCGACATCGGTACCATACAGGCCAGTGTCACCAGTATCAACGCCTATATCGCGTCGATCAACGGAACACTGGTAACCATACAGACCGACATCGGCAGCATTCAGGAGAACGCCTCCGCAATGAATGCAAGGTTGACAGCCATCGAAGGTGACATCGCCACCATACAGACCGACATCGGCAACATCCAGGTAGATATCGCTGACATCAACGCTCTACTGGTATCGATAAACGGTACCATAGCGACGATTCAAACCGACATCGGTACCATACAGGAGAACATAACCGCCATCAATGGAAGGCTAACCTCCATCGAAGGTAATGTTGCCACCATACAGACCGACATCGGTACAATCCAGGTAGATATCGCTGACATCAACGTTCTACTGGTATCGATCAACGGAACACTGGTAACTATACAGACCGACATCGGCAGCATACAGGAGAACGCCTCCGCAATGAATGCTAGGCTAACCATGATCGAGGGTGACATCGCCACCATACAGACCGACATCGGTACCATACTGGCCAATGTCACCAGTATCAACGCCTATATCGCGTCGATCAACAGCACCCTGGCGACGATACAGACCGACATCGGTACCATTCAGGTAGATGTCTCCAGTATCAACACCTATATCGCGTCGATCAACAGCACCCTGGTAACCATACAGACCGACATCGGTACCATACAGGAGAACATAACCGCCATCAATGGAAGGCTAACCTCCATCGAAGGTAATGTTGCCACCATAAGAACTGATATAGGCACTATCCGGGTCGATATAGCTAACATCAGAGCAAGTGTAGTATCGATCGAAGGCACCCTGGTGACGATACAGACCGACATCGGCACCATCCAGGAGAACATAACCGCCATAAATGCAAGGCTGACCGCCATCGAAGGTACTGTTGCCACCGTACAGACCGACATCGGCACCATCCAGGTACAACTTGCCGCACTGAACACCACGGTTACTAGTATAGAGGGCAATGTGGCCACTATACAGACTTCACTGGGGACATTGACCGGAACCGTGTACAGCATCGAAGGCAACGTGGCGACCATACACACTGAGCTGGGAACCATGCAGGCGGACGTCTCCGGATTAGAGACCGAGACTCAGAACAACAACATCTACACTCTGGTCGCCATCGTGCTATTGGTGATCACCCTGCTGGTCTGCATATATGGTCTGGTAAGGCGGAGGAACTTCTTCTGAGATCAGAAAACGCGTGCTAAAAGTGGCCTAACCAGCCACTCCCTTTTTTCTTTTTATTTTTATACGTTTACTGCCTGATCGACACTGATGGGGACATGGTTCGAGGATGATCGTCGAACCGAGCCAAAACTAAATGAAAAGAGATGATTTAGAAAAGATTTTGATAAAACAGGTAATTTTTGTTCCTGAAGTTGTGTTATGGTGCTTCCGTCGGGATTTGAACTCGGGTAGGGGCCAGGTATTCCATTCTTAAATTACAATATAATAATATTTCTCATATTAATTGAAATCCGAACCTGTAAATGTTAATGACCACTTTATATTTGTTTAAGAAATAATTTTTCTATGGGCTTTGGGATTGGAAAAGAACATAAATGCCATCTATATTGACACGCCATGAAACGGGGCCCCATATTGCTCGTTCTTATCGCGGGTACGCTTTTCGGTCTTTGCGTGCCTTTCTCAAAGGCGCTGATCGGTGAAATGGAACCGATAATGTTAGCCGGGTTCCTATATGCTGGAGCGACGGTTGGTACGGGAACTTGGTTCTTATTAAGACGCGGGATGGCTCCGCCACCACCATCGGCTCCGATGGGCCGCTCCGGCGTGCTTTACCTGACCGGCAGCACATTTATCGGGGCCATCGTCGCCCCCATCCTACTGCTGGTAGGATTGGCATGGACCGCGGGGTCCGATGCATCCCTGCTGCTCAATCTGGAAGGGGTGATGACCGCGATCGTCGCGGTGGCATTTTTCCGCGACAAGGGCGGATATCGACTTTGGATCGCCCTCGCAGCGATGACGGTCGCGAGCGCCATTTTGTCATATACTCCGGGTGGGGGGTTCGGTGGCAACGGGGCTGTGCTGATCATCTTAGCCATGGTGTGTTGGGGCATCGATAATAACTTCATGCAGAAGATCTCGCACCACGACCCTGTCAAGCTATCGACGATCAGAAGCGCGGCGGCAGCGACCGTCTCGCTGACATTGGCTGTCATTCTTTATGGTGGGCCGGAGCTGACCTTGGTGATAATTTATGCGATGCTCATCGGATCCATAAGCTACGGACTAAGCAATGTCATGTTCTTCATCGGGTTGAAGTATCTGGGATCAAGCCGTACCGGAACTTTTTTCTCCATCGGTCCGTACGCCGCGGCCATGGCGGCTATTCCACTGTTGGGGGAATCGGTCACGGGAAAGCTTGTCTTAGCCGGTGTATTGATGCTCGCGGGCACCTTATTTCTGACCAGCGAAAAGCATGCCCGTACGTGATGGAAAGACCTTATGGTGCGACCCAAACTGACATGATATGTGCAAGACCACCACGGCCGGGGAATTGGAACGAACAAAGTCCGACGAATAAGATAATTACATTTCCCGGAAGCGCTTGGTATGGCGTTCGGTCAGGACCATTTCATTCGTATCCTTATTTCCGTCGAAGGGACCCTGCTCAGTCAGATTGGTTATGGAACGAACAGTAAAGAAGAAAAGAACGCATGTTCAGAATTGTTTGAATGGTGCTCCCGTCGGGATTTGAACCCGAGTCGAAGCCTCGAGAGGGCTTCATGATTGGCCGGACTACACTACGGGAGCGTGTAGGCTCCCCAATTAAATGGCCGTAATTAAAGCTTACGGATGCTGAAGGGGGCACAATCAATAATTATCCTCTATCCACTATCATCCACGTTCATGGATTTCGATCATAATCGTAGGCCGGCTCTCGTCAACCTGATATTATGGGTGATGGCAGCCGTTTGGTTGCTGGTACTGCTATCGTTCCTACCTGAGGAGCGATCGCTTTTCGTTCTGTCGATAGGTGGGGTGCTGGCGGTGACATTATTGGTGATCGGCGTCTCTCCCTTGTTGACCCCGCACGAGATCGTGGACAAGAAGATAATCATACGTCAGGGATGGCATTCATGGATGGTCGTTCCAGTGGACCAGGTTGACCGCATACAAAGAATGGAGAAGATCGATGTGAAGGAAGGAATTCTCCTCGACGCTTTCAACAAGACCCTGGTACTGACCGGTAGCAAGGTCAACGGTATACGATTGGAGCTCAAGGGGGAGGTGCGGGTGCCTTCAGCTTTCTGGAAGAGGGTCAAGGTCGTCATCTTCGATGTGGACGATCCCGAACGCTTCATCGCCGAGGTCGGCAAGGCGCTGTGATCATTCCCGCCAGTCGCAACCTACGGTCCTCAGTCCCAGCTTGGGGATGAGCGGCATTCGGCGCTTGTGCCGGGAGCTGGCGTTCTTCTCGAAGACCATTTCCACCAAGGCCATAGGCACACCGGTCCTCTTCGAGATCACGCCCAATGATGTCTGCTCTTCCAGTCCAGAGAGCACCAGGTCCAGGTCGTCATAGGAGATGCCCATCTCCGACTCGTCCGTCTGCCCTTCCCATAGACCGGCCGAAGGCTCTTTTTCAATGACGCTCTCCGGCACACCTATCGATCGGGCGAGCTCCCTTACCTCGGTCTTGTACAGATCTCCGATGGGCAGGAGGTCGGCCCCGCCGTCCCCCCACTTGGTGAAGTAGCCCATTAGCAGTTCGGACTTGTTGCCCGTTCCAATGACCAGACGAGAATCCAGATTGGCATGGGCGTATAGGATGGCCATGCGGATGCGGGCCATGAGATTCCCGGCCACCTCCTTGCACTCCGATCCCGGCATGATCAGGTTATAGCTCTTGAGCAGAGGACCGATATCGTAGACCAGCAGGGTCGTTCCCCAATCCTTGCTCATCCGCCGCACGTCCTCCAGGTCCTGCTCCGGAGTGGTCGGCGAAGGCAAGAACACGTTCAGCACTTTCTCTGGGCCGAGCACGTCGACGCAGAGCTTGGTGACGACCGCTGAGTCTATGCCGCCAGAGAGACCGACCACGACACCAGTGGCCTTGGAATCGCTCATATGGGCCCGTATGAATTCACCGATGGCCTCCACGGTCAGTTCCTTAAGTTGCGGTGGCATCATTAAGGATAATGCCATCCCGTTTAATAATTCTCTTTCCGGCAAAGGTTGAATAACGTTCCCCTCAATCACACACTTCATGCGATTGGCCCTTTGCCAACTGAGAAGTGCCCTGGGGGATAAGGAGAGCAACTTGGAGCGTATGCGTCTGGCGGTCGAGGAAACCGACGCCGACCTGTTCCTCTTCCCGGAGATGGGCGTCACCGGTTACATGGTCCGTGACCGCTTCATGACACTGGCGGAGGACATCGACGGAGAGAGCGTATCCTACCTGGGGGAGCTTTCGGACCGCACGGGCAAGGCCATGGTCTTCGGCATGCCGCTCAACGACTCGGAATATCCGGGGCTGGTCACGAACAGCGCAGTGATGGTGACCCCTGACGGAAGGGTGCAGAGGTACGATAAGATGCACCCGGCGAACTTCGGTCCTTTCGAGGAAGGCCTATATTTCAAACCTGGAAAGATCCCCGAGATGTTCCAGTTCAGGGGAAAGGGGGTCGGTGTCTGCATATGCTATGATATCTTCTTCCCGGAGATATGCAAAGCATACGCCATGCAGGGTGCTGACCTGCTCCTGTGCTTGTCGGCCTCACCGATGACCTCCCGTTCGTCGTTCGAGAGATTGATACCGGCACGGGCGGTGGAGAACACTTACCCTGTGGCCTACGTGAACAACGTAGGAGCTCAACTGAACATGGTGTTCTTCGGGGGTAGCCAAGCCTACGACGCCCGCGGACGATTATTGGGCAAGCTCCCCTATCTGAGGGAGGCGGTGGCGGTGGTCGACATCGATTCCCAGCAGACGACGGTGGCCCGCCGCTCTCGACCGACGATACGTGATACTCATCTGGGTTAGGGATCAGGGGCAAAATTTCTTAAGCCCCCAATGGGTTAGTCCGGATTGTAAATGGATGAGTACGTCTCGTTGTTGGTGGTCACCGTCTTGGCCTTCGTGACGCCGCTGCTCTTCAGCAGGACACGGGTCCCGGTGGTGGTGGCCGAGATATTGGTAGGTCTCGGGGTGGGATTGATCGCCTTCCTAGGGTACAGGCTCACGGGCGTCCAGATACTGGAATCCGGGGTCACGGTCGAGGTCCTGGCCGGAATAGGTTTCATCTTCCTGATGTTCCTGAGCGGACTGGAGATCGATTTCGGCAAACTGGAGAGAGGGGGACGCTGGACCATCATCAAGTCCGTGGCCATGCTGCTGATTACCATGCTGTTGACCTATGGTCTGATCACCCTGGTCGATTCATTGATCGGACTGAACATCGACCCGTTCTACATGGCATTGATCCTGAGCACCACATCGGTGGCGGTGGTCCTATCCATCGTTCGGGAGATGCGTATCTCCCGGACGGCACCCGGACAGCTGATCATGGTCTCAGCCCTGGTGGCCGATGTGCTGACCATGATCGTCATCGCCGCCTACACCATCAACATTCAGGTCATCGCCTCCCAGGACTTCTTCTATGGAGTGGAGGCCATGGGCATCGTGGTCCTGATCATCGTATCCTTCTATCTGACGTTCAAGCTGGGCTCATGGGCCATGTGGCATTATCCTGAGGTATTGCAAAGGTTCTTCAAACTGGACGACCCGCACGAGCTGGGGGTCCGGGGATCGTTGGCCATCATCTTTACTTTCGTCGCTTTGTCCACGGTCATCCAGTCCGAGGCACTGGCGGTGCTGGGGGCCTTCCTGGCCGGAGCGGTGATCTCCCTACTGTTCCAGGAGGGCGCCATGCTGGGCAAGAAGCTCTTCGGGGTGGGATACGGTTTCCTGGTGCCGGTCTTCTTCATCAATATCGGCATCTCCTTCGATTTCGAGGCCATACTGTCTCCCACAGTCCTTCTGATACCGGTACTGTTCCTCATAGCCGCGGTGGCCAAGATACTCCCGGCCATGTTGATCATGAGGTCGGGTGACCTCAAGCAGGATATGGCCACGGGGGTCCTGTTGACCGGAGGGCTGACCCTGATGATCGCCGCCGCCCAGATAGGTCTATCATTGGACATAATCTCTAATTCGGAAAGAGGTATGATCATCCTGCTGGCGGTCATCTTCTCGGCCACAATGCCCATCATCTTCAAGTATCTCTACAAGACCGAGGTGAAATGATGCGAACCATCATCGTGGGCGGAGGGCGCATCGGTAAGTTCATCTCCAAGGACCTGGACGATTTCGTAATAATCGAAAAGGAAAGGATCAGGGCGGAGAACCTGGCCAGAGAGGTCGGGGAAGAACATGTCATCGTTGGCGATGGGGAGGACCCCCAGGTGCTGGAGAAAGCTGGAGCTAAGCATGCCGATGCACTATTGGCCATAACCAACCAGGACCGTACCAATCTGAAGGTGGCCCTGGCCGCCAAGGCCATGGGCATCCCGCGGGTCATTGCGCGCTGTGATGACCCGGCATATATCGATACTATGCACTCCGAGGGGGTGGAGAGCGTCATCTGCCCTGCCCAAACCGCCAGTCGAATGATCCATTCCACCCTGTTCCACGATGTGCAGGAGATAGCCTCCATCCACGTGACCAAAGGGTCCCTGCTCGACGGTACACGTTTGGGAGACGTTGGAAGCCTGGCCAAGACCCGGGTACTGGGGGTCATACGTAAGAACGATGTCCTGAAGCCTGACCCTGACCTGGCAGTTAAGTCCGGAGACGAGGTACTGCTATGCAGCCTGGGGGGCATGAGCCCGGAGCTCCGTCAACTGATGGCGCGAGAGACCACCGGCCTTTTACCCTTCTCCGAGATCGTGGTAATGATCGGGGACGAGGCCATGATCGAAACGGTCGGGGACGAGAGCCTGTATCTCGCCGCGCACCTGGGGAAGATACCGGTGGAGGTGCACTATCCGGCCGATGAGCCGCCTCAACGCTTGCAGGACCTGGCTCAGATATGGGGCGTACCCGTGGAGCATTTCTCAATGAAGAGCGGGGTGGAGACCGGCTTCACCTGCATCCTTTTCCGAAAGATGCAGAAGAACTCCCTGGTGGCCGTTGGTCCAGGGGAGATCACCAACAAGCGCTCTTTCAAACAATGCGACCTCATGAAGATGTTGGAACGTGACAAGGTTCCAGTGCTGATCTGTCGGCGGAAGATCCCTTACACCAAGATATTGGCGGTCTACGACGGTTCGGAGGACTCCATGGACCTGGCCGAGGCCGTCTTGAAGATCGCTCTTCACACTGGCTCAAGCCTCCACATCCTGGACATCAGCGAACAGGAGGGCAATATCCTGGACCTAGAGCATCTCAAGCGTTTGGGCAGGAGCAGGGACATAGAGGTCAAACAACTATCCATCGAGGGCAACCCCACCCTGGACCTGGTGGCCCTGGTGACCGGTGGGGGATACAGCATGCTGGCCATACGTTGGAGCTGTTCCAATGTGCGCAAGGACATCCTGAGGAAGGTGATCGCAGACTCGGCCCTCAGCGTTCTCCTGGTCAGATGAACGCAATAGTTTTAAATGACCCCACGATTATGAGCGCAGAAGTGCCGAGGTGGCCCAGACCGGTAAGGCGCGAGCCTGGAAACTTTCCGCCAGCTAGCTCGTGGCGGCAACGCCTCGGGAGTTCAAATCTCCCCCTCGGCGCCATCTTTTCATCCAGATGATTTTTTGGTGGGCATCGCGCATTGAAAGGATTAGATAATCGAACCCTTATATGTGGCCGGGTGCCGCTAAATGGCAAAGCGCCCACTCGATATGGAGATGGCCAGATGCGGGTCAATGTGGATCTACGTTTGAAGGACAAACCCGGGCAGTTGATCAAGGCCCTGGAACCGATATCGCTCAACGAAGGTAACATAGTGGGGGTCATTCACGACCATGAGCAGGTGACCGGAGGAAGGATATCGGTCAACCTGACCTTCGAAGCTCGGGACCAGCATTCCTTGGACGCCATCTTCGCCATGTGGAAGGAGAGGGGCGTGGAGGTGGCCAAGATGGGTGAGATATACCGAACGTACTGCGCAGAATACCTGCTGGTCGGGGACCTCACCCAATCGACCTTACGTTCTATCACTGAGAACATCGAGAAGATCGACGGCATAGATTCCATCGATCTGCAGTATTCACTTTCCACCAGCACCGAAAACAAGTCCGTGCTCTTATTGGTCAACGTTAGGGAGAAGAACAAAGTGACGGAGATCGACAACTTCCTCAAAGGGCGTAGCAAGCGCAACAACTTCCTCCTCGTTCGCGGGATGGGGGTGTGACATGCGCCTAGCTCTCGTTGGATTCGGCACCGTCGGCCAAGGTTTGGCCGAGGCATTGGCTATGAAGAAGGAGATGCTCAACGACCACTTTCACGCCGATCTGCAAATTGTGGCCGCGTTCGATTCCCGAACCTACGCCTATGACCCCAAAGGCCTGGACCCGCTGGCACTGGTGGCCAGTAAGGTAGCCGGAAAGGGATTGGGCAAGGTCCAGAAGAAGAGCGCCTCGGAAACGCTGAACGATCTTGATTATGACGTACTTGTGGAGATGACCCCCACCAACATCCTGGACGCGGAGCCTGGTTACACCAACATAAGCACCGCTTTGAAGGCTGGCAAGGACGTGGTCACCTCCAACAAGGGGCCGCTCGCCCTAAAGTACCGCGCACTGGACAATTTGGCCAAGAAGAACAACGTTGAACTGCGCTTCGAGGCCACCGTTGGCGGGGCCACTCCCATAATCAACCTGTCCCGGGAATTGCTAATGGCCGAGAAGGTCGAGTCCATGAAGGGCATCCTCAACGGCACCTGCAATTTCATCCTCAGCCGCATGGGCGAGGAAGGATTGCCGTTCGAGTACGTGCTGAAGGAGGCTCAGGAGATGGGGTACGCGGAGACGGACCCCAGCTACGACATCGACGGCATAGACAGCGCCAGCAAGCTTGCGATACTGGCCAACGCCATGATGGGTCTTGATGTGACGTATAACGACGTGCGCAGGACGGGCATTCGCCAGATCACCCAGGAAGCGGTCGACCTGGCGGCAAAGGAGAAGAAGGTCATCAGGCTGATAGGCGAGGTGAACGGCAACGGGATCGAGGTCTCCCCTCGCATGGTGCAGTTAGGTCACCCGTTGGCCATATCCGGAACGCTGAACGTACTTCACATACACACCGACCTGGCCGGGGCCATAACCGTCACGGGCAGAGGGGCCGGAAGGAAGGAGACCGCCAGTGCCATCATGAGCGATCTGGTCGGTCTTCTTAAGAGAAACGCCTGCGTCAACGGCAGGGTTAAATAGGTCGTGCCATGATAAAGCATACCTTACCGGAGGAATCACGATGGTCAAGAAATCAAACTACGGGTGGGATTTATTTATTGCCCACCAGGGCTAGTATCTTTGACACCACTTTACGTGACGGATCCCAGACCGAGGGGGTCTCGTTCTCCACCGAGGACAAACTGGAGATCCTCGATCGCCTGGACGCTTTTGGCATCGACTTCATCGAAGGCGGATACCCCGGATCGAACCCCAAGGACAAGGCGTTCTTCAAAGCGGCCAAGAGCGTCAAGCTGAAGAACGGTAAGCTGGTGGCCTTCGGTTCCACTCACAGACCGGGACATTCACCGGAACAGGACCAGAACCTTAAGGCGCTGCTCGACACCGAGACCGAATGGGTCTGCATCTTTGGGAAGTCCTGGGACCTGCACACGGAGAAGGCCTTGCAGGTATCATTGGAGGAGAACCTGAACATCGTTCACGATACCGTGGCCTTCATGAAGGAGAACGGTCGAAGGGTCATCTTCGACGCCGAGCATTTCTTTGATGGCTATAAGAACAATCAAAAGTACGCATTTCAAGTGTTGGATGAGGCGAAGAAGGCCGGGGCGGAATGGTTCTGTCTCTGCGACACCAACGGCGGTGCCTTTCCCAGCGAGGTCTTTCAGATAGTCTCACACGTGCGGCAGGAGATGAAAGTACCGTTGGGCATACACGCTCATAACGACGGCGAGCTGGCGGTCGGCAATTCGTTGGCGGCGGTGGAGGCCGGCGCCTCCATGGTACAAGGGACGATGAACGGTCTGGGCGAGAGATGCGGCAACGCCAATCTCTGTTCGGTGATACCGAACCTCATGCTGAAGATGGGCGTGCAGACCGGAGTGCAGCACCTGGACCGACTGACCGGTCTGGCCAACTTCGTGGCCGAGATGGCCAACATCGCACCGAACCCCCGCGCACCCTACGTGGGCAGGAGCGCCTTCGCTCATAAGGGGGGGATACACGTCAGCGCGGTTCTGAAGGATTCCCGGACGTACGAGCATGTGGACCCCGCGCTCATAGGGAATCTGCGCCGTATACTCGTCTCCGAGCTTTCCGGAGTATCGAACATCATGGCCAAGGCCGAGGAGCTGGGCATCGACACCGAGAGGGACGGCGGGCGTTCCATCCTGGAGAAGATGAAGGCGCTGGAGGCACAGGGCTTCCAGTATGAGGCGGCGGATGCCAGCCTGGAACTGTTGATCCGCAAGCTCAAGGGACAGAACACCTCCCCGTTCCGATTGGACGGGTTCCGCACGTTCATGGACGTCACCGGAGACGTCATGACCTCAGAGGCGTCGGTCAGGGTCGTGGATTCGGACGGAACGCTGGAACATACCGCCGCGAACGGTAACGGCCCGGTGAACGCTTTGGACCGAGCTCTGCGCAAGGCGCTGGAACGCTTCTACCCGGTGCTGAAAGAGATGCGCCTGATAGATTACAAGGTCAGGGTGATCGACGGTAAGGAAGCCACCGCGGCCAAGGTGCGGGTCCTCATCAGCTCAACGGACGGTACGCAGACATGGACCACGATAGGCGTGTCCGAGAACATCATCGAGGCGTCGCTGATGGCCCTCATCGACAGCATCGAATACAAGCTGATGAAGGCCGGTATCAGCGGCAACGACGTTACCTTGAACTGCGAGTAAGTGGTACCGTCGATCATGAGCTACCCGGTAAGGCTGATCGCTCCCGAGGAGAAGGACGTTCTTTACGAGAAATATTCCTCCTGCAACTTCCACACCTCTAAAGCGGACATCAATGGTGTGTGCCTCAAACTGTACACCATGGACGACGCCACCAAGGGCATGTGGGAGGACAACTTCTACGCCATGTCCGAGACGGTACGCTCACACGGCCGGGTCATCTGCCTGGACGATCCATCGCATCCGTTGGAGGTATTGTACGAACCAACGGCCAAGACCGCCTTCCTCTTCAACTTCGATTACTATGGCTGGGTGAAGAGCGTCGCGCTGGCCGTCGCCGGCGACGTGCTGGAGGATGAACATCAGATCTATTCGGTGCACGGGGCTGCCCTGGACATCGATGGAAAGGGCATAACGCTCATCGCCCCGTCGAAAACAGGCAAGACAACCCACTCCTGGGGGCTATTGCGCAGCAAGGCCGCCAGGTTGGTGACCGACGATTGGTATTTCGTCCGCCTATCGGACCGCCGCCCCATGGCCTTCGCATCGGAAAAGAACTGCTACATCGATGCGGACATCGGCACGATATGGGATGAATATCGCGATCTGGTCGAGAAGGCCAAGTTCGACAACAAGCAGCGGGCGGTGGTCAACGTGCGCTGGGTGGCCGGAAAGGGTTCCGTGATCCCCATGACCACCATACATGAGGTGGTCCTGCTGCGCCGGGACCGCAGCGATCCTGAGCAAGTACGGGAGCTTTCCCCGGACGAGGCTTGGGAGTACCTGGTGGCCAACGACCTCTGCAACCCGCACCAGATGGTGCGCGACGAGCGCAAGATGCGATTGCGGGAGAGGTTCTTCCGCCAGTTCCTCTCCCAGGCCAAGGTGCACCTGGTGAACACCACCGCTTCGCCGGCGGAGACCCAGGAAGTCATCCGCCGCCTCGTCCAGTAAGGCGGGGAAAGGCTGATTTATCCCGCATCCCCATCCGAAGGATATGACCAAGGTCTTGCTCTCCATGATGGGCCGCAGCGTGTGGGGTCTCTTCAATTCGGTGTGGGCCTCCGTACGGCAGTTCGATTTCCTGCCTGACCATGTATACGTTCTGACGGTAGGGTGCGACACGGCCAAGGCGGCCATTGCCCGGGAGATGCTGCTCATCCTTCTGAGGGAGCACGGTTCCAAGGCGGAGGTCGAACTGGTGAACGTACCTGGCAACGACATAAGGGAGATCGGCCGGGTCGCCGGGGAGATCATAACCCGGGAAAAGGAGCTCGGGAACGAAGTGGCGGTGGACGTGACGCCAGGGACCAAGGGGACGGTGCTCGGTACCGTGCTGGGGGCGGGCAAGGTCAAGGTGGACCACATTTTCTACCTGTACATCGAATCTCTACAGAACGCCTCCCGTCCCTATCTGGAAATACCATTGGAGCTGCAGCATTCCCACGACCTCCTGCAGGAGGTGCGATGATGGATGCGGACAAGGACTTCCTGACCGTCGTGCTGAACGAGGCCCGAATGGCCGGCAAGGGTAACATCGTCGTTCACTCCGACCTGCTTGACCTGGACCTGATGGCGGTCGACCTGGAACGGAAGACGGTGCAGTGGGTGGTCAGGGAGGGTGACTACGACGCCGCCCTGTCCCAGGTGACACGGTCCCTGGGAGAATCGTTGGTGCATGACATGCCCACCTTCCTGGACCTGCGTGAGGCGCTGCAGTCGTCCATGTTCCTTCCCCCTACGAACCTGTCCGAGCTGCTGTCCGAGATCTACAATATGACCGAGAGGAAGAAGGACCCTTACCGATTTCCCAAGCAGATGTGCTTCAGCGTGGATACCAACCTCCTGTACCGTCGACTGTTCTCCCGCCTTCTCCTGGCGGGCTCCGCCTGCGGAGTGCGAAGGTTCGACCCGGAGAAGGTGCAGGTGATCGTTCCCGCCCTGGCGGAAGAGGAGCTGTCCCGACGCGTAGGCCGGAAATACGATCGTCGAGACATGGAGGAACTGAAGAGGGCATTGAAGGACAGGACCGTGGTCGACGACCTGTTCAACTGCCTTTACAAACATGGCCGGAAGGCCATGAACGGACAGACCGAAGTGGCCCTGCTCAAGGAACGATACAACTGCTGGTCCGCGCAAGGCGGCAGGTTCGACGACGACAAGGAACTGAGGGACGACGAGATGCTGCGTTCCCTGGCCGAAGAGGTCTACGAGCAGAAGATGGAGGTGCTCTTCCTGACCAATGATGATAAGACCAGGGCTCACGCCAATGCTCACAAGGTCCCTTCCCTGGTAATCGGCTATCCCTACGATGTCCCTACAAGCCTGACCTATGACCCCTGGCTTTTAACGGAACTGCTGTATGACCTCAGCCTTCTCCATATCTCCATATCTTTGAAGGGGACAGGGGTCAAGGTCCGGGGGGAGTGGATGGGCAAGACCGTGGAGGACTACCGGAACGAGCGTCTGAGGATATGGGCCGCGGAGGACTCGACGATCGGCAAGGTTCTTAGAACGGATCTAAACATCGTCAAAGAGGTCAAAGAACGATTTCCTTGGCGCGAACTACGATAGGACGTCGAATAAAAAAGTGATAGCCATACGTTTTTCGGTGAGAACATTTTTTTCTTTGAAATCCAACTGGTTAACGACCTAAAGACCGGTCAAGTCAGGGGGAATGATTGGAATGAAGCTCAAGCCTGGTTTGGCGATCGAGAGATCAAAACCACTTTCCCGACCCTTTATTTATAAATTATAAAGGAGCCCCCGCAAAACGATTTATGGTGGGGAAGTTGGAGAAGGTCCGCGGGGACTCCCGTTCTACCAATTTGATTTTCGATTATAAAAGGTGTGCGCTAATAGTAACGTATCTGATAAAACTGTCAATGCCAGTATCATTGGGTTCCCGCTGTCCATTCATCATATGGCACTTGTCTCCCCGGTCTATGGGCCGGTAAAGAGACCTAGGTGGTTCGATCGGTGCCGAGGTCCCTCCTCTCGCTTCCCACCGCATCACTTCTATGGGCCGTATAGGAAAAGGTTTTCAAGAAAGAAGCGTTCCTCTTCTGGTGAAGACCTGATGGCTGTCCTCACAATACATCAGCCTTATATAGGAAAATATGAATGTAGCCATCCCGTCGCTATACTTTAGCATAGGTGATATGATATGGCCAGAAAGCCGGCAAGGATGTACAGGAGACTCACGGGACAGGCCTTTACCCGCAGGGAATACATGGGTGGCGTGCCCGCACTGAGGATCAACACTTTCGATCTGGGGATCACCAATGGCGATTTCCCGGTTACCATCAACCTCAAGGTCAAGGAGACATGTCAGATCAGACACACCGCCATGGAGGCTGCCCGTATAGCATGCAACAGGGTGATGTCCAGGACACCCGGTGGTAACTATCACCTGAAGTTCAGGATATATCCTCACCACGTGCTTAGGGAGAACAAGCTAGCCACCGGAGCCGGTGCTGATCGTATCTCCAGCGGTATGAGGAACTCTTACGGCAAGAACGTGGGCACCGCCGCTCGGGTCCATGCCGGACAGATAGTTCTCACCATGAGGATACCCACCTCGAATTTCGCAAGCGCCAAGACGGCGTTGTGGAAGGCATCCCTCAAGCTGCCCACCCCCTGCTTCATTGAGATCGTGAAGGGTGCTGAGCTGGTGAAGTAGAACCCCTTTCCAAAATCCCTTTATCCATTCTCATTTTTTGCTTGCAAGCATTAATTATCCCTAAGCAATTTACACCGAAGGGAAGAACTTGGACGTTGACACCTTATTTCTGGCCGGGGGCGCCATCATCTTCACAGGTTTCATTTCCAACTACCTGTTCAGGCGGTTCAAGGCTCCAGATGTCCTGATACTGATGTTCCTCGGCATGATCATGGGGCCCGGTGCCATCGGTCTCATCTCCAGCGATGTGGCCCAGAACATGGAGGCGGTAACCCCATACGTGGCCTCCCTGGCCCTGGCGGTCATCATGTTCCAAGCTGGAATGGACCTGCACATCGGAGAGGTCGTGAGGTCATTCAAGAGATCGCTAATCCAGACGGTAGTGGCATTCGCCGCCTCCATGTTGGTGACGACCGTGCTCTGTCTAGTGCTTACCGACTGGAACCTTAACACATGCCTTTTGCTGGGGGCGATCCTGGGCGGAACTAGCGGTGCCATAGTCATTCCCATGGTGTCCGGCCTGGGAATATCTAAGTCCGTGAAGATGATCCTGACCTTGGAGTCGGCCATCACTGATGTGCTGGTGATCGTCATCGCCACCTCCATAATCGTGTTCATGAGCCAGGACGGGGCGGACATCACCTCCGGTGTCAGCCTGCTGGTGATATCGTTCTTGGTCTCCATCATGATAGGGGTCATCGCCGGGCTGGTGTGGACGCGCGTGCTCCTGCGTCTGAGCGCCCAACCATTCTCCTACATGATCACCATCGCCGCCATGTTGCTGGTGTTCGCCATCACGAACTTCCTGGTCGATAAGGCCGGTGGCGGAGCCATCGCGGTACTGGTCTTCGGTCTGACCCTCGGCAACCGAAGCGAGTTTGTCCGCATATTGAAGATCAAGGAGGAATGCTATTCCCTGGAGGACAAGGTCAAACGTTTCCACGATGAGATATCGTTCCTGATACGCACGTTCTTCTTCGTCTACCTGGGATTGGTGGTGACCACCATCGCCTTCACCGCATGGTACATACTATTGAGCCTCATCATATTCCTAGGCCTGCTCGTCGCCCGCTATATCTCCATGAGGCTGGCCGATAACTGCATCGGGCTGGACGACAGGGACCAGATGGGCCTTTTCTACATGATGCCCCGTGGCCTGGCCGCTGCGGTCATGGCCTCCATCCCCTTCTCCTATCCATCGGTGTTCAGTGAGGTCACTGCCGGTTCCATTCTTGGCGTCACGGTCATGGTGGTCCTGCTCACTACCGCATTGGCATCGGTGGGCGCCTTCTACCTGGAACTGCACATAAGACGTCAGAACAAGAACGGCAATGGGCAGAGGGCAGGGGGCAGAACATGATGGACCTTCAGACCGAAAAGGCCGTCGAGGAGATCAGGAAGCGCGGGGCGGTCGTGGTCGGATTGCAGATGCCCGAGGGCCTAAAGGTCCGAGCGAGGGAGATGGCCAGAGAGCTGGAGGAGGCCACCGGTTGCGAGGTGGTGATCGTCGGTGACCCTTGCTATGGAGCATGCGACCTGAGGTCGTTCGAGGGAATGGACCTGCTGGTACACGTCGGTCATGCACCGATACCCGACCTGACGCCAAAGGTCCCCACGGTGTTCCTGGAGGTGCGAATGGACTTCGACGTTCGCACGGGATTGCAGGGCGCAATGGACCGAATCGCCTCCAAGGTGGGGTTGGTAGCCACCGCGCAGCATCTGCATCTTCTCCCTTCGATCGAAAAGATGCTTACCGAGAACGGCCGTGAAGTGCATATCGGAAAGGGAGATGCCCGGACGGCCTCTCCGGGTCAGGTGCTGGGATGCAACGTCAGCTCCGCTCATGCCGTGGAAGGTTCGGTGGAGCAGTTCATCTTCATAGGTAGCGGTTACTTCCACCCCTTGGCGGTGGCGTTAGGCACCGGCAGGCCAGTGCTGTGCCTGGACCCTTACCGGGGAATGGTGGACGACCTGCAGGAGATGAGGGACAAGGTCCTGCGGCAACGCTACGCTGCCATGGCCAAGGCCCAAGAGGCCAAGGACTGGCTGGTGCTGGTGTGCGACCGGTCTGGTCAACGCAGGATGACATTGGCAAGGAAATGCCGCGATATGCTGCGGGAGAGGGGGATGAAGGCAGAGGTCCTTTTACTGAACGAGGTAAGGGCCGAGGCGCTGTTGCCCTATCGGGCGGAGGCGGCGGTGAGCACCGCCTGCCCGCGATTGGCCATCGATGACGGTCCGCACTATCCGATACCGCTCCTCACCCCCTGGGAGCTGGAGATGGTACTGGGGGTTCGGAAAATGGACGATTATCGCCTGGACCAGATACTGGAAGGGGACACACCATGCTAAATCTAATATGAGAAGCGGAATGAAGGTGTCCGTGCCCGATGGTTCTAGGAACGGCGCGAAATTGAGAGCGGATATCAAAACATATCTGTCCAAGGGGATCGACGACCATCAGACCGATCACCTCAAATTACTGGGAAACGAAGTCTCCCGTTCTCGCTCCTCGCCGATATACGGGGAGGGCTACGGCGACATCAAGGATTGGGAGGACCTCGACCGACTTCCGGCCATAGGCTACGACAATCTGGACCGCGCCTTCAAGGAACATGGTCTGGAACGTTCCTTGCTGGTCCCGGCGGACCGTTACTATCACACCTCCGGGTATACCGGGGTCTCGAAGCGGATATACTACACCGCCTCGGACGTTGAATGGATGGCGAACAACTACGCACTGTTCGGTCATCTGATCGGGATGCGTCATGCCATGACCGGTTGGAACATCGCCGGCGAGGAACCGCTGGTCTCCGGTCCGACCTTGGCCAGCGCCGGCAAGGTACTGGGGCTCGATATTCTATCCACGCTTCTGGTGCAGGACACCGACCTCCGCCGAGCAGTCTCTAAGGCATCCAAGGTCGATCGGTTCGATATCATGGCCGGCACTCCATTGCTGTTCTACATCATCGGGCGCATGGCGCACGATCCCGATTATCTGCGGTCCATGATCGAGAGGGCGGCGCACAACAACTATCATCTTCCAGGCCCCCTGGCGAAATTGGTCTCCCATCTGATGATGGTCGGCATAGACCTCGAAGATCTGAAACGCAATGTGCGCAATGTGCGTCTGGCCATAACCTACGCCGAGCCTTTGAGCCCCTACCTGAAGGGGCTGGGCGATTACTATCCTCAAATGAAGGCGTACGATGTGCTGGGAAGTACCGAGTGCCCCCTTATCGCCTCGCAATACCGTTTTGCCCAGGAGGGCCTGCAGCTATTCCTTCCGGGGGTGGTGGCGGAGATCGCCGATCCTCGGGACGTGGCAACGTCCAAGAAGAACGGCACGCCACTGAAGGCCGTTCCCTGGCCTGACTGGCGTCCCGGTCTGAAGGGTGAGCTGCTGATCAGTCGTCCCGGCGAATGCCTTCCTTTGATACGATACGCCACCGGGGACCTGATCGAGGTCCTGGACCCGAAATGCTCCACCGACATCATGCTGGACGACGGTCCCTTCGCGGTCATATCCCCTTCCATCAAGGTCATGGGGCGCTCCGTGGACACCCTCGATTTCGAGGCCCAGGATGAAAGCGGCAACTATCTTGGATGCAAGATATACTCCCGTCATATCAACGAGGCGCTGCAGCGTTCGGACAACGTCAGGTGGTGGGAGCTTTTCGACGTGGGGGAACGACCTTCACGATTGGTGTTCGTCATAATCCCGGAGCATTCGGTCGTAGACATGGAGGCCTTCCACAAGGACCTGGAAAGGAGGTTGCTGCACGAATGCAATGACCTGCTCGGAACTCTAAGGATAGGACGTGACCTGGACCGATTGCAGATATTGGTGGCGGAACCGTCGGCCTACGATCACATCCAGGCCGAGATCGAAGCCCGGGCCAAGGCCGGCCGCTCGCTTGGCCAGCTCAAACCCAGGCACATATTCCGATATGAGGATGAAACGGAGTTCCAGAAGATACTGGAAGGTAGGATGCGGTAGGCTAGGCGTCGGGTAGGAAGTGAAATGCCGGGTGATGATGAAATTAATATATCCGAAGGAGGGAATCACCCTTCATGCTTGCCCCTGAGCAAATTTTCATGAGGGCCAGGGATAACCGGGCCCGGGTAGGCATAGGTCTCGGTAACGACGCCCGCAAGGTGAAGGGCACCGCACGTTCGGCGATGAAGAAAGGTTACGCTGAAGTGATCATCTTCGATTCCCCCGATGAAATGATCAAGGCCTTGGCCAAAGGCGAGGTGCAGGCGGCGGTGCGGGGCGATCTCAGCGCCAACGAGACCATGGTGGCGATCAAACGGCAGTTCGGCCTCGAACATATACTGCGGGCGGCCCTGATGCAGCCCAAAGGGGGGAAGATGTTCTTCCTGGCCCCGGTAGGCGTAGACGAGGGTGGGGACATCGAGAGCAAGATGGAGATCATCAGGCTCTCCGCAAAGCTCTTCGCCTCCATCGGGGAGGAGATGCAGGCCGGCGTGCTCTCCGGAGGCCGCATAGGGGACATGGGGAGGAGCGAGGAGGTGGACCGCACCATCCGCGAAGGTTTGGAACTGGAGGCGCTCGCCAAAAGGGAAGGCTATGCCGTGGAGCATTGCCAGATCCTCATAGAGGATGCGGTCAGGACCAAGAATCTGATCGTCGCTCCTAACGGGATAACCGGCAACATCATCTTCCGCACGATGCATCTGGTGGACGGCTGCGTCTCCATGGGCGCTCCCATATTGAACCTGGAACGGATATTCGTGGACACTTCGCGGGCTAAAAGGTGCTACACGGACTCCATCGCCCTGGCCTCGGCCCTGGTCGTCAAGGGAAAATGATTATTGGGTATAACAGACAATTAGGTATTGGTACTGAGATGAGATTGGAGATAGACGGGGAATTCGCTGGGATACGCTTCTCGGCATGTCATTTCATCGCCGGCCACCAAAAGTGCGGCAGGCTTCATGGTCACACGTATGTGGTCAGCCTCAAGCTTCATGGAGAGGTGGGCTCGGACGGCATGATGATGGACTTCATACCGTTGAAGCGGGAGATGAGGGTCATCGCGGACCAACTGGACCATCGGGTGCTCATACCGGCCAACTCCAAGAAGCTCACCATTTCGCAGGGTGAGGAGATCATCATCAGGACAGATGACAAGAAGTACGTCCTGCCCAAGGAGGACGTTGTGCTGCTGCCGACCGAGGAGAGCAGTGCCGAAGAGCTCAGCCGTTTCATACTTACGAAGATCCTGGAACTGGTGAACTTCCCTTCCAACGTGAAAGAGGTGGAGGTAGGGGTGCACGAGGAGCTGGGGCAGAGCGCCTGGGTCAATCAGAGGTTGGAGGGTAGTAAATGAAATCGATATGCTTATTATCGGGCGGACTAGATTCCACAGTGACCATGGCCTACGCGATTCGCGAAGGGTTCGAAGTGACGGCCCTGACCATCAACTACGGGCAGCGCCACAAAAAGGAACTGGAGGCCGCCAAGGCCGTCGCCAAACATTACGGGGTCCCCCATGTCATCATGGAAATACCCCTCACCTCCTTCCATAGCGCCCTGACCGATCCCTCGATACCGGTGCCGGACCGCGCCGCCGATCTAATCGGTTACGATATCCCGGACACCTATGTGCCGGCCAGGAACATCATCTTTCTGAGCGTCGCCGTCGGTATGGCCGAAAGTATCGGTGCAAGCCGCATCTTCATCGGGGCGAACTCCATCGACTATAGTGGCTACCCCGACTGCCGGCCGGAGTTCTTCCTGGCGTTCGAGCAGATGCTGGAGGTTGGCACGAAATCCGGAACACTGGGACATCCAGTGAAGGTGGAGCACCCCATTTTGCGCAGGACCAAGGCCGAGATCGTCAAATTGGGAATGATGCTCGAGGCACCACTGAACCTTACCTGGAGCTGCTACCGCGGTGGAGAGAAGGCCTGCGGGCACTGCGATTCCTGCGTCCTCCGCCTCAAAGGATTCGAGGAGGCCGGTTTCACAGATCCGATCCCCTACGAGGAATAGGATGCTGGTCAACGAGGTGTTCCTCTCCATCCAGGGAGAAGGCCGGACCATGGGGCTGCCGACGGTGTTCGTCCGCCTCACCGGATGCAATCTGAGCTGCCGCTGGTGTGATACGCGCTACGCGAACCAGGAGGGCGAGGAGCTTTCACTGGGACAGGTGCTGGAGAGAACGCTGTCCTTTGATGTGCGTCATATTTGCCTGACCGGAGGGGAGCCGCTATGGAACCCGGGGTCGCATTCTTTGATCGCCGCCCTGCTGGAGAAAGGCAAGCATGTGACCCTGGAGACCAATGGGTCCATCTCATTGGAGGGGCTGCCCGATCATCCGCAGCTCCTGGTCAGCATGGATTACAAATGCCCGTCCTCCGGAGAGGAGGGCAGCATGTGCCTGGGCAATCTGGAACGATTGAGGCCGAAGGACCAGTTGAAGTTCGTGGTCTCAGACCAAAAGGACCTTGAAAGGGCGGAAGCAGTGGTTCGACAATATTGTCCTTGCTGTCCGGTCATATTCACCCCCGTTGGCGGACTATCCCTGGAACCAGTGGTCTCGTTCGTGTTGTCCCGGGGATTGGAGGTGCGGGTGCTGCCCCAACTGCACAAGATCATATGGGGTGAACGCCGCGGGGTGTGAGGCGCGCCAGGGGTTAGCAATAATTAAATAATATGTTTCCGGTTCACATCCCATACATACGAGGTATGATGATGAGCATCAAATTCGTGGACGGATACGTTCTTTTGCGTGCTTAAAGTGGCTCATCGCTTCAACCTCGGATGTGAGAGGTGGTTTTAGTGACCGAACTTCGATCGTCATGTAGTCAGAACTCCAATGCTCGTGGGCCAGAGGCTAACCGGATATTCACCAGTCATTTCAACCGGTTCGCTTTGGACTCGTCCACACCATCTTCAGTGGAGATACTGGACACCACTCTGCGTGACGGAGAGCAGACCCCCGGGGTCGCGCTCTCACTGGAGGATAAAGTACGCATAGCCCAGATGCTGGACGATCTGGGCGTCGACGTCATCGAGGCCGGGTTCCCCCGGACATCCAAGGGGGAGCAGGATGCCATCCGCAAGATCTGCTCGCTGGGCCTGAACGCCAAGATATGCGGACTGGCCAGATGCTCGAAGCAGGACATCGATTCGGCGGTCGACGCCGGTGTCAACTACGTGCACGTCTTCATCGCCACATCCGAATCTCACATGAAGAACAAGCTGAAGATGACCAAGGAGGAGGTGCGCTCCCGCGCCGTAGAGGCGGTGGAGTACGCCAAGTCCCGTGGGGTGATCGTCGAGTTCTCCTGTGAGGACGGCACCCGCACCGAGCTCGAGTTCCTGAAGGAGATGCACATGGCGGTCCAGGAGGCCGGCGTGGACAAGATCAACCTGCCGGACACCGTAGGTACCATGTCACCCGCGGCCATGGAATATCTGGTCTCCGAGGTCATGAGGGTGACCCGCGTGCCGCTATCGACGCACTGTCACGACGATTTCGGAATGGCCACCGCCAATTCGCTGGCAGCGGTGCGAAAAGGCGCGCGCCAGGTCCACGTCTGCGTCAACGGGCTGGGGGAGAGGGCCGGCAACGCCGCCCTGGAAGAGGTGGTCATGGGGCTCCTGGCATTCCTGAACGTACGTACTAACATCGACACCCGGAAACTGGGCATGGCATCCAAGACCGTGGCCCGCCTGACCGGTATGCCGATATCGGACAACAAGGCCATCGTGGGCAACAACGCCTTCGCCCACGAGTCGGGCATCCATGTGCACGGCGTGCTCAAGGACCCCTCCACCTACGAAGCGTTCAGCCCCGAGCTGGTGGGCATGCAGCGCAACATCGTCATGGGCAAGCACACCGGCGCCCACTCGGTCAAGGAGAAGCTTTCCGAGTACGGCATCTCGCTAACCGATAATCTGCTGGCCGACGTGGTCGATAAGATCAAGAGGCTGGCCGAGAGCGGCAAGAACGTGGACGATGCCGAACTCGTGGCGTTAGCGCTGCACATCGCCGGCCGGGTGGATAAGGAGAGGCGTCACGTCAAGCTCAAGGAGTTCACGGTGTTCACCGGCATGAACATCACCCCCACATCCACCGTGGTGGTGGACATCGACGGGGTGCTGACCAGGTCCTCGGACGTTGGTATCGGACCGGTCGATGCCGCCCTGAACGCCATCCGTTCCGCGGTCAGCAAGAACATTTCGCTGACGGAATACCGGCTCAGCGCCATCACCGGGGGCAGCGACGCCCTATGCGAGGTCACGGTCAAGCTCAAGCTGAACGGTGACCAGAAGGTCATGTCGGTGGGCAAGAGCATCGGTTCGGACATAGTCCTCACCAGCGTGGACGCGGCCATGGAGGCCATCGACCGTCTGATGGCCAGGCAAAAACTTTAGGAGTGATAAAATTGAGAACGAGCCATCCCAAGACCATATCGGAAAAGATCTTGTCAATGAAGTCCGGGAAGGACGCCCGGGCAGGTGACATAGTCGAAGCGGAGGTGGACCACGTCATGGTCAACGATGTGACCGGTCCCCTGGCCTTCCAGGAGTTCGAGGCATTGGGCTGCGAACCGGTGCGGGATAAGATCGTGCTCATCCCGGACCACTTCGTGCCCAACAAGGACGTGGCCTCCGCTCAGCAGGCCAAAGAGATGCGGGAGTTCGCCAAGCGCTGGGACATTCGCAACTATTTCGAGGTCGGCCGGGGAGGCGTATGCCACCAGGTCATGCTGGACCACGGCTTCGCCTATCCTGGCGCCCTGGTGGTAGGCGCCGATTCGCATACCTGCACCTACGGCGGAGTGAACGCCTTCTCCACTGGCGTGGGCAGTTCCGAGGCGGCGGCGGTGTTCGCCACCGGGCGTCTCTGGTTCAAGGTGCCGGGGTCCATTCGCATCCTGCTCAAAGGCCGGCCGTCCAAATACGTGGGCGGCAAGGACCTGGTGCTGAAGATCATCAGCGACATCGGCGTTGATGGGGCGACGTATAAGACATTGGAGTTCGGGGGGACCGGCGTGGCGGCGCTGAGCGTGTCCGACCGTCTGTCCGTCTCCAACATGGCCATCGAGGCCGGTGGCAAGGCGGGCATATTCCCCTGTGACGCGGCCACGGTGGCGTACATGAAGACGGTGCGCAAGGAAGGGTTCAAGGCGACCTTCGCCGACGATGGAGCCGTTTACGAACGCACCCTGGAATACGACCTATCCGAACTGGAGAGCATGGTCGCCCTGCCGCACCTGCCTAGCAACGGGAAGCCGGCCAGTGAGGTGGACGTGGAGATCGACCAGGCCTACCTGGGATCCTGCACCAACGGACGGATAGAGGACCTGCGCATAGCCGCCGAGGTCATGCGCGGAAAGAAAGTGCACCCCAACGTCAGGATGATCGTGGTGCCCGCTTCCGTCAAGGTGTTCGAGCAGGCCCTGGACGAGGGGCTGGTCGCCGAGTTCTCCCGCGCCGGGGCCTTCGTCTCCGGCCCCACCTGCGGCGCCTGCCTGGGAGGGCACATGGGGATATTGGCTCCCGGGGAGCGCTGCGTCAGCAGTACCAATCGCAATTTCATTGGCCGAATGGGACATCGTGATTCCAAGGTCTACCTTGCCGGACCGGCAGTGGTGGCCGCCTCGGCCGTCAGGGGAAGGATCACCGTCCCGCAGGACCTGGAGGGCTGAGATGAAGAACGTAAAGGGCAAGGTATGGGCGTTCGGCGACCACGTGGACACGGACCAGATAATTCCAGCTGAACGATTGACCAGTGATAACAACGCGCGCCTGGGCACCTTCGCGTTCGAGAAGGTCCGCCCCGAGATGGCCAAGCAGGTGAAGGAAGGGGATGTCATCGTGGCCGGACGCAACTTCGGCTGCGGCTCCAGCAGGGAGCACGCTCCCCGGGCGCTGCTGCAGATGGGCATCTCCTGCGTGGTCGCTCAGAGCTACGCAAGGATATTCTATCGCAATTGCATTAACACCGGGTTGCTGCCAGTGGAGTGCACGGTGGAGGCCGACGATGGGGACACCCTCTCCGTGGACTTCGATAAGGGCGTGATCGTCAACGAGACCAAGGAGAAGGAATGGAGCTTCGCCCCCTTCCCCGAGTTCGTCCAGGACCTCATCGACAAGGGCGGCCTCATGGCCAAGATCAAGGAGGAAAAGAGATGTTCAAGATAGCGGTACTGCCGGGAGACGGCATAGGTCCGGAAGTGGTGGCCGAGGGGATCAAGGTCCTCGACGTCCTGTCGGAGAACTATTCGGTAGAGTTCGATTACCAGGAGTTCGAGATCAATTCAGAACGTTATCTGCGAACCGGTGACCTGCTCACCGCCAACGACGTGGAGCAGCTGAAAAAGTTCGATACCATCTTCCTGGGCGCCATCGGCGACGAACGGATCAAGCCCGGCGTGCTGGAGAAGGGCATACTGCTGGAGCTGCGTTTCACCTTCGATCAGTACATCAACCACCGCCCCGCCCCGCTGTGGAAGCCCTTCGGACGGTTGAAGCGGGACGTGGACTTCAATATCGACGTGTTCCGAGAGAACACCGAGGATTACTACATAGGCGCTGGTGGGCGGATATCCAACGGCAAAGGGGCCATCGACCTGCGTGTGAAGCGTCATCTCTATGATCTGAAGGCCCGCCTGGAGGTCAACGCCGATGCTGCGGACGATTACGCCTTCGAGATAGGCATGATGTCCCGGCGCAACATCGATCGCTTCGCCGACTTCGTGATCGACAACGTCAAGATGTTCGGCGAGAAGTACCTCACCGTAGTGGACAAGGCCAACGTCTGCAGCAACATCTACGGTCTGTGGAGGGAAGTGTGGACCGAGAAGTGCCGCAGGGCCGGAATCGAACTGGGCTTCATGTACGTGGACGCGATGTCCATGGCCCTGGTCAAGAACCCGGACAAGTTCCGGGTGATCGCCACGCCGAACATGTTCGGCGACATCCTCACCGACATGCTGGCCGAAGTGACCGGAGGGTTGGGGCTTGCGCCAGGAGGCAACATCAACCCCCAGGGCATCTCCATGTTCGAGCCGGTGCACGGCTCCGCCCCCAAGTACCGGGGCATGGACCGCATCAATCCGATAGCCACCATACTGGCGACCAAGATGATGTTGGACAACCTGGGACGCAGGGACCTGGGACAGGTAATAAACGACGGGGTGCGCAACGTTCTCGACCAGGGAATATACACCCAGGACCTGGGCGGAACGGCGAAGACGCACGAGGTCGGTGACGCCGTGGTCGAGGCCATTCGCCGGTCGAAGAAGTAACGACAGGAGGAGGTCCTCAGGTCCTCGTCGAAAAACCCCTTCCGGTATTCCTTTTTTAGTCCTCGATCGAGACCTAGATAAAAATACCCCAATTATCAGATGGACGACGGTCGTTCAGTCATGTTAAATATCATCCATATATTTTCGGAGGGCCATGACACTGACGAGGTCCGCCTATCTGACGGTAAGCGTGGCAGGGATGCTGCTGGTCGCCGGCCTGATAGGTTTCTGGATGGCGCCGGGAGAGGCCCAGGAAAGCGACGAGTATTTTCAGTATTCCACCTACGGGAGATTGGTCTCCGGGGGATATGACGGGTCGCTGACCATCAGCCAAATGATGGACCACGGTGATTTCGGGATCGGCACCACCGAGGGTATCGCCGGTGAGATGATCATCTACGATGGAACGCCTTATCTGGCAGATACGGACCTGCGACCCGTGAAGATACCGGACCAGACGATCACGCCGTTCGCCATGGTCACATACTACGATGCCGATCGTTCATTCCTGATATCATCGGAGACCAACTATTCCGTTCTCCGGACGATCTTGGATGGAGAGGTCCCGGTCCAAGGGCAGGTCTACGCCTTCATGATCGAGGCGCATTTCGAGTCGATAACTGTGCGCAGCATTCCCGCCCAGGTTCAACCATATCCGCCATTGGTCGATGTCATCGCCAACGAGACGGTGATGGAGTTCCACGACCTGAGCGGAGTGATGATCGGTTTCCGCATGCCTTCGGACCTGGGTGAGGTGAACGTTCCCGGCTACCACTTCCACTTCCTCAGCGAGGACCTGACGGTAGGCGGCCACGTTCTGGAGTTCAGCTTCACGGAAGCCTCGGTCGGCATGGACCAGATGGAGACGATCAACGTGACGTTGCTCGCTCCCTAAGGATATCAGAATAGGTCTTGGCGGTCCGCTTGGCCATCTCGTCCCAGGAGAACGCGTCCATTCTCCCCCGGGCCGCCTGGCCAAGCTCCTTCCTTTTTTTCTCATGGCCGCGCAGATCCTTCATGGCCATGGCCAAAGCGGCAGGGTCCCCGGGCGGAACCAATACTCCGGCGTCGCCCACCACCTCCGGCAGCCCTCCGGTGTTCGAGGCGATTACCGCCTTGCCGTAGGACATGGCCTCCGCCGCCACCATGCCGTACGCCTCATGGATGGAAGGCACCACGAACATGCTGCAGCCGCTCATCATCCTGGCCTTCTCCTTCTCGCTCACGCGGCCTAGGAACTCCACCCTGTCTCCCAGCCCAAGCTTGCCGGTCAGTCGTTCCAGGCGTTTGCGGTCCGGTCCGTCTCCGCAGATCTTCAGTTTTCCGTCGAACGTTCCCATGGCCTCAATGAGATGATCGAGGCCTTTCAAACGCACGATGCGACCTAGGGAAAGGACGTAGTCGCCGTCGTTCAAGCTGGCTTCCGGGATCTCCACCCCGTTATAGATGGTGACCAGCTTGTCCTCGTCAAAACCCCGCGCCGCCACATCCCTGCGCATGTAATCGGATACGCATATCACCCTGGCGAACTTTGGAAGATGGCGCATGAAGAGGCGGTCGTTGATCTCGCTCATATAGTGGGTGAGCCCCACTCCCTCTCCCAAGGTATTGTGGCAGGTGTAGACCTTGGGTCCCTGGAAATTCAGCACGCCGCGCGTAAGTGAGGACGCCCAGCGGTAATGCAGGTCCACCAGGTCAGGCTTCAGTTCTCGAATGGCATCCCCGATCCCGGAGATGTGGGCGTATGGGGGGTTGTAGATATTGACGAACCTGGTAGGCAGGCGAATGACGGTGTATCCGTCCATCTCCTCCCTTTCCTTCGTGTTCGGGAGCCGGCTGGTGAGAATGAAGACCTCATGCTCCTTTCCCAATCGGGAACAGATGTGATGCAGGCGATGCTCGATGCCCCCTATGAAAGGGTAGTGGAAGGCGTTGACCTGCACTATTCGCACATTACCCTCCTCTCACATATCGATCTGCCGGCTCATCTCCCTCGGCATGTACATGGGCCGGAACGGCATGTCGCCGATCTCCGACCTTACACGCTCGATGAGCTGGTCCAGGGTCATTTCCACGTTCTTGTTCTGCGCCCGGTCGTAGACCATCAGCGCATCGGAGGCCACCTCCTTGTCGCCTATGACGACCGCGTAGGCCACCCAATCCTGTTTGGCCGCCCGGACCTTCTTGCCCACGGTCTCGGAGCGATCGTCCAGGCCCACGCGGATCTGGGCCTTCTGTACCTTGTCGGCCATCTCCCTGGCCTTGTCCAGGTGGC
>Ga0307380_10001811_pt1 | contig 30815 bp, 27 predicted proteins | sample UN3MG_FD_202239 | JGI IMG/M metagenome (GOLD analysis project Ga0307380, IMG submission 202239) | Soil microbial communities from Risofladan, Vaasa, Finland - UN-3 | ecosystem: Environmental > Terrestrial > Soil > Coastal area > Acid sulfate soil | place: Finland: Risofladan, Vaasa | collected...
GCGGCCGGGCCAATATCGCGCTTGCCGACTTCATCGCGCCGAAGGAGACAGGCGTGGAGGATTACATCGGCGGCTTTGCCGTCACCGCCGGCATCGGTGAGGACGACGTGGCGCGGCGCTTCGATCGCGCCAATGACGACTATTCCAAGATCCTGGTCAAATCGCTCGCCGACCGCTTGGCGGAAGCCTTCGCCGAGGCACTGCACGCCAAGGTGCGCCGAGAGCTTTGGGGCTATGCGCCGGATGAGACGCTCTCGAATGAAGCGCTCATCGCCGAGGAATACGCGGGCATCAGGCCGGCGCCTGGCTATCCGGCCCAACCGGATCACACCGAAAAGCGCACCCTGTTCGACCTGCTGGACGTCGAGAAGGAGATCGGCGTGAAGTTGACGGAGAGCTACGCTATGTGGCCGGCCGCCGCCGTGTCGGGCCTCTACTTCTCGCATCCCGACGCGCGCTATTTCGGCGTCGGCAAGATCGGCCGCGATCAGATCGAGGACTATGCCGCGCGCAAGGGATGGTCGATCGAGGAAGCCGAGCGCTGGCTCGCACCGATCCTCAACTACGACCCCAAGCGCCTGGCAGACGCGGCTGCTTGACCCGCTGCCCGCCAGCGGGGAGGCCCTCAGACGGGTGGATCCGCCGGTGGTGCCTCATGACTGCTGCAATGTCGGTGGTGGCCTTATGAGGCCAAAAGCCCCGCCTAGATCATCCCCAGGATGACGGCGGCGAGGAAGCTGAACGATACGATGGCCGTAAACACGGTCAATTTGGCTGTGAGTTCCATCGGAAGCTCTCCTTTCCGATTGGAGGGGATGCCCGGTCGGCAACCGGACGATTCTATCGGCTCCCCTCAGCGCGTGCCAAGTCGTTTTAATGCTGCAGCGCACAATTCCCATTCATTGCGAGCTGAGCCAGACAACGTCCGGTGGGGGCATTCGGTTCAGGCTCAGGTGAAATATTTTCTTAATCCCCGGAATTCCGCCACTGAGGGGTCAGGGGAAGCCGGTGGGTCCGCGTGGCAAGTACCCCCCGGGACTGTCATCGCCTCACGGGTGCTGTGGAAAAATCGCGGCGGAGGGCTGGTGGTCAGCGGATCGGATTCAGAGGCGCCTGGGACACCATGGGGCAATCGAGGGTCTTCTCCAGCGCGTCGATCAGCTCTTTCTCATCGTTGGCCTTGATATAGAGGCCGTTGTTCTGATCGGCGATGCACATCAGGTCCATGATGCTGTTCTGCCCCGTCCAGGAGTAGCCGCTATAGCGGAAGCCGATCACGTGAATGGTGAGCTGAGCGGCGTTGTCGTGGAGCTTTTTGGCGAGATCGCACGGCGAGCGGCCACAGGTCTCCTCGCCGTCGGTTACCACCACGATCACGCCCGGCTTGTTGCGGAAGTCCAAAGCCTCGGCCGCCTGCTCGACGCCCTCGGTGAGAGGCGTCTTGCCCGCCGGCATCAGCGAGTTCACCGCCCGCATGATTGGCTTGGCCGCATCTGCTGTCGGCTTGAGGTCCAGGCTGACATTGCACTGATTATAGGGGCCCGGACCGTAGGTCACGAGACCGACCCGCCGGAACTTGGTGGCACTCGGCAGCACTTGCGACAGCGCGTAGCGCACTTCGTCGATGCGGGGTTTTGAGTTGGGAATGCCCAGCGTCTGGTTGCCGGACATCGAGCCAGAGGCATCGAAGACGATCATGGCATCGTCGGTGCAGGGTCCCGGCTTGTTCTCCTGAGCATTCGCCACGCAGGCATAACCGGCCAGAGCCACCGTGGCGACGCCGGCGATCAGCCGATAAGGCAGAAGCTCGGCAAATGCGGTGCCACGATGCTGCATTTCTGGACACTCCCTTGGCAATTTTGAGCGGAGTGTAGCCAAAATCCGCCCAACAAGGGAATAGCAGGATTACCGGGAAAGCGGCTGTAACCTTTGCCTTTCGCGCGTGCAGCATCGTTGATGACGGCTAAGGACTAAACAGCAGCGCCACGTAGACGAAGAACAAGAGAAGATGCACCGCCCCCTGGAGCACGTTGGTGCGCCCGCCGGCGAAGGTCAGCCCGCTCACGAACAGCGTCACCACCAGGAGCACGGTCTCGACATGCGAGAGGCCGAGATGGACATCGCGGTTGGTCAAGAACCCGATAATCAACACCGCCGGGATGGTCAGTCCGATGGTGGACAGCGCCGAGCCCAAACAGACATTGACCGCGCGTTGAAGATGATTGGCGAGCGCGGCGTGGAAAGCGGTGAGCCCTTCCGGGGCAAGAACCAGAATGGCGATGAGCAACCCGCCCAAGGGTTCCGGCAGGCCAAGATCCTCGATGCCGAAATCGACGATCACCGCCAGATACTCCGACAGAGCCACCACGGGGATCAGTGTCAGCAAGAGCATCACGACGTGATAGGCGAGCGAGTGGGTCGTCTCCGCGCCAGTCTCCGCGCCAGTCTCCGCGCCAGTATTCGCTGCATGCCCCCGCGGTTCTTTGGCGGGCACGTCGGTCCGCGTCTCCGGCTCGGCGAAAAACGCGCCGTGCCGCATGGTCTGGATGAAAATGAAAACGCCGTAGAACAGGATGGTGATGGCGATGAACAACAGCGCCTTGCCGGGCGCCTCGACGGGGCTTGGCGCCGTCTCGGTGTATTTCGGCAGAACCAGCGCCACGATCGACAGGGCCGACATAACCACAAGGAAAGATCGCGCGCCGGTAAGGTTGCACTCCTGCTCCCAGTAGCGCAGCGCACCGATGAGCAGAGCCGTTCCCACCATGCCGTTCAGCACGATCATCAACGTGGCAAACATCACGTCGCGCGCCAGCGTCGGATTGTTCTGCCCATGCAGCATGATCGCTGCGAGCAGGGCCACCTCGATGACGATCACGGAAAATGTGAGCACGAGTGTGCCGTAAGGCTCGCCGAGCCTCTCGGCCACGGCATCGGCGTGACGCACGACGCCGAACGAGCCCCACATCATCACCCCGAACAGCCCGAAAAACAGGACCACGGTGAGCCCGTGGTTCTCGAGATCGGACAGCAGCGCCTTGCCGAAGGTGAAGAAGATGAGGGCGGTGACAACGCCGGCCACCGCGGGCGCCTCGGTGCTAAGAAACGACCTTATGCCTGGCTCTGTCTTGGCTGCTGACATGGTATTTTGTATGTGCCGGACGGGCCGACCACCGTCCACCGATTTCCGGGGCTGATTCTGCGGCGAGGATAACCGCTGCTGGCGACAGCCAAAGTGTTCATGTAAAAGCCTTTTACATGAATCACTCAGGCCGCGGCTGGCGGCGCCCAGGGTCCTATCATCACGGCAACCTCAAGGAGGTGTTGCTGGAGGCCGCGCGCAAGCTCATCGAGGAGCATGGCGCCTTTGGCTTCAGCCTCACCGAGGCCGCCCGCGTGGCCGGAGTCAGCCCCGCCGCGCCCTATCGCCATTTCCGCGACCGCGACGCGCTGCTCGCCGAGGTCGCCCGCCACGGCTTCGAGCGTTTTGCCGCGCAGCTCGACGCCGCCTGGAACAATGGCGTGCCGACACCGCTCTCGGCCATCGAGAATCTCGGCCGCGCCTATCTCGCCTTCGCCCGCGAGGAGCCGGCGAGCTACACGGTCATGTTCGAGGCAAGTCTGGCGCCGGGCACGGAAGGCGAGAGCACGCCCGCGGCCCAGCGCGCCTTCGATGTCTTGCAGCGTGCGGCCGCGGCTCTGTGCCGTCAGCTTCCGGAGGAGAAGCGGCCCCCGGTCAAGCTTGTAAGCCTGCACATCTGGACCCTGGCCCATGGCGTCGCCTCACTCTTGGCCCAGGAAGGGCGGGCGGCGCGCAAAGTACCGATGACGCCTGAGGAGGTGCTCGAAAGCGGGCTTCTCATCTATCTGAAAGGACTCGGGGTTCTGTCCGGCGACAAGGGTGGAGGAACGGTGCCCTAGAGCCCCGGTTGGCGACGCCTAGCTAGCGGCTGCTTGCCTCGAGCCATTTGAGCACGCGGTCCCAGTCGCTGCGCGAACCGTTATAGATGTTGCGGTCCACCTTGCCGCTGATTCCCGGAACGCTGCCTGTCGTGGTGAATTGCCAGAAAGCCCAAGTTCGGTCCGGATAGATCTTGCTCGGCTCCGCCGCCACAGAGCGCAGCCAGAACTGATAGCTCTTGAGCTCGCCGCGCAGGACGTCGCGGTGGAACGCGGGATCGGTATAGATGATCGGCCGCTTGCCCGTGTGCCGCTCCATGGCGTCTAGGATGATCTTGGTCTTCTTCAGGGCGAGCTCGCGCGAGATCTTCCGTGGGCAGGTCTTGGAATGGGTATGCCACTCCAGATCGAGCACCGGTGGTAGGGCGTCGGGGTCGCGCGGTACGTTTCGCACGAACCATTCCGCCTGCTCGCTGGCGTAGCGGCACCAGTAGATAAAGTGATAGGCGCCACGCGCCACGCCGGCGCGCTTGGCCGCATGCCAATTCTGCCGGAATTTCGGATCGAGATGGTCGCCGCCCTCGGTGGCCTTGATGTAGGCGAACTGGATGCCGGCCTCGCGGACCTTGCGCCAGTTGATATCGCCCTGCCAGTAGGAGACGTCGATCCCTTGGATCGGCATGGTGTGGGCGCGGACCACGCCCTGATGCGGCTTGTGGTCCTTCAGCGAGCGGGCGAGCGCCTCGCCGCCACCGCAAAGCACCGCCGCCACCACCGCGGCCAAACCCAAGGATATGAGACGGCGATACGCAAAACTCATTGAAACGCCCCCAAAGCCCCGCACACACTTACAATTTTCAGCGAATTGACGCTCAAGTCTCGACTCTCGGGGTTAAATTTTCTTTGGCGCCCCTACGCGCGCCCGCCTGCACACACCATATTTTTGAGGCATCCCCTTGACCAGCTTGCCAAGGGGCCACAACTATGTAAATGTAAATAACATTCACACCGAAGCTGAAGGAAGGACCCTGATGCAACTGGTTGCGACCTTGGACGACTACGGAAAGCCGGCTTGGATCGGGGCGACGATCCTCGGCTTCATTGTTTGGTGGCCTCTTGGCCTTGGCGTTTTGGCCTATCTGATCTGGAGCGGACGCATGGGATGTGGAAACAAGAAAGCTTGGCGCGAGTATTTCAACGATGAGACGCGGCGGTTTCGCAGCGGCTTTCAGGCGACGGGCAACCACGCCTTCGATGAGTACCGCGAGACGACCCTGAAGCGGCTGGAGGAAGAGGCCAGCGAGTTCCAATCCTTCCTCAAGCGCCTGCGCCACGCGAAGGACAAGGCTGAGTTCGACCAGTTCATGTCCGAACGCGGCCACGGTCAGACACCGACGGCAGTCTAGGCTCTCCCTGCGAAACGAGCCGAACTTAGAGGGCGCGGGATCTCATCCCGCGCCCTTAGTCGTTGTGCCCCTTAATCTTTGTGCCAATGACAGGCTTTCCTTCCGCGCGCGCGCTTGTAGGATGCGGCCGAAACCGCCGTGAGCGGATGGAGAAACCCGAAAAACCTGAGGTTGGACATATGCATCGCGTAACTGGACCACTCGCCGCTTGGTTGATTGTCGGATTTGCTTTCGCCGCGCCGGCTGCCATGGCGCCGGCTGCCATGGCTGAACCCTCGGACCTGAAGGACCTGGCCAAGAACCCTCAGGACTATCTCGACCAGGAAGTCGAATTGGCGGGCTATTGCGTGAAGGGCGGACGCTCCGGCGATGTGCTGGGCTATGAATGCACCACCGAGGACGGCATCTATGTCAATACCGACGACATCGAGCCGGAGACGGCGAAGAAGACGCTGGGAGACTGCGGCGCCACGCAAAACGACGCCTGTCGCGCCACCGTTCAATTCGTACCGCACTCCTATACGACGTCGGGCGTTATCGAGCCTGGCAGGTCCATCATTGTGTTCAATTCCAAGACGGCCAAAGTGAGCTTCTAAGCGTGGATCAAGGATAGTCCTTCAGCACGCTTGTCGCGCCGAATGTCTTGAACACAAATGGCAGCACCAGCGGACTGAAGATGATCTTGGTGACGAGACGGCGCAGCCAAGGTCGCGAGTGCGCCGACGGGATGAAGACCTTCGCGAAGGTCGCGGCATCCTCCTGGCGCGCGGCGACCGCAGGCTTGAGCTCCGCTTCATAGGCCGCGAAGGCGCCCCTGTGGTCGCGATCGTAGCGTTCCAGCTCCTGCGCGATCACATACGCCCCGGCCATCGCCATGTGCGAGCCTTGGCCTGCCAGCAGTGTCAGGCAGCCGCAGGCATCGCCGAGCAGCGCCACGCGGCCGCGCGACCAGCGCGGCATGGCGATCTGAGTGAGCGTATCGAAGAAGATCGGCTCCGTGCCGTGATAGGCCTCGAGCATCGGCTCTCCGATCCAGCCAGAGTCCTTGTAGACCTTCCGCACGAGGGCCAGCTGTTCCTCGCGCGGCACATAGGTCTCGTCGTGCCGGAACACATAGGTGGCATCGAGACGCTTGTCGTCCAGCGGGTAATACGCCGCCACGCGGTCCACGTCCTCGTGGAGCTTCATCGCCCGGCCGACGAGAAAGGAATGCTCGGTCAGATGGAACGCCGCCACATAGGCGCCGAGGAACCGGGCAAACTGGCGTTCGTCGCCGAACACCAGATGACGCACCTGGGAATGCACGCCGTCCGCGCCGAACACGAGCGCGAAGTCGTCTTCGCCGCCGTCATCGAACGTGACATGGACGGCGTCGGCCGTCTCCTCGATCTGGGTAATCTCCGAGCCGAATTGGATCTGGACGCCCAGGCTCTGGGCGCGTTCGTGGAGAATGCGCACGAGGTCCGGCCGGCGCAGATAGACATATTTGCCGCCGAGCTCACGGGACACGCGCGAGATCGGGACGGAGGCGTAGGCGTCGCCTCGGGCATCCACGAATTGTAGAGCGTCGATGGGGTAGCGCAGGGCGCGAAGCGCATCGGTCAGTCCCATGCGTTCGGCCACGTCCCAGCCGGTGCCGAAGGAGTCCATCATGTAGCGTTCGGTGGGCAGTGCGTCGTCGCATTCAACCACGAGCGGGTCGTGGCCTTGCTCTTTCAACAGCACCGCGAGCGTGAGCCCGGCAATGCCGGCGCCGGAGATAAGAATCCTGCCTGTCTGCGTCATGGCGGGCCTCCTTGGCCTCGGCTCACTTGCGCACTTTTCTCACGGCCTTCTTTTTCGCGGTATGTTTCTTCCCATAGCCCCCACCGGTCGGCGTCTTGATGACGATCGCATCGCCGGCCGCGATCACCGTCTGGTCAGCGCCTTTCAGCCGCTCGAGATGGCCGCTGCGCCGCCGCACCCAATTCTCTCCGGTCTCGCCGGGCTCTCCGCCTTTCGCGCCGAAGGGGTGCACCTTGCGGAAGCCGGACAGGATCGCGCAGTCCATCTCTTCCAGGAAACGAAGGACGCGCAGTGTCCCGTCGCCTGCGTGCCATTGACCTTTGCCTCCGGAGCCGCGCGTGATCTCGAAGCGCTCCAGCAACACAGGATAGCGGAGTTCCAGCACTTCCGGATCGGTAAGCCGCGAATTGGTCATATGTGTCTGCACGGCCGGCACCCCATCGAAGCCGGGACCGGCCGGCGCCCCCGAACAGATCGTCTCGTAATACTGGAACTGCGCATTGCCGAAGGTGAGGTTGTTCATGGTGCCTTGGGCCGAGCCCAGCGCGCCGAGCGCGCCATAGAGGCAGTTCACGATGGTCTGGCTGGTCTCGACATTTCCCCCTGCGACCGGCGCCGGATATTTGGGCTTCAGAAGCGAGCCCTTGGGCACCACGATCTTGATGTGGCGCAGGCAGCCGGCGTTCAGCGGAATGTCCTCTTCCACCAACGTACGGAACACGTAAAGCACGCAGGCGCGCGTGATCGGCTCCGGTGCGTTGAAGGTCGTCGTGGTCTGCGCGCTCGTGCCGGTGAAATCGACGATGGCCTTCTTCGCCGTCTTGTCGATGGTGATGGCGACCTTGATCACGCCGCCTTGGTCCGTCTCGACCTCGAAGCGGGAGCTCTTGAGCTTGCCGATGACGGCGCGCACAGCCTCCGCCGCGTTGTCCTGCACATGGCCCATATAGGCCTTCACCGTCGCCAACCCGTAATGGCGCACCATCTTGCGCAGCTCGATTACGCCTTTCTCGTTGGCGGCGACTTGCGCGGTCAAATCGGCGATGTTCTGCGAAAGATTTCGCACCGGGTAGGGCGCCTCGCTAAGCAGGGCGCGCACCTGATCTTCACGGAAGCGGCCCTTTTCCACGAGCTTGAAGGGGTCGATATAGACGCCTTCCTCTTCGATGGATGTCGCTTTGGGGCTCATCGACCCTGGCGCGATGCCGCCGATATCGGCGTGATGGCCGCGCGCGGCAACGAAGAACAACAGGTCGGGACTGTCCTCGGCGAAGACCGGTGTCACCACGGTGATGTCCGGGAGATGCGTGCCGCCGTTGTAGGGCGCGTTCAGCATCCACACGTCGCCCGGCTTCAAGGAGTCGCCCACCTCGCGCAGGATCGTCTCGACGCTGCGGTCCATGGAGCCGAGATGCACGGGAATGTGCGGGGCATTGGCGATGAGGTGGCCCTTTGCGTCGAAGATGGCGCAGGAGAAATCGAGCCGTTCCTTGATGTTGACCGAGCGCGCGGTGTTTTGCAGCGCGTAGCCCATCTGCTCCGCTACCGACACGAACAGATTGTTGAACACCTCCAGCATCACGGGATCGGCTTTCTTGCCCACCTTCTCTTCCGCCTTCTTCTTGGCGGCACGGGTGAGCAGGAGATGGTCCTTGGCGGTGACCGCACCCTGCCATTCCGGCTCGATCATTACGGTTTGATGGTCCTCGATGATGAGCGCGGGCCCTTCAATCTTTATGCCCGGCGATAGATCGGCGCGCAGATAAACGGAAACGTCGTGCCAGCTGCCGTGCGTGAAAACGTCGGCGCGCGTGTGCGGCTCGGGCAACGGAGCCGCGTCCGCCACTGCTATGTCGTGCTCCTCGATCAGTGCGCCGCCGCCGACCGCCTCGACCTCAACCGCCTCGATCTCGATGTCCTTCTCCGGACTGATGAAGCCGAAGCGCTGTTGATGGCCCATCTCGAATAGGGCGCGCATACCACGCAACGAGCCGACGGGTATCGGCAGCGCGCTGTCCGTGCCTTCGTAGCGGAGATGCGCCTGCGCCGCGACCTTCACGGCATCGGCCGCGATCCCTTGGTGAACCAGTTCCGCGCCCGCTTCGTCTGCCAGCGGCGCGCGGATCTCGGCAAGCGCCAGAAGACCGTCATCGTCGAAGCGCGTGAGCACGGCCTGGGTGCGCGTGGCGCGCAAACTCGCGAGTCCCATGCCATAGGCCGACAGCACGCCGGACAGCGGATGCAGCAGCACGGACTTGATGCCGAGCGCGTCCGCCACGAGGCAGGCATGCTGCCCGCCCGCGCCGCCGAACGAGTTCATCACATAGGCGCCGACATCGTAGCCACGTTGCACGGAGATAGTCTTGATGGCGTTGGCCATATTCTGGACGGCGATCTTGATGAAGCCGTCGGCGATCTCTTCGGGGTCGCGCCCATCGCCGAGCTTCCGGGCCAGCGCTTTGAACGCGCGTGCCACCGCCGGGCGGTCGAGCTGCTGGTCCTGGTTCGGCCCGAAGATATGCGGGAAGAAATCGGGCTGGAGCTTACCGGTCATGACGTTCGCATCGGTGACGGTGAGCGGCCCACCCCGCCGATAGGCCAGCGGTCCCGGATCGGCGCCCGCCGAGTCCGGCCCCACGCGGAATCGCGCCTCGTCGTAATGCAGGATCGAGCCGCCGCCCGCCGCCACCGTATGTATGAGCATCATCGGTGCGCGAACCCGGGCGCCGGCCACCACGCTCTCAAACGTGCGCTCGTAAGTCCCGTCATAGTGGCAGACGTCCGTTGAGGTGCCGCCCATGTCGAAGCCGATCACCTTGCCGAAGCCGGCCGCGTGCGCCGTCTCCACCGCACCCACCACGCCGCCCGCGGGACCGGACAGGATCGCGTCCTTGCCCCGGAACAGATTGGCCGAGGTCAGCCCGCCCGAGGACTGCATAAATAAGAGACGCGGACCGTGGCCAGAGCGGTCGGCGGAGAGCGCCCCCGCCACACGGTCCACATAGCGTCTGAGCAGCGGCGAGAGATACGCATCCACCACGGCCGTGTCGCCGCGGCCGACGAACTTCACCAGCGGGCTCACCTCGTGGCTTGCGGAGATTTGCGAAAAGCCGAGTTCTTGAGCGAGCCGAGCAGCTTCGTGCTCGTGCTCGGGATAGGCATAAGCATGCATGAACACGATGGCGACCGCGTCGATGCCGTCTTTGCGCGCGGCCTCTAACGCCGCGCTCGTGGCACCGAGATCAAGCGGCACTTCCACCGTGCCGTCGGCGCGCACACGTTCCGGTACTTCGGCAACGCGCGTATAGAGCATGGACGGCTTTTCGATCTTGCGCGCGAAGATTTTGGGCCGTGCCTGATAGCCGATCTCTAGTGCATCCTTGAAGCCTCGGCTGACGACAAGGAGCAGAGGATCGCCTTTGCGTTCCAGCAGCGCATTGGTGGCGACAGTCGTGCCCATGCGCACGCTGCCGATTTGGTCCGGCGGCAGGCGCTTGGCGCGCGGCACCCCGATCAGATCGGCGATCCCGGCGATCGCCGCGTCCTCGTAGTTATCGGGATTCTCGGACAGCAGCTTGGTGGTGACGAGCCGGCCGTCAGGCGCACGCGCAACGATATCGGTGAAGGTGCCGCCGCGGTCGACGAAGAACTGCCAACTTGCCCTGGATGTGCCGCTCATGATGCGGAGTTACGCGCATCACGCGATGCGCTTCAAGCCTGCCGCGTATTGCTTCCACCGTTTCACATAGACATCGGCGCCCCGGGCGATCATGGCGCGGGCCTTGTCGTCTACGTCCCGCACCGCCTTGGCCGGTGCGCCGAGGATCACAGAGTTGTCGGGGAATTTCTTGCCTTCGGTAATCAGCGCGTTGGCGCCTACCAGGCAATTGGACCCGATCTTGGCGCCGTTCAGGATCGTGGTGCCCATGCCGATCAGCGTGTTGTCGCCGATAGTGCAGCCATGCAGTATTACGTTGTGACCGATGACGCAAGACTGCCCGACGGTCAACGGAAAGCCCGGGTCCGTATGCAGCGTGGCGTTGTCCTGGATTTGCGAGCCGGCGCCGATATCGATCCATTCATTGTCGCCGCGCATGACGGTGCCATACCAGATGCTGACATCCGAATGGAGCCGCACCTTGCCGACCACGATGGCCGTCTCCGCCACCCAGTAGAGCCCATCCGCGGGGAACTCCGGGGCTTGTCCATCAAGCTCGTAGATCGCCATGCCTGCTCCTTTCGCCTCTAAGGCCGTGGATACCCTTCCTGCCGGCGCTTGTCATTCCTGCCAAGGCGCGAATCCGGTAATCACTGGGAGATCGACGGGGAAAGCATGACCGAAACAACCGCATCCGAACCGGAAGAGCCGAAAAGCGTGATCGACCGCTATTTCGGGCTTTCGGCGCAAGGCACCAGCGTGCCGAAGGAGCTGCGTGCCGGTCTCGCCACCTTCCTCACCATGGCCTACATCATCTTCGTCAACCCCGCGATCCTCGAACAGGCGGGCATGGATCATGGCGCGGTGTTCGTCGCCACCTGTCTCGCCGCGGCGGCGGGCTCGATCATCATGGGCCTCATCGCCAACTATCCTATTGCTCTGGCGCCGGGCATGGGGCTCAACGCCTATTTCGCTTTCACCATGGTGCCGGAACTCGGCGGCGATTGGCAATTGGCGCTTGGCGTCGTGTTCGTCTCGGGCCTGCTCTTCCTCGCGATGTCGCTCACGCCGGTGCGCGCCTGGCTGGTCGACTCCATCCCCATGAACCTGAAGATCGGTATTGCCGCCGGCATCGGGCTCTTCCTCGCGCTGATCGGCCTGCAGAACGCGGGCATCGTCGCCGACGATCCAACGACGCTCGTCACGCTCGGCGATCTGTCCAAGCCGCAAGCCCTGCTCGCCGCCGGCGGGTTTCTTCTCATCGCCGGTCTCGCGGTTCGCAAAGTGCCGGGCGCCATCATCATCGGCGTGCTCGCCGTGACGGTGATCGCCATTCTCTCCGGGCTCGAGCCGTTGCATGGCGTGGCGTCGCTGCCGCCCTCGCTGGCGCCGACCTTCCTGGCGATGGACCTCTCGGGGATCTTTCAGCTCACCACGATGGTCATGGCACTGGCGCTTCTTCTCGTCATGATCTTGGACGCGGCAGGCACGCTGATCGGCGTGGCGCGCCAAGCAGGGTTCCTCGACAAAGACGGGCGCCTGCCGCGGCTGCGCCAAGCTCTGTTAGCGGATTCCGGGTCCGCCTCTCTTGGTGCCGTGTTCGGCACCTCCACCACGACTGCCTATATCGAAAGCGCCGCCGGCGTGGAGGAGGGCGGCCGGACCGGGCTGACGACAATCGCCGTCGCCGCGTTGTTCCTACTGGCGCTGTTCTTCTCGCCGTTGGCACAGACGATCCCGGCTTATGCCACAGCCCCTGCCATCCTGTTTGTCGCCTGTCTCATGGCCGCGAGCCTTGGTGCCATTCAATGGGAGGACGCGACCGAGTACATTCCGGCGCTCATTATCGCTTTGATGATGCCGCTGACCTATTCGATCTCCACCGGGATCGGGCTAGGCTTTATTGCTTATGTGGCTTTGAAAGCGTTGACCGGTCGCTTCCGCGACATCAACGCCGCGGTGGCGGTCATCGCGACCGCCTTCCTGCTAAAGCTTGTCTTTGCTTGAGGCCTGGCCGTTCGCCTGGATGACGCTGAGCGAGCCGTCGGTCTCCAACACGACGCAGTCGGCTTGGTCTACCCCCGAAGTCCCGTTTTCTCGTAAAGCGGCTTGCACTTCTTCTTTCGTCACGCGCTGCGCCCGCATCGCTTCCATAAGATAGGTGCCGTCGCGGACGAGCAGCGTCGGCTCGCTCTTGACCAAATCCTGCACCGGCTCGTATCGGACGGAGAGCCAGGTGATGACGAATTGGAGGAAAACCAGAAGCGCGAGCGCGAGCACACCTTCCGCCAGGGGGATGGAGTTGTTGAGGATGACGGTCGCGAATGTCGAGCCCAGTGCCACCGTCACCACGAGATCGAAGGCGTTCATCTTGCTCAAAGAGCGCTTGCCGGAGATTCGCAGCAGAGCAATGAGGGCGGCGTAGGAGAGCGTGCCGACAATCAACACGCGTAAGAGGCCGAACCAAGTATCGAAAAACATCGAACCCTCCAAAAAAGTGGGCGGCACAGGGCCGCCCACTTTGAGTCTTGCTAGGGAGTTATGCGGTTACTCGACAGTGGTATTCGTTTCCGTCTTGGTGTCGGCACGCTTCTCGCGCTTCTCACCGAGCCACACGAACTCCGGCGCAGCCTCAAGCTGGTCCTTCGTCGCATCGATGACGATCACCATGTCCTCATGTGCATCGTCTGCATCGTCGTTCATGTCGGCCGTGTCTTCACCGTCGTCGTCCTTGTCCAGGGCATCCTCGTCACGGAATTTCACGGCTTCGAACGGAACGCCGACGTCTTTCTCGCCGAGACCGAGGAAGCCGCCGACACCCACCGTAAGCGCGACGACTTTGCCTTTCTCGTTGAGGATCACGTTGTTGACCTCACCGAGAGTCTCACCATTGTTGTTCTGCACGGTCTTGCCGATCAGGGCCTGTGCCGTCCAATCCGTAGGTGATTGGCTCTTCACATAATCGAACGACGGAGGCGTGGTCTTCTTGGCATCGGCCATCTCGGCCGTGTCCTTCTTGGTATCCGCCTTTTGCTTCATGGCCTTGTTGTCGGCGCCATCGACATCGGTCTCGTCCGTGACCTTGTCCATGGTCTTTTTGTCGTCGGCCATGTCGTCTTGCTTCATGGCCTTGTCGTCCGTGTCGTTTGCGGCGGTCTTGGCCGGCGCGCTCAGCTCTTCGTTCAGCTCGCGCGCCTCCTTCAGATGACCCTTCAAGGTGGGAAGCGTGTCGCTCGCCCACTCTTTCAGAGCATCGTTATCGCCTGACTTGGAGTAGTCCTCGAACAGGTTCACCGCCTGCTCGTGCGCCAGAACCTGCGTCGGAATATAAGCACGATCGAACTCGGCACCGGACAGGTCCTTCAAATTGTTGAACTGCTCCTTGTGCCTCTCGTCCATGCCGGCAGGCATCTCGACCTTGATCTTTTCGTCCTTGACGAGTTCCTTCAGGTCCTCGGTCGTCTCGGTATGGTCGTCGACCATCTGCTCGCCGAAGTCCTGAACGTCGTCATTTTTGGCCTTTTCGGCGGCGAGCTTGCCCGTTTTGACTTCGAACATGTCGCTAACAGCCACCTTGTTCACGAACTCCTGGGTGGAGACGGCCAAGGCGGACACGGATGTGGTGGCGAGCAAGGGCAGAGTAAGCGCTAGCGTCGCCGCAAAAGCGGTCGGTCTCATATTTCCTCCAAATTGTTGGGGGCCACGCGGGGGACGCGGCCAGGTGTTGGATACGGATTTAACGGATCAGACCGGTCCCAAGTTCCCCGAAAGCGAACATCGACCGACAGCCCCGGTATCCGAGGCTTCCAGTGCAGCCCATGCGAACCCCTTGTAACCCCGGGTTCCCCCGGCTAATGAAGGCGCTCAAGGCAGAGTCCGAGGGGTTTGAGACCGAACCAATGGCCACTGAAGCGACGGAAAAGGGCGGAAATCCGCTCATTATCTTCATCATTTCGTTCTGCGCGGCCATCGTCATGGCCGGCGGCTTCGCCATCGTGGTCGAGGCGTTCGTCATCGCTGCCGCCAATCTTTTCGAACTGGGCGTGACCTTTATTTGGGTTGCAAGCGGCGCCAATGCGCTCCTTGCCCTGTGGTTCGCCCTCTGGACCTTCGTCCGCTCCTGGCATGTGGAGCGGCGTCTCAGGGCCGGTCTCGAGGTTGACGAGCCCAAGGGGTCGATCCTCGCCAATCTGCGGGGCTAGAGGCGCGGGCCACGGAGACGCGGGGACGATTATGCAGGATGCGGCACGGGCCAAAACTCCGTATGGTCTAATCAAAGCACGTAAGTTGGGGGGATCTCGGTAATGTCGGTTTGGGGAAAGCTCGCGGGCGCGGCGGCAGGCCTCGCAGTTGGAGGCCCGATTGGGGCGCTTCTCGGCGGTGTGGCCGGGCACTATGTCATCGATCGCGACCAGGAGCCGGACGGGCCGGCCGAGAACCAAGTCGCCTTCACCGTGGGTGTGATCGCGCTTGGCGCCAAGATGGCCAAAGCCGACGGCGTGGTCACCATGGATGAGGTCAACGCCTTCAAGGAAGTCTTCAAGGTTCCCGAGGGCGAGATGAAGAACGTGGCGCGCGTCTTCAATCTGGCCAAGCAGGATGTCTCCGGCTACGAGGCCTATGCCGAGCAGCTCGCCACCATGTTCAAGGGCAACCGCAAGCTGCTCGAGGACGTGCTCGACGGTCTGTTTCACATCGCCAAGGCCGACGACGCGCTTCATCCGGGAGAGGAGCAGTTCCTTGGCCAGGTCGCCAAGCGTTTCGGCTTCACCGACACCGAGTTCAGCTACATCAAGGCGCGCCACGTGGTCGCTTCCAAACGCAACCCCTATGAGGTCTTGGAACTCGAGCCGACGGTCACCAACGAGGCGCTGAAGGCGCAGTACCGTAAGCTGATCGCGGAGAACCATCCCGACAAGCTGATCGCGCGCGGCGTGCCGGAGGAATTCATCTCCATCGCCACGGAGAAGGTCGCGACCATCAACGAGGCCTATGACTCGATCGCCAAGGAGCGGGCGCTTTAGTCGCGACCAACGTCAATTCGGCGTTGGATTCCGGCTTACGCCGGAATGACGAGTCTCGAAATCATCGGATGATGACCACTGCTCCCGACAGCAAGCTCGCCACTTTATGGTGCCCGTCGCCCAATTACGGGACGCGGCTCGAAGGTCGCCTGCCCGATATGCTGATCCTGCATTACACGGGCATGGAAACGGCGGACGGCGCGCTCGATTGGCTGACCCGCGAGGAGGCGAAAGTCTCCGCCCATTACCTCATCGACGAAGAGGGACGCATCACGCAGATGGTGGCGGAAACCGGCCGTGCGTGGCACGCGGGGCTGGGCAGTTGGGCCGGCGAGACTGACCTCAACTCCTGCTCCATCGGCATCGAGGTCCACAATGCGGGCCACGAATTCGGGTGCCCTGACTTTCCCGACATGCAGATGCAGGCCATCGAGGCGCTCTGTCTCGATATCCTGGCGCGGCATCCTATTCCGCCGGAGCGCGTTCTCGCACATTCCGACGTTGCCCCCGGACGCAAGCGCGATCCCGGTGAGAAGTTCGACTGGGCGCGGCTTGCCCGCGCTGGCATTGGATTGTGGGTCGAGCCGGCGCCCTTGGGCGGCGATCAAGGCTTGGGCGAGGGCGACGAGAACGAAACCGTCGCCACGCTGCAGCGAGATCTGCGCGACTATGGTTATGGGGTGGAGGTGACGTCGACCTACGGCAAAGGCGTCGGTCAGGTCGTGGAGGCCTTCCAGAGGCACTTCCGTCCCGCCCGTATCGACGGCCGCGCCGACATCTCGACCCGGGAGACCCTGGCGCGTCTCCTTGCCGTCCGCGCGGAAACAGCCAGCGTTTAACGCGACGTTTTGATTCGCGCTTCTTTACCGTCGGCGTCGCAGAAGGCCTGCCCTGGCGCCAGGGCAGGCCTTCCACAATAGTGCTTCGAGGTAAGTGCTACTGATTGTCGTTGTAGAAGGTCTCGGCCTTGGCCACGTTGCCTTCCGGATCCTCCATGAAGGCTTCCTTGGCCGATTGCTTACTGAAGCAATAGCGCTTGTCGCCGATCATCTCCTGGACCGAGCAGTCGGTGAACTTCTTCTTGCCCTGGGTGAGCCCAAAGGCGCAGTTGTTGCCGAACTCACCCAAATCCCCGGCGGCCAGCGCAGCGGAACCGGAAGCAATCATCATGGCGCCAGCCAGGGTGGCAGCAAGAACAACCTTATTCATAGACATCTCCTCTCAGACTTTGGTTTTGACGTAGTCGCCGTTGATGGGACGTCAAACGCCAGAAAAAGTCCTCATGGTCAATGGACAAACGCAGGCGGTGCGGACGTGAAAAGGCCCGCCCAAATCGGGGCGGGCCTTCGCGCTGCGCTACACTGTTGGGGAGAAACAGCGCAGAGCTACTGGTTGTCGTTGTAGAAGGACTCGGCCTTGGCGAGGTTGGCGTCGGGATCCTTCATGAACAGGGTCTTGGCTTGCTCGTTGCCGAAGCAATAGGTCTTGCCGTCGATCTCGGCGTTGACGGAGCAGTCCGTCACGACCTTCTTATCGAGCGCCAGACCCATGGCGCACATGTTGTCGTACTCGCCGGTGGCGGCGAAGGCGGCCGTGGAGAACAAGAGCGCGCCGGCAAACGCGGGAATGAGATAGATCGTCTTCATCGATATTTCCTCCAAGTTGTATTGTGCGGAAACATTCACGCTGGGGGCGTGTAGCCCTCCTGCGCATGGCGCCACACTACGAGGAGACAACGCGCGAACTGTGTGACTGGGGTCACTTTAGCCGCTCACAACTTCGCGATCAGGCGCGGGAAAACCGGCAAAGAAAGGCCCGCCCCCAGCGAAAGGGGGCGGGCGAATTTTCCAGTGGCGTAAAGCGGTGAGAGGCGGCGTCTAGAGTGTCTCTTCGAAGTCCATGCCTTCGAAGGTATAGCGGTCCACTTGCGTCCAGATGCCGTCTTCCTGCACCGGGACCTTGTGCACCTTGACGTTGTTGACCTTGAGCTCGCCGCTCTTCTCGTCGACCCAGAAGTCGAGGTCGTAATACTCGTCCTTGCTGCCCGGCTTGCGGAAATCTGTGCAGGCAAAGTAGTCGCCTTCTTCCTTCAAGTGGCGCACGGGCCGGTGCATCTCGACGAATTGCAGCTTGAGGTCCTCGCCCGTCTTGTCGTCCTTAACAGTGATGTTGCCGTCCTCATCCTTGTTCTCGAGGATGTAGTCGTGAATGGCGCTCATCACCTGCCAAGCGCGCGCACCTTCAATGCTGCCCGGATGCTCCTGCACCGGTAGCCACCACCACGCGACGGGGAGGCGGGTGATCATGTAATAGCCGTCGCCGTCGCGCTTCGGGCCCTTCTGCACGCGGATGTCCTGAAGCGTGAGTTGATCGCCGTCAGGTCTGAACCAGAAGTCGAGGGCATATTGCTTCTTCGGCTCGTCCTTGTCGTGGAAGATGACATTGGCGAACCAGCCATAGCCTTCCATGCCGCGGACGATCTTGATCTCCTCGTAGACGAGGTTGAGATCGGTATCGAGCTTGGGATCGTGGTACACGAAGGTGCCGTCCTTGGAGCGCTCCGCCAAAACTTCCTGGACGCGGGCGTTCACGTCGGTGTCCTTGAAGATCTTTGCGCCGGAGGCCGCTTTGGCCTGCTGCTCCTCGAGAAATGCTTTTGCCTTCGCAATATTGCCTTGCGGATCTTTGAGGAAGGCGTCCTTGGATTTCTCGCTCGAGAAGCAATACACCTTGCCGTCCTCGTCGATCCAGTTGACGGAGCAATCGGTGTTGACCATCTGACCGTCGGCAAGACCCATGGCGCAACTGTCGCCGAATTCTCCTTCGGCCGCTGGCGCCATGGACATATCGTCCGCGGCGTGGGTAAGGGACATAGTGCCGAGGCACACGATTGCGGCCAGCGCCGTGGTGCGCGCCAGAGAGACAAACGGCCGGTCGGCATGGATATCAGTCATTGTTCTGTCTTCCTTGGGCGTTTCTTGTTGGAGTCCGAGCTATTCGTTTCTAATCCGCGCCTGGGTATCCGGTATGTGACCTAAGTCACGCACCGGAGGTGTCAGCTCGGAAGGGCCGAGCGCAGCGGCGTGCGCTCTTCCTCTTCGTCGCCGGCGCCATAGCTTGCGAGCGCGGCTTGATCGAGCACTTCGATGGAACCGCGTGAGGATCGCACCCAGCCCATCCGCTCCCATTCGGAGAGATAGCGGCTGATCACCTCGCGTACGCTGCCGAGGTCGAGTGCGAGTTGTTGATGGGTCTTGGAGACGACGCCGCGCGCATCGGTCTCCGCGAGGAGCTTCCGCGCCAGGCGCAGATCCAGGCTGGCAAAGGCGACTTCGTCCACAAGCATGATCAGGCTCGACAGAAGGTCTCCGTAATTGCGTAGCACGTAGTGCCGGAACTTGGGTGAGGAGACCATGAGCCGGTGAAAGACACTTGCCGGAAGTGCCGCCAGGAGCACGTCGGCCTGCGCCGTACTCTCGGCCGGGAAGGGGTTGCCCGCGATCAGGCATGACGTGGTGAGCACGCAGGTCTCTCCCGGGCCCACCTGGTAAAGCATGATCTCGCGGCCGGCCTCCGAGGTCTTGAAGATCCGGGTCTGCCCCTCGATGCACATGACATAGTTGTGGCAAATCTGCCCTTGGTAATAGGCGATGTCGCCTTCACGCAGCCGGTTGAACTGCGTCGCGCCGAGCAGCTCCGCCTTGGCCTCCGGCTCGAGTTCGGCAAGCTCGGGGAAGGCGTTGAGCCAGCGCGTAATCAGGATTTGGTTCGGCATTGCTCACACATCGTGACTGGAAGCCACGTCGCCCCATCGCCACCGAGTAGTGAAAAGGCGGGAAGATGGGCCCGAGCGCGGCGGATCGTCGCGAGCATATGGGAACATTGGCAATGGATGGGATCAAAAAGCCGTTACGAGGCCGGCATTCTGCAAGGCACGATTAAGCATGCCACGCGCGCACCAGCTTGACGCGAAGCCAAGAAAACCCCTTATTTCATGGTGTCAGCAGGCCGGATGGCCGCTCCGCCAGTATTGCGTATCGGCGGGGAGGAAAGTCCGGGCTCCTTGGAAGCACGGTGCCGGATAACCTCCGGCGGGGGCGACCCCAGGGAAAGTGCCACAGAAAGCAAACCGCCCTCGAAGCCGGAGACGGCGACGAGGGTAAGGGTGAAAGGGTGCGGTAAGAGCGCACCGCGTCTTTGGCAACAAAGACGGCAGGGCAAACCCCACCGGGAGCAAGACCAAATAGGGGTCGCGCGGGCGAGAAATCGTCCAGTCTGTTTCCAGACTAGTGACCCGGGTTGGTTGCAGGAGGCGTATCGCAAGATGCGCCCCAGATGAATGGCCATCCTCTCGTGAAAGCGAGAGACAGAACCCGGCTTACAGGCTTGGTGACATGTTTAGGGCCGGCGTGAGGGCAAACCCCTCACGCCGGCCTCCAATTTCTCCGTTCTCGCGAAAAACGAATGAAACCCTTAAACCTTTTGGACGTTGATTGTCATATTGGAGGCTCACCGAAAGGAGAACGACCATGCTTGGTTGGGCTTTAACTTTTCTCGTCATCGCGCTGATTGCCGGCCTTTTCGGCTTTGGCGGTATCGCCGGTGCGTCCGCGAGCATCGCGCAGATTCTGTTCTTTGTCTTCCTCGTGTTGCTCGTGATCTCGCTTGTGATGCACTTCATGCGACGCGCTTAGCGACCGAACGCACAGGAATAGAAAACGGCCGGCGCGGGAGACCGCGTCGGCCGTTTCTGTAAGAAGCGCCGGAGGAGGAAGGGGCGCTTCAGACTACTCTTCGCTTACGCCAGATCGAAGCGATCGGCGTTCATCACCTTGGTCCAAGCCGCCACGAAGTCGTGTACGAACTTCTCCTTGGCGTCGTCCTGCGCATAGACCTCGGCAAGCGCCCGCAGCTGCGAGTTCGAGCCGAAAATCAGGTCTGCGCGGGTGGCGGTCCACTTCGTCTCGCCCGAGGCGCGATCGCGACCTTCGAACACGTCCTCGTCATCCTCCGCCGGGCTCCAGGCGGTGCTCATGTCGAGCAGGTTCACGAAGAAGTCGTTGCTGAGGGTCTCCGCGCGGTCGGTAAAGACGCCGTGACGCGACTGCCCGTAATTGGCGCCGAGCGCCCGCATGCCGCCGAGCAGAACCGTCATCTCCGGCGCGGTGAGCGTCAGGAGCTGCGCTTTGTCGATCAGCAACTCCTCCGTCGTGACGGTGTACTTGGTCTTCTCGTAGTTGCGAAAACCATCCGCCATCGGCTCGAGCACATCGAACGACTCCACGTCGGTCTGCTCCTGCGAAGCGTCCATGCGGCCCGGCGTGAAGGGTACCGCGACGGGATAGCCCGCCTTCTTGGCGGCCTCCTCGACGGCCACGCAACCGCCCAGCACGATCAGGTCGGCGAGTGACACTTTCTTGCCGCCGCTTGCGCCGTTGAACGCCTGCTGGATGCCCTCATAGACCTCGAGCACCTTGGCGAGCTGCTCCGGCTCGTTGACCTCCCAGTCCTTCTGGGGCGCTAGGCGAATCCGGGCGCCGTTCGCACCGCCGCGCTTGTCGGATCCGCGGAAGGTCGACGCCGATGCCCACGCGGTCGTAACGAGCTGCGGGATCCATAGGCCGGAGCCGAGGATCTTGGCCTTGAGGTCGGCGATATCCGCGTCATCGATCAGCGGATGATCGACGGCAGGAATCGGGTCCTGCCAGATGAGATCCTCCTCAGGCACTTCCGGGCCGAGATAGCGAGACTTCGGTCCCATGTCGCGGTGGGTCAGCTTGAACCACGCCCGCGCGAACGCATCGGCGAACTCATCCGGATTGGCATGGAAGTGGCGGGAGATCTTCTCGTAGTCCGGGTCCATGCGCATTGCGATGTCCGCGGTCGACATCATGACCGGCAGGCGCTTGCTCGGATCTTCCGGATCGGGCGCCATGTCTTCTTCCTTGAGATCCTTCGCGTGCCACTGCCAGGCGCCGGCAGGACTCTGGCCGAGTTCCCACTCGTAGCCGAACAGCAGGTCGAAATAGCCCATGTCCCACTTGGTCGGATTGGCCGTCCAGGCGCCTTCCAATCCGCTGGTGATGGTGTCGCGGCCCAGCCCGCTCTTCCAGGTCGACAACCAGCCGAAGCCCATCGTCTCCATTGGCGCTGCTTCAGGCTCGGGGCCGACCTGGTCGACCGGACCGGCGCCGTGCGTCTTGCCGAAGGTGTGACCGCCAGCCGTCAGTGCGACGGTCTCGTAGTCGTTCATGGCCATGCGCTCGAAGGTCTCGCGGATATCGTGGGCCGAGGCGAGCGGGTCCGGTTTTCCGTCGGGGCCCTCCGGGTTCACGTAGATCAGGCCCATCTGCACAGCGGCGAGCGGGTTCTCGAGTTCGCGATCGCCGGAATAGCGCGCGAGTTCGTGGTCGCTCGTGGCGAGCCACTCGTTCTCGCCGCCCCAGTAGATGTCTTCCTCCGGCTCGTAGATGTCTTCGCGTCCACCGGCGAAACCGAACGTGTTGCCGCCCATCGACTCGATGGCGCAGTTGCCGGCCAGGATGAACAGGTCGGCCCAGGAAATCTTGTCGCCGTATTTCTGCTTGATCGGCCACAGCAGCCGGCGGGCCTTGTCGAGGTTGCCGTTGTCCGGCCAGCTATTGAGCGGCGCGAAACGCTGTGTGCCCGACCCGCCACCGCCGCGGCCGTCGGCCGTGCGGTACGTGCCGGCGCTGTGCCACGCCATACGAATGAAGAGTCCGCCATAGTGCCCGTAATCGGCCGGCCACCACATCTGGCTGTCGGTCATCAGCGCGTAGAGGTCTTCCTTGATGGCCTTCAGATCGAGCTGCTTGAATTCTTCGGCGTAATTGAAGTCCCTGCCCATGGGATCGGTCTTGGCCGAGTTCTGGCTGAGAATCTTGAGGTTCAACTGGTTCGGCCACCAGTCGCGGTTTGACCGCATGCTCATGTTCGTAGCGCCGTGCGCCACGGGGCAAACGCCCGCTTTATCGACTTTTTGGTCCATTATTCTCTCCGATCGGGAACTCTTGAGTGGCTTCACTGCGCGCGGGAAGGCGCGAGAATGTGCCCACTTTAGAATAAGTGCAAATCGTATTTGCCTATGCAGGCGATAAGCCGCGCTCATGACAGGGATGTGGCGTCAGAGGCCGAGGCTAGTTGGCGAGAAAGCCCTGGATCAGCTCCAGCGTCGCCTCGGGTTGCTCTTCCTGGGGCATGTGCCCGCAGTCATCGATGATCTTGAGATGGGCGTTCGGCAGGGTGCGGCGAAGCTTCAGCCCCACGTCGAGCGGCACGATGCGGTCGTGATCGCACCAGCCGATGAGCGTCGGCACCGTGATGGTCTTGTAGCGCTCGGAGATCTCCTCCAGCCCTTCCGGGATGATCTGCCGCGCGCTGTGAATGATGGCGTGCTTGCCGGCCGCGGTCCGCAAGGGGGCCGCGTACATCTCCACCTCTTCGTCTTCGATCTTGCTGTTGTCCAAATAGGCGATTCTCAGTGCGAGGCGCGCCTGCACTGCGGGCGGCAGCATGCGCACGCCAAGATGGGAGACCACCGGCATGTTGAGCATGCGGAAGGAGACGGGGATGTCTTGCGCGTAGGCGATCGTATCGAGCAGCACCAGCTTCGAGATGCGCCCCTCAAGTCGCGGGTCGTCATCGAGCGCGAGCAGCAGCGCCACGCCGCCGCCGAAGGAATGTCCCACAAGGGTGAGATCCCGCAGGTCGTTTCCTACGATCAACTGCTTTAGGAGTTCGGCCTGATCGAAAATCGAATAACGCTCGTCGAACGGCTTGTCGGATTGACCGAAGCCCTTCAGGTCGACGGCAATGACCCGATGGGTTTCGGCGAGAGCCGGCGCGATACGCCGCCACGTATACGTGCTGGCGCCGAAACCGTGGATGAGGAGGATGGGCGAGCCTTGGCCCTTCTCTTCGTAGAAGAGTTTGACGGGGGCGTCCGGCGGTCCGAGCCGCGCGAAACCGGGCATGCCTTCCGTGGCGTGGGCGAACGGTCCAGAAACGGACAGCGAAAAGAATGCCGCGGCGGCAAGGCCGATTGCACCTCTTGAGCGTTTCCCTGCCATTGCCGCCAAGTTCGTGGCCTTCGTCCAGGCTGCCAATAGGCGCCCCAAATACGCAAAACATGAGGCCATGTTCGAACCGAATCAGTTGGCCCTGGGCGTTAACCCTTTGCGTCTTTCTACCGTGCTTCGGGCGCAAGCGGCAATCGGCCTTCGACGCGCGAAAGGATCCGCGCTTTCCGACAGTAACGTAGCATTTGCCCGGCGCTTTCCATTGACGCCCATGGTATCCCATGCTATCCCATTAATGCCCGTTCGGTGAGTGGGGTGGAGGAAGACAGGCAGCGCTTCCTTGTGAGGCCACGGGGGGATCCGCGCCACTTCCTCCACCCATTTTTCTCGAAACGGGCGCCTGCGCCGGAGCGCTGTTTGTTTGTCCAGTAGTCCGTCGGCTTCGAAGCGCGTGAGGGGGAGATGGACCAGTTTGTCTCGACATTCACCAACAAGATCGACACCAAAGGTCGCGTCTCCGTTCCCGCATCATTTCGCACCGTCCTCGCCAAGGACGGGCTCGACGGCATCTACTGCTATCCGTCTCTTGACGCGCCCGCGCTCGACGCCGGTGGCCAGCGTCTCGTCGATAAGATCAATCATCTGGTCGAAGATCTCGCGCCTTACTCCGATGAGCGCGATCAGCTCGCGACGGCGCTCTTCGGCAGCAGCGAAATCCTCTCCATCGATCAAGACGGCCGTACGATTCTCCCTGCGCGGCTCCTCGAGCACGCAGGGATCACTGGCCACGTCACTTTTGTCGGCCTGGGGGAAAAATTTCAGCTTTGGGAGCCGAAGCGCTTCGAAACGCATCTCGCGGAGGCACGCAACAAAGTTCGTGACCTTCGCAAGTTACTCGGCGCGGGGCGTCGCGGAAGCGGCGGGCCAGAGGGAGCACGGGAATGATGGCGGGTCGCGGCAGCACGGCTGCCGCTGGCGGACTGACCCGCCACATTCCCGTGATGCTCTCCGAAGTCTTGGCGGGGCTCGCGCCTAAGGACGGCGAAATCATCGTCGACGGCACGTTTGGCGCCGGCGGTTACACAAGAGCCATCCTCGACGCGGCCGATTGCCGGGTCATCGCCATCGATCGCGACGCGGAAGCCTTCCGCCTTGGCGGCGAACTCTCCGAACACTATCCCGGACGTCTCATCGCCATGCTCGGGCGCTACAGCGAGATGGAAGCGCTCGCGGGCAGCGAAGGTTTCACCGCGATCGACGGCGCCGTGCTCGATCTCGGCGTTTCCTCCATGCAGCTCGATCAGGCCGAGCGCGGCTTCTCCTTCGCCAAGGACGGCCCCCTCGACATGCGCATGGGCCCCGAAGGCCCCACCGCCGCCGACCTCGTCAACACCCTCGGCGAGGCAGAACTCGCCGATATCATTTACATTTTCGGCGAGGAGCGGCGGTCGCGCGCCATCGCCAAGGCCATCGTGGCGCGCCGCGCCGAAGCGCCGATCACGCGGACCGGAGAGCTTGCCGACATCGTCGTCGGCGTTCTCGGCCGCAAGCGCGACGAGACCAAGCACCCCGCGACCCGGACGTTCCAGGCCTTGCGTCTTTACCTAAACGCCGAGCTGGAGGAGTTGGCCGAGGGGCTTTGCGCCGCCGAGCGGCTGCTCAAAGCGGGGGGACGGCTCGTCGTCGTCACCTTCCATTCGCTGGAGGACCGCATCGCCAAGCGCTTCTTCGCCAGCCGCAGCTCTGCCGGCCCCAGGGGATCGCGGCATTTGCCGGATCCGGGGGACGTAGAATCTGCGCCAAGCTTTCAGCTTATTAACCGTCGTCCTTTAGAACCCAGTAACGATGAAATTCGGCGCAATCCGCGGGCCCGCTCGGCGCGGCTGAGAGCGGGGAAGCGTACGGAAGCGCCGGCTCATCCGCTCGATCTCGCAGCCCTTGGCGTGCCGGGATTACGCGGTTAGGAGCGTGAAGTTTTGAGTAGGGGGAGCGCGTAGGTTCAGATCACGCGTTGGTATCATGTTGCGTTTCGTCAATATCTGTCTCGTACTCGGGCTCGTTGCCTTGGCGTATGTCATCTATCAGGTGAAGTACGAGGCCCGCGCGCTCGATGAGCGCATTGTCGTTCTACAAAAGGAAATCGAGCGGGAGCGCGATACGCTGGCGGTCGCGCGCGCCGAATGGAGCCTGCTCAACCGGCCTGAGCGTATTGAGCGGCTCGCCAAGAAATATCTCAATCTTGCACCTGCGCAGCCGCGGCAGCTCGTGATCCTCGACGAGGTCACCGACCGTGAGCTCCAGCGCGCCGCGATAGCCCCAACCAAGGCTGCCGCGCTGAAAGCCCCGGCCAACTAGCGCGGACAGGATAGATTTTGCGCGAGACCGACAAATCCGATCCCGCCCAGGCACGCGCTGCGCGCGCCTACCATGCCCGTTGCCGGTATCGCTTCCGGCTGGCTTGCCTCGGCTTCTCGCTGGCCTTCGTTCTGGTCGGCGGGCGGCTGATCTCTCTCGGTTTCGACGGCACCGAAAGGAGTGCGGGCGGCATCTATGACATCTCCACCACCGTCCACCGTCCAGACATCCTCGACCGCAACGGCCGGCTGCTTGCCACCGATATTCGTGGCGCTACACTTTACGCCGATCCGAAGCGTGTCATCGACGTCGACGAGCTCGTCGAGCAGGTGACGAGCGTCCTCACCCACGTCAATCCAACAAACTTGCGCAAGCGGCTCGTGGCCGGCGGCCGCTTCGTCCGTATCGCGCGCGAGTTGACGCCGAAGCAGCAAGGCGAAATCCACGAGTTGGGCCTCCCTGGCCTCGACTTCATTGAAGAGTATCGGCGTGTCTATCCCGTGGGCGCCACCGCCAACCACATCGTGGGCCTCGTGGACGTCGACAATCGCGGCCTCGCCGGTATGGAGAAATTCGTCGACGACAATCCGCAGCTGACCATGATGAACCCGCAGACCGAGTCGGGCGGGGAGACCGTGGCAGTGTCGCTCGACGTCGGCGTGCAGCACGTGCTGCGGGAAGAACTGAAAAACGCGATGGCGGCTTACAAGGCGAAAGCCGCCGCCGGCATCGTCATGGACGTTCACTCCGGCGAAGTGGTCGGGCTTGCCTCGCTCCCCGATTATGATCCGAACCATCGCGAGCAGGCCCTCGACAAGGACAGAATCAATCGCATCGGTTTCGGCGTCTACGAAATGGGTTCCGTGTTCAAGGTGTTCACCGTTGCGGGCGTGCTCGATCTAGGGCTCGCCAATCTCAACACGAGCTACGACGCCACGGGCGCCATCCACTATGGCGGCTTCACCATCAGCGATTTTCACGGCAAACATCGGCCGCTCACCGTGACGGAAGCGTTCATCTATTCGTCCAACGTCGCTACAGCGAAGATGGCGCTGCATATGGGCGTCAACCGCCACCGCGCCTTCCTCAAGAAGCTTGGCCTGCTGGCGCCGGTTACCACCGAGCTTGGCCCGAGCGCGGCGCCGATCGTGCCGATGCATTGGAAGAAGCTGAACACCATGACCATCGCCTTCGGACATGGGCTCTCGGTCACGCCACTTCAGTTGGCCACCGCCACGCTGCCACTCGTCAATGGCGGTATCGCCGTGCAGCCGACCTTCCTGCCGCGCTCGCGCGAGGAGGCCATGCAATCGTCCGAGCGTGTGCTGAAGCCCGCGACGAGCGCCGCGATGCTCAAGCTCATGCGCATGAACGTCGTGAAGGGCACGGGTAAGAAGGCCGAGGCGGAAGGCTACCGCGTGGGCGGCAAGACCGGCACGGCCGAGAAGGTGGTCGGCGGCCGCTATTCGAACTCGGCGCTGCTCAACAGCTTCCTCGCCGCCTTCCCCACGGACGATCCGCAATATCTCGTGCTCGTCATGCTGGACGAGCCGCAGCGCGTCGCCCTCACCAAAGGCTATGCCACGGCCGGGTGGAACGCCGCGCCGACCGTCGGCAAGATCGTCGCCCGGGTCGGTCCCATCCTCGGCGTGAACCCAAAGCTCGACGACGATGGCAGCCGGTTTGACGCCAAGGTTTCCGCCTCCTATTAGAAGACTTTCCCCTTTGCGGGGTTTGGCGACGCCCTTGAATTCTTCAAGGGAAAACAGGCATTTGCGGGCAGTCTAACATGACCCTCGGTGAGCTGATCGGGCCGGAAGCGGGGCTGCCGACAGACTTGGCCGCCATGCCGATTGCCGGTCTTGCCGTGGATAGTCGGCAGGTCGCGCCCGGCTATCTCTTCGCGGCCCTGCCTGGCGTGAACACCGACGGCGCCCGCTTCATTGCCGATGCGCTGTCGCGCGGCGCCGCAGCGATTCTCGTGCCCGAAGGAATGCGGACCGAGATCGACGCGCCGGTCGTGACCGACCCGGACCCGCGGCGGCGGCTTGCGCTCATCGCGGCGCGCTTCTTCGGACCCCAGCCCGAGACCGCGGTCGCGGTCACCGGCACCAACGGCAAGACCTCGGTCGCCTCTTTCCTGCGCCAGCTTTGGGCGGAGGAGGGCTTTCAGGCCGCGAGCCTTGGCACGATCGGTGTTGTCAGTCCCTGCGGCACACAAACGTTGCGGCACACCACGCCGGAGCCCATCGAGCTTCACACCCTTCTCGCGGGGCTTGCGCGCGACGGTGTCACGCATCTCGCGCTTGAAGCCTCAAGTCATGGTCTGCAGCAGCGCCGCCTCGACGGCGTGACGCTGGCGGCGGGTGCCTTCACCAATATCTCGCGTGATCATTTGGATTATCACGCGAGCTTCGAGGACTATTTCGCACAGAAGCTTCGCCTGTTCGGCGATTTGCTGCCGCCGGGTGCGTCCGCCGTCGTCGACATGGACAGCGAGGCGAGCGCGCGTGTGGTTGACGAAGCGAAATCACGCGGGCTGGATCTCGTGACCGTCGGCCGCGCAGGTGAAACCTTACGGCTCGTCTCGATCGGCGTCGACGGCTTTGCCCAAGTGCTCGGCATCGAGCATAACGGCAAGCGGTATGATGTTCGCCTACCCCTTGTCGGCGACTTTCAGGCCGCCAACGCGCTTGTCGCCGCGGGCCTTGCCATGGCCACTGGCACAAGCGCGGAGGACGTGCTGCCGAGTCTTGCGACTTTGCAGGGCGCGCGCGGGCGGCTCGATCTCGCCGGCACGGCGCCAAGCGGTGCCCCGATCTTCGTCGACTATGCGCACACGCCCGACGCGCTCGCCAAGGCGCTTCAAGCCTTGCGGCCCTACGTGGCGAACAGGCTTCTCGTCGTGTTCGGTTGCGGTGGCGACCGCGACAAGGGCAAGCGGCCGCAAATGGGCGCGGCCGCTGTCGCCGGATCGGACCTCGCCATCGTCACCGACGACAACCCGCGCAGCGAGGAGCCGGCCGTCATTCGCCGCGAGATTCTGGCCGCGGCCCCGGGCGCTGTCGAGATCGGCGATCGTGCGCAAGCCATTGCCGAGGCGGTCGCCATGCTAAAGACGGGGGACGTCTTGCTCGTCGCCGGCAAAGGCCACGAGACCGGCCAGACCATAGGCACGACGGTCGTTCCATTCTCCGACCATGGCGCGGTGGCCGCCGCGCTCACCGAAGAGGCGAAACTTGGCTGAGCCGCTCTGGACGATAGGAGAGATTGCCGGCGCAACGGGCGGCGGTTGTGGTGGCGCCGGCGACGCGCCGGTCTCGGGCTTCTCCATCGATAGCCGCAGTCTTTCACCGAACGAAGGCTTCATCGCCATTCGCGGGGACAATCGCGACGGCCACGCCTTTGTCCCGGCCGCCCTTGAGGCGGGCGCCGCCTGTGCCGTGGTGGAGACCGCGTTTCCACCTGGCGACGAGACGCGGCTGGTGCGTGTGACCGATACATTCGCGGCCCTCAACGACCTCGGCCGGGCCGGGCGGGCGCGTGCCAAGAACACCAAAGTGATCGCCGTCACCGGCAGCGTCGGCAAGACCGGCACCAAAGAGGCGCTGCGCCTCGCCCTAGGCGCCAGCGGGTCCGTGCATGCTTCGTCCAAATCCTTCAACAACCATTGGGGCGTGCCGCTGACGCTCGCCAACATGCCGCGGGACGTCGCCTTCGGGGTATTCGAGGTCGGCATGAACCACGCCGGCGAGATCGACGTGCTGACACGGCTCGTGCGGCCCCATATCGCCATCATCACCACCGTGGCGCCGGTCCATCTCGGCTTCTTCGGTTCGGTCGAGGAGATCGCCGACGCCAAGGCTGAGATCTTCCACGGGCTGGAGGCCGGCGGCACGGCGGTCATCAACCGCGACATCCCGCATTTCGACCGCATCGCTGCGCATGCGCGCGAGCACGACGTCAAGATCGTCTCGTTTGGAGAGACCGCCGACGCCGACGCCAAGTTGCTTTTGGCGGATCTCACTCCTGACGGCTCAGAGGCCACCGCCGATATCCTGGGCGAAACCGTCATCTTCCGCCTCGGCGCGCCGGGCCGTCATCTGGTGCAGAACGCGCTCGCCGTGCTGGCGGCGGTGAAGCTGGCCGGCGCCGATCTTCCCCCTGCCGCAGCGGCCCTTGGTACGATGCAGGTCCAGGCCGGCCGGGGCCAGCGCCGGGTTATCGAGACCAAAGAGGGCCCTGTGGCCATCGTCGATGAGTCCTATAATGCCAATCCGGCATCCATGCGCGCGGCGCTGTCTACCCTCGGGCTTGCCCCACGGAGCGCCTATAAGCGGCGGGTTGCGGTGCTTGGCGACATGCTGGAGTTGGGGCCGGAGGGGCCAAGGCTGCATCAGGAGCTCGCGCAAGCCGTTGACGGGGCCGGTATAGATGTTGTCTTTGCCTGCGGCGAACTCATGGCCTCGCTATTTCAAGCTTTGCCGGCGGGGCGCCAGGGGGCGTATGCCAAGTCCTCCGGGGAGCTTGAACCAAAGCTGCTCCAGGGGGTTGGCCCCGGGGATATCATCATGATCAAGGGGTCTCTCGGCAGCCGCATGGCCCCTCTCGTCGAGGCGCTAAGGCGTCGCTTCGAGGCGGAAAGCAT
>Ga0307380_10001813_pt1 | contig 30813 bp, 34 predicted proteins | sample UN3MG_FD_202239 | JGI IMG/M metagenome (GOLD analysis project Ga0307380, IMG submission 202239) | Soil microbial communities from Risofladan, Vaasa, Finland - UN-3 | ecosystem: Environmental > Terrestrial > Soil > Coastal area > Acid sulfate soil | place: Finland: Risofladan, Vaasa | collected...
ACCCGAGGTTCCGTCGTAGAGTTTTATTTTCCTAACCAGAACCCCAGGATCGACAGAGTAATTAAATCTTAAAGTGCCGTTTAAAATTACGGTGTTTTTCTTATCTACCGTAGGTTCCTCGTCTATTGTAGATTGCTCGACCTGGAATTTGTCCGTCCTTATTTCAAACTCTTTTTTACCGCTTAAAGTTTGTCCTTCTTTTAAAAAGAGATCGGGTAATAGAGTTATGCTGTAGTCTGTTGCGATATTAAATCTTCCGGAGGGCTGAAAACGAAGCGTATTCGGGCTTATCCAAGTCCATGAACCGCTTATAGAAGGGGTTATTTTCCCAGGATCACGACCCAGTACCCCCCCACTTTCTCCGACTGGATGATTAAAGATAAAGTCCACAAATTCGTTATTCTCTTTATCGAACTTTACTTCAACTACCGATACTTTTTCACCACCGGAGGGGTTTGAGACAATGGAAACTTTATCCTGACGTAGGTTATTTATTAATAGAAAACCCATCACAAGAACTATCAACACAAGTAGCACAATAGCTACATTCTTAGGGTCTCCAATTAATTCTTTGTTGCTATTATTTGTGGGATTAGCCATCTATAAACCCTCTCTTTTGGAAGTAGTAATTGTTATCTATTATATCTTCATTTTAATTGAAATTCTGTTAAATAAATTTCATTATTATTCCCTCTCTACTAGACAGTAAATCAAGCACTATAAAACTTGCTCCATATTGATAATATTTTAATCTCCATCCATAATATCTTTCCTCATACCAAAAAGGATGAACACTTATGAAACTCAAAAACAAAATCGCCTTAATTACGGGAGGCGGGACAGGTATCGGGAAAGCTACCGCTTTTCTATTCGCAAAAGAAGGAGCGAGAGTAGTTATCACCGGACGTAGGGAACAAATTTTACAAGGAGCTGTCATTGAAGCTAAAACGGAAAACCTGGAAATTGAGTATTTAGTAAGCGACGTATCAGAAGAAAAAGATTGTAAAGCTGCAGTCGATTATACCGTGAGCAAATTCGGACGCATTGACATACTGTTTAATAATGCCGGTGTTTCATACATGGGTATAACTCATGAGACCAGTACAGAGCTATGGGACAAAACATTCGATATTAATGTCAAAGGCATCTACCTTATGTCAAAATATGCGATTCCATATATGATAGAAGAAAAATCAGGCTGCATTGTGAATAATTCTTCAATACTTGGACTAAAAGCCTCTCCCGCTGGTTTTGCAGCTTATAGCTCTTCTAAAGGCGCAGTAAATCAACTTACACGGAGCATGGCTCTCGAATATGCCGATAAAGGAATTCGTGTTAATGGAATTTGTCCGGGAACTATATACACGCCAATGATGGATGATTTATTTGATAAGTGGAATGATAGAGAAGTTGGTGAGAAACGATACATCTCTGTTCACCCGATTGGACGTCTTGCGCAGCCAGAGGAAATTGCTCATGCCGTGTTATTTCTTTGCGATGACAATATTAAATTTATGACCGGCACGATGCTTTCAGTAGATGGAGGAATGAGTGCTAAATAAACTAAACAGACCTCTCAACGAGAGCTTAATACTTTAGTAGTACTATCCATAATTATCTAAGCCTTTTATCGATGCACAAATTAAACCTTGCTAGAGCACAACAGAATAGTCTAACATCTAATTAGAGAGATACGGGTTCAGCGCAGATTTCATTGTGCGAATTTCCTTTATTCCTCTTAAAGTTTATTTTGGTATTTTTACTGAATTTTGCCTTTTGCTTCTCTTAAGCCCTCCTGTGTCTGATCTTCAGTATGGGAGGGCATTTTTTATTCAATCGAGAGCCTATCTTTGCATTGCAGCCTTTTTATCCATTACACATTCAAAGACTTCATGCTTTAAAGACTTAAGGATTGATAACGAGTCTATCGTTATTGAGCCATTCTGATTCAAGCATTCCATAAACAACATGGTCGACAAAGTGATCATAGAGCCATTCTGCCTCTCGTATAAGCCCCTCTTCTTTAAAGCCCAATCGCTTTGGAATAGCACGGCTCTTTAAGTTTTCTGTAGCACATCTTATTTCGATCCTGTTAAGACCCATTCTACCGAAGGAATAATCGAGTACCTTTGAGCAAGACTTAGTAATTAGTCCTTTGCCTTGATACTGTTCTCCAAGCCAATAGCCGATGCTTGTTGAGCGATTCAGCCAATCAATCCGGTGATATCCTACCACTCCGGCGACTTTTCCTTTATACATAAGAGCAAACTGTACAGTCTCATTACGCTCGTATTGTATTTGGGAAATCTTTATAAAATCAATTGTATTTTGGAAATAGCGGTTGTTATCAAGCCAGGGCAGCCACTCTTTGAGATATTCTCGATTGTCCTCAATTAGGTCAAACAGTTCATCGGCGCGGCTCTGGCTGATAAGTTCAAGCTCGCTCTCAACATCTATTTTAAGCCTAAAGTATCCACTCATTATCTTAGAATACCCTTATAAAAATTAAGCAATAGAACCTGGCGCTTGAAACGAATTATCAATTGATCCTGTATGAGTAGTAGTACTGTGAGTTTGAACTACTGTGTTCAAAGATAATTTTTTATAGACATAGGCTTGAGCAACAATTACAATCGGGACCGCAACTAATAGACCTATTCCCAAAGCCATAACTCCCAAAATAGTTATTATCAAGAATAAAAGCAGTAGTAAAAGTAAATTCCATTTATGTCCATTTGTCATCTTACCACTTTCTTTAAATGCTTCTATCACATCCATATTCTTGTCTACTATAAGATACTGGACATATTGATACTTAATTGCCAAGTATATTCCTGGCACTATAAGCAAAAGGAATCCTACAACTGCAAGTAATGTATATAGGACATAACCCAGTAGAAACTTGAAAAATAAGGAACTAGAAAAGGATAAAAAATCATATGCTCCAATCTTTTCGTTTTCATATAGCTTCAAGCCTATCTTAATCACAAAGATGGATGAAACTATGCTTACAACCCAGGATCCTAAATTGAACAACAGAGATAGAGACGGAAGCGACTCAGTGAAGGCACTAGCGAAGAAACCAAAAAATGCCTCGATTATAAAAAGAATAATAAGATAGACAATGAAAAATCCCAGGTTTTCTTTCATCCTATTCCAGCCGAACTTTATGGCAGCTTCTTTAGAAAATTTCTTCTCATTCATGATAAAACTCCTTTTGAAGAATTTGAAACAAACATCATATCTTGAATATTACTTTTTTTAGCAAAAATTAACAATAGGATTTATTCCGGCCATACTGCAGAAAAGAATATACGTTGATAAGAAAAAAACACCGGCGTTTCAGGGTATAAATCCTGGAGCCTTTTTCGATAGGTATTTAGGAAATCATCATGCAGCTCCTCGGGCAACCGCTCAAAATAGGGGATTAATGCCGTACCTGAAAGCCATTCTATAACAGCATCCACATCATCTAACATGTGTGGATAAATTTTCTCAAAAACATTTATATCCCGAACTCCTGACTCATATAACAGCTCAGAATACTCTCTTATAGAAAGCACTGACCACTCCCTCTGCCAAGAGTTCAAGGCGCTTTTATAGGGTTCTTCATTTGCTATTTCTGCAATCAGCTGCTGAGTAGGATGATTATGATTTGCTGGGAGCTGGACTGCTAACTGTCCTCCGGGCCTCAGTAACGACACGAGCCTCGGAATTAATTGATCGTGATTATCAACCCACTGTATCGCTGCGTTTGAAAAAATGAGATCCCATTTATTTGTAATCTCTTCAATTGAGCATAATTTAAAATTGAGCCCAGGGCGTTTTTTTTGAATCGCCTTTTTAAGCATCTGGGAGGAGCTGTCAATTCCAAGTACGCCGCTTTCGGGCAGCGATTCTGAAACCATTTCAGTCAACTCACCCGTGCCGCATCCCAAATCCAGAACTTTTAGTCCCTTTCTTTTAAAGATGAGATCCATTAAATCTTTAAATGGCGCAAAACGTTCTTTTTGAAATTTATGATAAAGCTCCGGGTTCCAGGACATCGTTGTCTCCATAGTTCTAATATTGATTAACATACCGAATATAATTTTTAGTTTCTATAAATCACAAAGAATAAATAATATGTTATGATTTTCTCCTTAATTAGACTTTATGACCGAACAATTTGGAGAAGTGGATGTATACATTAATATATATAGCGCTTGGAGGGGCGGCAGGCGCAATACTGCGCTATTCTGTCTCAGGTTATACGTATAAGTATTTTAACGGCTTTTTCCCTTGGGGAACTTTGGCTGTTAATCTGCTCGGCTGCTTTGCAATTGGGTTCCTTTGGAACGTATTTGAGAATTCCACTTCTTCCCCAAATACGAGAGCATTCATCTTTATCGGAATTCTGGGAGCTTTTACAACCTTTTCAACATTCGGTCTTGAGAGCTTCAATCTTCTTAGGGAAGGCGAGATCAAATACGCACTATTAAATATATTGGTAAGCAATATTGCAGGACTAGCTCTGGTTTTTATAGGCTATATAGCATCTAAATATTTGTTTACCTTTCTAAGATAGGAGATAAAATGAGAACACCCGAAGAAGGTATGCTGCTTAGAATATTTATTGGAGAGACGGATAATTATAAAAGTAAAGCTCTATATGAGCAAATTGTACTAAAAGCTAAGGAACTGCATTTGGCATCTGTAACCGTTACCCGGGGAATTATGGGATACGGTGCGGACAACGAAATACACACTTCTAAGATACTGCGTCTATCAGATGATCTGCCGATCATCATTGAGATAATAGACAGTGAGGTTAATTTGAAAACGATTCTGCCTTTCCTTGAAGAAACTATGGGGGATGGCTTTGTAACTATGGAAAAAGTGACCATTCTTAAGTATAGAAAGGAAGTTAACAAACAAAATTAAACAAATTCCTTAGCTGAAAGCCAACTAGGACTCTATCATCGGCTTGAAGCACTTATTCAAGTTATTTAAACTAGTGGCGTAGTAAATATAACGAGGCAATAATGAAGATTGCTGTTGGAAGTGACGAACGGACCCATCTTACAGATTTTGTAATTGATGAGCTAAAAGCTAGGGGAATAGAACTGGAACTTTATGGCGCGCTAGATGAAGATGATATTGGGTGGACAGAGGTTGCACAGAGAGTTGCAGAGAAGGTTAAAGACGGATCATGTGACCAGGGTATACTTTTTTGCTGGACAGGCACAGGGGTCAGCATTGCAGCAAATAAAGTCCCTGGGATTAGGGCTGCTCTTTGTGGTGATGCTCAGACTGCACAAGGTGCTAGAAAATGGAATGATGCAAACGTGTTAGCGATGAGCCTTAGAGTGACTTCTCAAACTGTGGCCAAAGAAATATTAGAGGCTTGGTTTAGCGCCGATCCAAAAGAGGAAGAAAAGCCTAATATTGAGAAAGTAAGCGAGATAGAAAGAAAGTATTCTCGACAATAAACTTATTGAACGAATAATAACATTTGGAGATTGTAATGAAGAAAGATAGTTATAATATTGCTATTGTTGGCGCTACAGGTGCTGTCGGACGGGAAATGATGGAGATATTAGAACAGAGAAATTTCCCTGTGAACGAGCTAAGACTTCTGGCATCTCAAAGATCAGCCGGAAAAGAGCTTGAGTTCAAAGGCCGCAAAATTAAAATTCAAAAACTAGATGAGAATTCATTTAAAGATATAGACATTGCGCTATTTTCGGCAGGGAGCTCTAGGAGTAAAGAATTCGCACCAATTGCCGCACGAGCCGGAGCCGTCGTAGTAGATAACAGTTCCGCCTTCAGAATGGAAGAAGGAGTGCCTTTAGTAGTGCCGGAAATTAATCCAGAGGCTGTAGCCGGCTACAAGAACAAGGGTATAATAGCCAATCCGAACTGTACTACTGCAGTTACTGTGATGGCACTAAAACCCCTTCACGATTTAGGTAATATTAAAAGAGTAATAGCATCGAGCTATCAAGCGGTCTCTGGAGCAGGTGCACAGGCCATTGAAGAGCTTAAAAATCAAACACTTGCCTGGGCCAATTCAGAAGAGATTCACGCTGAAACATTCCCCTATCAAATCGCTTTTAATTTACTGCCTCAAATTGATAGTTTTTTGGATAATGGATACACAAAGGAAGAAATGAAGCTCCACAATGAGACAAGGAAGATTCTTGGAGACAGTGAAATCGCTCTTACTGCAACTACCGTAAGGGTTCCTGTATTCCGTGCGCACTCAGTCTCTGTTAATATTGAAACTGAAAAGAAAATCACAGTTGAAGAAGCCAGAGAAGCTCTTAACAAATTTCCGGGTGTAAGAGTTTTCGATGAACCTTCAGAACTGAAATACCCTATGCCAATTGATGTCGCCGGAACAGATGATTGTATAGTTGGAAGAATTAGGGAAGACTATACAATACCAAATGGCCTTAGCTTTTGGGTAGTTGGGGATCAGTTGAGAAAGGGCGCTGCGCTTAATGCAGTGCAAATTGCAGAGCTCTTAATCGGAGACTATATATAATGGCAATAGTGGAGACGATCAAAGATTTTATGGGGAGTATAGTTGCTCATAACTACACTGAGCTTCCCGTAAAGATTCAAGATGGTGTCAACAAATACCTAAAAGATGATGAAAAGATAATATTAACCCTTATGGACTATAGAGCTGTCTACAGAGCACCGAAATTCGTAGACAGCAACACTTTTTTCAATTCATGGTTCATACTGACAACCCATAGAATTATCATTGCCAAAAACTCTTCTACTTTCAAAAGGTTTAGAGATATAGCGCTCTCGGATATCACACAGATTTTCTATGAGCTTGATGACACAGAGCCAAGAGTTTCCATAACAACTCCTGGGAATGAGGATATTATTGAGTTTATGAGAGCCGGGGCTGAACATTGCGAGAACCTAGATAAAAGAATAGACCTAGCAATAGAAAATGCAAAGACCCAAAAGAAAGAGACCACAAGCGACGAACATATTCTTTGCAGAAAGTGCGGCAGCAAAGTGCTCAGCCAGAGTAAATACTGTTCAGAATGCGGCTCAAGATTAGACGCCTTTTAGAAATAAAAACTACACCATTTGAAGAACATTTGATTATTATCTTGATTTAACCCCAAGCTTAAATATACTGAAAGCAGAGGAGATTTATTATGATTCACGGCTCAATAGTTGCGATAGTTACTCCGTTTAGAGACGGCAAAATTGATGAGGATGCTCTTAAAAATCTTATTGAATTCCAAATTGAAAATGGAACCCACGGGATCGTGCCATGCGGTACTACCGGAGAGTCACCCACCCTATCACATGAAGAACATGAATATGTAATTGAGCTTACAGTACAAACAGTAAAGAAAAGAGTACCGGTAATAGCAGGTACGGGATCTAACAGTACCAAAGAGGCCATTAGACTTACACGTTTTGCTAAAGAAATAGGAGCAGATGCAGCTCTTGTAGTTGTTCCGTATTACAACAAACCCACGCGGGAAGGACTTTATCTACACTTTAAACAAATAGCTTCTCAAGTAGATATCCCTATAATACTTTACAATATCCCCGGTAGATCAGGAGTGAATATGACCCCTGATACAATAGCAAGACTGGCGGGGGACTTTAAAAACATTATAGGAGTAAAAGAAGCTGCGGGATCAGTACCTCAGGCAAGCAAAATTCTTCAGCTTTGTGGAATGGATTTCTTGGTACTCTCCGGGGAAGACGCATTAAATTTCCCTCTACTTACAATTGGAGCAAGAGGGTTCATCAGTGTAACAGCTAATATTGCGCCAAAAGATCTGTCAGATCTATATAATTTTTATGTGGATGGAGAGTTTGATAGAGCTAGGGATCTTCACTATAAGTTATTGCCTTTAAACGAAGCACTGTTTATCGAAACAAATCCAATCCCTATAAAGGCTGCACTCAGTATGATGGATAAGATCAAATACGAATACAGGCTTCCACTTTCTGAAATGGCACAAAATAATTATGATGAACTTAAACAGGCGCTTTCAGATTATGGTTTGATTAGCTAAATAGCCGGCACCTATTCTCTAATTTCTCTTATGTAGTTACAATCATACTATAAGTCTATTTAACACACTTTAATTTCTGGAGATAGAGTTGAGTCCTCCCAATCTTGATTTTGAGAAGAAAATTTGGGCAAAGGGGAAGATACCTGCCGGGGTTGATGAAGCAGGAAGGGGTCCGCTTGCAGGACCTGTCGTAGCTGCTGCGGTTGTGCTTCCTGATGATTGTGTAATTAAAGGGCTTGATGATTCAAAGAAGCTTTCCCATTCAAAGAGAGAGAGGATATTTGAGGAGATAAAGTCTGTTGCGATATCTTATGCCATTGGGATAGTTGAGCCTGAGGAAATAGACAGAATTAACATACTACAAGCTGCTCTTTTGGCTATGGAAATATCAGTAAAAAAGCTTACAACCAAACCGGATTATTTGCTGATAGACGGAAATCAAAAAACCTCACTTTTACTAATGCAGGAAACAATTGTTAAAGGTGACTCCAAATCTTGCTCTATCGCTGCGGCATCCATTATCGCCAAAGTTACCAGAGACTCCATAATGAAGGAGTATGATTTGAAATACCCCGAATATAATTTCAAGGGCCATAAGGGCTACCCAACAAAAGAACATTACGAAGCTATTAGAGAACACGGCCCCTGCCCTATTCATAGAAGGTCATTCAGGGGCGTTCTCTAGATAACTAATAACACTGCAGCGCTATTCTACGACAGTTACAGATTCCATAACTACTTGCTCGTTAGGAACATCTCCGGGTCCGGTCTGAACTGTTGCAATTGCATCTACAACATCCATGCCGTCTACGACCTTACCAAAAACAGCATAACCAAAATCTCTTCTACCGTGATCTAAAAATGTATTATCCGCTTGGTTAATATAAAATTGAGATGTGGCGCTATTAACATCTTGTGTACGTGCCATAGCTATTGTACCTCTTCCATTCTTTAAACCATTATCAGCTTCATTCTTAATAGGAGCCTTTGTAGACTTAGGCTGCATCTCGGTTGTAAAACCACCGCCCTGAACCATAAAGTTGTTTATGACTCTGTGAAAGACAGTCCCGTCATAATATCCTTCTTGAACATAGGTCAAGAAATTCTCTGTGCTTATTGGCGCATTTTCCTTATCTAACTCTATTTTAATATCGCCTTTATTAGTTTTAATTATTACCACTGGATTGCCTCCTGTATTTTGTGTTGCTTTGTCATCGCCACTCACTTCATCATTCTTTGCGTCACTACTTCTATTGCTTTCCGCAACTTGAGAATCTTGTGCTGTTTCAGATGATGTGGGTTGAGTCTCGCTTACAGTTTCATTTTCTGCAGTTCCATTCTGATTACAACCGGCTAGAAAAAATACTGTCGGTAGGAAAAGAATAATTGTCACAACTACAAAATATCTGATTAAACTCTTATACATGGCTTTTAGCCTCCTTAGTGTTTCTCTCGGCCTCTAAATTTATAGTATTCCCCCTGTAGTGTCAAACAGGATATATCTTAGATTTGATTCTGAACTTTAGCTCTGTTAAATTGTCCTCTTAACTACTTACATAACGGGGTGAACAGATGAGCAGAATTAAATTCGGAGTAATGATGCGTCAGCAGAAGATAGATTTTTCTGAGATTCGCGAAACCGCGCGGCTTTGCGATTTGCTCGACTACCATTCGGTCTGGTTCTATGATCATATTTTAGGAATGGGCGCAGTTGAAATGGATATTTATGAGGCCTGGACTTCAATGTCGGCACTGGCGAGTGTTACAGAGAAGATAAAGATAGGAACCATGGTTCTCTGTAATTCATTTAGACCCCCTGCGCTCCTGGCAAAGATGGCTTCTACCTTTGATGTTATCAGCAACGGAAGACTCGAATTTGCAATGGGAGCAGGTTGGTTTGAGCCTGAATATAAAGCCTATGGCTACCATTTCCCGGACACCAAAACCAGAATAGAACAATTATCGGAATCTATAAAAATAATAAGAGCTATGTGGACAGAGGATAAGCCCAGTTTCAAAGGAACTCATTACAGTATAGAGGATGCATATTGTAATCCGAAACCTATTCAGACCCCGCATCCGCCTATAATGATTGGGGGCGCCGGAGAGAAATATCTTCTTAGGTTAGTCGCTGAGTTGGCTGATGAATGGAACTGTCCGGCAAACCATGCCCAAGCTTACGATCATAAGCTTCAAGTGCTGAAACAACATTGCAAAGATGTTGGGAGAGATATTAATGATATAGGGATTTCTCAGCAAACAGTTTGCGTGATAGCAAAAGACGAAGCAGAGCTTGCTGTTAAACTTGAGAAGGGTCAGAGAAGGTATGGGTTTTTTGGAGATATTTCCAAGTTTGGCATAGTGGGCACGCCAGATCAATGTATAGAAAAAATATTAGAGAACGAAAAACGAGGTATTACTAAATACACCCTTTTCTTCTCTGATATTATGAATCACGACACCCTTACATTTTTTGCAAAAGAGGTCATGTCGGCTTTTTGAATACAATAAGCTAACAGAGTCTATTTATTCGCCAGCTCTTCTACTTTAATCGCAAACTCTTTCGCAAAACTTCTGATCATCTCAGAGAGCTCATCGTTCTTAGTTGCTCTTTGGTAAGTATCCGCCATTTTCATTAATGTGAAATAATAATGAGCGCTCATCTCACCTACTTCCATCTCCTTTGTCCAGAGATCAATGCTCATAGTGTTTTTTTCTACTTGATCCCACATAGAAATCAGGAGAGATTCACAGGGCTTTAAGCCTTCAAAATCAGCCTCTGAAGCTCCCCAAAAAATCTCAGCAGGTGAGTTATCATCATCCAGTTTTACAACAAAATTAATCTGGGCTTCCTTAGACATTAAATACTCCCAATTGTAAGTTTAAGCAGATTATTTTACGCTCCAGAAATCAGGTTTGCGCTTTTCTAAAAATGCGTTTGCCCCCTCTACCATCTCAGGCGCTTTCATAAAGAACCTTGCCAGCTCAAGACCGTGAGTTATTTGTGGATGAGCCATATCGGAAGCAAAATTGATCTGCAATTTTGCGATTCTTAGAGACTGCGGGCTCTTTTGAAGCAGACTCTTACACCAAGCGCCAACCTCTTCGTCTAACTTATCCTTTGGCACTACTTTATTTACCCATCCCATCTCAGCGGCGTCTTGTGCAGTGTAGCGATCACAAAGATAAACTACCTCTCTTGCCTTCTTGTCTCCTACTGAGTGCTGGAGCTGCTGCATACCGTACCAAATTGGCGCGCTCCCTACGAGTGGACCGGCCTGAGCGAAAATTGATGTGTCTGAAGCTATAGTTAGGTCGCACAGCATGTTCAGCTCATTACCGCCGCCTACACAGTAACCGTCTACTCTGGCAATGATAGGCTTACCACAGCAGCGCATAGCGGTAGCCAGCCTGTAATGGACAAGCATAAATTTATTGTCGACTTTTTTCTTTGGATCAGGAATCCAGGACAGATCACCGCCGGCAGAAAACGCTTTGCCTCCAGCACCGGTAAGAACTATTACTCCAACCTTGTCATCAACCCATGCATCCTCAAAAGCCATGGCTAATTCTTCTCTAGTTTGAGTATTAAGCGCGTTACGAGTCTCCGGGCGGTTAATTGTTACGTAGGCAACCTTACTCTTCTTTAGATAAACCACATTCTTTAGATCAAGACCGTGGTTCTTCTTTACGGTTCTTTTTACTGCAGCTTTCTTTGTGGTTGTTTTAGCTGTCGGCATAAGATTCTCCTTCCTAATGTATTTAATGTCTTACCATTTTCGCACTAAATAGGGAGATTTGTCAAACTACCAATATCAGAGTTTTAATAAGAGAATATAGTAAGTCAGATTATTCTTAGAGGGTAATACAAAACGATTTAAATATGAGAATTCAATTACCAAGGAAGCTTATTCATCAAAGGCGCAATCTGAGGACCTAGGAACGCAACAACCGTAAGTAATGATAAAAAGCCTACAACTCCAAGACAAAGACCAACAACAACTCCCTGAGCTATCATATCAAGATGCTTTTCGTCCATTAATGTCCTCCTTTTGCCTTACCGCCAAAGAATGGATCGCCCACAGATATTGACGGGAATGCTCTCATGAATAATAGGAACATCATAACAAAGGCTCCTAAGAAACCAAGAGTTATAAGTAATTGAGTAATCCCTATATTTATTGTATCTGATAAAGAAGGAACTATAAGCACAAATTTATCAAGCCATAGTCCTGTTAGAGAAACTCCAGCGATGAATACAACAATTGGTTTTACTATTTTATTAGTTCTAGGTACGAGTGAGAGGAACGGGAAGATAAAAACGCAGGTTAGAACTGCCCATGCTAAGGATTGAAACGGCTCTTCCTGTATTCGCTTAATAACAAACCCTGTTTCTTCAGGCATGTTTGCATACCAGATAGGTAGTAATTGTGAGAAAAAGAGGTAGACCCAGAATAATGAGAAACCCTGAAGCAGCTTGCCCATATCATGGTAATGTGTATCTACTATATATTCTTCCAACCCAAGTCTTCTTCTCAGCATTATGGATAGAATAATTATAGTTCCAAGAGCACCCAAGAAGCTGCCCATGAAATAGTAAGGGCCAAATAGAGTGCTAAACCAATGAGGATCAAGGGACATTATCAAATCCCAAGCAAAAAAGCTAAATGTGATAGCGTAAAAAATTAATACTGCGGGAGCTAGTTGCCCTAGCCTTTTCCAAATCGCCTTCCTTTCGTCTTCTCCAGTCCATCCCGAAGCAATCCAGCCTGCAAAGCCGCCTAATTTATCCCCTACTCCTCCAAGATCCTGCCTTAAGGAATAGTACAAGTAGAAAGCGCTCAGTATTAGTAGAATTAGAAAACTGATAACATTTCTAGCAACTACAAAAGTCATATTAAGCCATACATCTTTTGGGTGATGATAGTGCTCGGTTGCATAAGGAAGTATATAGTCCCGACCAGCAAAAATCACGAGAAGCAATATGAAGGATATAGGGAGGAATGCTCCAAGTCCTTCGGCAATTCTAAGAAGTGCTCTTGCCCACCTTGCGTTGGTTATGCGGAGAATACAGGAGAATATTATTCCAGCCTGTGCTATACCGGTCCAGAACAGAAAGTTTATTAAGAAAATTTCCCATGCGTTTTCAGGATTGGACCCTGTGATTTTATAAACAAAAGTGCCGAAGCCGATCAATGCAATTATCAGGAATAAATAGATAGACCAACTAGGTATCAGCGATCTTTTGGCTAATATATCATCTCTTATTTTATCATCCATCTTACTCAGCGCTCTCCTGTTCAGTGTCCTCAGTTGCCGGGGTTTCAGTATTTGCAGGCGGTTCAGCTACGGTTTCTTTCACTGGATTACCTTGTAGCTTTCTTACATAATTCACAATATCCCAAGCATTTTCTGAAGTGATGCTTTCACGGTAACTAGGCATCATAACCTTCCCACCGTATCTTATGTATGCATATATATATCCGTCAGTTCTTGCTATTACGCCGGGTGTTAGAAGATTTAAAGGATAGAAACCTCTTTTGATTACCGGCCCATCTCCCTTACCTTCCATTCCATGGCAAGCAAAACAGTATATATTGAACTCCTTCTCACCATTCGCAAGTGATTCTTGGGTTGCAGGAACTGGGTTTACTGAAATACTCTCAAAGTCCTCTCTTGGCTCCGGTTTTATTCTAAGCCCTGTAGTACTAACAGAAAGGTCTGGGTAAATTACAGGCTCCTCATATGGGAGGATAGAAGGCTGCACCCACATATCAAAAGACCATGGAAAGGAAAAAGCCTTCAAAGTACCCATTAAACTTAAAACAGGTATTAAAAGTAGATAAAATTTCCTATTTTTTAAGAACAATCCTGTTTTACCTCCTAGATAGTCAAAAAACCGTTCATATACTGTCAAATTTAATATCTTCAGCCCCCTGAGAAGTTAATATCTCCTCAGCATCCTTAACACCTTCTTTAGAACATGTAATCATAATGCCGAATTTATCTTCAGAAAACCTGGTGTCATACATAGTTCTTGGAGCGTTGCGTCTTAGACGTGAGTTAACAAGCAAGCCGACAAGCGTAGATAGCGCTCCCATTAAAATCGTTAACTCAAATATAATCACCATAAATGGCGGCAATGATACGATTGGCTTTGCACTTACGGAAATGGGCCAATCCGAGGACATAAGGACTGTAAACCCTACTCCACAAGCAGCACCGAGCATTGCTCCAAAAAGAGTAAAGAAGCGAACTATGCTCTCAGGCTCGTCCATAACCTCTTCGATCTCATGATTAGGGAACGGAGAAAATACTCTAAGATTTTTAAAACCGGCGTCTCTTAGTTTTTTTACCGTCTCAATTGTCACATCCAAATATGTGAATATTCCAAGAACTCCCTGTTTATCACTCATTATGTCTTTGCCTCCTTTCTAGGTACAGGCAATAATTCCTTCATTTCAGTTATAGAAACCGAGGGAAGAGTTTTTAGGAAAATTAGGAAGAACATAAAGAACCATGCAAAACTTCCTACGGTAATACCAATCTCAACCCATGAAGGTGTGTAGATTCCCCAAGCCGCAGGATCAAATCCACGAGATAGGGAAATCACAATGATATTAAATCTTTCAAACCACATTCCAATGTTAATGAAGATCGACATGATAAATAGTATTTTTATATTTCTACGTACGCTCTTAAACCAAAGAGGTAGTGGAATGACAACGTTACAAACAACCATAATCCAATAGAACAGCGCATACTCGCCGGTTGCCCTGTAGTAGAACTGACCCCACTCGGCAGGACTACCGCTGTACCACGCCATGAAGAACTCTATTCCGTATGCGTAACCCACAATACAGGAGGTAAGCATAATAAGCTTTGCCATGCCGTCATAGTTATCAAGAGTAATATAGTCCTCTAAGTGGAAAATTTTTCTAATAGGAACGGTGAGTGTAATAACCATACCAAGCCCTGAGAATATTGCGCCGGCAACAAAGTATGGGGCAAAGATAGTAGTATGCCATCCAGGTAGATTGGACATTGCGAAATCCCAAGATACTACGCTATGTACAGAGAGCACTAGAGGAGTTGCAAAAGCGGCAAAGAAAAGATATGCCCTTGTGTAATGGAGCCACTCCCAGTTAGACCCCTTCCATCCTAAAGAAAGTATCGAGTAGATAATTTTCCTGGGAACTTCTGTAACCCTGTCTCTGATTGCCGCGATATCCGGGATCATTCCGATAAAGAAGAAAAGAGCGCTAACGGTCAGATAAGTACTTACCGCGAAAACGTCCCATAGCAGTGGAGATTTAAAGTTAACCCAAAGCTCTCGCTGGTTTGGATATGGGAATAACCAGTAAAAATTCCACGGCCTACCTAAGTGAATAATGGGAAAGAGCCCCGCTGTTAGAACCGCAAACACAGTCATACCTTCGGCAATTCTGTATATAGACATTCGAAAATTGGCGCGGAATAAGAATAAAATTGCAGAAATCAAAGTTCCCGAGTGCGCAATACCAACCCAGAATACAAAGTCGGTAATGTATACGCCCCAAAAAACAGGGTGTCTGTATCCTGCAACGCCTAGCCCATAATGAACCTGATAGATAAAACAAAATAGGCCAAATCCAACAAATAATAGTGTAGGCAAAAAGAGTGCCCACCACTTAAACGTGGGTTTATCAAGCATTCTTATTATATCATCATTGACTCTTGCGTAAGTTAACGTATTTTGCTCACTCATTATGCCTTATCCTGTGTCACTTTTTTTAGATATGTAATCCCAGGTTGAGTATTTACTGCTGCCAGAACTTTATAACCTCTATCATCATGAGACAGCTTTGAAACCGTGCTTTCATGGTCTTCCAGATTTCCAAACACAATCGCTTCAGCAGGACAGGCCTGCTCGCATGCCACTTTAAATTCACCCTCACCAACATCACGGCCTACATCTTTGGCAAGATCTTTTGCGTGATTAATTCTCTGGACACAGAAAGTACATTTTTCCATGACACCCTTACTTCTAACCGTCACATCAGGATTGAGCTGCCAGTTAAGAGGTTCAGGCCATTTATAGGTAAACCAGTTGAATTTTCTAACTTTATAAGTGCAGTTGTTTGCGCAATATCTAGTTCCTACGCACCTGTTATATACCATACCGTTAAGCCCTTCAGGGTTATGGTATGTGGCGAATACAGGACATACAGGCTCGCAAGGAGCGTTGCCGCATTGCTGACAGAGCATTGGTAAAAAACTAGTCCGGAAACCAGCGCTGTTATTGGCCTCTTCGAAATACCTTTCGATTCTAATCCAGGCCATATCGCGCCTTTTTGCAACCATGTCTTTTCCTACAAAAGCTATGTTGTTCTCTGCATAACATGCTGTAACACATGAACCACAGCCCACACATTTTTGTAGATCAATATTCATTGCCCAACGGTATTTATTGTATTTTCTAGGGGGATAGAAATCAGGCTCAGGATGCTCTTCATGATGTATGCCTTTCTCAAGCTCAGTCAAACTAATAGCTTGAGCTATGTCTCTATCATGCTGTGTTGTCGTATATTGAGTTTGAACAAATTGTTCGCTTTTATTGACCCTTGCAGCAGAAACTTTAGTAGAAAGCCAAGCAAAACCACCTGACCTGGCATCTGTAGCAATAGGAAGAATAGTTGTAGGGTTTACACCTCTGTCTTTAGCGTATCTTCCGTAACTCGTATGTCCCTGCCCTATCATGACTGATATAGTATCGGGTCTAATTCCTTGATAAACATACACTTGGGTTTCAATAACGCCTTGAGGCGATTCTATTGAGAGAAAATCCCCTAGTTCTACTTTTAACTTCTTAGCTGTATCGGGATGAACCTCAACCCAAGAGCTCCAAACACCGGTAGTAAGTGCATCCGGCAGCTCTTGAAGCCATGGTTTATTAGCTCCTTTTCCATCATAATACTTGTATGAAGGATAGGCTATGAAGTAAAAATCCCCCTCCCCAATAAATTCGGGCTCTGGGAATTTTACACTGGAAACTCCAGGTGAAAGCGAAACTTGCTTAGATGGTAATTCTTTATAATATCCGCCTTTCTCAAGAGATTCTTTCCAGAATGTATCAAAATCACTTGCTCCGGAAGCTCCAGTCCATACTTTTTTCCAAGAATCCTGCAAATAATCGTAAAATGTTGTTTGTGTAAATTTACCGTTCAACTCTTCAACCTGTCCGCTTACTGATAGAATTACGTCACCGGTACCTTTGGTATTAAATACAGGGGTCATCACAGGCTGTATAAGTCCGTGCACGCTCTCTCTTGGAGAGTAGTCTCCCCAGCTTTCTATCGGTGTATTGTTAGGAAGTATTAGGTTTGCAAGCTCGGTTGTTTCATCCATAAAGCTTGAGAAACTTACAACAAATGGAACTTTACCAACCGCTTCTTTAAAGTTTAATTGTTTAGGTAGTGTGAAAACCGGATTTACATCATATACAAAAAGTATATCAACATCGCCATTTTCCATTGAGCTTACTAAAGAAGTAATATCCTGGAAAGAATTTGCTGTTGAGATGGACAGTGTATCGCCAAAATCTACGGTTTCTCCAATGTTTCCTGCAACATAGTTAAGTATGTTGATAGCAACTAGAGTCTCAGTTGCGTTTGTCCCTGTAACAGATACTCCGCCGCCTATTGCGAGGCTTGGCTGCATGGAAGAAAATTCTTTAGCTATCTGAGCGATTGTCTCTTTAGGAACATCAGTCATTTCAGACACTTTATCTAAAGAGTACTGGGACAATAATCCCCTTAACCCTGCGCCGCCGTTAGGTGACTGCCCACTCTTTACTATTTCATTTGCAATACCTAGCGCTAACATAGCTTCTGTTCCGGGTTTGATTGAAATCCATTCATCGGCATTTGAAGCAGTCAATGAAGCTCTAGGCTCAACATGGACAAACCTTCCTACTGATTTGTCTTTAACGCTGTGCATCTGGCTAAACTGTTTTGTATATTGGACAGGTGAGAGCCACGTTTCTACAAAGTCAGCTCCAAAGGAAAGGAGATACTCTGTCTTTTCAATGTGATATGTTGGAATTTTATCTATTCCGAAAGAGATCTTATTAGCTTCTTTAAGCGGTTCATGGGGATATGTTTCATATTGAATATGCGTACCACCCAAAGCACCCATCCATTGGTCGACTAAGTTACCAAGGCTTCCTGTAATATTATTGGATAAAAATACTATATTTCCGGTTTTGCCGTTTTTTCTGGCTTCTTCTATTTTCTGGGTTAAAGCTGTTTCAGCAGCAGCCCATCCTAGAGGTTGCAGCTTTTCTGCATTTATATTAGAAAGTGGGGATCTTAAACGGTCTGGATTATAAAGACCTTGAAGCGCTGCTTGCCCCATTGCACAGGTGGATCCGGTATTAATAGGACTTTCAGGGTTACCCTCAATCTTAATAGCCCTTCCTTCACGGTTCTTTACTATGATTCCGCAACCCGCAGGGCATTCCCTACACGTGCTTGAATAGTAATTTGGGACTCCGGGAATAATTCCTTCAGGCGGAATGACATAAGGGATTATTTGCTCAACAGGCTCTGAGCACGATGAAGCAACAGCAGCTGTACCACTGGCTACACCGATGATTTTAAGAAAATCCCTTCTTTTGATACCACCTTTTTTCTCTTCGGACATCTTATCCTCCACTTAATAATGACAGGTCAAACAATCCTTTAAGTGTGTAAGTTCTTCGTGATTTTTAGCATTTTCTGTATGGCAAGTAATACAAAATCCCATATTCATTCTGTTAACTTTATAAACCTGATCCATGCTTGCTACGTCCCCGTGACACTGCGCACACTCAAAACCGCGTTTGACATGACGCTTGTGAGTAAAGTGCAGATATCCCGGCGTTGAATTAACCTTTGTCCAAGGGATGGGCTCTTTATTTGCCCAGTATTCCCTAACTTTAGCTATTTCATTTTTAATATTTATAGTAGTCCCGTCAAAGTCGTAATCCACATCACGACCAACGATATGCTGATGACAGCCCATACATTTTTTTACGGACGGTATTCCAGGATTGGGAGACACATCTACAAAGCTGTGACAATATTGGCAAGGAAGCTGATCTTCACCAGCGTGTATCTTATGGCTAAAAGGAATCGGCTGTTTTGGCCCTTGATCACTGCTTTCAGCATTATAAAAATAGAAACCAAGAAGAATAAAGACTGATAGTAGAGGTATTGAAAGTATTTTTGTCCCTTTTTTCATCCTTTTTCCTTAGCTATGAAATGTGTCCGTTTGGAAAGAATTAATGCCTAATTCTTAAAACGCCTAGTATTTATATCATGTCGTAGAAATCTGTCAAGTTTTGAAGCACTTTTCTTTCAATTACATATGATTTATTAACTAATTTAGTTGAAATATACATAAAGTCGGAAGAAAAAGCAGTCTTAATCTCTATTCAAATGAAGAGAGGAACTCTTCCATATCAAATGTGCCGCCTAGCTCTTTAGATAATCCTGACAAGGCTAAATCCCTTAGGTTACCGACCTCACCTTTTTCTACAGATATTGAATTATCATGCGGCAGTATCCCCAATATATTTACACCGGTCATACTAAGAATAAGCTCAGGGTTAGTCTGCTCCGGTATTCCAGGGTCCCAAGGGTAATTGCTGATAACAATTCCGGCTACCTCAAGCCCCTTCCTTTTAGCCGATTCCAGTGTTAAAAGTGTATGATTTAATGTTCCGAGGTTTGGACGCGCAACAATTAAGATGGGAATATTTAAATCTAACGCGAGATCAGACATGAAGTAGTCTTCTAAAATAGGAACGAGAAGCCCGCCTGCACCCTCGACTAGAACAGTATCATTTTCTTTACTGAGATCAGAAAAAGATTCCTTAATCTTTTTGATATTAATTCTTTCACCGGCAAGCATTGAAGCAACCAGAGGCGCAACCGGATCGGGAAACATAAATGGACATGAAGTATCAATAGTATAATCGTCACCGATCAAGCTCTGAACAAATTCGATGTCTGTAGGACCGCTAACTATAGTGCCGGTTTGCACAGGCTTCATTACAGCAACGTTTCGGCCCGCCTGTTTTAAATTCCATGCAATTGCAGCTGTAACAATAGTCTTGCCAACTCCGGTATCCGTACCGGTTATGAATATACCCTTTGGAAACTCGCTCATAATAAAGAGCTATTATATTTAATTTGATCAAGTCTGTAAATCCACGAGATGGAATTAATTATAAACCCCGCTCTATTACCTTCTCCACAACTTCATCACAATGACTAGCAGTCTTGACCTTCATCCAAACGTGTCTTATTACTCCGGATTTATCAATAAGAAAAGTTACTCTTCTTGCAGAACCATACTCGCTCTCAACTCCGTAGGCCGTGATGATATCTTTAGACTTATCGCTAAGAAGAGGAAAATTTAGTTCGAATTTATTTCTAAAACCCTCATGCGACTTAACTCCGTCAGTACTGACACCTAAGACCTGAACTCCTAGTTTCTGAAGCTCATCCATCCCGTCTCTTAAAGAGCAGGCTTCTTTGGTGCATCCCGGGGTGTTGTCTTTTGGATAGAAGTAAAGCGCAACTGTGCTCTTTCCCTTATAATCGCTTAATTTGATTTTTTCTCCGCCATAAGTCTCCGCTTCAAAGCCAGGAGCCTGGTCTCCAACTTTAGGTATTTCGCTCATGATATAGCTCTCCTGTAAAAAAGATTAGTTCAAATTATAGATTGATTTGAGTATAAGGAAGTATCAAAAAGTGGCAAGAATATTTACTTTAAAGCATACCCATGCTTTCCTGAGCCTCTTCACTCATCTTGCTAGGATCCCATGGTGGGTCCCAGACAATGTCGATATCTACAGAATCAACCTGTGGTAGCTCCTCGACCATAAGTTTCGATTCTCCGGCAATTTGGGTTGAGGCAGGACATCCTGGAGCAGTCATAGTCATAGTAATTACAACATTTCTATCCTTTATATCTATTCCGTAAATTAAACCAAGATTGACTATGTCTATAGGTATTTCAGGGTCGTAGACTTCGCTTAGTACCTCAAGAACTTTTTCTTGGGTTAGTTCACCAACCGGCTCAGCAGCATTGGAGGAGTTATCTTTGGCAATTACTTCATCAACTGTTTTTTCTACAACCGGTTGTTCAGACACTACAGGTGTTTCTTTCTGTGTTGAAATATTTAGCCTTTCATCTTTTTCATCTTTGCTTTCGTTGTTCAAAAGCCTGTTGATCATATTTCCGATGCCCATTTTAGGACCCCCTAAGATATTGCAAAACCTATCTTCTATAAGAATACATTTAATGAGATGCATTTCAAAGATATAAAGATCTAAAATTATTATCTATGTGGCTGGGATTAAAGATATAAGGAGCCCCTATATTGAGCTCCTTATCTTATTGTTATAAATTAGAGGGATTCTTTTACAGCTGCAATTGCAGGATCGTAGTTAGGTTCTGTGGCTACTTCAGGAACATACTCTGCGTATCTCACAATATCGTCCTTATCTACAACAAAAAGGGCCCTAGCTAGAAGTCTATGTTCTTTAATCAGAACTCCATAGGCCTCTCCAAAAGAAGCGTCTTTGTAATCTGAAGCTGTTTGAACCTTATCTATGCCTTCAGCAGCACAGTAGCGTCCTAGCGCAAAAGGGAGGTCCATACTTAGAGTAAGGATTACAACCTCGTCGCCTAAATTGGCAGCTTCTTGGTTGAATCTTTTTGTCTGCACATCACAAACCGGTGTATCAACTGAAAGAATTACGTTAAAAACCTTCACCTTGCCTTCTAAATCCGCAAGCGTAATTGGTGCTCCAAGACCTTTTAGTGATGAGAAGTCTGGCGCTTTATCGCCGACTTTAACCTCAGGTCCGATTAGTGTTAGTGGGTTTCCTTTTAAAGTTACTACCCCTGTTCTTTCTTCTGCCATGATAGAAATTCCTCCTGATATTTAATTACATATGATTTATTAAAACCGATTCAATGCTATATAGAATAGCTTTCAATGTCAATATAAAATGTCTGCCAAGAAGTAATTAAGTTCGGGTAAATTCAAGAATTAGGGATAACCCCTACTCAACTATCAATTTGCCGCGGTACATTGCCATCTGACAGGTAAATTCAAACTCACCTTTTTTGTCAGGTGTAAAGGTCATCTCATATGGTGTTTCAAATGGAAGATCCGCACTTATATCAAGGTCGTTAAAAAGCACTTTTTCAGAACAGGGATTACTGTCTTTACGAATAAATCGCAGGGTAATCTCTTCTCCAGCTTTGGCATGTATTACTGAGGGCTTATATACTCCTGAATCTACGATGATATCGAGTGAGCTGCCTTCAACAGTGGCTTCAGACTGCTTTTTATATAACCAGAACCACCAGATTATAAAAGCAATCAATAAAACGCCGATTAAGTTTATCAGGATGCCCATTTTACGGTTTAAACCACCTTAACCTGTTGGCATTTGTTACAACAGTAACTGATGATAGAGCCATTGCCGCCCCCGCTATAATAGGGCTTAATAATATGCCGGTAAAAGGATAAAGTATGCCGGCCGCTATAGGTATTGCTAACGTGTTATAGCCAAAGGCGCCAATCAGATTCTCTTTAATATTTCGAAGTGTTGCTTTTGAGATTGCTACAGCATCTGCAACCCCGTGTAGGGAGCCTCGCATTAAAGTTATATCGGCGCTTTCTATAGCGACATCTGTACCAGTACCAATTGCAAAACCCACATCTGCGCCAGCCAGAGCAGGGGCATCATTTATCCCGTCCCCAACCATTGCAACCTTTTCACCTTTCTCTTGTAGCTTGGTAATCTCATCTGCCTTGTCCTGAGGTAGCACCTCTGCGATAAAATCGTCGACCCCTACTAAACTAGCGACTGTTTGAGCCGTTGCCCGGTTATCACCTGTCAGCATAACAACCTTAATTCCTATTTCTTGTAGTCTTTGGATAGCTTCTTTTGAATCTGTTTTTATTGGATCCGATATACCGATCAGGCCTAGTGGCTGTCCGTCTAAAGAAACAAAGATGACAGTTTGGCCGAGTTTGGATAACTCTTCTGACCTACCGCCCAATTCACCTATATTTACATCATTATCCTGCATTAGTTTTCTGTTACCCAGAAGCACGGTTTTTTGCTGATAGATGGCCTTCACACCATGCCCGGAGATAGCCTCAAATGATTCTATAGTTGAGAGTTCTATATTCTTTTCTTTTGAAGCCTCGACAACTGCTTCTGCAAGTGGGTGCTCTGAATTTATCTCAACACTGGCTGCTATCCTTAATAACTTCTCTTCGCTTGACCCATCTGAAGGTTCAAGCGCCGTTACAACGGGCTTACCTTCAGTAATAGTCCCTGTTTTATCGAGCACTACAGTAGTTAATTGACCCGCTTTCTGAAGCGCGTCTCCTTTTCTTATAAGCACTCCGTATTCAGCCGCCTTCCCTACTCCTACCATTACAGAGATTGGGGTTGCGAGGCCCAGTGCACAGGGACAGGCAATAATTAGAACTGCAACAGTTGTAACAAGTATATAAGTCAATTTCGGATCAGGTCCGAAATTGAACCATACAAACATGGTCAGAACTGCAATAATCATTACTGTTGGAACAAATATAGAGGATACTTTATCTGCCAAACGCCCTATTTCAGGCTTGGTATTTTGAGCCTTTCTAACCATTTCTATTATTTGAGATAGCGCTGTGTCTTTACCAATGTGGGTCGCTTTAAACAAGAAACTGCCTGATTTGTTAACAGATCCCCCAACTATTTGGTCTCCCACTTTTTTACTGACTGGTATAGGCTCCCCTGTAAGCATAGATTCATCGACATGGGAGGAGCCTTCGGTGAGTTCCCCATCGACCGGTATTTTTTCTCCTGGCCTTACTCGTATAACTTCATCTAAAAGAACCTGGTCTATAGGAATATCCACCTCTTGAGCGTCTCTTAAGACTCTTGCGGTTTTGGGCTGAAGTCCAATAAGACGTTTTATAGCTTCCGATGTTTTACCGCGCGCCCTCATCTCAAGCGCAGAGCCTAGGTTGATAAAGGCGATAATTAAAGTGGCTGTATCAAAATAAACGTGCCTTGCGATTTCAGAAACCGAGTCAGGAAATATAACGACAAAAGTTGAATACACCCACGCGACTCCAGTACCTATCGCAATCAGGGTATCCATATTAGCGTTATGATTTTTAAAAGATTTTAGAGCGCCTGTAAAAAACCGCCCTCCCGAGTAAACAAGCACGAAAAGAGAAAGAAGTGATACTATCCCCCAGGAGAATTGACCTTTAAATGTGGTCAAATCAGGGAGGAGGTCTAACATAGTAACCGCAATTATTATTAAGCTTATGACGCCTGCAACTATAGTTTTTTTGAGCAGCTCTTTGTAGTGGGCCAGCTCTTGGTTCTCTTTATCAGAATCTTGTGTGTTATCTTCGACGAGACAAGCTGTATAGCCGGAGCCTGCAATGGCCTTAATCAAAACATCTTCTGCCGCATTTCCCGAAACGTTTACAGTGCGGTCAGCGAAATTGACCTCTACCTCATCTACTCCAGGGAGAGATTTTAGTGCTGTTTCAATAGTGTTTACGCAACTTGCACAGCTAATATCGGAGACGTAAAGACGCTTATATGATGTAGATTTATTATTCATAGAATCCGCCGCTCTCTAAAAGCAATTCTAAAGACGATATTTAACAACTAACACCTACTACTTAATATACTCACTATTATATCAGAACAAAGTTAGGGAATATTTATAGAAAAAAATGCTTTCTTCTTAAAGCATTAATAAGTTATAGTAGATTTGCAATCTTTACTCGACATCGGGAAATTTCCGATAATTTATTAATATTCATTCTAGACACTCTTAGAAGAAATAAATTTTTGTTGAAAACATATCAAAAATAGGTAACATATACCATATGGCAACGAAAAAGAAAATTACCGAAAAGAAAGAAACTCTGGACAAAGCTATTTATGTTAAAGCGTCTCAAGAATTTGTGGAAATGCTAAATGAATCACAATGGCATCTCCGCATGAAGCCCGCTCAAATAGTACGAGAAGCTGTTGTTGAGTACCTAAAAAGACATCTTCCTAAAGATGCCAAAAGCAAACTACTCAAAGACAGATAGCTAATCCAACGCATATACATAACCGTCGTTACTTCCAAAATAAACTACGGCGTTATCAATAATTGGTGAAGTTTCTATCTCACCTTCAGTTTCAAATCTCCAAAGCTCTTTACCGGTCCTGGAATCTAAAGCATAGAGAATCTTATCGTTACCTCCAAAATAAAGAACAGTATCCGCTACAGAAGGTGATGAGACCGCACGCAGAGTGTGGAATTTCCAATTACGCTTACCAGTCTTTTTATTAAAAGAGTACATACTGTCTACTCCGCCTATAAAAACCGAATCTTTATTTACTGCAGGAAATGAATAGAGCCAGTCAAGAATTCCGCCATCAGTCTTAATGTCCCAGACTAGTTTTCCAGTCTTCACGTCAAGTGCATATAAATGAGTATCCTGAACTCCAAAAAAGACCTTGCCTTCAGACACCGCAGGAATCGAGACGAGGATATCTTCTGCTATAAATTTCCAAAGCTCATTCCCACTGTTTATATCAATAGCATATAAATTATTATCCAAACTGCCGATGTATAGGACTTCATTTGAAATTGCAGGAGATGAAACAATCCCCCTTTGGGTTTTAAATTTCCACAATAACTTTCCCGATGAAGAATCTAACGCATAAACATAAGTATCAAGACCACCGAAATAAATAACACCGTTTTTAATTATCGGTGAAGAATTGATCTCTGCACTAGTTTGATAACTCCATTTAAATTGACCATTGTTGACATTGACTGCATACAAATTTCCGTCATTGCTGCCAAAGTAAACGACTCCTGAATCTATTGTGGGGGAAGAATAAATTTCACTTTTAGTTTTAAATTTCCAAAGCTCTTTGCCACTATTTTTGTTCAGCGCATATAGGAAACCATCATTACTACCAAAATATAGATTGTTTCCTGATACAACTGGAGAAGATCGAACTTTATCCAGAGTTTTATATTTCCATTTTATACCCTTTAGTTTTTTGAGACCTTGAGATTTATATTCTCCCGAGCGTTCCATGTTCGCACGAAAGATTGATTCGTGAGCTAATACTGATTCGACAGTAAATGTAAAAAATAGAAGCAGTAATAAACTTAATGCAAAATATCTAATTAAGGAGTTTACTGAATTTTGGCTCTTGATCATCTCATAGTATTCCAGGCTTTTTAACTACCTATACTAATATTAGATGGTCTGTTTCTAAAGGCGATTCACCCAATCTCTTGAGATAACTCAAAAAGAATAAAGCAGAATAAAAACTACCCTTTAAAACTCTTTTTACATGATTATATTCACACTAGATCGGAAAGATTAATGAGAATGAAAAAAAGGAGTACATAAATGAACAGACAACTAAATGGTTTCACCGCCACACAGACGAATAAGGGTTTTCATGTTATCAATCATGATAACAGCGAAGAGTTTGAAATCTCTTTAAATGATTTTAACGAATTCGCCAATAAATATGCTCAAGATACAATCGAGGGAAAGAATCCGGAACTCTCAGACAAAGAAGAAATCATATTTTCAATATGGGAAATGGTATTGATACCGAATACCGCTATACATTAATTTCTCCCTGCATATCGGCAGGCGGCTGAGGCAAGTTTGTCTCCAAGGGAACCCTCTTTATATTCCTCCTTGAACCTTTCCTCGGTTCTGCCCAAAACTTGTCCATCAACACCATAATATTCCTCGCTTAAGACATGAAGCGTGCGGTCCTGACAATCTACTTCCCAGAACCCAATTTGCCTCATATAACTTTCTTTACTCTTGCCAATACTTTTTTCTCCGTAATGCCTAATCCAGAATTTTCTGATTTGGCCTTCGATCTGCATATTCTGTAAATCAATATATACAGAGACCACTCCACCCTTTTCATCCCTAACATCACCAGCATACTTCCCTATGTCATCTGATGTTTTATCATCACTGCCACAGGAATGAAGCCCAACAAACAGGATGGCAGCTATTACCAAGAACAAGCATTTAATCTTTTTTGTTTCAATCATAATTAACCTCGTCTTTATTCTCTATATATTAAGTATATCAGCTTACATTTAAGACATTTACTTTCTAGATATTTCTAAAGACAAATATTTTTTTGTTTCCTCAGCAACCACTCTTGATAAACCTAACAATCCTACAAGGTTTGGAAAAGCCATAAGACCGTTCATTACATCAGCGAAAGTCCAAACCAAATCTAATTTTACAACAGCTCCAACAAATACTACCGCTGTAAATAGAACTCTGTATGGCATGATTGCCTTTTCATTAAAGATATACTCTACTGATTTCTCTCCATAATAGCTCCAGCCCAGCAATGTGGAATAGGCGAAGAACGCAAGACTTATCGCCACTATGTCAGCTCCGAACTGGGGGAATCCGCTATCAAATGCGCGTGCTGAAAGACCCGCTCCAGTGTCCCCATCAGACCATAACCCGCTAGAGATGATAACTAGCCCGGTGAAAGTGCAAACAACGATAGTATCAATAAATGTTTGGGTCATCGAGACAAGACCCTGAGCAACAGGGTTATGAGTTTTAGCTGCGGCCGCTGCAATTGGGGAGCTGCCTAATCCGGATTCATTTGAGAAGATTCCCCGAGCTACTCCCATCCTAACTGTCTGGGCTATTGTTGCTCCAAGGAAACCACCCGCTGCTGCGGTTGGAGTAAAAGCATGATAAAAAACGAGGTAGAAAGCGTGAGGGATATTTGCACGAAAAACTACAAGTATCACAATGGCCCCGAGCATATAAAAGATTATCATTGCTGGAACAATTGCGCTCGTAACTTTAGCAATACTTTTAATACCGCCAACTATTACCAGCCCGGTCGCAATACATAATACAGCGCCCGTTACCCAGAGCGGGATTCCAAAAGCTTGACCCAGAGCATCTGCTACAGAGTTCGACTGAACCATATTGCCAATACCAAAAGCGGCAATTGATGCGAATATGGCAAAAAGCATGCCGAGCCACTTGAGCCCAAGTCCCTTTGAAATATAGTACATAGGGCCGCCACTCATATATCCATTTTTATCAACTTCTCTATATTTAACTGCAAGCACTGCTTCTGAGTACTTAGTAGCCATTCCCAAAAGTCCTGTTACCCACATCCAAAATAGTGCACCTGGTCCGCCGACTGCAATGGCGGTTGCAACCCCGGCAATGTTCCCTACTCCTACGGTCGCAGACAGAGCAGTCATAAGAGCTTGGAAATGAGATATATCCCCCTGAGCATCCCCATCTTCTTTTCTTTTAATTAGAGCTAAATAAAGAGCGGGCAATAGAGCCGTGAACTGTATACCTCTCAAAAGGACGGTAAGATAAATACCGGTCCCTAGTAAGAGAACAATAAGAGGAAGTCCCCAGACAAACCCACTTAATGAAGTAAGAATTTCTAAAATTTGTTGTTGCATATGACTTCCATTTTCCACTAAAAGTTAGCTAGTAACTTATCATACTAAATTATCTAAAGTAATAGCAAGATCGGCATTCAGATAAAGCAATGAAATAGTTCTTGAGGTTAATGAGTATTTTATTGCAAAAAAAACACCCCTTATGTACAATTAATAATCATACCAATACAGAAATGAAATAGACGGAGGCCAGACCTTATAATGACAACTCAAAATCCGTTCGTAGTTCTCAAAGAAGAAATGGATAAACTAGTAGTAGGGCATGAAGAAGTAAAATTAGCTCTTCTACTAGGCATCATAGCAAGAGAACACATATATATAGAGGGGCCTCCTGGAACTGCAAAAACCATGTTATCTGAAATTGTATCTGCAGCTGCCAGTCTCAGATTCTTTTTCTATCAGCTTCACAGAGACACCAGGTTATCAGAATTAATTGGCGACTTGGTAATTTCAAAAGAGACAACTGACGACGGCGAATTAATTAAGCAAAAAGTTGTAAAGGGCGGGATATTAACTTCAGAGATTTGTCTCCTTGATGATATTTCAAGAGCCCCTGGGGAATCACTTAACGTACTACTTAGAATACTTAATGAAAGAAAATTCTTTAACGAAAATATTCCTCTACTAACAGCAATTGGTACTAGTAACCCGACTGCTGATGAGTATTACAACGAGCCTCTCGATCCGGCCAACTTGGATAGGTTTGTTTTACAGATTAATTCACAAGGGCTTTCTTACGGAAGGAAGTGGAAGGAAGCAAGAGAGGTTATTAAACTTTACAGCGAAAGGCCAAGTACCTATGAGGTGCCTGCAAGGGTAAACAGAGAGGTCTTCGATGAGTATTACGAGAAACTTGAAAGTGTTGAAATACCTCTAGTTGTTCAAGAAGCATTGGCTAATTTTGTTGCGACACTAATAGAAGACTACGGATGTAATGAAACAAACTCTCTAATATCAGACAGAACATTCTTTGTTAAATCACTCAAGATAATGAGAGCACACGCCCTATTACACGACAGAGAGGTGTGCACGGTAGAGGACTTAAAAGCACTCAAATTTATGACTGCATTCAGAGTCCCTGAAGAAGTTTTTCAGCAACTCGATCAAATTCTTGACGACCTGACTAATAAAAAAAAAAAGACAACGACAGGCCGGGTGAGTTAGAGCAAGAACAAGAAGCCTCTCAACCAGATGGTAATCAGCCGGGAGAAGATGAGGATAAACACCAGGAAATTCCCGACGAAGATGCAACAAAAGAATCCCGGGATGATGAGCTCTCCGAAGCCCGAAAAACCTTTTTTCAAGCCCTTAAAGAACTCAAAGAGAATATAGAGAGAGAAAGTAACATGATCCCCCCTGACAATCAGGATATCCCCTCTGATCCAGAAGGTCAGATAAGTGATGACCTGGGGAACCGAGAAGATAGAGAACCACCACAATCAAACAAAGTATTTGCCAGCAAGTCCCAGGATCCGGGTGATGAAGAGGATTATTGGCTAGGCGGCGATAAGAATACTGATTCCGCAGATAACGTAAGAATTATAATGAAGGTTCTGGAAGGCAATTTTCAGAGAAGCATGGCTCTCAAGGCTCCTCACCCGGGAGGAATGCCCAGAACATGGAAAAGAATGAATCATTTCGATGAGATTGAGGATATCGATCCATTCGAGGCAATGATCTGGGCTGAAAACACTAGCCCCACATTACCCCGCGTTCATAAAAGAGAGAAAGAAATGATGGGCGGTGAGATCAAAAAAGAACCTGGCATCAGTAAACCTGGCTCTGATTACTCTCTCGTTTCCTTTACTTACTACGTCGTTATCCTTGACCGGTGTTCCACAAACAAAAATAAAGTGTGGAAGAAGCTCATCTTTGTCGGATTTGGAAAAAACGGCAAAGTACTTCTGATGGTTTTTCATTACACTTATTAACACTTCTTTAGGAAGGGATAAAAACTCTTCTTCAAAATCACCTTTAAGAACCACAGGAGTTTCAACCAAATTCGTTACTGTTTCAAGAAGCTCCGGGTCTTCAGGAACGAACCCACCTATTTGCTCGGCAAGTTCTTTAATGCCTGTATTAATGTTATCTCTTCTCTGTATCTGATCCAAAAGTACATAGCCATCTTCAAGCCCTTTTTCATAATCATCCCAATTTGTTACTTTAAATGCTTTAGGATGCATGAATCTGT
>Ga0307380_10001822_pt1 | contig 30690 bp, 60 predicted proteins | sample UN3MG_FD_202239 | JGI IMG/M metagenome (GOLD analysis project Ga0307380, IMG submission 202239) | Soil microbial communities from Risofladan, Vaasa, Finland - UN-3 | ecosystem: Environmental > Terrestrial > Soil > Coastal area > Acid sulfate soil | place: Finland: Risofladan, Vaasa | collected...
TCGCCAAGTCATACACGCTGGGTTTGATTCTGCGCAAACTGTATGACTCCGGGGAGTTGCTATTAGCCGTCAACAAACTCCAAGCAATGGAAAAGGAAAACCCTGATGCCGACTTGAGCGACACGCCCGAAGCGGAACTCATCCACAATTATCTTGATGCCCGTGCAGAATACGGAATACGCGAGATGAGCGGGGCGGGGCAGTTCGTTTCAGGCATACTTCAACTGCCGCCGTATATGGTGGACTTCGGCGCTACCAACGCGGCTGCGAAGATAGGGTTGCGCGCCTCGATCCGTGCAGGTTTGACGGGCACTGGCCGACGTGGGGTGAAAGCGGCGGCGGGCAAGGTTGTAACCCTTGCTGCGATGGGCACTACGCGAACACTGGCTCCCCGCATGCTGTTAAAGGCGGGGGCCGAGGGCTTGCAGCGAATGTTGCCGCGCGATGCCGAGTTGACGCCCAAGGGCCAGTTGATAATCAACGAAGCGGGCGATGCGCCGGCAACCGCTTTCTTGAAGGGCTTGGGCAGCGTGTGGGCGGAGAATGTGGGCGAGCAGGCTGGCGAGATGATCTTTAACCCAGCGGGCAGGGCCATGATGCGGCGCTTCCCTAAGGTGAAGGGGATATTGGACAGGGTTGCCGGCAAGATGGGCGGTTGGGATAAGTTCAAGGCTCGTCTTGCCAAGGTTGGGTGGAACGGTGTGCTCCCGGAAATAGGGGAAGAGCGGCTGTCGGGCGCGCTGCGCGGCGCTCTTGGGATAGACGAGCGCACTAGGGGCATGGACTTTTTCGAGCGCGTGGCAATTAGCAGCTTTCCAGGCAGTCTACAAGAAGGGCTTGTCGAGTTTGGCGTTCTTGCGGTGCCCGGTGGTCTTGGCGCAGCGGCCGGCATAGCCGTAGGTAGCGACGTGGAGCGAACACGCGGGGCGTTCGGTGCAAGGGCGCGACGCACAACTACCGAGACCCCGCCGTGGCTGGCCGAGGAAGCGCGGGCGGAAGCGCCGGTCAAGCCGGTCGAGGCCGAAGCACCGGAAGCGGGGGTGGCAGCGCCGGAAGGCAAGCAGGCATGGGAGATGACGCTGGAAGAGTTTTCGGCCTATGAGATTCCGCTTGTAAAGGATGAGGCCCGTTTCCCGCAGATCGCAATAGTGCGAAAACGACTTGAGGGAGCCGGAATTCAAATTGACGAGATCGGTGTAACAGGCTCTCAGGCCGCTGGGGTTGGTACGCCGACATCAGACGTAGATATTTACGTTAAGGTGCCAGACTCGCAATATGATCAAGCAGACGATCTTGTTGCTTCGCTCATAGGTGAACAAGAAGGCAAAATAGATGTTCTCGTTAACTGGCGTGGCGTGGGCAAGCCGGGTGGCACACTACGTGGGGGAAAGACACATAGGCGTATTGTCGAGCAAGCCCTTAAAGACGGCAAGCCCGTCCCGTCTTCCGTTCTCGCCGAGTATCCCGAACTTGCCGAGAAATACGGGAAGCAGCCGGCCGCACCGAAGAAGGAAGCGGCGGCGGCCCCTGTAGGAGCCGATACCAAAGCCCAGATTGCTGAGCTTCACAAGAAGCTAGAGGCAACCGAGGATATAGACGAACAAGGGCTCCTGGTGCAACAGATCGTTAGGCTCCGGAAGGGGCAGGCAGAGGCACCGGCGCAGCAGGGGCAGGGCAAGCAGGCGACGGCGGTGGAACCAGAAGCGGAACCGGAAGCACCAGCCCCGGCGGTTGAGCCGACCGCGCCGGTTGAGGAAGAGGCACCGGCACCTGTGGCGGAGCAACCAGCAAGGGTGCCCCTAAAAACAGATATCGAATCGCTTAATGCCGCGACGTGGCACCACGGGACTGGTGCGAAGATCATGGCGAAAGACCTTGATCCGACCGTTGGTGACCCCCAAGCGCTGATGGGCATGGGCGTGTACATGACCGATAGCGGCGGCGTGGCCGAAGGCTACCAAGAAGTCCGCTCCAGAGGCAAGGGGGGCAAGGTTATCAGGGCCAAGGTGAATCTCGCCAAGGTTTTGAACATGGAAGAACCTATGCCCGCCGACGCTCGGCAGGCGCTGCTTGCGGAGTTTACAGAGGAATTGGAAAATTACTTTGTATACCACGACGATCCGCCGCCGGAGAACGCGACCGGCCAACAGGTGCTTAGCGTAGTGCAAAAGGCCGTGTCGGAACACAGCTACGCAATGGAATACGATGCTATCGAGTACGCCGAAAAGTTCCTCACTGCCGCCGAGAATCTGAAACGACTTGGCTACGACGCGCTGTATTATACGGGGGGCAAGCGGACGAAGGGTGCGCCGCACCGCGTCATTGTAGTGCTCGACCCGCAGGACGTGGCTCAGATAGGCAGACCCAATCCAATCACCGACATGGAAGAGGCGCCTCCAGAAGCCGCACCCCAGCCCGCGCCCGAAGCCCGTGTCATTACCGACGCCGCCTACAACAAGGCCAAAGATACATTCAAGGGCACAACCCCGTCGTCGCTCGGCGCGGCGCAGATTGAGGCTGCCGTTACGATTGGCGCTTATCACGTCGAGAATGGTTTGCGTACGTTTGCCGAGTGGTCAAGGAAGATGGTGGAGGAAGTCGGAGAAGCGATCAAGCCAAGACTACAAGAGATTTGGGAGGCGGTAAAGGAACTTCGAGAAGGCACACCATGGGAAGAAACCAAGGCGGGTAAACCCGTGACGCTCTATGGTTATCGAGGTGAGGGCGTGTCAGGCGCATTGACCGGAAGGGCACAAGGTAAGCTTGGCAGGGAATATCTCCTTGGAGATGGGCTGTATATCGCTCCAACTAAGCGACTCTCCGAACACTTCGGAACCGCACGTACCGTGCGTATCAGGTTGCAGAACCCCTACGTGGTTGAGCAAGCTAACGAGGCGACCATCAAGGCGCTCGACTTGGAGGAGATCAAACGCAATGGGCATGACGGTATCATAATCAAACGCGGACAGGCAGGTTTCGGACGTGGGCAAGAAGACCTGAAGCAAGCGGTGTTGTTTAAGCCAACAAGCGAAAACGCCCAGTTGGATGTTGTGGCTCCAAAGCCGAGCAGTGTGCGGAAAGGAGCGACCGTTCGTGTTGAGAGTGTAAAGGGCAAAGATGAGTACATCGACACCTACCGAAAGGGTGTGCGTGAGATTGTCGGCAAGGAAGGCGTTGTCACGGCCATGTTCGGCGACAACCCGTCTGTGAAGGTAGGTGGCAAGGTCTACCAGATGAATAGGGGAGAGGTCGTTGCGGTAGAACAGCCCGATACTGGCGCAAGAGCTGTTAGCGAATCATCCTACCAATCGGCCCTCAAGCACTTTGCCGCCCGCAACATCGCTCGTTCGGGCATCACCGGCGAAGATATTAAGGCATCTGTCACTATCGGCTCCTATCACTTCGAGAACGGCGCCCGCGCATTTGTAGGCTGGGCGCGCAAGATGGTAGCCGACATCGGGGAATGGATTCGGCCCAAGCTGCGCTCGATCTGGCAGCAAGTTCAGGCGTTCCACAAGAGCGAAGAGGGTGCCCTCAAGATCAGCGGAGAGGGCAAGGGCCAGGTACGGGCGCCGCGCGAAGGCGGTATCACCCCCGAAACACTCAAGGGCACGGTCGAGCAGCAGATAGCGGCGGCGGTTTCCGAGACGGGCAAGGTGAAAACACCGATGGCCCGGCGGCTGGCCAAGGGCGTGAAGGCGTTTGGAACAGCGGTGTTCAACCAGCAGGCGACGGAGAAGCGGTTTGCAAGGATAGCGGGCAAGATCAAGCCGTTCGGCGTCGGTGAAGACCCCCACAAGATCAACCGCGTGTTGACGAAGGCGGCGCCCGCGTGGGCGCGTGACTCGCTCGATAACGGGGTAAAGAGTTTCATAACAGGGCAGCGCATGGGGCCGTCGGTTCGCTCGGCATTCGAGAAACTTGGCCCGCTCACCAAAGAGAAACTGACGCTCTTCGGGCACTATGTCTATGTTCGCTCGGCGCTTGAGCGCATAGCGGAGAACCCCAAGTATAATGCCGGTGCAACGCCGGCGGCCATAGAAGGATTCTATGCAAAGTACAGCGAAGTGGAGGGCTTTGAGGAGGCGGCCAAGATATACACGCAGTTCCATAAATCCCTTGTCGCCATGCTCTGCGAAGCCGGACGGATTTCGCTTGACCGGGCGGGTGCCGTCATTGAAAGTCTGCCCGCTTTCGCGCCGCTGATGCGTATGGTCGAGGAGTTCGGGCGTGGCACGAGCGGTGCGGCCCAAGGACAGCCGGGCATGCCGATTGGCAGGCGCACCAAGACCGGCAGCGGCAAGCAGGTTATCAATCCGCTGGTGACCACGATGAAGATGGCCCAGCAATTCTACCAGGCGGCGGCACTGACTATCGCCCAGCGCGCGGTAATCGAAACCGCCGAGGCGCGCGGCATGTCGGATTGGGTGCGGGCGATAGACGCGCCGGCCGATGCCGCGTTGACAGAAAGCATTATCAAGCAGTTGCAAGATGCAGGGCTGAAAGACGAGCCGATGACGGCGGATAAACTTAGGTCTATGCTTCAGGCAGCACATGATAAAGGCATTGCGGTTGTGCCTTATGATTTGATTGAACCGTTCAAGAATGTCAAACATATAAACTTCGTATTTGAGGGTAATGAGGTTGTCGTATCTAGTCGCACAGGCAAGACGGAACTTGACCGTTTTGGCCTTTCCGCAGATACCAAAGGATGGGAATCGCGTATTCGTGTTCCAAGCGCAATGAACATCATGGCCGCGCTTATGCAGGCCAACAACTATAGTCGTAACAAGGACAACCGGATCATCGTCTACGGCGAGGACGGCAAGGCGCAGTGGTATGAACTCGATCCCGAACTGCACCAGGCGGTAATGAATACGCCGGTTTGGGCGGGTAGTCCGCTGTTCACTTCCATCCTTCGATACGGAAGCATCCCTACGAAGATCAAACGAGTTGGTGCCACGGGCTTGAGGCTGGCATTTGGCGTGTACCGCAACCCCATCCGCGACCTTGCCACTTACATGATCCGTACCGAGCAGAAGACGCCTCAAGCCTTGGGCAACTATCTTGCAGCATATCTGCACCAGGCCAAGGACGCCATCGCGTCACTGACGGGTGGGGCAGGCGATCCCGTGGCCCGTCTGTACTCCGAGATGGGGGGCGAAGCGGCGCAGCTTATCGGGCAGGATATGAGCGTGGGCTACAAGACCTTTCAGGAATGGGTCAAGACCGGCGAGATGCAAAAGACGAAGGGAGTGGGTGCGCGTGTGGTGCTCAAGGGCAAACAGATACTTGGCGACCCCCTCCACACGCGGCCGGTGCACCTGTTGCAACAACTTATTGGTGCAACGGAAAAGACGCCGCGCATGGCGGAGTTGTGGGGGCGGCTCGAACAACTCGGCTACACGCGCGAAATGATGGAGGCCGGAATCGACCCCACGCCGCAGATGATGATCGAAGCAACGTACGCGGCAATGAACATCACGAACGATTTCTCGGCCGCTGGCAGTATGGGGCGGGTGATGAACAAGATGAACGCATTCTGGAACGCCAAGATGCGCGACATTGCAACGGACTGGGAGGTTGCAAAGAATAATCCCTCGCGCACACTACTGCGCGGCACGTTGATGTTGACGCTGCCGACGCTTGCCTTGTGGTGGCGACACAAGGACGAGGACTGGTATAAAGAAGCTCCGGCGTGGCTGAAGAACACATGCTGGCTGATTCCTATCGGCGGTGGAAAGTACATCCCGATTCCAAGACCATTCCTCTTAGGGACGATCTTCGCTTCGATTCCCGAAGCGATCTTCGACGCTGCTTACAGGCAAAACCCCGAATCCATGAAAGACATAGGGAGTACGATGTTTGGGGAGTATGCACCCAACATGCAGGACTTGCTGCCTGACGCTGTTGAGCCTGCAATGGAAGCGTTCGGTGTAGGCCCGCAGGGTTATGACTATTTCCGTGCCCGTCCCGTGGTGAGCGATCAGCTTGCGGCTCGGCCAGCGCGCGAGCAGAAGTACGACTATAACACGTCCTTCAGCAAGTACATCGGCTGGAAGCTCGGTATCTCGCCCGCGAAACTCGATCACGCGATAAGCGGCTACACGGGCGGCTTGGGCACGGACGTGCTGCGCATCCCGCAGGAGGGGCCGTGGCGGGCGCTGCTGGGCAGCGGCATCATCAAAGACCGTGAGGCGGTAAAGTCTACCAACGAGTTCTACGAGAAGTCAAAAGAAATCGGGCAAGAGTACACTTCCGCGTTGGATGCTGCGAAAGCGGGGGGTGCTGCCCACATTGACGATGTGAAACTCTCGGCGGAGCACTACCGTTACCGGCGGTTGCAGGAGGTTATGGCGGATATTCGGGCCGTGTATAAAGGTGAGACGGACACCGAGAAGCTGAACGAGAAGGTGCGTTACATCAACGGGCTGGCCCGCGCCGCTCTCGGCAAGGAACCGCTGGTGCGCTACCCTAACATGTTTGAGACTGGCATCAGCCTTCCACGGTCGCTCGTGCCCATTCGACGGGATTTTCTTGCGAGTCTTGCGCGGACGGTAGATAGTTCGACCGTGGAATCGGAGAAGGCAAGCTTCGCGAGCAGACGGGAGGCGCGCCGGAGACGGGACGAGGCGCTGGCGCTGCTGACCGCTCTCGGCGTGTCGCTCATTCGCGCACGGCGCGAGTTAGCACGACAGAAAGACTAGCCCTTCTCGCGTTCCAAGAAGTGCAACACGATTACTCCCACGGTGCCGATGCCGCCAACCACCAAGAAGAACGCGATATTGGCAAGAACGCAGTTGAGTACCGCAAACAGTATGGCTACCAGAGTCCCCATAGTCAATTCTCCTTTGCCTCCCGCTAATGGAATTGTACCACAACTTTGGAAAATGTCAAGTATTTTTAGGTTGTTCGGGCAGCTTTCGGTCGGCGACCCTACCGATACGGGCGTTTCGCGCCCACTGGCACTGTTTAGCCTATCCGCGCCACGGAATGCAGCAGAGGCCACGCCAGGGGCCTTGGGTGGCCTGCCGGACGCTACACAGCCTGCTGGAGGCGGCATAATGGTGCCGTTTGCCGCCGCTGATCGGGACGGAACTTGTAAGGATTCCTTACGAGTTCATTTCACCGCCCAATATTTCTTGCTGGCCTAGACGTCCTTATCCAGCTTTGCCCGCCACCGCGCCCAGTATTTCTCAGACGCCTCAGCGACCTTGTCGAGCTTTGCCCGCATCTCGGCGTCGTCGGGATAGTCAAGATAGTACCCCTTGATCTGATAGAGGCTGTCCGGCAACTTGGCTCGCAGCCAAGGGTTACGCCGCTTGTCGTATCGGTCGTGGCAGTGGGCGACGCGGTGCCCAGGCCCTGCGCCGTGAGTGTGGAACTTCTTACAATACCGGCACCACACCCGCCACGTGATCTGGTCATTGGGCAGTACCACGGCGGGCAGGTGCGGATACCCTTCGTCGTCAATGCGCTCGCGAGCCTCGCACCATACAATCAACTCTTTTTTGGTCATCTTCGCTTTCCTCTTGTTCACGATTGTTTCGCGTCTTCGTCGCCCTCGTATAGGAACTCGCTGACACTGCACGCGCTGGCCGGCGGGACGGACGGGATTCGGCGATTAGTTACGTTGCTATAGGACTCGCTCCTCTTGCACAGGGCGCAGATCCGGTTGAACGCGCCGGCAGAATAAAAATCACGGCCGCAGCCCAGGCATGTGCGGGGTTTGGGATTGTTGAGTTCCCGAATCCGCGTGGCTGACTCACGCTCCTCTTGGCGGACATTGCGAAACGTAGTGGCACGGTCGCGCAGCCGCCGGCATTCGGGACAGAGGGTGATGTTGGCGTCCCGTGTGCCGTAGGAGGCGCCGCATAGGCTGCAATTTTTGGGGTATGTTCTCATCAAGGTAGTAACTCCATTGTGAGGATGCGGGGCGAGTACCCCGAATCATCATCTGCGGGCCCGCGCGTCTCGGACAGCCGCTTTATGTCCCCGTCGTAGCTCTCGGCCGCGGTGGGCGCGCCATCGTCGAGCCATCTTTGTCTCCGCTCGCGCAGTCTCTCGATCATGTTCAGGCGCTGCCTGTCCCAGACTGCCAGGGCGCCCTTATAGGTGCGGTGGGGGGATATGATGTCCTGAATGTCCCAGTCCCCCGCGATCACGATGTAAACTGTCATGGCATCAACTCCATTTCCTCGATTGTGGGCCATTTGTCGGTTGGATCGCACGTTGCCGGGTTGGGATCGGACAGCCGCAGTATCTCGGCCTCGCACTCGGCAATGTCGTTAGTGTGTATCTGCACAAAGTCAGGGTGTGTCTCCGTTTGCAAATTCCGTTTGTGCCGCGCGATATAATCCCGTTTGTCATCGATCAACGCCAGCCGCTGTTCATCCCACGCGGCAAGTGCGGTCTCATACCGCAGATGGACAACCGGCAGCAGGTGATACCAGTCGATGCCCTGAACGGTAACGACGTAAACGGTGGTCATGGTGTCTCCTTTGCAAAATACTCGTCTACCGCTTCACGGTAGCGGATGGTATCGTCGCCGTCGATGTTGTCCTCGATACAAGCCAGCAACCGCACCATGTCGATGCCGTGCGCTTTCAGGTAACGCTCGCGCGTAGTGCAGATTGTCAGCGTGCCATTGTGCATGTAAATGGCAGCAGGCAGTATGTCGAGCAGGTCGCCGGGGGTCATAGGTACCTCCTAAAAGAGTTTGCCTTGCCTGTTCTTCACCGCCGCCTCGATCCGCCGGCAGGCGATGTCGAAATACTTTGGTTCGATCTCGATTCCGATGAACTTGCGCCCGGTCTGGATGCAGGCGCCGCCGGTGGCGCCGCTGCCCATGTAGGGGTCGAGAATAATTTCGCCCAACTGCGTACTTGCTTTCACAAAACATTTGAGCAAATCAACTGGTTTCTCGGCGGGGTGATCACTATTCGTAACGCGAGGAAATCTCAAAGTATTATAACAGGCTCCATGCGTTAACTTGCGTGGAGATCGATGCGTTAGGAACAGAATAAATTCATGGCAACTTCGCCAGAATTCCCCCATTCCATTCCCCTTGTCCCAGACAAGTAGTGCCCGGTGTTCCCATCCGACACTCTCGAATCCAATTTGGACATTTAGATACCTGCGCCAGTCCGAGAATACATAAGCGTGTGCATCGGGCTTCACGATCGTACCACAGAATTGAGCATACTGACGGGTCGTCCAAATATGGCAATCAGATGATTTGCGATTGCCCGCAATCTCGGTGTTGGACAGATGTACCGAACCATCACGGCCACCAGAACCATATGGCGGGTCAGTCACCACCGCGTCGATGCTGCCGGCCTCAAGCTCCGGCAGAATCTCCAGGCAATCGCCGCAGGCGAGCCGGCAAGTGCCGATTTCTACCCAGTTGGTCATGCTTCCTCCACTTCGATCTCCGCCAGCAGCCCGCACTCGGCGCGGATGCGCTTGACGGACATCTTGACATATGTGGGATTCAGTTCGATTCCGATGTAGTTTCTGCCGAGTTTAGCCGCAACCACGCCCGTTGTCCCCGATCCACTGAAGGGGTCAAGTACAACTGCCGGCACGGTTTCTGGATAGCTGTTCGTGCAGCCGGTGCCGCCCAAGTCGCGGTCGTCGCAGCAGACACAGGAACAGGAGGGGCACCAGCCGAGGGTCTTTGTAGTACTGTACATTCCCGATTCGCACGTGTCCCTCAACTCGCGCGCATATTTGGTGTCCGTGTAGCGGTTGGGCCTGTAAGCCGGGTCTGATGGCAACAGTTCATTACGATGCACGGACTCCTTCTTCACGATCCTCACCTGCGGTGCCCCGCACACGCTGCACACGCCCTGCGCCGACGATGAACTCTTGATCGCCATTTCGGGCAGCGTCGAGGGATACGCCGCGTAGTGTTCGCGCCCCGATGGTTCCGGCGGGAAACGGAAGACGGAACGAGGGTTGCGGAAACCTTCTTCTGTCGATACCGCAGGCTCCCGCACGGCAACCGCATCGCCGTAGTACCGCTCGCTCTTGGTCAGTTGGAAAATGTACTCGTGCGCCTTCGTCGGGCGCCACGATCCGCGCCGCAATACCAGGTCGCCGTGCGGCAAACACTTCGGGCAGCCGGGGCAGTCGATCCACTTGGCAGTCTCATGCTTGATACCGTTGTTGGCACATGGAAAAGACGGACGGCACTCACGAGCGTTGCTCCCGCCAATTTTCGTGGTACTGTCGCGCTTTTGCTTTGCCACCTTGACCCTGTGCTGCTCCCATCTCCATCCGTTCACGCTCTCCGGCATCGGCGCGTCTTTTGCCCAAATCGCATCCATGCGAACGTACCACCCATCGGCCTGAAGGCCCATTGCGAGCCGGTGCGGGATCATGCACAGGTCGCCAGGCTTGAGGCCATTGCCGCCGGTTGCCATTGTATCGCCAATGTTCAGCCAGCACACAGCATCGTCTCGCATGACGCGCCGTACCTCTCGGAACACCTCGACAAGATTCCGAATATACCAGTCGATGGACGGTTCCGAACCCAATTCGCATTTGAGCGCCCCGCACCGCTGGCAGAACTGGCCGCCGGTCGCCTCGTACATCGTGCCGGCGCTGGTGGCCTGCTTGCTGTCAGGGTTCTTCACGTCGGCAACATGACGGGAACGGCGCGGCTTGGCAAACGCTTCCCGTATCGCCCCCTTGTCCTCCCGCCCCTGAAAGATGCTGGTGCTCAGCCCCTCGCGGTACTCGCTGCCCGGCTTGGGCTGCTCGGCACCCCAGACGTGTTGGCAGCCCGGCGAGCCGCCCCAGATTTGGGGGTCGGTTCCGTAACTTCTGAGGCCCCAGTAAGGAGGCGACGAGCAGCAGACATGCACCGATTCGTCGGGCAGCGTTTTGAGCGCCGCAAGCACATGGCCCTGAATGATCTTGACTGTTGTCATTTGTAATGGTGCTCTTTCCACATTTCATGAATCTGGTATGCCCGAATATCGGCCATGAACGCCATGAAAAACAGCCTTCTCACGTCCTTTGCCAGAATGGGCGCCTCAGGGTTTGCCGTCAGGTACTCTTCCCAACATTGCAGGCAGTTAGCATTAGGACGCCGTGTTGGTTTGTACTTGGGGTGTTCATAACACATTCTTGTTTCTCCAAAGAAATCCGTGCCCCGAACCGCCGCCCAAGGAGAACAGAGCAAAACGGCGGCCGGGGCCACGGTGAAATGTTATTCCTCTTCTATTGGTTCTTGCATCTTCGGTTTCTTCTGGGTGCACAGGAAACAGTACGGCCCGACGTTGTTCAGCCAATAGCGCATTTCGTAAAGCACGCGCCCGCACCTGATGCACTTCACGTCACAGGCTGTTGTTGTCGACACAGTATGCCCTGGATCGGCGGTGTTACTCATTGTCCGTCTCCTTGTTTGCATTGATGACCCACCCTATCCATCTCGCGCCCCTGCGCGCCAACGTGAAGTGCTCGGGATTGACACAGTGCGGCGTCTCGCACGTTTGGTGCAGGCACTGGTTGTTTCGCAACTGGCCGTGTTTGTCCTCCCACAGCAGCCGATGCACGGTATAGCGGCGCTTGCCCCACATTATGCCGGGTGAGCCGGTGGTGGCGATAGACTTGTATGCCCAGCAGGCCCCATCTCTGGTAACGCGGGACATTATCTCTGCACGGAGGTCGGGCTTGAGGTTCATGGCGTTGGCTCCGGCCTGTAGAGCAATGTGAGTTCAGATACGTCCGTCAGGCTTAATCCAAGGTGTTCCGCCTTTCTTATCGTCCAAACATTAGGGCGACCGCCAACACTGGGATTGAACACAACCCCAATCAAGCCATCTACCCGCACCATGTCCCCGATCTTCGGCAGATTGCTCTCGCCGTATGGTTCAGGCAGGGGCACCCCGTCCTTGCGCGGGCACCATGACGGGAAGCCGTATTCATCACCGCCTTGAATATCCCGATGCATCGTCGCACAGCGAACATCCCCATTCCCCATTACACAGTAATGGTCGCATTCGCAGCAGCGATCAATCAGCTTTGGCACTGGGTTCTCCTTTCGCCAACTCTAACGTGAACCCTCTTTTTCGGTCTACCTCAGCGCACCTGGGGCAGTAGGTGAATGACCCCCAACCGTGGCCAAACTTTGGGCATTCGACAACATAGACTGCCAGGCCGTCAGTTTCTTCGCACTGGGAGCCCTCACACTTGGTTTTGAGTTGTGTCATTGTCCGTCCCCTTTTCCTTGTCTTTTTGGACACCAGTCTGGCTTAGTCTTGGTAACGTTTATGTCCTCGATTAGTCTGCCTGCGGTTGTGCACCTCAAGGATAGTGGCCCATTGGCTCCAGTAAAAATACTCTCGGTGCACAGGGCACAGCATGAAGGATTAATGGTCATTGGCCGTCTCCTTAGCCGAGAACCTATCCTGTTTTGCGGGCATGTGCTATCTCGGCGTCCTTCGCACTTCGGCACCGCTTGCACTGAGCCTTTTCTTCTGCAATGACATTGGCAATATGGGCCTCCCGCTCTTTGCCACCTCGTCGATCACACGCACGTCGTCGGGTAGATTGTCATTCACCTTGGTTCTCCTTTTGTTTCGAGTCCAGAACAAGAAATGCGTTACAGTGCGGGCAACGCAACGGAGCGCGGAAAGGGCCGCGCAGAATGTCGCGGCATGCGGCCTCGTGTCCGTGAATGACGCCGTGCGTTTCACATCGGTAAGAGAACTCATACACAGGCCACTTCTGGTCATCGTTCATCTTCGGTCTCCTTTGCCCGCGGCACTACGACAACCTCGGCGTTCAGGGCTGCGATGAGGGGGGCAAGTTGTTCCCGACCATACTCTGGAATCGAATAACTGATTAACACCTTAAATGTATCATGCACCAAGTAGCATACAGAATACTCTAAGGCACTTTGAGGACGGCTCTCGGTTCTGAACTCCAATCGCCAGCCACTCGGCTTCTCCTGCGCTGCAAGTCCAGCGGCATATGCACGTTGTAGCGCCTCGGCCACCACCCACGATACCTCGTGCATGTTGAATCCCTCATTGCGCTGATGCTCTAATTGTGTGATTGCAGTATGCGCCTCATTCGAGAATTGCGGCTCTGCCTCCTTTTCTTTCCCTGCCGCATTCCACGGGCACGGATGATCCAGCCACTCCTGTGTGCTATGGCCGCATGCACAAAATACGTCGCAGTGCGCCTTACTCCCAGGGTTGATACTCTTGCCAGATGTGAGATAGGCGTTGATTGTGGCAATAAGCTCCTCAAGATAGTTCACTCGCGTTCTCAGGTTCTCGGCCTCAGTCGTAAAATACTGTTCGGTCATGCTTGGTTCTCCTTTTCCCGGCAATAATCGTTCACCGCCTCGTGGTAGTAGATCTCGTCGTCGGTAGTATTGTCCTCGACACACGACAGCAACAGATACATGTCAATGCCTCCTGCCTTCAGCAGGCGCTCGTGATAGCTCGAAATCATCAGTGTGCCGCTACTCATATAGACCGCGTTCGGCAGCATGTCCAGCAAGTCATCGTGGGTCATGGCTTCTCCTTTCGCTTCACTGTTATCACCATCGGGCGCCCTTTGAGCAGGTTACGCTTCCCAGCCCTCTCCATTATCGCGTCGGCACTCAGCGCGGGCACTGGCTGTAGCATCCCCACCTTTGCTTTCCATTTCTTCAATCCCCACAGGGCCAACAACCAGTAGGTGAACATCAACGCCGCCTGGGGGTATGCAGATTTGTGGATATCATAGACCACCCACAGGGCATTCGTGATGGACCACACCCCGAAACACCAGCGGCGCTGATAGACGTTGGCAATAGTTCCTACTAGGGATACGGCGGAAACAAGCCACATCAGGTATTCGATCATGGTTTCGCCTCCTTCATCTCAGCCAGCCACTTGTCCACTTCCTCGTGTGCGATATCGGCCACCTCAGCCGCCATGGCGATCTTGCGGCCGTGCTCGTCGAAGCACGTATTCCCGTAGAGCTCTTCGAGCGCATACCGCAACTCTTCCCGGAATATCGTGCGCTGGCCTGCCATCCAGTCGGATTGCTTTTGCTCGGCGTAGCGCTTGTCTGATGCTTTGCTCATTTCATTATCCTCCTGAATTGTCGTACCGTGACCATTGGATTCACGTCCCAGCCGCAGCCGCGCTTGGCGTAGAGCGAATCCCATAACACGTGGAAACAATCCCGCATGTCGAAGTTGTTTTCCGTCGTGCGTATGTCCGGCGTGCCCTCGGCTAGAGCATCGTTGTTGTCCATTTCCTGCACCCGCCGCACACCCACTCCCGTTATCTCAAGCCAGATGCGGGCAAAGCGCTTGGGCATGAACATTGAGGGCAGCCGCGTTTTCTTCCAACCCCACGGCTCGCGGTACTTGTCCTTAGTCCAAATATGTGCACCGTCCGCCTCGTATGCTGCAACTGGCATTGTTTCCCCAGGAGCGAGAGTCGTGTCCACAACACCAATAAGCGCCTCCTTTACGTAGAGCCGGTCGCCGGGCACACCGTAGGGGCATTGGCGCAATATGACGGGATCGCCTTCCGCTGCCTGCTTCATCACACGTCTCGTCTCTGTCTTGTGCCCCGCCAGAATCGCCCTTACCATCTCGCCGGTGAACAATATTGGCCGTTCGGTCATTTCATCTCCTTTGCCTTGTTGTAGCGCCTCAACAGCGCCGCTTGTTTCGCAGCCGCAGGCCAAATCTCCAGTGTTTTTGCGTGTCGGAGCGTGCAAGTGTCGCAAAACTCTTCGAGGTCTCGACCTGTCCTATGGCATGATGGGCACTGTATCCCGTCCTCATCACAGCCGTCGGTGCAAGCCCCGAACTGTGCCCGCTCGCGTTTGAGTTGCCGCACGTGCAGCATTGCCTCGATGTAGAGGACGGCGATGTCAGATGCGTTCATGGTCTGGTCTCCTTTTCGGCACATGCCCAATTCGTACCGTCTCGCCAGCCCATCCGCGTGCCCATCTCGGTGGATACGGAGCCGGTAGTCAGTGCTGCTGTGGCTATCGCCTCCATGATCTGGCACATGGGTTCGGCAAAACACTTGCGGCAGGTAACGCAGTTGGCCTGTTCCCAGTCCAGATACTCGGTGCCGTTACTAAACGGGCTGATTTGGTCGTCGGTCATGCCGTGCCCTCCTGTTTAATCGCCTTCTTGTAGAGCTTCAGCAGTGCCGCTTGTTTCGCAGCCGCAGACCAAATCTCTTCGCTCTTTGCGTGTCGGAGTTTGCAGGAATCGCAATACGTGGCGGGATCGGAACTGTCCTTGTAGCACCCCCGCCACCACTCGTCCTCGCTATCGTCCATTTCCGCGGTGCAGTGCTCGATCTTCCCCCGCTCGCGTTTGAGTTGCCGCACGTGCAGCATTGCCTCGATGTAGAGGGCGGCGATGTCAGATGCGTTCATGGTCTGGTCTCCTGTATATTAGGTGCCGGCGCGGGTTGAGCGGTCGGGACATTGCCCGCGCCGGCGGGGGGAAGGGCTTCTGGTAGCTGCGGCAACTCAACGATGTCGAGGTTCAGGGCGCCGACATGCGCGAACACCAATGCACTGTGCCATTTCAATTTGGCATGTTCTTCCGCATGACATTTGCGGCAAAGCCACACCACCAACAAGGGCTGTTCGTAATCTGGATGGTGCATCTGCGAGTTCTCGGCCCCGCACACCCGGCAAGGCAATTTCTTGAGCACGCCAGACGCTACTGCATTATATGCTTGGAGGCGCGCAAGATGACGCGGTCGTAAACGGGGATCACGACGATAGATTGCCATCAGCCGGGCCTTGAGTTGTTTCATCTCAGGTCTTTGATTATGTTCAGCGTTATACTCGGTCTGCCACTTCTTGTTGTATGTCGGCAGACCAGCCAGCCTGCGCTTTGCTCTCCATTGCGCCATCCACTCCCGGTTATACGTTCGTCTACAAGTCTGGCACTGGTAGTCGCCGTAGCGAACTTGGCGAGCGGTCAACTCAATCAAACACCCACACTTATGGCACGGCTTAATCATGTATCACCCCGCTTGGCCGCCGCCATTAGTCTCTCGTGTTCCTGTTGGCTGAGAACCACGGCTGCACCCATCACGCAAACCTCCGCCGTGCAGTGTTCCCCGTTTGGCAACTCCAGCGCCGCCTCCAACACGGCTCTCAGACGGCATTTCTCGGCTTTGAGCTTCTCGTTCTCGGCCTCAAGCGCAGCCAACTCATTGCCGGCAATGCCAGCCTCTGGGTGATTCTGGCAGTACTTTTCAAGGGCTTCCATCGTTGGTTTATGGGATTCCAGGGCCTTGACCTTTTTGTCCAGCATATCGCATTTATCATCGAGGCACTGGAGCGCGCAAACCGTGCACAGCCCCTTGATCTCAAGGTGTTCCAACACGGGCGTCCCCGGTATTTCGCGTCCGCATTTCGCGCACTTCATTTCAATTCTCCTTTCGTTGTTGCCATAGAATTGCGATGCGGGCATCCCGGATTGTGCAGCGATTGACCGGGTAACAGGGCGCTCTACGTATTAGCTAGTTTACTGCACGACCTGTCCCGCATCGCATCAAAGATCAATGGTGCATGCCAAACGTTACCGCGACCGCCAAGGCCGCCCATTCGTGGGAATGAATCCCGTAGAGCGGGCCGGGGGTTTTCTTCTTGCCGATTGCCGCCACTTTGCCGCCATAGAGGTCGAGCAGGGCTTGGCGGATATTGGCGTCTTTCGCCTTGGCCGAATGGCACAGGCGGCTTTTGACCTCGGTGCGGTAGATCGGGGTCGCCTCGCCCCTGAACACCTGAACGAACCGCCCGATCCACACGCACGTCTCGAACACCTCGCGCCCCACCGCCATGCCGTAGCAGGCTACCATCTCGTATGCCATGTGCTCTACGTCCAGATTGGCATAGGCATCGGCCAGCACGTCCAGCATGTCAAGGTTGGGCACAATCCCGTGCTCTACAACGGTGGCGCCGTCCATTACGACGTAGGCGGATTGTGTGGTGCCGGGGTCGATTGCGATGAGGCGCATGGTGGTCTCCTTAGGTGTGCCGAAGCCTGTTGGTGTCGTCTCGTATCCGGGCCACGAAGAGGTCGATGCTGTCGAGCTCCTCCTTGACCGCGTGCAATGAACCTTGGAACGGCGGCTTGGTGGGGCCGTCCCCAGTCGAATTGACTGGCTCGGCGCCGATAAGCTCGCCGACAACATAGGCAAGGGATTCTGCTGCACAACTGGCCGCCTCAGCGGTCGCACGGGCAGCCACCAATAGTTTTGCACCGGCAACCGCAGCGTCCACGTCGGCTTCACCTAACTGGTTTTGCTTGGCTATTCTTGTGTCTGACATGTTGGTCTCCTGTTAGAACGGAATCTGCTCGCCCTCGAACTCGTCCGGCGCGGCCGGCGGAGCCGACATCTGCTGCTCAATTATGTGGGCAATGAACCCACGCACCAGGGCCGTATCCCGCTGGGCAAGGTAATTCGTACGCCCCTCGCCCTTGAGCATGTCGAGCAGGGCTTCCTTGCTGATCCCGTTGCGTTCGCATTCGGCAATGGCATCCTGATAGCCGAGCAGAGCGCCAATTTTCGGGCCTGGCGCGGCGGGGGTTCCGGCTCGCGGCGGTGCAGCCGGCGGGGGTAGCACGGACGTGCCAACAGGAATGCGCAACCGTACGCCGCCAACACGCTTTGCTCCAAACATAATCCCCGGATCGTGATAGCATTCCACTTTCCGGCCGCGCCAGTCGATGGAGTCAGGCCCGTATGCAGTCTCACACACGTTCCAGTTCACCGAGTTGAGGATCAGGCGCTTTGCCTCCTTCTCCATGAAGTGCATCACTGGTTTTTCTTCCTCGCCGCGCTCGCCTTGGATAGTTTCCGTCACCACATCACGGATGGTCGCTATCACATTGGCCTCCAGCACGTCGGCCTGACTAAAGTACGTTGAGGGAAAAGCATCGCTACGTCTCATCGTTCGATCTCCTTATTCAAAAGGTTCTGCGGCGGCATCCGGTTCTGTTTCGGCACCGTCGCTGGTCATGGCCCAAGTGGGCAGTTCAATTTCATAGACATCTTCATATCCCGGCCACAGCCGGGACTCGCAACATTGTTTATACAAGGCAAACAGCCGCTCGCATTCAGTTGTAGCCACGTCCCATGCGGAACTGTCCCGCACAAGCTGGTGGGCCGTTACGAGGAATGGTCGCTGTTTCTCGCAGGCAAGGAAATAGAAATCCCAGACCCGTCCGGTCAGCCGGCGCAGTCCATCCATATACCACGCGGCCTGCTCATGATAGTGATACTTGGCCACCTGCGACGCAAACCCCTTGGGGCTGGCCGTTACGGTAGTTTTCAGGTCGGCAACGATGGCTATGCCGTCTACGAGCAGATCGGCGCGGGCCTTGCACATGTAGCCGTCGCGCTCCCACACTAGAGATACTTCGGTTGCGTGCGGGCGTTTGAGCCAGTCGCGCAGACGGCTGTTGGCCGCCGCACGGCGGGCGACCGCCTCGCACCAGCGGCCCTCGATGCTGCTGAGGACGACCATGTTCTGTTTACGGGCGGCGGCAGCAAAGTTCAGTCCCGCCTTGGTATTGCCCTTCTCGCCGTCGGGCCGGATCGCAAACCGCTTGGGATACTCGGACGGCTCCAGCACAAGGCAGTGAACCGCCGAACCGAAGTTGAGGTTGGGGCTGCTCCGCTCGGCTCCGTTATCCATCAGGTCGAGCAGGTGGGCCGGCGATTGCCGCAAGCGGCCCATCCAGCTGTGTGACAGGGCCTGCCAGGAGTGATAGGTTTCCGGGGGCACGTTATGATGGATGCCGGGGGCCGGAACGTTGTCGATTCCCATTACTACTTCTCCTCGTCGATCTTGAGATGGAGGTGCCGCATGCCGTGCGTTTCTTCCTGTTCTGCCGCCGTAACGTGCCAGCAGAGGTCGCACATGCGTTTCTCGCCGCTGTCAAACAGCATTGGCATCATCTTCGCACGGGGCTTGCCGGTTTCGATTCCGCAGCGGTCGCAGGTTCCCATTGCTATTTCTCCACCACACTTTTCAATTCTTTGCTTTTGAAGTACTTGTGCATCAGCTTGCCGCCTTTGACGTATTCGACAAGATGCTGCATTGTGTTGGGATGGCCCTCAGGGCTTGCAATCCACACGCAGGTGCCGATCACCCTCACGCTGTCCTCGTCGCGGAACTGTACCCGTTTGCCCGCGCACACCTCAATGTAACCGGACAAATAGAATGCCAGTTCTTGCCGTGTGTTATCCAGGATGACATCAAACTCCGCGTCGTTCAGGGCGCAGAGATCGTATTCCGGCAGAATCTTCCAACTGGCAACACACAACTTTGCTTTTTCTAACGCTCTTTCAGGTAGCATTGCTATTCCTTTGCATCGACCACGATTTTGAGCGGTTTCTTGAACATTGCCGACAGCCGCCGCGCGCCACGAACGGCAGACGATTTGGACTTGTAGCCGCCTTCCCAAACCGCCATCAGCTTTGACCCGCGCTTAATGCAGAGCAGCCATCCGGTGTCGTCGTGGCCGTGCTCGAACGGCGAGAGCTCAATGTAATACATTACTTCTCCTTTTCATCTACGATGGGGGTCTCGACCTTCAGCCGCGCCGCGAACCGGCGGGCGGAACGCACGGCTAGCTCCCTGGCGCACCAAGCGTTGGCTGGATTGCAGATGCAGCGTCCTTGTTTCTGTCCGTTGACGTGATACTGCCACCACCACCTGCCGTAGGCGTTCACTATCACGATCTTGTCTCTATGCTTTGCCATTGCTATTCCTCCCGCCAGCCGACACAATCATGCACCCGCACACAAACAGAGAAACAGTTCAGTTTTTTGCGCTTCGCTCGGCCGTCGGCATAGCCTGCGTTGTATGCTTGCCGCCGAACCGTTTCCATCAGGTCGCGCTGTCCATCATCTAGCACCCTGCGTACACACTCGGCAGTGGCCTCGTCGTTGTACTCGCGCGTAAACACCAGCACCGGGAACTTCGCATCCCACAGGCGCACCGCCGCTTCGATCTGTACTTTCGCCCCATCACGTACTACTCGAAACCGTTCTACTGCATCGATCATGTCAGACTCCTTGTTCTTTGACCAGCCCACGCCGTATCCACTCGGCCATAAGGTCGTAATACGCGACGCCATTCCACTTGAACATGGCCCTGACACCGCCCTGCGATGCGTATGCGTCGAGCGCCCGCTTTGCCAAGGCAAGTTCGGCCTCACTAAGCTGCGCAGCTGTGGGCTTGGTGCTGATCGGCTTCTTTGGTACTGGCCGCTCAAGCACGTCGACATAGTTAGTGTCGTTTCTGATGAAATAATCAAAATTGCCCGTCCAGCCCTCGTGCCCGGGCGACGGGCATTCGCCACGCAGCCAAGGGATTTGCACCGCCTTGCGGAACACCTCCTCGTATCGCTCACGGAATAGCGGCTCCTCCCAGCGGGATTTCAGCTTCTCCCTGCGCTTGGCGGTCATGGCCATGCACCGCGGCAACGGCGTGCCCGCTACGGCCTCGTTGTATGCTTTCATGATTTGCTGGTAGGGCGTGTGATCGACGGGTTCTTCCGTCATAACAGCAGTTCCTCCCGCACCGCCAGCAGCCGCTCGATGATCCGGTTGCAGCACTCGCGCTCGGTCATATCCGGGTTGTGCCACCGCTCACGCAGCGCCGCCAGTTGCGCGTCCGTGAGGATCATTGTTTGGGCCGCCTCCAGGACGGCGTGCCAACTTGCGTCGATCTCGAAACGCACCTCTGTTTTGGCCCTTTCGCTGCGGGCCAAGTTGATGAGCGTATTCCAATTGGTTATCATTTCTTCCGCCGTCGACGGGCAGATTTCGTAGCGTGTTTGTTCGTTCATTTGCTTGCCTTTCGCTCTTGTTGCCGCCGCCGTTGTATCCTATCCGCCTCAAGCTCGCGCCGGATTCGGGCACCGACAGCCGCAATGCGGCGCACGGTCATCAGGTCAACTGGATTCTGCATTATTTCTCCTCTTGGTTCTTGAGGTGCTGTTCAACCGAGACAGCGATAACGTCCCTGGCTCCATCGAGCATCTTGTCAATTGCCTTTTCCATCCCAGGTGCGGGGCGGTCGGTTGCCTCATACAGACATTCTATCGCGTGAGCAAGAGCGACATCCGGTTGGCAAATATTCGGCCACGCCATACGCAACACCGCGCCCAGGGTGCAGCCAAAGGCGATTTCATCGCTATCCTCGCTGCACACCGTAGCCGAAAACGAGCATTCGGAGTCGTCGCGTTCAATCGTGATTTTGAAAGGCATTGGGGGTCTCCTTTGTGTTCAAAAACCGCACGGGGCGGGACTCTACTACATCGAGGGGGACTGTGATTGTGTTGCTTTCGCTCTCATAGTGCACCTCCAGCTAAGCTGCTGTGGTTGTTGACACACGCCCCGCCCCGCACGGAAAACCTACGGTTCAAATAGCCTGCTGATCTGCGGCATGTCCCGGTCGCAGCGCTCGCAGCGCCGGTGCCCCGCGCACTCCGACCAGAACCGCCGCCCGCACTTCAAGCACGTCCGAGGCCGCTGCTGTTTTGCTATCCGCTCTGCTCGTGTCATGTTCCATCTCCTGTGAAACCAAGGAAATATCCCCCCAGGCAGCGGCACCGGACTCCAAAGCGCGACTTGAGGCGTCCGTACGAAGTGCCGCTGCGGGGGAAAGCGCACAAAACCGCGCCCTGGATTCACAGGCCATTGCTGGCCCCAGGACGCGGCTTAGTGCTATTGTGTGCGCGAAATAGGCGGACTGGGTGAATCTACCAGTGTTGGTCATCACAGACTCCATTTGTGGTTGACATTGTAATTATACACCCGAACCCCACCGATTTCAAGGCGATTTTTCACTTTCCAGGGTGCCGATATTTAGAGGTCTGACGGCGATAGTGCTGCCGTATGTTCCGCCTGCAAGCGCTCGTAGTCGGCAAGCGCCGCGTCGAGCCGCCGCTTGTACGTGGCGCGCTCGCCCGCCAGGTCGTCATAGTTCTGATCCCAGAGGACGCTATTACAGAGCCGCCGCGTGCACATCGTTGGCCGGAGTTTTTTCGAGCCCCAGGTGTTCCCGCAGATGTTGCACTGTTTCATGTTCCGCCAAACGGTTGTTCTCATTCTGTCTAATCCTTTCTTTCTGTTTCGCCTAATACGTTTGCCCGCGTTGATTCTACCGCACGCCGCGCATCGTCCGCGCCGGCGTGTGTGTACCGCATAGTCTGGCTGATATCCGCATGCCCCAGCAGCCCCTGAACCGTGAGGATATCATGCGTTGCCGCGTAGACATTGCTGGCACACAGGTGCCGGAGCGCGTGCACGTGCCCGCCCTCGATGCCTGCCGCACGCATCCGCTCCTGCGCCAGCGCCTGAACCGCACGGCTGCTGATCGGGCGCCGGAGTTGCGAGAGGAATACGTGGTCGACGCCCTCAGCCGGAGGCCGCACCCGCAGGTACTCGGCCAATGCCGCCCGCGCTGTAGCGTTCAGAGGCACCGTGCGCGCCTTGTTGCCCTTGCCACGCGGGATCGCTAACGTGCCGCTCCGCTCGCCGGTGTGCACGTCCTGGAGCCGGATATCGCAGAGCTCCGAGAGCCGAAGCCCCGCCTGCACGAATAGCTGGATGATCGCGGCGTCGCGTTTGTCCTGCCATGTGGTGCCCTGGCATGCCTTGAACAAGCGCAAGGTCTCGGCGTGTGTTAGCACCGCCGGTGCCTGCCCCTCGCCCGCCACTTTGACGTAGCCGACAGCCGCGCCCTCGTCGGTGGGGGTCGCGCCGGTCTGCACCTGCCATGTGCAGTAGGCACGGAGCGCCGCTATCCGCCGGTTCACGGTCGCCGGCGCCCGCCGCTCTGCCGCTTGGAGGTGCTGCCGGTACGCCATGATATCGAGGGCCTGCACCGTATCAGGCGCGGTGCCGTAGGTGGCAGCCGCCCACGCCACGAACTGCTTGAGATCGGATACGTAGTGCTTCTCGGTTGCCGCTGCCTGATCCCGCTGCCGGAGGGCATGCCGGAATTGTTCAAGGCGCTGAAGGGTCAAGGCGGTCATGGTGTACTCCTTGGAGTCCACCCGTGCCGGCGGATGTAAAGCTCGTGTTCCACCGGTACGGTGTGGTCTACGAGCACACTAGACAGGTTGTTGCCGCGCAGGGTGTTGGCCTCGCCCAAACGCAGCACTCTGACCGTTGCCCCGGATGCCGTTATGGTGATTCGGTTGGCGGTGCGCGTGCACTCGACTCCGCGCAGCCCTGTTTCGAGCAGCCACATTATGTTAGCGGTTGTGGAGCCGTCGCTCCCAAAGATGGTAACGTGATTGCCTGCTATCAGTTGATTCACAGCCTCCGCCACCATGCGCGTTGTCCGCCCGGTCTGTCTGTCGGTCATGTCTGCTCTCCGATTTCCTTGTTCGCCGCGATTGCCCGCCGGAGTTCCCCCATCACAATACACTGCACAGTTGCATTTCCGGGCGCCAGCCCCGCATTTGTCAGTACGGTTAACGCCGTTTCGCACGCCTCCACCGCCAGCAGGCGCGGCGCGTCCAGTTCCGCGTAGAGCGACGTTGCCGCCTGCTGCCAGTCGGCCAAAGTCCGGTGTTTCACTTGCGTGTCCTTTCTACTAATTGTCTCGGTTTTACGGCGTGCGGCAGCCAATCGGTAGCGCACTCGCTCCCGTGTTATGTTGTACTTCTTTGCGATTTCCAGCAAGGTCATTCCCCGCTCTGCACACTCAAGGATAGTTCGTTCCCGTTCTGTCAATGCCATTGTTTTGTCCTTTCTTGTCCTTTCCCGTGTCCATTGCAACTCTTGTCGCCGCAATCGGTTGCGACGGATTTGTCAGCGTGCGTGTCATTGTCCGCTCTTGTGATTGCCGCCGCCTGCGCCTCTTTGACTGTCGGGAAGAAACCGAGCGTTGCCGCGTGAGCATGCACAGCCGGCCACTTCGGGGGCACCATACCCGCACCGCAGAGCACGTATTCACGGGCGTGCCGGTCATAGTCCACGAAGTATGGCGTTTCGGCGCCGCACTTGTAGAGCGCCCACCGGAAACAGGAACCGGTGTCGTGCTTCCACCACTGATAATGGCCGCTCCGCGCCACAATCTTAGGACGATAGCAGGTTTCCATGTCATTGCTCCTAACTTATGGTTGCCAACATTGCCATGCCCGCCATTACGTCAAGCCGCCGCCAGTCGTCGCTTCCCCGACGTATGCCCCAACGCTGCGCGATTGTCTCAAGCCGATAGTCCGCCCGGCTGTGCTTGCCGCTGCTGCACGCCCGCACTTGCCACTGGTACACCCGCGCCGCTTCCGCATTGCATTCCGATTGAATCGCGTCCCAATCCAGCACGGGCGCAGAGGGGGTGAAGAGGTCTGGGGTCATGTTGCATCCCCCTGGGCCTTGCCGATTGCGGCACGGGCCAGTTTCGCATGCTGCGCCAGGTGTCCGGCCATGTGCGCGACGTGCGTTGCCGCGCTAACACGATGATGCCGCTTGTGGATTGGGATTCCTTCGGCTACGGCTTCCATGCGTTCCGCCGCCGCCACCAGCGCAGCAAGCAGTTCAGGTGCTGCCGCCATGATCCGGGCATTTGCACACGCCGCCTCCGGGTCTGCAAATCCGTCGTCGCCGCCTACCTCTGGGTTGATGTAGGCTATGTCGTCTTGGTCGCTGGTGAACTTCCCGCCCTGTGTGATTGTAACCCCATCAGCGCTTACATGCCACGGGCTAGGGGTGTGTGCTTGCTTCACTTTCGTTTCCATGCCATTCTCCTACTGTTCTGTTCACGTTCAATTCCCACACTCGGCCACTGTGCGCCCGCGCCGACTCGAACGGCTGTAGCTCCCAACACAGAGCACGGGCGCGGAAGGGGTGAAGAGTTCTGGGGTCATGTTACTTTCCCTCAGCCTTGGCCACGTAACGCCGTATCGCATCCAGCGTCAGCGGCTCGTCGCACCCTTCGGCGGCTATGTTGTCTGCCAGCATCGAACCGCCGTAGCTGTCGTAGTCCGTGGTCGGCTTGTCGGTGGACTCTACCTCCAGCCACCACATGATAGCAGTAAGCATGTCGGCGGCATGGCCGGCAAAGACCGCCGGGTATTCGACACCATTGTCGTTTGATCGCCCTAGTACCAGCGTCATTTGCTCGCCCAACAGGTCTAGCAGATAGACCTCGATGTCGTTGGCTCCCCGTAACAGATAGTCTGGTTTCAACGTGTTCATGTCCTGATCTCCAATCTGTTTCCGTTCATTCCCACACTCGGCCACTGTGCGCCCCGGCGTCTGCGAGTTCGCCGCTATGCCTCACGCGAGGGGGCGAGGGGGTGTTATTGCCGCACCCAAAAGTTCCGCCCGCATCGCGGGCATGCACGCCGATTCGGTTTCTCGTTCAGCTCAAAGCCGCACTTTTCGCAGCGCCACGTTTTCGTCGTCTTTACAGTTTTCGCCATGTCCGTTCTCCGTTTTTCCCGGTATGCGGCCGGGGGTTCCTGTAGGCGCCCGCACGCGCCGAAAGGGGTCAGGATTCGTCGTCCTCTGCCATGAGCCGCAGGGCCTCCGCCGTCAGCGCCTCAACGTCGTAGCCCGGCTCACTGGTGGTGCCCGGCCATATCCGCTCCACGTCCACGGCGAAATATTCGCGCACCTGCGCCGCGGTCATGTCATTCTGCACCGCCGTCCGCACGTCGAAACCCAATGTCTCAATCCGTTCTCTCGTTGCATTCATCGTTATTCTCCTGTTCTGTTTGCTGCCCTACTCACATTTCGGGCCTGATCCTGGCCGCCCCGCGCCCGATGATGGGCACTGCACATACCTGGGGCGCGCCGCCTACCATCACGCCCATCATCGCGCCCTGGCGCGCCGCGCCTCGGTTTCCGGGTTTGGTTTGCGCCCGGTCAGGCCGCCGGGCAGCCCCAGCAGCCGCCGGTGTTCCGCCCGCAACACCTCGACATCCGCCACCAGCGCCGCTCTATCGTCCGCCTCCAGGCGTTTCGAGAGCATCGCCTCATCGTATCCTATGAGTTTTTCAATGTGTTGTCTGTACGTCATCTGATTCTCCTGTTTCTATGCGCCCGAAGGCGCCGCCTCAAACCAACATCACGCCACTTTCGATCTTCTGCAACATCGCGCGCAGGTTGTTTCCGCATTCACGCGCCAACTTGAGATATGCCTCAATCGGCTGCCCGTTCAGGTGCTCTTTTTCCGCTATCTGCTGCGCCCGCGCCGCAAACACCTTAGCCAGATCGCGCCGGGCAAGCTCCAACATCACGCACCGCGAGAGGAACATGGACTTTTTGTCCGAGGCCGCCTTGTCGTCTTGCCCCGGCTCATCGAACAGGTTGCGTGATACTGCATGGCTCGTCGTGAAGATCATCGTAACGTGTTTCGGCAACCGCTCCGTTACCGTGAGCAAGTGGGTTACTACGCTAGGCTTCAAACCTTGAGCCTCGTTGATAATCACCACGCGCCCAGGCAAGCCCCAGCCCAGATATTGCCAGTGCTGTTCCATTTTCACCACGTCGGACACGTCAAGCGGTTTCGCGTCAACCTCGTCGATGCACATGTCTGAAGCAAGCTCTGCCGCAATCAGACGCGCGATTGTAGTTTTCCCAGTACCCGGATCTCCCACCACCCAAAAAATGCGGCCCGACAGCCCGCGCCGACGGATAATGTCCAGCGTGTTCAGCACCTTGTCTTGCCCGACAACCTCGGCATAGCTCGCTGGCCGGTATTGCTCGTGTAGCTGTGTCATGATTGCACCCCCTGTTCCCGCTTCGCCGCCAGGCGCAACCCCACCGCGCAAATGATACAGCACCCGTCCGGCGTGCCTGTGGTTGCCGGATTCGCATAGTCGTTTACGTCCGTGCGATAGCGCACCCCGCATAGAGGGCACCGCTTGAGCGATTCACGCAGCGCCCATTGTGCGCGCTGCTGCTTCGCTTTCGCGTCGCATTCGATTCGGCACGCCGCATGCACTGCCTGCCGCGCCGCCTCATACTCTGCCATTGCCTCGTCTGCAAGCTGTTGCAGTGTTTTGTCCGTGGTCATGATTGCACCTTCCATTCCTGTATCACGATGGATTCCGGGTGCCACGTTTCCTCGACGAAGCCCTCAACATCCGCCATAGTCTTGCCCTTCGGCAGATCACCATATAGCTGTTCCGTCTCCCCGAAGCGCGTACCGAAATACAGCGCTTGCCGCAGCAACACGTCGCTGCCGTGCACGATCTTCGCTTCCCGCTTTGCGTTCAAGAGACACAAGATAAACATTGTCTATTCCCCTTTCAACCTTGTGAAACTCAGGTTTGGCTGCCTCATCAGGCGCCGATAGCCAGCCGGCGCGACACCCGCATAGGCGCGGATGTTTCGGCTTGTTACCACCTGCCCTCGTCATGCAGCCGGATGAGCCGCCTGCCCGTTTCCACCATGTCGATCAATTTCGCCTCAGTCCATACCAGCACGTCCCGGTGGCACTGCGGTATCGCCTCGACCGCCTCGATTGCTCGCGCTATCGCCTCCGCACTGCGCCGCTCCACAATCACACCCTTCAACGCTTCTATCGTGTTTGCCGATGCCATTAGCGGTGATGTTGACATTGTCATTGCCCTTGCCGGTTTCCCGGGTTCCGGCACCCGTGCCTGTTGAAACTGCTGCCTAAACCCGCACACCCTCAGCACGCGCCCAATTATACAGCCCCTCGTCGTTCATGATCCACAATCGCCGCTCGTGGTTGTCGATCCGCGCCTCCGGAACCTGTCGGCGTATTGCTGCGTCGATCTCGGCCCGATGCTCTTTCAGAAAAGCCGCCATTGTTTTTCGTGCTCTCATTTCCATTTCCTTTCACCCCGTGAAACTAAAGGTTTGGCTGCCTCATCAGGCGCCGATAGCCGGTCGGCGCGACACCCGCATAGGCGCGGGTGTTTCGGCTTTACTGTATCTGGCCGCCAATCGCCGCCTGCGCTGCCACCCATGCCGCATGCGCATCCGCCGACGCTTGCTCCGCCGATACCGCCGCCGCACGTAGCTCGGTTGCCCGACCCGCCGCCCGTACCCACGCCCGACCCGCCGTTCGCGCCGCTTCCGCTAATCGCGCCTGTCTCAGTTTCGTTGCCATCGTCATCCCCTTGTGCTTGCACCGGGCAAGCTTCCGGTCAGGTGCACCTCGCACCCAACGATAACAGTATATCACGGGTTTCCTCTGTTGTCAAGTCTTTTTCTCACGCTTATTTCACACAATCGTATTTAACCGCACCGGCATTAGGGATTAGCGAGAAAATAAATCTGAAAATAGTTCTGAAAATGCACTGAACGCCGCCACTGTTGACGCACCACGAGAGTATAGAGGCACACACACCAGGCCCGGCTCCAGGCACACAGCAGGCACCGACAACGACCGGGAAGCAGAACATGTAAGCATGTGTAACCATGCCCACCAAGCCGATAGAGATAGGTGATATACGTCTCCGGCAGAGAGGGCAGGCGTGCTAACACGTGAACATGTGAACATGTGTTCATACGTTCATACGTGCCCCGGCCCAACAATCAGCGGCTGATACAACACAATCAGCGGCTGATACAACACAGTCAGCGGATTTACACGCTGGAATTAGTGGCGATACAGGCCCTCAATAGTCCCTAATCACCCCCTGTTTGGCCCCTAATCCAGCGTGTAATACTTGTTACACGCCGGTTCCGGGTGCCCGTGCAGGCGTGCTAACACGCGCCCAGGGCATCATTGATCGCACGCGCGCGCGAACAAAAGCTATGCTGGCTGCCAGAAACCGGTTCCCTGCGGGCGATCTCGTATACTAGCATGTCCCCTGTGGTTTTTTTCACCCAAATTTGTCTCATTTCAGCCTCTTTCCGATTCTCTTACGCCGTCTTCGCGTGTCTCGAATCTGCATAGAAAGGTGGGCAAGAGGGGTGGTTGGAGATTGGGGGATTTTGGGCTTGACTTTGGGGGGAACATGTGGTATTATTAAGACATGGGTAGATCGTATAGACATTCGGTTTCGGGGCGCCCGTAGGAAAGGCCGCAATCGGTCTACCCATATCCTACGGGTGCCCTTTTTTTTTAGGGGCCAAGGGTATGGAGCATTCATTTTCTGTTGAGTTAGCTACGCAGTATGGGATACCGGTGGCTGTTTTCATCCGGCACTTGCAATTCTGGATTCTGAAGAACAGGGCGTCTGGCCGGCACGAGCACGAGGATCGGACATGGACATACGGGAGTGCCCGCGAGTTCGCTGAGCTTTTCCCGTATTTCACGCGCGAACAGGTAAGGTACGTGATAGCTAAGCTGGTGGCTGAAAACGTGATACGAACGGGGAATTGGAACGAGAACAAATGGGACAAGTCGCTATGGTACGCGTTCGAGGACGAGAAAGCGTTTCTGGGTACTACACTTACGCGCGGTGTACGCCGGCAGATCAAGTGCAAGAAACCCGCATAAACCGCATAGTAGGAAAGTCCACTATCGCCAGTGGCAAATTCCCCCATCATGTATAGATGCCTGGTACAGATGCACAATCAGTTCAGTCCTAGGAAGGACATGAACTGTGTAGACTTGTCCAAGCCCAAGTCCACGGGCTACCCGCTTTTCATCAATACTTCTTTCGGAGACACCAAAGTACGCGCCATGTACCTAGGCGGGGGCAACTTGGCGGAATTAGAATGGTTAGGCGACAAAACAGAAAGGAAACAAGATGGGGTGGCAAAAACGCATTTGGTTCAGGTTTACCGGGATCGACACTGGTACCCAAGGCCAGCGCCTTGAGTTTTGTCGGGCGCGCTTCGGGGGTTTTACGATAGCCCAGGAGTGGGGGGCTACGCCCGAACACGCAAAAACCCGCTGTTTGGCAGTGCTGCGAGATATGGAAGACGCATTGCAACTAACGCTGAGCGAACGGAAAGGGCATGAGGACAAGACATGAAGAAGCCGAAGAAGAACTGGCCGAAGGAACAGCGGAAGCGATTGTTGAAGGGGTTCAACCTACAGGTCAAGGCGGGCATGGGGGATCTAGGGTCGATCCACGAGGTCGGGAAGTGGCTGTCGGGCAAAGGGTAGACCCGGTGCGGAGAATCCGCGAGCTTGGGAAAGGGCAAGACGATGACAAAGAAAGAGTTCGATTGGTTCTGTAGTTTTGTGTGGCATGCCAGCAGTGGCAGTTGTCCGGAATGCAGGGCGCAGTTGCCCAAGCTGCTGGGCGAGATGTTTCCGGAGATTGCCAAGGCGCTGATCCGACAAGTGAGAGCGGAGCGAGAAAAGGAATCTGATGGCGAGGACATGATTAAAGGCGGCGAGGTCAAGACGGTTCGGAATCTATGGTGGGACGGTCATCGCGATTAAGGGGCCTGGCGTGCCCCGTGTTGAGTTTGGGTGGGGAATGCTACGTCTCTACTCAGATGCAACGGAATGCAACAGAGGCGTTGCCAGGGGCATTGGCGGGGCTTGTGCGGCGGCGAGAGGTTCCTTTCAGTTGTCTACAAACTGTAGATAGCTTCCCCACGGGCGCATTGGCGGTGCTTGGGTGGGCTTGGGTAGGTTTGGGCGGGCTTGGGTGGGCATGTTCAGCGCTTGCAGCAGAATATGTTGCGGAATCTAAACATTTTACTTGACTTTTTCCCAAAAGTGGGATATACTTCCATAGGGGGAAGAGGAGAGTAGAACGATGATAATTCCGCTGATTGA
>Ga0307380_10001824_pt1 | contig 30683 bp, 66 predicted proteins | sample UN3MG_FD_202239 | JGI IMG/M metagenome (GOLD analysis project Ga0307380, IMG submission 202239) | Soil microbial communities from Risofladan, Vaasa, Finland - UN-3 | ecosystem: Environmental > Terrestrial > Soil > Coastal area > Acid sulfate soil | place: Finland: Risofladan, Vaasa | collected...
GATGCTTTCTACCGGAAGAATGCCAAGTTTAATAGGGGGCTAGCCCTTAACGAGGGGTTTGCTCGGATTGAAGCGCCTCAGTGGATTTGTTGTCTGGATGTGGATACGTTGGTTAGCCCAGAGATGCGCAATGTGGACCTAGCGGCTTTGATAAAGACTGATATTTACCGCCCCAGAGGTCGTAAAATGTGGCGGGATTACCCAAATGTGAGTTTTACCGGGCTTGACTTTGACCGGACATGGCCAGCGCTATTCGACTGGGAAGAACTTGAAGAAATACCGAACGATCCTGTGATGCCTTATGGCTGGTTTCAGCTGTTTAGCTCGGAATATTTTGATGGAGGTCTGGTAGGAGCCTACCCGTCTTGGCCAACCGCGGCCGAGTCAGATACTATGTTTCATCGGAAGTTCCGGACCGCTAACCATCTTCCGCTGGATTGTATCCATTTAGGGGTGCCAGCACAACTTAGTTCCGATTGCAGCCGCCATTATGGCGTTGTTGCAAATGATCCCACCAAAGGGAGCACACGAATTTGTGGTTTGCAGCGTTATATGGGCATTGTTGCGAAACTGCTTCCAGCCAAGCCGTTGCTAGTTGAAGTCGGCTCATACGCTGGGTGCGCGGCAGAAGTCTTTGCTCAATATGCTGGGACACTTTGGTGTGTTGACAGCTATAATCTTGGGCTAGACATGTCCTTGGTGCCATTACACTTGCAAGTCGCAGAACGCGCTTTTGATAAGATAGCAACAACATACCCAAACATTGTGAAGGTCAGAAAAGATAGCATAGCGGCGGCAGCCGATTTTGAGGATGGTTCCTTAGATCTTGTTTATATCGACGCATGCCACACCTATGCTGCTGTACGAACCGACATCCAAGCATGGTTGCCAAAAGTGAAGCCGGGCGGGGTTATTGGTGGCCACGATTATGGGCATCCGGCATTCCCCGGGGTGCGGCAAGCTGTCCAAGAGGTTTTTGCGTCTGCAAAAAGCGACGGATATTGTAATTGGATGGCTATAGTACAGCGTGAGGATATGGAAGATGTTCTTTGATCTATGTAGCAGAAACAAACCAACCAACGAGGAGGAACACATCATGAAGACATTCGCATTTCTAATCATTTGCCTGGCAGTCAGAGCTGAACCGGCTACTATTGCGGAGAAGCGCAAAGTTTACCTGCGCGAACTCCAGAAGCTCGAGTCCGTGCACCAGCAGAAGGTCAAGAAGCTGACCTGGCGTTATGTCCATGAGCTAAACAAGCTTAAGGTAGCGTCCACTAAGGTCGGCAATCTTGAGGATGCGCTGGCTGTTAAGGCCGAGATCGACAAGCTCAAAGGCGCCCTTGCACAAGATGAGCAGCTTGCGGCATCGACGGATCCAAAAGGACGGTGGATTCGCGAGGTTGTCCTCCACCAGACGACAAACGGGCGCTACAGGAATGCCGGCGTTAAAAGCGGCAAGGTGCTCTGGTACTACGGTACGCCTAAGGAATCCGACAAAAAGTTTAAGCAATTTAAGCTTAAATGGGTTCCGGGCAAGAGCGACCATACTACGGTCAGCATACAGGCAATGCGGCGGATCACCAAGATACGCATTGAGTGCAGTGCTGACAAATCAATAGCTCACGTTGGGTTAGCAGAAGTAGAGATATTCGATCGCTCTGGCCGTAATATTGCTGCAGAGGCCCACATCGAAGTAATTTCTACTAATCCTGTCCATCGAGCCAGTGCGCTTGTTGATGGGGCCGTTGACGCCAACGCTATTAACGAGGCTAACTGGCACGCGAATGAGCAGCACAAGGACGGCTGGGTAGAATTTACCTGGTCTAAGTAACGGAAATTGAGTTTGGTGCGGCGAAAGCAGAGCATAAAGATCTCTGCCGCCAAGACGTATCCGCCCCGTAAGGGTACGTCATACGCGGGCGGGCGCTGCGGGCAACGTTTGTCTGTGGGTCACAATCCCCACTCGCCGCATCTTTTACTTTAACTTTTACTTTGAGGAGAAAACCAATGCAGGAGTACGATCGATTGAGACTCCGCGTCTGGAGAAGGTGCTTCAACTGTGACAGGCTGATGAGCGAGATCGTGATTGCCGGCAACAGCATTGTACAGAATTTCAGGTACTCGTCGCACACCTGCGCGAAGCCTACTGAGGCCCAGCCATATTGCCATATGCAGCAGGAGGGGGAGTACGAACTGTGTACCGGCCGGCAAGACAGCGACGAGACTCTGATCTTTGCCGGAGACCGCCTCAGCACCGATGGCGGCCAGACTTGGGCGGAAGTTACATGGTGGACTAATAAAGCCCAATGGTCTGCGGGCAGCACCCCGCTCTGGAAGGCGCTTGAACTCGGAGCCAAGGTCGTAGGCAACAGCCACGACCAAGCCCAGGAAGGCAGGAAGCCCCATGAATGAGCGACAGCGGTATCGGGTCTGGTGGCAGTGTATCGACTGCGGCAGGCTCCACGCTACGATTCTTAAAGTCGGGTGTTCGCATGTTGTGCCCCCTCCGGAGTCTCTTGGGATTTGTCTCGCGCCGGGCAGACCCGGACAGCCTTGCCGGGTGGAGCAGAAGGGCGGATTTGAGCAGTGTACCGGGTTTTGGGCCGGCTCGAGGCTGATCTTTGACGGCGACCGCATCGGTACCGATGACCAGAATTGGGGCGAGGTCTCGTGGTCTGAAGATAAAGGGCAATGGGTCATCGGCGGGGAGACTCTTTGTGCGGAGCTTAGGGACCCGGAGGCCGTAATCATTGGCAACAGTCACGAGCCGTTTCCTGATGAAGAAGACGAGGAAGAAGAACCCCAAACTAAGGAACCCCAATGAGAATCACCGAACCGAGCGTCGAGCTCCTGGCGTACACGCCTGACATGCTGCAACTGATCGAGCGCGCTGGCCGCACAGCCTACAAAAGCGAAGACAAAATTACGGACGAGTCGGCGGAAGCCTTCGTTCGCATGGTCCTCGAGCGGGGGCACTACTCCGTCTTGGAGCACGGCTCTGTTACCTTTAAGTTCGTGGCGGACAGAGGTTTGACGCACGAACTTGTGCGGCATCGGCTTTGTGCTTACAGTCAAGAAAGCACTAGGTTCTGCAATTACAGCAAAGACAAGTTTGGCGACGAGATTGCGGTGATTCAGCCGCCCGGTATGGGTGCTACAGCATCGATTACTTGGGTAGAGGCCTGCGAGAAGGCGGAAGAGAAATATCTGGCCATGATTCGGCAGGGCTGCAAGCCCCAGATCGCCAGGTCGGTACTACCGATTTGTCTCAAGACCGAGATCGTCACCACTGCCAACGTTCGTGAGTGGCGCCACATCTTGACCCTGCGTACGAGCGGCAAGGCTCATCCGCAGATCCGTAAACTGATGACTGACGTCTGGAACATCTTCCACGCGAAGTGGAGTGTGCTGGTCGAGGATATTGAGCCCTATGTTGACAAATAATGAGTATCTACGGGCTCGGGCGCTGAAAAACGTCCGCCCGAGCCTGAAGGAACTCCGGAGCCGGGAGTGGTCTCCGGAGTTCGAGGCACTGATGCGCCACCGGCTGTTGCAGGGCGGCCACCGGTACGGGTGGCTAAATGCTCCGGATAAGCCGCAGTATGATCGCGCGGAAGCTATTATAAAGCGCGCCCAAGAATTTCAAAAGAGCGGCAACACCGAGTTGCTGGTTGATATTGCCAATTTTGCGCTCTGTGAATTCGAAGAGGGTATTCACCCTGCGAAGCACTTCGAATCTGGAGATGACGGCGAACACGTACAGATAAAAGGAGGACTGCACGATGACGCGGACTCAGATACTCGTAGCGCAGACCCAGACTGAGCTTGATTGGATTGTGGATGGCGCGCTCGACAACGACGACGTCACCAATCATCTGACAGAGAGTTACGCCGAAACCGCCGAACGGATACGCGAAGCCCATCCGGCCCTGGCAGAGCTGCTCGATCTCGCTGAGAAGCGCTGGTTCGAGCTTACTCAGCCCCAGCCAATAACAGAAGGGGCAGTGTAATGCCTAAGTACATGCAAAAACCGATAGTGATTGACGCGTTCCAGTTCACCGGCGATTGCCAGGCAGTCTTCGACTGGGTTGGCCAGTGGCATGACGAAGGCGACGGTGACGGCCCGGGTATGTCACAAGAGGAACTAGCCGGGGAAAAGGTGCTGAAGATTGATTGGGGCCTCGGCGAGGACTTGGCCGCGAAGGGCGACTGGATTGTTCGTGGAGTCGCTGGCTGGTTCCGCGTGTATACAAACGAGGCCTTCGAGCAGACGTACATTTTGTGCGGGGACGAAAGCTGCAAACGAAGGAACAAAGGGCCGTGACGTTTAAGATCCTGGGCCTCAAAGTCGAGGGCTTCTTTGCCTGGTACGACTGTTGGTGTGGCTTTTATTGGGATCGTCGCAGAAAGCACCTGTACATCTGCCCTTTGCCGATGTGCGTGATTGAACTTAGTCTCAGCACGCAAGAGGAGAACGACCATGAGCCCTAAAGTTGAACCCACCACCGCCAAGCCTGAACCTGAATTCGTTCCGATCGCTTCTTGGGGAAAAGACCACTTCTCCATGCTCGCGTATATCGAATGCCGTTGCGTAGACCACAGAGGGGTCGTAGACCAACGTCACATGCGGGCCGACCCGAAGGTCCATCCGCACCGTGTCGACGCCAGGAGCCAGGCGCAGGGCCACGTACCGGGCACTGGCGCCGCGTCGCAGAAGCGGAAGAAGTATCCCACGAAACTTAAGGACGGCCTTGAGAAACACAATCACGACGACTGGTCATGCCTCGAAGACATGGAGGCCGGTGGCCTGCTGGAGTGGAACGGTACCGGGATGAATCCGGTATTTAAGCTCACCACTCTCGGTAAGATCATTGCGGCGTCGTTGCGCAGCCACAAGATGGAGGGCGGCGTGTTCGCGAACTTTGAAGTGCCTCCTGAAGTGCTGGAGAAAATGCAGCCGGTGGTGGAGGTTCCAGAGTGAAGGACGAGGGCTGGATCTCAATCGACGAGCGCTACCCGCCGTACGCTGCCGAGTATCTGGTATACGGGCACCTTGGTGGAGTGGGGCGGACGACGTTGTCCGTCCTCACTGGGCGCTATTGCTCGAGCGGGCACTGGTACCTGGTAGGCACTAACCAGCGGCTGTTTTCGGTCACGCATTGGCGAAACAAACCCGAACCCCCGGAAGAGGAGGAAACCAAGGATGCCAAAGTCTGACAGATGCACAATTTGCAAAGCTGACGCTGACGACCTGGTGCACCTCGACCTGGAGGTCATTGGCAGCGAGGGCATTTGGGCTTGTGCGGGGTGCCGGCGGGTCTTGACGAGCGTGGCGATGCTACTCGAGCGGCGCCATGCGGCGGTGTTTACGCGCGGATGGGATGCGGGCAGGAAGACTAGAGCAGGAGACGGTCCGCGTAAACACAGGACGCTGGTGCGCATCACTGGGCTCTCGGACGACCGGGTCGCCTTTGCGCTGCACGGCTTCCGTAATTTTCAACGGATCGAGATTGCCGTGGACGATCTCCCGGAGAACGTTCAGAGAGTCGTACGGGACGCTTTTGGGTGTATTGGCAAGCGCTTCCACGTCTGGGCCAACCTCGAGGCCGAGAAAGAAGAGGAGCTGGGTTTTGAAAACTGGCAAGTCGGGCCAGACTAAGAAAACAACTGTAACAAGGAGTAAGGATAATGCCCAAATACAGAGGCAAACCTGTTGTAATTGAAGCATTTCGCTGGTATCATAACGATCGGCCATTGTATGAGACCCACGTCCACGACTACCGCGTCTCGTTTGGGGGCACTTGCAGAATATGCGGGAGGCTCTTAGCTGAGCATGGGTGGATTCCAACACCCGAAGGAGGCCTCCTTGTTTGCCCCGGCGACTGGGTTATCACGGATGCTGACGGCAGCCACCACCCCTGCAAGCCCGACCTCTTTGAGCGGGTCTACGAGCCAGTTGAAGAAGAACCGGAGGTATCCAGTGATCCAGATCCTGGTTGACCTGGCCAACGTCCCGAGCGGTGGCTACATACGAAAGTTGACAGGTACTACGACGTATCAGGTGCAGCGTATGGTTGAGTTTCGTGATTTGGCCGGCAAGATAACGCAGGTCAAGGCTGAAACTGGAGCAGTCTTTTTGCTTGGGATGAACGGCGAGGATCGGACTACAAGGGCGTGTTCGTCAGACAAGCGCGTCGTTTGGCTCGACCCCCAGCGTGACGTGTTGAAACAAATGCTCCTCGAAGAGGGGCTGATTAGCAGAGGTGTAACATGATCGAGACTCTTGCAATTTTAGTGGCGATTGCAGTTCTGGGCTTTGTGGCCCTGGCGCTGTATTTCATACCCGCCATCATTTCCCACTGGCGCGAACAGGACGACGTCATTGGGGTATTGGTGCTCAACATACTGCTGGGCTGGACGGTCGTTGGCTGGGTAGTATTGGCACTGTGGGCCCTGATCCGTGATAACCGGAGGCACTTGCTCTATGCCCAAACTCACTGAAGAACAGGAGCGCGAGAACGAGCGCACCTGGCAGCACAAGCACCTGGTGACACGCGTGCTGGCGATAATGAACTGCGAGCTGGACCAGCGGATGCGCATGCACGATCAGAGCAAGTTGGAGTTGCCCGAGGTAGAGCACTTCGCCAAGGTCAATGCCGGCGGTGCGATGAGCAAGCTTACGTATGGCAGCAAGGAGTACCAGGACACGCTCAAAGGCGAGCTGTCAAAGGCGCTGGAGCATCACTATAAGCATAATGCTCATCACCCGGAACATTACACAAATGGCATCAGCGGGATGACTCTGATCGACCTGGTTGAGCTCGTCGCGGACTGGTGTGCTGCAGTCGAGAGGCACGATTCCGGAAATATCTGGCGGTCGTTGGAGATCAACAAGAAGCGCTTCAAGATCGAACCGCAACTGCAGCAGATCCTGAAAAACACTGTTGAGTGGCTGGAAGCCCGCAGTGACTTTCTGGCTGCAGCAGCCGCGGACGACAAAGAAGCAGGAGGAGGCTAACATGCCGACTCTGAAAGACAGAGCTAAAACCATCATTTCGACTCGACTGGCTAAGGCCAGGAATTGCGAGTTCAAGAAGGCCTGGATTCCGGAAGGCTGGACCGCCGTGAAAGACGACACGTTCGTCGAGGAACTCGCGGAGGAGCTGACCGAAACGGGCGTGGTTTCGGAAGATAACCGCGCTGCCGTCGAAGCGTTACAAGCAGCCGTGTCCCATATGGCGTGGGACGGCACAATCACCAAAAAGGGCGCAGCCGCCCTCACGAAATATATCAGCGCAATCAAATAAACTATTGTGCTGAGATTGCAAACCCGAAACTCCGCAGTAAAGTAGAAGTTCAGTTCGTGATGGGCCCGACATGGCTTCGAGCGGTCAGGCAAGACATTAGCTGCATGCCGAGGACTGATCCGGTTGGCCTCGTTAAAAATCTGGATCAAATACATCTGCCGAAGATGGAATTCGGGAGTTTCCGGGGCTTGCTCCGGCAACTCTCGCCGCTTAGAAATAGGCGGCCGTTCTTACCGCTGATGCTTGTAGGCGGATAAGGGCGTAGTTGACAAGCAAACCCTGCGGGCGTCCGCCGGCGCAGTAAATCTGGCGGGATAGTCTGGAAAGCTGGCTTTGTTGATCAGCAGGCGTACGGACGATAAACCCCAAGATCGACTATGCATGTAGAGGTTAGTGTTAGAGTTTGAGCGTGACTCGGGTTCGATTCCCGACGGGTCCATTTTTGACTTGGCTTTGCTGGATCGTAAAATGCTGATCGAATTTGACGGGCCGTATCATGATGACGGCAGACAGCAGGACGCAGATGCGGAAAAAGACGGGAAAGCGCAAAGCTTAGGTTGGGCCGTGAAGCGTGTTGCAGTACTACAAAACGCGGTCATTGAGCCAGGAGTGTTATCTTGGCTCTTCTAAGCGTCTTGCGCCACTGCGCGTCAAGCAGCGGCTCCACAAGTTTTTGTAGTTGTGGTAGTAATGCCACAGGGTGTTTAGTAGCATCGCGGCGGTGTCTGTGAGGCACATCTGTTTTGTCAATGTGGACTTGTGACAGTCCGGTCGGGTTGCTGGTGAAATCCCAGTACGTCGCGTCAGCTTTATTTGCCCAGAGATGGGCGTGTTTAGCACAGAAAGGAGACATTATGACCCCCACATCGCGACACCTGCGGGACAAGTGGTGTGGCTGGCAGGGAGAGTCCTGCTCCACTTTTATTACGAGAGCATCATGAATTTTGCAGCGGTGGCAGAATGAATTCTAGATTCAATGCACAGGATGCCCGCGAACATTCTGATCTGGCCTAGAGCCGAAGGGCCGCAGGCTAGTGTAGGTGAGAACCCTACTCGCTGCATCAATTTGAACGAATACGAAGGAGAACCATTATGAAAGAGCTCTATAAGGTGGAAATGACAGAGCGGCAGAATATCATCTTTCACCAATATGTCTACATCCGTTCAGGGGGCGACGGGGAGGTTTATAACGGAGCCGAACTGACCAAATGGGATGAGATATACAAGCACATTGTTGTAACGGAGGAATCCAACGGGTATGCGTTATGGACGGGTATAAGCCCTTTTCGTGAGCATAACAGAACTCATACGGACCTTAAGGCTTTCTGCGAGAATCAGTCCAGGGAGGACGTGCTTGAAGAGGCTATTATTCTGGTAAGGAGAGCCAGAACCAAAGGAAGGGCTTTCCTTAAGAAAAACTCAGATCCCGATGAGTAGTATTTTTGTGCTGCGGTGGCTGAAATGGCATAAGGCTGATCCGGATACAGTGGTGCAGGGCATGCCTCTCGGCGTTTGGCAACAGACGCGACATTATGCAGAGAGGCGCCAAGGTGGTTCCGTGCTCGAGTTCCCCGTTATAACGGCAAGGCTGCCCATCCGGTTAAACACCACGATTGCAGGTTCGATTCCTGCCCGCAGCACCAGTGAGAGCATGGCACCAACGCTCTCAGGGGGGCAAAGCGTCTAGAGCGTGAGCCTGCTACCGAAAAACCTTGGTGTGGTGGCGGTTAGAGAGAAGTGTGCAAACACTTTGGCTCCGCGGCCGTGTTCGACGCTGGCCGCCGCCACCTTTAATCTTCGGGGGCTTAACTCAATTGGCTAGAGTACCAGCTTTGCAAGTTGGATGTCGCGGGTTCAAATCCCGCAGCCTCCACAAAACTTAATCAGGAGAACCATGAAAACGAAACGCGAACGCCTGGAAGCCGGCGAAACAGTCATTTCGTGTGAGCCGGGCAACTCCATGATGCCAATTCTGAAATCGCGCCAGCCGGTTCAACTGTCGCCGGCTACCTGGGAGCAGGTCGATCGCGGCGACATTGTTTACTGCAAGGTGCGTGGCCGCTATTATACCCACAAAGTTTTGGGTAAGAATGCCAAGCGCGGCGTGCAGATCGGCAACAACCGCGGGCACGTCAACGGCTGGACAAAGTCCGTATTCGGCCTCGTAACCAAGATTTTAGGGGAGCTGCCCAAGTTGAAAGAGAAGCCCAAGCAGAATATCAGCGGAGAGGTGTACCGAGAAATGGCAAAGGCGCACCCCAAATTGAGTCGAGGCCTGGTGATCTGTACTCACTGCGGTCGCACAGTCATGGTCGACAGCAAAGCGTGCTTACGGCGCGGCTGGCCAGAATGCTGCGGCGAGACAATGAGCCTGGACGTGGAAGAAGTACGTAAGCGCCTGAACGAAGAAGCGACTGCGCATGAGGAGACGCGATGAGAAACTACGATATGGAAGAGCGGTTCCTGCGCCATTTTTACGAATACAAGCCGGACGCTGATTACCACGACTGGGTCTTGGAGCGCGACGTCTACCATCATTACATGCAGTGGTACATGAGGAACTTCGATGCGGCGAAGACCAAGTCCAACCTCCGCGGCCTCTACCACTTCCTCACGGCAATCAAGCGTGTGTTCAAGATAGTCAAGCGCCAGTACAAGTACGAATGGTGGGACATCTACCCTGGGCGCGGCTATATAGGCCTATGCTTGAAGAGCTCTGCTAAGCTTCTAATGCAGCCAACACTGGAGCCCTGATGAGAAAGAGGAAGAGAACGAAGGTGCGAGAGCGCCTGCACGAAGGTGCGAGAGTGCCTGAACGAGGAGGCGGCTGCGCAGAAGGAGACGCGATGAGCGAGCGAGAATACGACGCCTGCTTGGACATCACGGCAGGGGAGCTCAAAGCCCTTGGCTACCCGATCCCTGACGATATACCTAACTGCGCGTGGGTGCCCAGGACGGCGCTTAAAGTTACAGCTGGAAAGGCCGAGTACGGACCGGATAAGGATACGGTGCATTTCGATATGGTGCTAACGCTCGAGGTTCCGTTCCGGTGGGTCGAAATTAACTTCACGATCGGCCCGTACGGGGTCGTCAACGAGAGCAAGGAGGAGTAAATATGACATGGATGCCTGAGTACAGAGTGCCCTGGTGGCTCAAAGTCTTGCGCTGGTTCGGCCTGTGCCGGATAAAGATTGGGCCGTTCGAGGTTCTAACGACACCCCACATCAGGACGCGGTTTCCGAAAATCGACAGGACGATTTTTGTTAACTTGGAACTCAGCGCCGAGGAAATTGAAGCACGTTGGAGGGCGTTGCTTACAAAGAGCAAAAAGGAGTCCGAGTGACGGTCGCAACAAGGAGGCCGAACCAACTCGGCAACGTTAGCCGTGTACCTGTTGTTTGTCGCGACTGCGGCCAGAACATACCGTGGTATTATGGCCCCAAAGATGATATACTATGCTACCGCTGCCGGCATCCGCTCGCTTGGAAGTGGCGTGGCGGCGGCACCAGAGACCCCAACTGGCAGACTGACCGGTCTGGAGCTTCGTCGAGCTGGGATATGATTGTACGAGCATACGAGGACATACCCGACAACATCGCAGGAGGAGTGTAACATGAAAAAGATTCCTCTGACGCAAGAGCAAGTAGCCCTGGTAGACGACGATGACTACGCACGCTTGTCAAAGCATAAGTGGTACGCACATTGGGAAGCAAAGACGTGCAGTTTTTATGCTAGGCGTAATGGCGAGCGAGATGCAAACGGTAAACAGCCTTGCATTACGATGACCCGCGTTATCATGCACGCACACCTTGGTCAGGAAGTCGACCATAAGATCCACAACACGCTGGACAACCGTAAAGCAAATCTACGGCTGTGCACAAGTGCCGAGAACCATCATAATCGAGAAAAGCGCAAAGCGGGCAGCTCGGGGCGTAAAGGTGTTTACTGGAATAAGCGAGCTCGCAAATGGCGTGCTCAGATCCGGTACAAAGGCCAGTGCTCCCACTTGGGTTACTATACCTACGAGGACGACGCAGCGCGGGCCTACGACGAGGCAGCCAAGAAATACTTTGGCGAGTTTGCCAGGCTTAATTTTCCGGATGATCGGAAAGGAAAGAACCAATGACTGAGTCAGAATGCCGGTGCGGTAATCCGGCCATGGACGTAATTAAGCACGAAGCAAGCACCGTAGCGAGCACCGTGTACTACTGCCACGCCTGCGGCCGGCTCAAGTATGTTGATCGCGGAGTCAGCATTGCGGGCGGCCTCTTCGGCGCTGGCAGCCCCAAGGGGGCCAGCGTAACTTGGCGGGAGCCAGCACTCCTGCAAAAGCTGGCAGAAATGGAAACGTCGGCCACAACCTCGCCAGAGGAAGAAGAGCCGAAGGCAGAAGAGCCGAAGGCAGAAGAGCCGAAGGCAAAAGAGCCTAAGGTTCCGGAGGAGCCGCCACCGCAAAACGAAGTAAGAAAGTTCAAAACTCGAACTGTCGAGCTCGTTGACAGGCTCAAAGCTGGGGAATTCTTCCCGGGCGCTCCTCAGGAACCCAACCAGGAGAGTGATGATGAAGCCGGTAAAATTGAATGAGAGCGAGTTGGTCTTCTACCAGACTTGGCTCCTGAACGGAGTGCGCAGGCTGTCCAAGCCGATCGCGCCGTTCAACTCGGTAGATTGGTACTGGGCAGACTGGGGAAAATCCAGCGACCGGATGGGCCAGTTCTCGGCGTGGAGCAACCGTGTCTATCTGAGCAAGCGGGCCGGCGATTCGCTGCCGAAGATGCTTCTACCGACGGTCGTGCACGAACTGCGACACAAGTGGCAGCGCAAGAAGTTCGGTTTGCTGTTCTGGCTGCTGGCGATCCCGATCGTGCGCCGGTTTACGATTGAGCGCGTGGCGCTGGCCCTGGAAAAAGAATCAGACGAAATTTGGGGCTGAAACCTCGAACACGAAGAAGAAGGGGGTTGCAATGAAGTGTCAAATGGCTTCGAGCGCTGGTCCGTGCGAGCAAGATGCTTGTTATGTGGCCTACGCCGTCAGACGGCCAATGATCGAACTGGCAATGATCGGCGAGAACGGCTCCGAGGTCAGAGACGTGTTCTTGTGCGAGGAGCATATGAAGGTACTCGAAGAACACGACCCGAAGGTAATTATAGCCAGGACGGTTTCGGTTGGCTAGAGAGGCATAGCTCAGTTGGTTAGAGCACCTGTCCGATGAACAGGCGGTCGCAGGTTCAAGTCCTGCTGCCTCTACCAATAAATTGGAGATTACAACATGGTCTATTTCACGGCGGATTTACATTTCAATCACTACAGCATCCTGTGTCATTGCGACAGGCCGTTTAAGAACCTGGCGGAAATGGATGAAGCTATAATCGACAACTGGAACTCGGTGGTCGGCCCTGACGACACGGTTTATTGCCTGGGCGACTTTTCCTTCGGTACGACAAACGCTGCCTCCGACTATCTGGCGCGCTTGAAAGGCAAGGTACATCTGGTAATTGGTAACCACGACAAAAAGGCTCGGAAATGCCCTGACTTCGTCTCGACAGAGAAGCTTGTTGAAGTTACCATACGCGGCCAGAGGATAACGCTTTGTCACTACGCTATGCGGACCTGGAATTGTAAGTGCCACGGGGCTTGGCACCTCTATGGGCATTCGCACGGAAAACTTGCAGACGACCCGGCCAGCCTGTCAATTGACGTCGGCGTAGACAGCTGGGAATTTACCCCGGTGTCGTTCGAGCAGGTCGAGGCAGTGCTGACGGAAAAACAACTCAACTACCTCGAAAGGAGGACATGATGACCAACGGACTACACGAATGGGACTACAGCAGGAGTACGCGGACTGACCGCATCATTGGTTGGGTATGCCCGTCCCTGAGCGGAGCGTGCTTAGGACTGGGGATATTCTTCAGCGTCCGCTTTGTTCATTGGGCGCCAATAGTTGGCTGCTTTGTTTGCAGTTTTCTGTTCCAAGTTCTGTTTTACAGGCTAATCCACAGAAACATCGCAGGGGACATGGAAGACAAGGTGATTGCGAAATGGAGAGACAGCTACCCAGAAGCCTATAAATCCGCAACACAAAAAGCACATGATGAGTAATATATCGGGATTTTCTGCAATCATGATCTTGCTGGTGATAAATGCCATTGGCATTATCCAGGTACTGAGAAGCCTCAACGTGGTATTGATATTACTTAGGTCTCGGCCAGAATAGGGGGCTACAATGACCGCGATTGAACGTGGGCGGGAGATGATGGTGATTCCGATGGAAAAGCTTCCGCCGATTGCGCTGGAGTTTGCGAGGAAACTTTGTAGCGAAGTCGGTATGTGCGGAGAAGTCTTTCTGACGGCCTTCGCGGTATACGCGCAGTGCGTAGAAGGACTGCCCTGTGACGACGATCTCTACACGGCACGGCCGCAGGACGTCGAATGGTTTAATCAGAGGCGCAATGGCGCACAGATAGCAACAGGAGGACATGATGCCAGAATATAAACTACAAGAAGTGGTGTTGGACGGAGCCAAGACTTGGAAACTCCAATGCCCCTGGTGTAAGCAGTGGCAATATCTGGACGACGATCAGTTCCATGGTCGGGCCAGTACGGAATGTGCTCTGGGCTGCGGCTTCCACGAAACGGTGAACTTCGCCTGGCTAGTAGGGGAAGAGCCTGAACCTGAGGGCTGATGATGACTTCTGGATTTGGAGTTGAAGAAACGAAAGGGCACGGGAAGATTGCTTTCTTCCAAGAATCTGAAGGCTGCATCAAGGGCAAAGAGCATGACTGGTCGGGCTGGCGCTACCACTACGACTACTGTGAGCACGAGGGTCCGCACACCGAAGCGTGTGTACCATCCGGCGGCGAAGCGTTTTGTGTAAACTGCGGAATGGGCGCTATGCACCATTCGCTTATGTTTGAGGATGAATAACAGGAGGACATGATGGTGTCACTTGGCAAGCAACTGATGGACTTTATTGACGAGGAGGACTTGCATTACTACGACCATAACCACCGTGACGAGGAGTGGCGTCACGGGGCGGAAACAAAGTTGAACGACCGTCTTCGCGGGCACATTGCCAAGCGGAGCAAGGAAGAACTCTATGCCGAGTGCTTTCCCGACCCCAGGCCAAAGCAGCAGCAGCAACAACAGGAGGGCAAAATGCCTAGAGTGCTGGTAACTTCAATCACGGATTGCGATGCTTGTCCCTGGTTCAACCCGGGCTGGGCAGCGGTGGGTGGTTTGACCGAGACGAAATCCCTTTGCTGCCACCCTGATTTCGAGAACGAGAGAAACAAGAATCGGCAGATCGGTCGAATGGAGGGAAGAGAGATGGCGGTTTCCAGGGTGCCGGACACGATCCCCGAGTTCTGCCCACTGCCGGAGAAGGAGCCAATATGACTAAGGATCGCTGGTTGGAAGCTAAGGATCTCCTGGTAGCGCAGGCGGAGAGCCGCGCAGTGCCGGAAGCTGCCCCTGACCAGCGCCCATCACCGAACAAGGAGCCAATATGAACAAGCTCGTTAAGCCCGAGGAAAGTAGTTGTGCGGACTGCCCGCATTTCAAGGAGGGCTGGGTTACAGGGGGCATGACCGCCGTTTTATGGTCTGGCGTTCCGACTGGGGAGGCGTCTATGTGCTGCCACCCGGACTTCGAGGACGAAACTTATTACGATCACCACGGTAGGGCGATGGGGATCACCAGCGTACCGGAAACCATCCCCGCTTGGTGCCCGCTGCCGGATAGGGAGCCAATATGATTCACGATTTCAACGAGATTGCGCTGGCGGCCGAGCTCCACGTCGTGGACAACTACGACGCCAAACTCAGCTTGCTGAATGATGCGCTGGATAAGAGCCTGAGGATCATCCTGCGGCGCTGGAACTGGAACGTCGACGAAGACCCGAGCCCGTATTACGTAGCGTTCTCGGGCGGAGTAGACTCGGCGCTGATTATGGCGAAGCTGATAAAAATCCTGGACGAGGAGCACGAATTCATCAGGCATCTCTTTGCCCATACTCTGGGCGCCAGCCAGCTGCATCCGGACGTGGTCGCGGCGAAGGAGTTCTGGGACCGAATCGGCGGCTTCGTGCATCTGGTTACGGAGGTCGGCGCAGACGACTCAGATCCGTACAAGCTGCTGCTGGGCGCCGTCCGGAAGAACACCAAGAAAGTGATCTGCTGCGACGTGGCGGACGAGTTGTTTGGTGGCTACTATGCGCACCAGGCAGCCAAGAATAAGCTGCGGGCGCTGAAGTTTCATATGAGGCGCATGGTGAAGCAGCATCTAGTTCACCTTACGACCGTTAGCGACATGGCTGACGTCGAGGTGTTCCTGCCTTACGCCGACCCCGGCGTGTTCGCGGCGGCCAGTCTGTTCAGCCCTGAGCAACTGGTGACTGATACAAAGCGCAAGCGCCCGATTTACGATCTGGCCCGTATGCACGGTGTGCCGAAAAGTATCCTTGACCGGCGCAAGTACGGCCTGAACTCGGTCAGCTGGGTGGCCAAAGATACGAAACCGAAGAAGCCGAAGAGCAAGAGGAGGAAGTAACGTGAGTGATGACATCGGAGTTGCTTTAGTTAAACGGGCCTGCCCGGTGTGCGCAGAAGTTCTAGATGCCGAGATTATCCTGAATACAGTGCTATCTAAGCGCAGGGCCGCTGAAGTTAAAAAACTGCACGGTGAATGCATCGGCTTTCTGGATGCGCCCTGCGCTGAATGTCAAGAGTTCATGAGACAAGGCATCATACTTGTAACGATCGACGAGAGCAAAACGACCGACCACAGCAATCCTTATCGAACCGGCGGCTTTTTTGTCATCAAGGAGGAGGCCATCAAGCGTATTTTCAACGCTGAAATGGCGGCCCGGTTGGTTGAGACAAGGGTCGGGTTTATTGAACACGAGGCTGCTGTTCAACTAAACCTGCTAGAGGCTGAGACGAAGACCGGCTGAATCAAAAGAGCAAGAGGGAACAGATGCACCCATCAGTGTTCGAGGAGACCAGAGCCCTTCTGGCCAAGTATAAACTGTTACCGACTGACGTAATCGACGTCGGCAGCCTTGACGTCAACGGAACCTATAGGGGCCTGTTCCCCGGCTGCGACTACACCGGTGTTGACATTGATCCCGGGCCGAACGTGGATCTGCTTATGCCAAACGGGTTCGAGATTCCTTTGACCAGCTCGACCATTGGCCTGGCTGTCTGCGGCTCGTGTCTTGAGCACTGCCGGAATCCCCACCGGTTGGTGGAGGAGATCTTCCGGGTGTTAAGGCCCGGCGGCTGGGTGCTGCTCAACGCCCCGATGGTCTGGCGGGTGCACCGGTACCCGATTGACTGTTTTCGGATACTCCCAGACGGTATGGCGGCGCTCCTGGAGCTGGCCGGGTTCGACGTTGTTGAAGCCTACGCCAAAGCGGCCAGGGAAGCCAGGCTGGCGCAGTTCGGTTTCAAGGACTGTTTTGGCGTCGGGCAGAAGCCGCTGGTGCTGGACTGCAACATCTCACAGTAAACAACAAAACAACAAGGAGGAAATGATCATGGGAATCTTTGAAGGTCTTAAAAAGTGGTTCCGCAAACGCAAGGCTGACAAACGCAACGAACCGAAGCACCTGAAGGTGGTCTACAAGCCGAAGGCGCCTAAGCCGTCGAAGGCTCTGATCAAGGCGCGCGAGGTGCCCAAGGGCCAGCGCGGCCGTGGCTGGAAACGCCGTGCCAGGCGCCAGTATTGCCCCGGCTCGATAATCCCGGCTGCTCTTCGCCCGCTCGCTCCCAGGGAGGAGCTGATGAGGCATATGCCGCCCTGGTTTAAGCGCCAGCTCAGACGTGAGGCGTTGCAGGCGGCTTTCCCTCCCAAGCCGGAGGCAGTCATGACTACGCCAGAGCGCCGGGAGTTGATCCAGAGCATCTTCGGTCCGTCGAAAATGCTCGACCCGTTGGCGCTGGAGAACCAGCCTAATTGCATCAAGCCGCAAATACTCGCTGCCGGGCCGCCGATGCCGACGGCCGTGCGCGAGAAGCTGGACGAGTAGTTCCAGAGAGCCCTACGTAGTAGGGCTGGTCTCATTTTGGGTCGGCAGAGACGAGATTGCTCTATTGGCTCCGAGAGGAGTCCTCGTGGCTGCCGGCCCCTTTTCTATTTTGTAGCACTACGTAGTAGTGCTAAATTTTTGCTATGAGCCTAGCAGAAAGGAGGAGTTATGGTTTGTTTAATCTACGAGTCGCAGGCCGGGAGGGCTGAGCTCACTACGGAACACCCGGCGTCATCGCAGGGCATGGGCGTGCTGCTGACTACGCGTAAGGACGACGACTCTCAGCAAGTGTACGGCCCTGCCGACGTGCTGCCGTCAGGGGTAACGGCCGGTCAGTTGGTCAAATCGTTCATAAGCAACCCGTCGGGGCTGCCGAGGGGTTATGCAAACTTCGGGAAGTATACCGAGGAAGCTGGGAAGTTGGCGCGCAAGTTCCTGAGCCAGCTGCCACAGGAGCCCGTGGTAGAGGTGGACGCGCTGATCGAGAACCATGGCACGATATTCATGGTCAGCGCCAAGACGGAGAAGGCCATGAACTGGCTTAAGGAGCACGTCGACCAGGACAGCCAATGGTTCGGCGATTCCCTGGCAGTCGAGCACGGTTACGTCATGCAGCTCGTCGAGGGCATGCAGGACGCTGGTCTGCTGGTTGAATGAGTGTCACAACATCAACACAAAGAGAAAGAGGGAGAAGCGACATGGAAACTTCACCGCAAGACAACCTCTTACCGAAACTGGTAAGCCCTCCCACACCTGGCCTGATGGCCGTGGTAAGCTTACTGATCAGCGGTCTCGGCCAGATAATCTGCGGACAGGTCGGTAAGGGCTTGGTTCTTTTGGTCTTGACTATCGTCGTTGCAATCGGGTCCGCTGGCATGTTCGCTCCCGTCATGTGGATCATCGCGGCTGTTGACGCCTATAAGGTGGCCAAGTGCCGTGGAACACGTCCGCTGGGCCGTTGGGAGTGGTTCCCCAGTTAGCCACACGCCGTTGTTCTGTCTTGTTCTGTCTTGTTCTGTCTAGCCTCAGCAAAATGTCCTGCAAAAGTCCTTTTTGTCGGCTATCGGCAAAAAGTTTTAGCATTGGACAGTAAAATTCTGGACAAAAACGTGTAATTGCGGAGTGAGAAGGGGTCATCGGTATGGCGTGGATGGCAGGCACGGGGCACGTTCAGGCCACGCAGTGTTTTCGCTCACGCCACACGTCAGTCGGAGGGGGGCTATATAACCCCCCATAACAGGATCAGTGTTTTGACGGACGGCGCTCCACCCCAAGCGCCGGCGCGTCTCGCGTTTTCGTAACAGCGTGCAAAAGACAAGGAGTGGTCTATGGATTTGGATATGCGCAACTGCGCCACCTGCGGCTTTCGCTATCAGCCTACAGGTCGCAACCAGAAAAACTGTGGCGCTTGCCGGGGACGCGCAAAGGAGGCGTCGCGGCTACGGCGAACAGCACCGCGCGACTGCACTGAATGCGACACCCGATTTACGCCGCACTTACCAGGCAGGCCCAGGCTGTGCTGCAGTACAGCCTGCCTAATTAAGCGAACGAGCAGGCTCAGGCAGGCGCGTATTCGAGACGACCAGGTGTATCGGAAGAAGCTCAGGGCTACCAATGTAGTGGCCAGCCGTAAGTATCGAAAAAGGCTTAAAAAATCCAAGCAATAATCGCGTTTCAGTTCCCAGTTTCATCTTGACAAACCACGCCATGCGGCTATGCTGTGTGACAACCACGAATCATAAACTCGAAAGGAAGCTTACCGTGAGAAATCTCAAAGTCAACGTCAACACGCTTTCGGTGCGGGAGACCCTGCGCAAGAACTACGAAGCCTACCAGAAAAGCTGGGCGGAGACCGAAGCAAAATGGCAGGAGGTTGCCGTCGAGGCGTTCGCCCACGCGGGCAAAAGAGCCCAGGCGTGCGCCACGCGGAACGCGGAACGGCCGACCGAGAGTCGCGAGCTGGCTGGCGGGAAGACCGGCCCAGAGTACTCCGTACCCAGTACCGTGTTCAGCGAAACGCTGCTCAAGCTGGGCGCAGAGTTGTCCAAGGTGATGCATGACCGGCCACGCTACTACGGCGAAGAATACCAGCGGGCTATCATCATGCTCGAGGCCCACAAAGGAGAAACCATCGAGCTGGACGAAGAAGAGTTTCAGCAGCTCATGGAGGACAGGTGGGACTGGCGGCGCGACTGGTTCCGCGCGGTGACATCGGTCGGCGAGCACGCCTTGCGCTATCTGGGCGACATGCCAAGCGGCAGCGGCGGGGCGGCCGGACCCACGGACCTGCGGAAGGACCTGACCGACGACACCCTCAAAAAGCCTCTGCCGTCAGAGCGTGAGTTTCCGGACCACAAGCCTCTGCCGTCAGAGCGTGAGTTTCCGGACCACGTGCCCGGCCCCGACTGACCAAACTTCAATAGCTAAGAAAAAGGAGAAAGTGTCATGAACATCTTTCACCAAGAGAGCTTCTGGCTCATACTGTATATGGTGATGGCCATCATCAGCGGCGCGACTTTCTGGTATCTCGTGGAGCGAGATCAGCGCCGGCATGAGAAAGCCCTGGTAATGGGGCTGGAAACGGACGGCGGAGAATATGGCTGGTCGCCCGGGCAACCCGCGGTGCTGGTTCTGATTGTCATTTTCTGGCCCATCGCGTGGATATGGCTAATCGTTATCGCGATCTATTACTTCTTCCAGTACTCGCTTACCTGGTACATGTGGCGTACCGCGGCCTGGGCGTGGTTCAAAGACTGCTGTTTGGCGGTCTGGAGCTGGCGCCCGACGCTTAAGGCGAAAGAAGAGCGAGTGACACGCCGGGCTGTGGCGATCAAGAAGGCCGAGACCAGGAAGCGCAAAGTAGCTCTCAAGGCCGAGGCTAAGGCAAAGTAACCCCGAGTGATCAAGTGGCTGGGCGGCTGTCATGGAGCCACTGTGCCGCAAGTGCGGCTTTTGTGGTTGTGTCGCAGTTGCGGCTTTGATTGGACTGTCGCCCAGTTTATCTTTAAGGAGAAAACGAATGCACCCACGCGAAACAGTTTTGTGTAAAGTAATGATGTTTATTGCCGTAGTGGCCCTGCTGATCGTGACAGCTTTTGGCCAGCGCGGCGTTACGAAGGACAGGATGCGCCAAGACCGCCGCGAATTCGACTGGGTACAGTTCCTGGGCGTACTGGAGCGGGAGGATACCCCAAACCATAGTCTCGAGAAGAGAGATCCCGGAGTGCTGGGCGTCAGCAGGGCTGCGCTGCGGACCGTCAACGCCTATTACGATACGTCCTTTACGATGACAGAGATCGAGACCAATCGAGGGCTGGCTCGGGCGTGCTGCGTACTCTACCTGCGTTTGTGGGGTGCAGACGAAGACTATAAACGCGCGGTGATGGTCTGGGCCGTAGGCCCTAAGGGCATGAGCGAAGAGAGGGCGGAGCGCTACTGGCGGGAGGACGTCAGGCCAAAGCTGGTTACCAGGGGTCTGCTGAAATGATTTTTTATCTCTCGTACCGTGCTCGCCGGCGGCGCCTGCTTGACTACTTGCTGGTCTTGCCGATGATCGGCTTCAGCATGGCGTTTGCCGTATACAGCGGGTGGACACACGACTGGATCGGAATCGGCCTCGGCGTGGTTGCAACTTACCTTTGTAGCCGGCTTCACGAATTTCTAAAAACAACCATTCAACTCTTGGAGAAAGCCCCTTATGAGTGAAGAGGACACAGACAACGTTCCGCAGCTGGAAGAGGCGCTCGGCGGCCGCATGTCCTTCAGCAATCTACTCGACACTGAAATACAACTGCTCGAAGCGCTCAAGGCGAGAATCGCTCAGTTGGAAGCGGCGATCGAACGCATGTCTGCCAGCAGGATCCATCAAGAGCTGCGACGGGCCGGCATCAAGTATCTTGTTCCGCACGATAGCTGGGTGTTTCTGGACGAGGGGGCCGAGAGGAGCCTGGGTGCTTTGCTGCTAAAGCTGTTCGAGTACGACGAGACGTACAGGCTGATCATTGAGCACTACACGAACAAGGGCGGCGACGAGCTGGCAGAGTTTACCGCCTGGGCCGACGAACAGGCTATCTTCTTTGATGAGAACACAACGACCGATACGACTGCCATCGTCGATGGCCCGGGTTTGAAGCCGCCTGTTCACCAGCGAGAGCTGCACCCCGATGATACGGCGCCGCCTGCGCCTCTTCCTATGCCTAACGACAACAATATCTTATCATTCGGACTGCAGCCGACGGTTTCAGATCGCGATGAAGAGTACAGCCGAAGAGGTATAGGTTATGCCGAAGATGAGCCGCGAACAAAGCCGCCAACTGGTGCGCCGGACGCTTGACCATGAGAGAGCGAAGCTGCTCGACCCTGACTCGCGCTTCGACGCGAAGTACGACGATGGTATTTGCTGCAAGCTATGGCCAGGAATCGGTTACCGGGTGTTAGTCGACTTGTGGCCGGTGTTCAAGCCGGTCGTCGACTCGCTCGGCCCCGGCGAGACTATCACCGATGTGCATCAGCGATTAACGATAACCAGATTGGAGGAGTCAGAGGATGAGTAAGATACTTCCGCCGGCGCAAGGAACGCGCTGGCTTGCACTGGATGGGCGCGGCGCGACGATCGGGCAACTGCGTACGGCTTTGCGTAAGTCGGCCCGTTTGCCCGATTCGCAAATCGACCAGAAGACCGAATGCGAGGCCAGGTTTGTACTCAATGGGTATAACGAGAAAATAGTTACATCGATTGAACTGACCGGCGAGCCCATAAACGAGCAGGATGCGCAGTACATGAAACTGGTTGCGCCGGCTAAAGAGGCCGTGTGAAGGTGGGTTCGCTGGAAGAGTTCCGAGTGCTCGAACCGAAACCAATTAACAGAAGGAACACTACGATGAGTGAAGACCACAAACCACCGAGCGGCGCCGGCCTGGGCATTTCGCTGGGTGCGGAAGGTTACACGCCCCCCGTGGAGACCATGACCTTTGACGACCACAAGCGCCGCTTGCTGGTAGGCCAGTTAAGAATCTGCGCTGGTTTGCTGGCCGATCAGCAGCGGAGCATTTGCCAGCGGATCGCCGGGCTTTTAGACGTTGATTACCATAGGGTATTCGACGACCTGATGCTGGAGAACATTGAAACTCGGCTGGAGAGGCCGGAGTCCGTTCCGAGCGAATTTCTCCGGATAACGTCTGACCCTCTCGAGTTCGACGCGGATTCGGTACTGATCGAAGACAACTTCGCGAGGCTGTGCGAAAGCGTGCGGAGCAAATATAAGCAAGTGGCCGACGGGCTATGGCAGCGGGTTAAGCAGCATGAGGATGCAGGTAAGCGCCGTTGCTCTCTGTGTCTTGGTTATCCGCAAGCCTACGTAGTGTCAAGCGGCTTCAGCTTGAGCATAAAGATCAGCAGCATGACGGCTGTGTTCTGACAATTTGCGACTTGCGTTGCGGGCCGGTGTGTGCCCACTGGCCCCGTGGTAGAAAGCTACCGAGGAATAGACCTCTGAGCCGGCAGGGCTGTCGGCGCTGACGACGCCTGTAACGACGGGAAGGCGGGGTTTAACACGGGTTGTGCTTTGCTGCGGCCGGAGGGATGCGCATTCCGGCAAATAATCACGCACGGGGTATTAATAAAGGGATTTGCGATGAGCGACACTCCAGGCAAGCAACTGATGGACTTCATTACTGAGGAACTGCTGATTTGCGACGGCGAGTGGCTGTATGACGCCGAGGCCAAGATCAACGAGTTTCTACAGGAGCAGAAGGATGTCCGTGAGCACGCAAAAGAATTGAACGAAGCCCCAAAGGGCGCGAAGTGTAGGCGATGCGGGACCGAGGAAATCCCATTGAAGCGGCGTATTGATCTAAAAGATATGGGAGCAACTTATTACTTATGTTGGAAGTGTTTTCGTAAAAATCCACGAGAAGACTGGGCTCCGAAGACTTGAAGATTCAGATGCATAGCGCCGCAAACAACGCAAACAACGCAAACGGAGGACATGATGAACGACTTGGACAAAGCAATCACAAGCGAAACTGAATATCACTCAGCCGCCATTGAAGGCGACGAACACCACTTAAACATTGCGGCTCAGAAATGGGCCACGCATTAACCCATTAGCATCTTTCGGAATGACTTGCTTAAAAAGGGGCTTGCAATTTCAGCCGCTCTCGTTGACTTCACTACAGAGCTGGAAAACAACCGATTCTGAACCATAGCGTCGCAAACAAAGGAGAGCATGGTGAGCAAGCGGTATAAACTGAGCCCAGAATTAACGGACGGCGAACATTACGCTGTGGTCGACACACCAGAGCAACTTTGCGAAGCAGTTAAAGCCTGGTGTGAAGAAGCGGAGCCCCCCTGCGGTTTTTGCGTCGAAGCAATTGAAATGTCGCAAGAAACAGCTGACGAACTGCAGGAGCTTTGAACCAGATCTTCACCCACGTACAAAGGAGGATTCGGAATGAAACGACACGGTCCGGCTACTGATGCATTTGTACTGACTAAATCAACAAAACCCCCAAAACCCAAGCGCTCCAGGGCTGAGCGTCGGCTGGAGTCCGCCACGACGGTCAGCCAGCTCAAGAGCGAGATACTCATGGTGGCCCTTGACGCGCTCACTGAAATGGAGCGGAAAAAGCCTATGCCGGAGCCGCGTGAGCTGTTGGAGCATGCATTGCAGGCTGCGCACGACGAAGCGGCGGCTATCTTCAGAGACATAGATCCTCAGGACCGTCACTTAGCCAGGCGCGCCGTGATCGAAGTCAAGCTTGATCTTCATGACGCGATGCGTAAGCGTCTGGCCGCAAGAATGGCGACTTGAGGAGGAGGAAATGAGCGAGGAAACACAACCTGACAACGTACAGTGGATGGTGAACTACTCAACCGACGGGCGAATCCGCCTTCGAAAATATTCTGGCGGAGAGGGCCGCGAGTATGAAACAAAGGAAGAAAAGCTCCTGCCGTTCGAACTCGCTTGGGCGGCAGAAGACCTGTTGGCGGCGGCGGAACTCATTTACAAAGTGTTGTGGCGCAAGAATGACGGCCAAGCTGAGTGGAATCAACTAGCAGCCGCCATCACCAAAGCCAAAGCTACCAAGGGGAACGACGATGGCTGATAAAGAGAAGATTACGCTGCAAGAAGCGCTGGACAAGTTCCCGGAAGTGTGCAAGGCGCTGCTCGGGGATGTCGACTTCGAGATGCTCGGCAAGGTCCTGGCCGAGTCTGACTGGCACCCTACAAGCATCGAGATGACTCGTGATCGTCTGATCGTTGCGGCGGTAAAGTGGCTGGAGGGAAAGCCGGTAGCTACTAGCCCCTTTCATACGGCAAAATCGACTCAGTACTGGGCTGACGATATGCTTCTCTACCTGTTAACGGAAGTGAGCGAGCTGCTGAGATGGGCCGAGAGGCCTGGCATGATGTCATGTTTCACGACAGCACCTGAGACGCAGGAGTAAGCAAATGAGAAACCATCACAAGCGGGATTATCGCAAGTGTATCTGGCGGCACACAAGCTGGCCTTTTGGCACCAGAAGAGCCGACAGCTGTGCACACCCGATGGTGTGTGCTCGCCCGTGCGACAAGAAGCTCTGCCCGGCTAGTAAGGACTTCAGCCGGAAAGGTAAAAAGTAATGGGTATTCCAGCCAAGCTTAAAGCGGCAAGCGAACAAAGTGCCTCTTCAGCGGTGATTGACAGTGCCGACGCCTACTGGAAGTCGGTGAACGACGGTTGGGACGACCTGCTCAACATTATTGCGCACCACATAGACCTGAATTCCCCGGCTCACGACATCCCCGGTGACGAGACCTCGCCGTTGACGATGCGCACGATCCTTGAAGAGCTGGCCCATCTGAAGAAAACCAGAGATCCAAAGATTGTGAGGTACTTCAACGGTGCTTGGTGCCTGGCGTCCGATGCTTACGCGTGGAGCGTTCCCTTCTGGGGGGCGTTCTGCGATCTGTGCAGCGAAGAATGGGTCTTGCACGGCGACACGCCGGACGAGGCGCCGGACGTTGCGAACTTGACGGGGCAGACGCTTTAACGAAATACAACAACGAAGGAGACTGAGTAATGCCGAAATTGTCGCTTAAAGACTCGACAGGAAAGTTATTGATCGTCGATAACCCCCTGGTCAAGGACATGACTATGTTGGATGAGCTTACCGGCCAGGCGATGCAGGGACTGTTGGCCTGCGAGTCGAGTGAGATAGAGGACACAGCCAATGTTGCCGGGTGGGCCCACAACTACGCTGAGGCAGTGCTCATTGAGAGGCATCGGCGCAAACAAATCAAGACAGGCGAGAAGTTGGGGCAGTCATGAGAAGGCTCAGGCCAAAACCGCCGAACGACCCAGTGCGCACGATAAGCGGCGTGCGCATCTACGATCCGCGGCCGTGCTCGCTCAGAGCGATGGACGACGATGAGCGGCATTTCCGCAACAAAATAGCTAGGCGGCGGGCGCAGGATAAGGCCGGCCGCAAAGCGCGGATCAAGAATAGAAGGAAGTGAAGCACATGCTTGAGAAACCGTCCGTTATCGAGGAGCCAAAAGACTGCCCACTGTGCGGCAAGCCAGCTGCGCACCGTGGAATAGTCAACTTCTGCCCACCGGAGCAGTTCGCTTGCTCTGATTCCGATTGCCAGATGAGCAAGGTCAGTTGCAGTCTTGAGGAGTGGAACAACCGGCCGCTGGAGCGCCTGGTGGAGGAGATGATCTACAGGGCGCTGATCTTCATCAAGGCCCGCGGGCTGGAGCTGCCCGGGCAAGACGCTTGCAGAGTCCACCTGCGCCGTATGGGGTGGGACGACGCTTAAACGAGGTGTGCCATGGAAACCACAGAAGAGATCGAAGAGCCTGAGCTGATCGACGGTCTGGCAGTCGGTCAGATCTGGCGGCGCCGGCTGACGAATCTCCGGTACCGGGTTGCTGGGGAGTTCCGCGGCTTGTGGTATCTGATATTTAAGAAAGGCGCCCCGCCGCTCGAGCTGAGCGCTGAAACGATTAAACGCGAATTCGAACTCGTCCGTGATCACCACGGGCGCGCAATCGAAGATGAAGGAGACGTCGAGTATGAAGTGCTTTAAGTTAACCGATCAAAATATGCGAACTTACTGTGGCAGCTTCCTGTGGGTCCTCGGCGAGTGGGCACCTACGCTAAGGGGTCTTGGGCCTCTTTGTGCGTCTGGGTGGTACCACGCGTACGACCATGCGCTGGTGGCAGTGTTGCTCAACAGGGTACATGCTGATATTAGGGGTCCACGGCTATTTGAAGCCAGCTATGATGGACGTTCGCGCACCCTGGACGAACATGGGCTGAAGCGTGGCGTAGTGAGCCTGCGGCTGGACAAAGAAGTACCATTGCCGGTAATCACCCCAGAGCAGCGCGTTAGGATTGCAATCTACTGTGCGCGCAGAGTTTATCACGAGGACCAGTCATGGATGGTATGGTCAAATGCTTGGGTAGATGGCCGAGACCGAAACCCGCGCACCGCTGAGTCTCTGCCCCCGCTTCAGAGTATGGGGGGTGCAGCCCAGTCTGCCTGGGCCGCTGTTGGTTCGGCTGCCGAGATGTATAATGAGCGGGCATGTGCTACCTATGCGGCTAGGGCCGTGGTCTATTGTGCCCCCCTCCCTGATAGTAGGTCTGGTGTGAACGGGTTTTGTGCGCTGGCTGAAAGAGCCATCGCTGACGAGAACAAGTTCCAAGAGGAGAACACGGCATGATCTGCTACAAGCTTACTGACCAGGATATGCGTACGCGGGGTGGCTTCCAGTACACGCTAGGCGAGTGGACTCCGGCGTTAAGCGGCGAGGGGCGGCTGTGCACCAAGCACTGGTACCATGTATACGATTCGCAGCTGGTCGCAACAATGCTTAATCCCAGCCATGCTAACATATCAGAGCCGCGGTTCTTCAAGGCCACGTATGACGGCCGCTGCCATAGTCTGGACAGCCGCGGGCTGAAACGCGGAGTGACGCGGCTACGGCTGGATGAAGAGTTGGAGGCGCCGGCCCTCTCTTCGAGGCAGCGCGTGCGCGCCGCTATCTGTTGCGTCTGCGAGCTCTATCACGAACCGACGTGGAGTAGTTGGGCTAAAAACTGGCTGGACGGCACGGATAGAACCTTCGACGGCGCAGTGGAGTTTTTTGACGCTATCGCGATTACTGGCGACAGGGCTCGAGCAGCTAAGCAGGCTGCCACTGCAGCAATTCAGGCATCTGCAGATTATAATGACAGTCGTAAACCTCTTATTGCGCGCTTTGCCAGCAGCGCTATCGCATATGTGGCTGTCTGCGAGGAGGTCGCGTCGAAAAAGTGGGGCGATATCATTGAGCGAGCCATCGCTGACGAGAACAAGTTTCAAGAGGAGAAAACGACATGATGAAGTGCTACGTGCTCACCGAACAGAACATGCGCGGCTGCGGAGCGGCAGACCGCCATTTTATGCTGGGCAACTGGATGGCGCGGGACATCGGTACGGAAGGGGAGAGCGAGGACTTTCTGGTCTACGATCATCCGCTGCTGGCGGCGTTGTTTTCCAGGCACGATAAGCTTGTATACCAGCCCGCGCGCTTGTTTGAAAGCCTGTTTGACGGCAGGGCGGGCCACCGCGATGATTGCGGCATGACGCGACTCGTCCACCGGCTCAAGCTTGTGAAAGAGATTCCGCTGCCGGCGCTGACCGACAACCACCGCCGGCGCTTTGCGATCTACTGTGCTCGTGAGGCTCTTGCCAGCTGCGACGACCAACCCTGGTTTAAGTGGGCGGACGGCTGGACGAGCGGTGTGGGCAGAGGCCCATATGCCGACACTTTTGGCTGTACTGCTGCTGAGACGCTCCATCGTGCGGCTCAGGCCGCTGATGACGCGGCCAGCGCGGTCTACTGCCTTAACGGTGAGCATCCCCCCAGGGTAATCGACTACACCTTTAGAGCGGCCACCTCTGCTATCCGGGCGCTGTGCGCCATCCGCCCGCAGACGTCGGAGAAGTGGGTGTCCCTGGCAAAGCACGCGATCGCCGACGAGAACAAGCTGCAGGAGGAGCAGGAATGAAATGCTACAAGTTAGTCACTCAGGTACTACAGGCGTATGGCGGCTTTCAGTATACGCTTGGCGAGTGGACACCGATGCTGGGAGGCGCTGAGACACTATGCAACAGCGGCTGGTACCATGTATACGACCATCCGCTGCTGGCAGTGCTGCTTAACCCGCTGCATCGCAACCTTGCCAGGCCGAAACTGTTTGAGTGCACGTACGACGGGCGTTTACGCACTCGCGACGACCAGGGGATGAAGCGCGGCGTTAGACGTTTACGGTTGGATAAAGAGCTTCCGTTGCCGGTAATCACCCCGTGCCAGTGTACTCGGGTTGCGATCTACTGTGCTCAGCCTATACAATCCTGTAAATCCTGGGCAGAGTGGGCAAAGAGCTGGCTGAGGGGTAAGGACCGGACGTCGAGTAGTGCAATGTAAATACAGCGCGAGCTTGACCGCGGCTTGCGGGCCACCGTCCCGACGCCTGTCAGGACAGCTAACAGGTGTGCTCTGGCGGCGGCCGATGCTGCTAGGCATGCTGCTAAGCACGCTGACGATTCAGTTGGAGGGGCTCGTTGGGTTACTACGGCCCGGGCTATCGAGCACGCTGCCCGCTTTGCCAAGCTGATCAAGAAGCCCAAGAACGCGGCTTACTGGGTCAAGTTGATTGAGAAGGCAATCTTCGATGAGGACAAATTACAGAAGGCACTCGTGCCAGAAGGGAAACCATGCTGAACAAACTCTACAAGGCTTATGGTGAGCCACACCGTAAGTACCACACCTTCGAGCACATCCTCAGGATGTTCCAGATCGCTCAGCAACGCGGCCTGGCGCTGACCGGGGCGCAGGTATTTGCAGTTTGGTTTCACGACGTCGTCTACAACATCCCCGTATCCGGGAAGAGCAATGAGGCCCTCAGCGTAGTCACCGCCTATGAGTGGCTATTCAATAGTAACCACACCATTGAGCTGGCCCACGAGGTGGCCAACATTATCCTGGCTACTGAGAAGGTCCTGCAGCCCGGAGTGCCTGAGCTGAAGGATGCCGAGTGGCAGGTTGTTGGCTTGGACCTCTACGACCTGGGCACCTACAGGTATTGGCATAACCGCGACCTGATCCGCGAGGAGATGGCTCACCTGTCAGATGAGCAATGGGGAGAAGCGCGCTCGAAGTTCCTGCAGGTGCTCCTTGATAAGGGAACTATTATTGGGGGGACTTTCTTCACCGACCAGGCCGAGAGCAACGGCTGGCACTATATCGCCGTGGGTAACATCGAAAGAGAACTCAAGCAGCTCGAGGAGGGTTCGACGTGAAATGTTTCAAGATCACTACTCAAACGCTGCGGGCGTACGGAGGCTTCCAATATACGCTGGGCGTGTGGACGCCAAAGTTGGACGGTGAGATGCCTCTCTGTACGTCTAGCTGGTACCACGTATACGACCACCCACTGTTGGCGGCGATGTTTAGCGCCATCCATGGCAGAGCCGCTACCCCAAAGCTATTCGAGGCAACGTACGACGGTCGGCTGAAAACCAAAGATGCTAATGGGTTAATGCGCGGCGTTGTGCGGGTTAGGCTTGACAAAGTAGTGTCGCTGCCGGTGTTTTCTCCAGAGCAGCGTGTGCGCTTTGCGATCTACGCCGCGAGGGCCGTTTATCATGGGTCGGAGTGGATAACTTGGTCCAACCACTGGCTGGGCGGCCTTGATCGAAGCGAGAAGGCTGCTCATGCGGCCAGGCGCAGCGTCAAGGGAGAGGACAGCTATTCGGGCAGAGCAGCCAAGGGGGCTGCTCATGCGGCCGAGTATGCCGACGGCACCGAGCCGGCGCCGCTCTCCGCACGCGGGGTGGAGCGCTGGGAGGAATGGTTGAAGATGGGCGTCAGAGAGTCAGCCGGAGCTGCCAAGATGGCCGGATTCTCAAGGAGCACCAAAGCCCACCCACCCTTACCGCCAAGGACCTCGAGTTACTGGGTCAAGTTGATTGAAAAGGCGATTATCGACGAGGATAAACTACAGAAGGGGCCGGCACCATGCTGTGCTACAAATTGACAAACAAGTATCTGCAAACGTATGGCGGCTTCCAGTGGGTGCTTGGCGAGTCCGCGCGACGGTTGAGCGGCAAGGGGAAACTTTGCGGGCCTGGCTGGTACCATGTATACGCCCATCCGCTGCTGGCAGTGCTGCTGAACACTGTCCATGCTAATATTGAGTGCCCGCGCCTGTTCGAGGCCTCGTACAATGGCGAGTGGCCTAGCCTGGACGACAAAGGGATGAAGCGCGGCGTGGTAACGTTGCGGCTTGACAAAGAAATCGAAG
>Ga0307380_10001829_pt1 | contig 30638 bp, 48 predicted proteins | sample UN3MG_FD_202239 | JGI IMG/M metagenome (GOLD analysis project Ga0307380, IMG submission 202239) | Soil microbial communities from Risofladan, Vaasa, Finland - UN-3 | ecosystem: Environmental > Terrestrial > Soil > Coastal area > Acid sulfate soil | place: Finland: Risofladan, Vaasa | collected...
ACAAGACGGAGTGGGCCATCATCGAGCGGAACTGAGTTGAAATCAGCGGCCCTATGTATACTTCTTAGTTCTAAGAGTATTAACTAACTAAAGGTGTATAGTATATGACGGACTTTTCGCGCGGACGGCATGTCGCGGTTCTTTTGCTCCCAAAACATCGTGCCGGGGTATAATGAGATAAACAGGTGTGTGGATATGGCTCACTACTTCATAGCGGATAACCGGCTCATTTTGGCAGTAGCGCGTGACAACGGCGCGCAGGTCCTTGAGCGTGAGGGCTACGTTGAATGCACGCAAGAGGAGTATGAGCGGCTGCTGGCGGTGCTCCAGGCTAATGAGAAGGGTACCGTTGAGATAGTGGGTGAGATACGCGACATCCACGGGGATTGACCTATGGGCGCTCTGACGGACATCTTGATAGCGGGCGGAGTGCACCTGAAGGACAAGCGGGCTACGCTCCCGGTGAACCCGAAGCAGAAGTGGCCCTATCGGGAACTCCCGGATATCAAGGGTGCCATCATCCATCATACCGTCGGCAAGTCCTGGTACACATCGGAGGCTATCGCCCTGATGCACATTGGTCTTGGCTGGCCGGGCATGGCCTATACGTTCTACATTCACGAGGAAGGCCCGCAGTACGGCTCACCTATCGTGACGGACTTCGACCACCGGTTGTGTGATTGGGGGCCGCAGGCGGGCGCAGGGCCGCATTCCGTCAATGCGGAGACCTTCGGGGTGGCGCTGGGAGGAAACTTCGTGCGGGTTGCGCCTGCGCCGGAGATGATCGTGGAGCTGGTTCACCTGATGTGCGGGTTGCAGATATTCTTCGTTCAGGAAGTCGGACATTCATTGTACGTCAAGCCGCACTTCCAGGTGGGCAAGACGCAGTGCCCAGGGTTGGCCTGGGCATCATACCTCGCGGCTATAGGCTGCGTGTAGGAGGTTGTCATGATAGAACTTCTTCTAGGGTTGCTCAGGAACCCCGCAGTGCTGGGCGCTATCGCGGTGGCACTGGTGTGGCTCTTGCGCAAGGTTAAGTGGCCCGTGGTCGGCCCGAAGGCTATCTGGCTCACCTACGGGGTAGCCCTGGGTCTCGCCGTGGTGGAGAAGCTGCTCCTAGAGGGCTTCCCCGTCGTGGTCACCTGCGCCTTGGTACCCACTGACCCGCCTGCCTTCGTGGTCTGCGTGTTCCAGGTCCTTGAGAACATCCTGGCCTGGTCCGGTGTACTGTTCGTGGCGGCGACGGTGATATACAAGGTTCTGCGCAGCAAGATGCTGCTCGGTGAGCGCATGTAGCCTTGACGTGTGTGTTGGGGCGGGGTCGGCATCGATCTTTTGCGCAAAAGGATGAGTCCCACGTTCTTTTGCTAGCAAAGGTTTGAGTCCGGCTATACTGAGGGCGGTGGTATATGCTGGCACGGCCCCGCTCCCCTTAGAGCTTTCCCGGAGGATGCGATGTCTTACTGGAAGAATCGCCGTGTGATTGTGGCTGGCGGCGCTGGATTTCTCGGTTCCCACTTGGTTGATGCCCTGCGCCTTCTGGATTGCAAGCCGTTTGTGCCCCGTTCGGAGCAGTACGATCTGAGGACGGCTGATGGCGTGTGTGCTATGTTTGGGGATGCGATGACGCTGTGGGGCGACCAACGCTGTGAGACGTTGTTTCACCTGGCTGCGACCTGTGGGGGCATTGGCCTCAACCGCAAGCAACCCGCTACGATGTGGTGGGATAATCTGCTGATGGGTACAAACCTACTGGATGCGGCCCGCTTCTTCGGCGTGGGCAAGTTCGTGGGTGTGGGTACGGTGTGCTCGTACCCGAAGCATTGCCAGACGCCGTTCTCGGAGCGGTCCTTTTGGGACGGTTACCCTGAGGAGACCAATGCACCCTACGGCCTGGCCAAGAAGATGCTCCTGGTGGGCTTGCAGGCTTATGGGGCGCAGTACGGCTTGCCGTGGGTGTACGTGGTGCCCACGAACCTCTACGGGCTGCGGGACCACTTCGACCCTGAAAGCTCCCACGTCATCCCGGCCCTCATCCGCAAGTTCCTGGAGGCCAAGGAATCGGGCAATCCCGTGGTGGTGCTGTGGGGCACGGGCAAGCCCACGCGGGACTTCCTGTACGTAGGGGACTGCGTGGAGGCCCTGCTGAAGGCCGGGGAATTGCTCCTGGGCGGCCCCTACAACGTCGGTTCCGGGCGCGAGGTGAGCATCCGGGAACTAACGCATCTCGTGGGGGCGGCTACGGGTTACCGTGGCAATGTTCGGTTCGACGCCTCTATGCCCGATGGCCAGCCCAGGCGCGTGTTGGATAGTTCCAAGTTTGCGAAACTTACGGGGTGGCAGCCGGAGGTGTCCCTGGAGGAGGGTCTGGACCGCACGGTGAGGTGGGTGCTCCATGGTGGGGCGCAGTACCGGGATATGACCAGTTGTATTGCCAAGGGGCAGCGCGCCCCTGCGGGCGCATCACCCTCGGTGTGAGCACATAAGAAAAGGAGACAAGGCATGAATGAGATTGCTGTATTCCAGATGGGGAAGTGTGGTTCGTCTACGGTCATTGAGTTGGCGCGGAAGTTGGGTATACACGCCTCGCGGGCATACCATCCGATGAACCCGGTGCAGGCACAGTACTCCAATGTTATTAGCATGGTTCGGGAGCCGGTGATCCGGAATGTCTCGGCGTTCTTCCACGAAATGGCGGGCACCCTGGCGGTGACCGGCGAGGGGTACAGCCAGGTGCTTCTTGACGAGTTCCTGATGTCCTGGGACAAGCATGATGTGCCGTTGACGTGGTTCTCTGAGCTGTTTCAGCCGGAGACCGGCATCAACGTCTACACGGAGAAGTTCAACCGCAAGCGGGGCTGGTCTATCTACGAGAGCGGTGGCAGGCGTATCCTGGTCATTAGGACTGAGGGCATGACGGGTTGCCTGGCGTCGGCCTTTGAGGCCCTGCTGGAGATGGACCTGGGGATTAAGGACGGCTTCGAGGTTGAGCACCGGGCCAGTGATGCCGAGCGGCCACACGGCGTGGGCGACCTGTACCGGACGTTTATGCAGCAGGCCGTGATGCCTGAGGCGTATCTGGACCGCATGTATGGGAGTCGGTACGCCAAACACTTCTACTATGCGAAGGAGCTTGACGCCTTCCGTGGATTCTGGAGTGCACCAAGATGAGGGTGTTCGTGACTACCAATGACCGGCACCTGTGGATTCTGCCGGCCTTTGCGCACCTGTTCAATCGCTACTGGAGCGAGCTGCAGCCTGTGGTGGTGGCGGGGTACTCACAGCCGAACTTCGAGCTGCCCCCCAACTTCACATTCCACCAGATTGCCCCGCAGAACTACCCCGTGGAGAGGTGGTCCGATGGCGTGATTGAGTTCCTGCGGTCCATGGATGATGAGCTGTTCATCTGGATGCTGGAGGATATGTTGCTTCTGCGTACCGTGGACGTGCGGGCCATAGGGACCCTGGCGGAGTACATGACGATACACCACGAGGTCATCAGGATGGACCTCACCACGGATCGGCTCTATGCGGGGGCCTCACCGGGCCAGAGGCCCGATTATGAGTACTACGGGAGCATGGACCTGGTATGGTCTGAACCGCACAGCCCGTATCACCTGAGCCTCCAGGCGGCGATTTGGAGGCGTGACTACCTGTTGCACTACATGATTCCCGGTGAGACGCCCTGGAACCTGGAGATGGCGGGCACGGACCGGCTTTCGAGCACCCCGGAGGTGGTGGTTCTGGGCACGAGGCAGTTCCCTGTGCGGTACACGCTGGCGCTCAAGAGCGACAAGCCCACGGAACCGAGCATCACCGGGATGAGGGACGAGGACTATCGGGAACTGGTGGAGCGGGGCTGGCTGCCGGAGGGGTGCCTGACGTGAGATGGTTTCGTTGGTGCCGCGAGGTCTGGTTCGGCCTCTGGTGGTTGCAGAGGAATCGTGGCAAGGTTGATTATCTCCTCCAATACCTTCCCCGGCACGGACGCCGTTATCGTACCTGCGGCGTGATAAGCAGGCCGTATCTCAGCTATACATGGGATGGCGATCCCGCTTTTTGGTGGGGGCACACGTACATGATAGAGTGGGAGTTGTGGCATGCCAATCGTATGAGAGGCCCGATACCGACGCGTGAGCACAGGAGGTATTGGCAAAAGCGCCTGGGCCGCTGGCTAGCAGTTCCGTGGGCTATGAGGCGAACATCACTATGATAACTATTCCCCTCCGTGATGGTACCTTTCAGGGCGAGTCAATGTCCCTGAGCAGTGAGAACGCTGACGAGGCCCCGAAGTCCTTGCGCTGGCGCCATGTGCCGGATATCCCGGATGATGTGCCTGTGATGGTGTTCACGGACATGTGCCTGGATGAGGTCTTGCTGAGCCGGGCACCCACGAACATCGCCGTTCTCATTGAGCCGCCCGCACTCACTGCCACGCACTATGAGAAGGCCGTGATGCTGGAGGACCGTTTCGATGCCATATTCACCTACAGCCTGGAGCACCTACGGCGCGGTGGTCCGTGGCGGTTTTACCCCTATGGCGGGTCTAGGATTCGCGAGTGGGGCGTGTTTGACAAGAGCAAGAGAGCGAACGCGAGCATCATCGTATCGGTCAAGGCAATCACGGAGGGCCACCGGCTGAGGCACGAGATCGTCAAGCAGTTCGGTGAGCGCCTGTCTGTGTTTGGGGAGCCTTATACTGAGTACCTGGACCCCAAGCCGCCGGGACTGAGGCCCTTCCGCTATTCCATTGTTGTAGAATCGGGCCGCAGTGACTACTATTTCACGGAGAAGCTGATTGACTGTTTCTCGCAGGGCACGGTGCCGATCTATTGGGGGTGCCCTGGCATTGATGGATTCTTCGACGAAGATGGAATTATCAGCTTTAAGACCCCGGACGACCTGGCATACATCCTGGCGTCCATCTCGGAGTGGGATTATCATGACCGCTTGCCTGCGATTTGCAGGAACCTGAAGCTGGCACGTGGGTTCCGGTGCGCTGAGGACCATCTGGCGGCGGAGTACGGCTGGCTCTTTGAGGACAGTGAGGAGGCGGCTATGATGCGTGCACAGCGCAAAGAGCAATGGGGGGCTTTGTGTGAAAACCAACCTCACTGACAAACGCCTATTCTTCATCATCGGCCCGCCCCGGTCCGGCACGACCATCGTAGCCAGCGTATTCAACTCCCTAGGGGATGGGTTCTGTTTAGGGGAACCGCACTGGCTCCACGAGGCGGAGAAAGGTGAGGCGGACGCGCAGGCTTACGGGAAAGTTGCCCACCTACGGCCTCACCCCTGGTCGGTGAGTGACTACATGCTCATCATGCAGGTCAACGTGATACCAATTCTGAACCGGGGGCCGTTTCACGTTGGGGGCTACAAGGAGACCTGGCAATACTTCCGTCACACCTGCGAGCCGCTGCTGGCGGCGCATGTTCCGTTGGTGGACTTCTTCGTGGTAGTGCTGCGGGACCCGAGGCTGGCCTTGGCCTCGCAGCGGGCTTTGGGCTGGCAACACCTGAGGCCCAGGGATACCAACAAGGACTATCTGCGGTTGGGCGAGCTGGCGCAGAACCCCAAGGCTGTGCCAGTGATCTTGGAGGACTTCGTGGTGGACCCGCTGGGGTATCTGAATGCGCGGCTCCCTTTTCAGATCGAGGGGCCTTTGGAGCTGCAACCCACGGGGCACAGGTTTGGGGATACGGTTGCCAATGAGAGCGAAACGGTGAATGCGGATGCGCCGGGGCAGAGGGTCATGGACCTGAACGAGAAATGGGTCCGGGCACTGGCCCCGGCTACGGGGGTATGGGAGCGATGGAAGAGCAAGACCTGAGAGCATTGATGAGACGATACACGGTGGAGCACCTGGACCCCGGCCAGTTCGGCACGTTTGACTACACTGAGGCGGCTCAGTTTCAGCGGCGCATCGAGTCCCTGCCGGGCACGGTGTATGGTGACGACCCCAAGCAGCGGCCATTTGACAACGTCTTCACCTGGGGCCATGACCACGATTTTGGCACCTTCCAGATGAAGGGGCAGATGGGAGACCGGCATATCCGGGTCATCGAGGCCTTCCTGGAGATGGGCGCGGAGTTCAAGGGCCGTGTACTGGACGTGGGCTGCTGGACGGGGGGCACGTCGCTCCTGCTGGCGGCGATGGAGTGCGAGGTGACGGCCATTGAGGAAGCAGAGCACTACGCGGATGTGGTGACGTATATGAGCCATGCCTTTTTTGTGCCGGGCCTTTCCGTGTTCCCTTATTCGTTGTATGACATTAAGGACTTCAGGTCATATGACATGGTCCTATGCGCGGGCGTCCTGTATCACGTGACCGACCCGGTGCGCGCCCTGCGCATCATGTATGAGCGGCTTGCAGACGGCGGCACGCTGCTGCTGGAGACCGCGGTTTCTGAGGTCACGGGTAGATATCTGGCGTACAGCGGCCCGCAGCAGCCGGGCTATCGGTGGTTCCTACCCACGGTGGAGGTGCTGATGGCGATGCTCACCGATGTGGGGTTCACCGGCGGCAGACTTAGGCTGCACGCTGACGGCAGCCGGGTCACGGTGATAGCCAAGAGGAAGGAGTACACGACCATGATGACAGCGGGGATGTCAAGATGACCATAACTGTGTTTGACCTTTCGGACGGGAACGAGCCGATGAGCTATGGTGAGATCAATTTCTTGGTCTCATTGGTTAAGAGGCTCCCTGCGGAACCGGTCATCGTCAACATCGGGGCTGCAGACGGCGTGTCTACCGTGGCTATGCTGGAGGCCCGCAGGGATGCCTTCATTTTCTCTGTGGACATCGGCGAGTGCCCGCAGGAACGCGCCAACCTGGAGGCTGCGGGTCTGGATACGGCCCGCGTGATACGGCTCCTGGGCCGTAGCCAGGACATTGGCAAAGAGTTCCCCTGCGAGGCCGATATGGTGCTTGTGGACGGCGGGCATGATTACAAGTCGGTGAAGGGCGATATCGAGGTTTGGCCCTGGAAGGTCAAGGTGGGCGGCACTTTGGCCTTTCACGACTACATTGAGCCGCCCCGTCCCGCTAACAACCCCAGTGAGGCATACGAGGCTGTGAATGAGAACCTGCCTGTTGAGTTTGAGCTGATCGGCCAGGTGGACAGGCTGATTGCGTTTCGGAGGGAAGATAAGTGACCCTTAACCCCATGACTACCGGCCCTGCATATCAGGGTTGGGCGGTGGACTTCCTGAACCCGCGGATTGAACCGCACTTCCGCGCCTTCGAGTGGGGCAGCGGCTGGAGCACCATCTGGCTGGGCGTGCGGTGCGCCAACGTGGTCAGCGTCGAGCATGACGCGGAGTGGCACGCGACGGCGGCGCAGCGGTTGCAGGAGTATGGCCTGGGGAACGTGAAGCTGTTCCACATACCAAAGGAGCAGGGCGCGTCGGAGTATGCGGACTATGCCGACGCGATTCTGGCGTACCCTGATGAGCACTTTCACCTGATTTGCGTGGACGGGCGCAATCGTGCGGGGTGCATCAGGAACGCTATGGTGAAGTTGGCGCGGCCCGGTGGGATGATGGTGGTGGATGACTACCCCAGGGCGCAGTACCAACCCGCTCTGCGGTTATTGGACGGCTGGAGCCGGGCGCTGTTCAACCGGGCTAGCGAGATCATGGCCACGGGCGTGTGGTTCAGGCCGACGGAGGGGTGAGATGACCCTTTTCGCTCATACTCACTGTGTGGCGTTTGAGCTTTCCAACACTTGCCCTTACGCATGGCTGCACAAGGAGTGTCCCTTGAACTTGGAAGTGGCCTCACCCTTTCGGTTGAGGGAGACAAAACACCTATCTGGCGACGTTGTGCGGAAGGTGCTGGATACCCTGGGAGAGCATGGGTACGTGAGCACGATTAGCTTTCATCAGTACAATGAGTCGCTAGTTGACCCACGCCTGTTCGAGTTCGTCCGCTATGCTAGGAAGCGGTGCCCGGAGGCCAGGATCATAATCTTGACCAACGGGGTTTTCCTGTCGCGGCAATTGGCGCTGGAGCTGGAGGAGGCCGGGTTATCGGGTCTGTGGGTGACGCTCTATGGCAGCCAGGAGGACCGCAAGATCACATGGGAATGGATGAAACGTGAGATCATACCCATCTTTTCAGAGAGCAATGTTCAGACGTGGGGGCTGGATGACAGGCTGTGCATTTATGACCGGGAGTACCAGAAGGACCAGGGCGGCAATTGTTATGCCCCCTTGAGTGCTATCATCGTCACCAGGGACGCGGAGTGGGGCCTGTGTTGTATGGACTGGAAACGCACAGTATCCTTCGGGAGCCTCAAGGAGCATAGCCTGGAGGAACTGTTACAGGCTGAGGAGCCGCATCGTATCTATGCGGCCCTGAGCGAGGGGGACCGGACGGTATTGGATTTGTGTCGCCGCTGCACGTTCGCTATCACGCCAAGGTGAATCCTTTGCTGGCAAAAGGTTCTGATACGGTATATTTTGTGCAAAAGGGAGGACACCATGTTTGAGATTTTTCAGGGCGTTATTCTTAAATCGGATTGCCGACTAATCATCAGATTTCATGATGATAAGGGGGCTATGCAGGCTGAGTTGATAACTCACAATATCTATGGTCTGCTGGTTCATGCTGAGGGGGGTACCACTATGTATGTGCCTTGGACCTCAGTCAGGACTGTCGAGCTTCTTGATATTCTCGATGATTCTAGTGGGGAATAGTGGAGCCGCGGGGCATTCTCTACTTTGCCATAGGTGACGAATATCTGATGCGGGCGCAGAAGGCTGTAGCTCGCGTGCGGGATGTGTGGCCGGGCATGGCCTGCGCCATCTGGACCGAACGCTCGCCGGGGCCGCTGATGTTATCTCGCATGGAAGCCTGGCGGCAATCACCTTTTGAGCGGACCTTGGCCCTGGATGCGGACGTATGGCTGGCGGAACCTGTACCAGAGCTGTTTGACCTGTTGGACCGGTTTGACCTGGCGGCGACCCTTGCACCATGGCGTGAGGGCCACCCTGTAGCTGTCCCTGCGGCGTTTCCAGAGCATAATTGTGGTGTAGTAGCCTTTCGCAAGAATGGCCTGTTACTAAGCCTTGTGGACGACTGGGAGCAGCGGTTCGGACGACGCTATGAGGGGCTGGAGGAGACCAAAAGCATTCACAATGACCAACCGGCCTTTCGAGAGGCCTTGTATCATTCTGTTCTGCGTATTGCTACCTTGCCTGCGGAATACAACTGGCGGGGCGTGGGCTATGTTTGGGGCAAGGTGAAAGTGTTGCATACCCGGCGACCGCCACAGAGGGTAGCGCACGAAATCAACGAGCAGCTTGGGCCGCGGGTATGTATGAACTGGCAGATACACCATGGAGATAATTCGGCAATGATGCTGGAAGCGACCGACCTTACAGGTGAGGAGTATCACCACGAGGTGGAGGACGTGCTTACGTTGCAGCACCTGGCGGGGCTGCTCCCGGCGGACCCGGTGGTGGTGAACATCGGGGCCTGCTTCGGCACGTCGGCGCTGGCGCTCCTGGAGGCCCGTGAGGACCTGTTCGTATTCTCTGTGGACATCAAGCCCTGCCTTGAGGAGCGGGAGAACCTGGCGCGGTCGGGCGTGGACCCGGCGCGGTGCGTGCGGGTGCTGGGGAGGTCTCAGGAGATTGGGCGGTACTGGCCGCGTGCGGTGGATATGGTTTTCATGGACGGTTCCCATGCCCGCTCTGACGTGGTGGCGGACCTGGAGGCCTGGCTGCCCCGAATCAAGCCGGGGGGCATTATGGCCTGTGATGACTATGCGAAGGGGTGCACTCCGGCGGTGAAGCCTGTGGTGGATGAGATGCTGATGGACAAGTACGAGATGATCCTCCACGTAGGGGACATCGTGGCGTTTAGGGTATGACCGACTGGGAAGCTTGGCGCGAGCGCATTGTGGAGAACGGCCAATTTGTGCCGCCGGAGGTTTGGGTGGCGAGCCTCTATCCTACGCCGTATTTTTACGTGAATCATGGTTGGGCAGGATACACCGTCACGTTTATGCCGTCCATGCACTCGATACTGGACTACCGATACAAGAGCATTATGGTGTGGGTGAATTGATGAACGAACAGCAACTCAAAGATGCCTACGAATCACTGGAGCCGATGAGTGCCGAGGCTCCTCCCCGGTACACGTGGGAGCGGCACAGATGGGAGATGCGGCGCCACGTGCGCCGGGATCCCATCGCGGTATTCCTGAACTGGCCCACGGTGACGGCCACCATGTTTGCGGGGGAGACCCCCTTCATCCGGTCCGAGCTGGAGGCCCTGCGGGCACAGCCTGATTGGGAGACCCTTTGGCTTCCGGCCATCGAGGACAGCGGCGTGGGCCAGGCCCCGAGGATGTCAGGGGAGCCGTCCACGAATGCCAATATGGTGCACCAGGCATTTCACCTGATGATGTGGAACAAGGCCACGCTCAAGGAATTGCGGGACCTGGAGACCATCACGGAGTTCGGCGGGGGCTATGGGGCTATGGCCCTGATTGCCTCACGGCTGGGGTTCCGTGGGACCTACCGCATGGTGGACTTCCCGGAGATGCTTCTTTTGCAGACGCACTATCTATCACAGCACGAGCTGGGCTGTACGGTAGAGTTCCTGCCCTCGGAGCCGTGGGCTGCTGAAGACATCGAGCCTGCGGACCTGTACGTGGCCTGTTACTCCGTGAGCGAGGTAGCCTTGGGGGAGCGGGCCGCGTGCGTGGATTGGAAGGCCAGGGGCTACCTCATTGCCATGCAGGATCGCTGGAATGACGTGGACAATCTGGAGTGGTTGAGGGTGATGCAGTGGCCGTTGATACGGTGGTACCTGTTCCCGATGATCAGGCCGGGGCACTGGTACGCGATGGGGGGAAGTTAGTGAGGGTGCTAATCTGCGCTGACTCTAGGGCTGCGCTGGCAGAGATAGAACAGGGGAGCGTGCACTGCTGCATCACCTCTCCGCCATACTGGGGGTTGAGATCCTACGGCGGACCGGATGCAGTGTTCGGCGGCGATGCTGGCTGTGAGCATGTGTGGGAGGATATTCCCCTTCCAGACTCGCCTAAGAAGTGGGATACGTCCACGGGAAAGCCATACCCCGTTCAGATCGGCCAGCCAGAGAAGGGACGCAAGACTAGCACTTGCTCCCTCTGCGGTGCATGGCGCGGTCAGTTCGGATTGGAGCCGACGCCTGAGATGTACGTGGAGCACACGCTGGAGTTTCTGCGGGCAATCTGGCGGGTGCTGAGGGGTGACGGGACGCTGTGGCTGAATCTGGGGGATTCTTATGCGAGTCAGGGGGGGGCTAAGACAGAAGCCTCATACGCCTCGGCAGGCACGGGCAATAGTGCCAATCGGACGCTGCGGGTTGATGCCCGGAGACCACCCGGCGGCCTCAAGCCCAAGGACCTCTGTGGAATCCCCTGGCGCGTAGTCCTGGCGGCGCAGGCGGACGGGTGGTACTGGCGGTCGGTGGTGCCCTGGCTCAAGCGTAACCCCATGCCCGAAAGCACCGATGACAGACCGACAACCGCACATGAATACTTCTTCATGCTCACCAAGAGTGGCAAGCCTACCTATTGGACTCACAGAGACCGTAACGGCGCGAGACAAAGGCCAAAGGCAGACTACCGCTGGCAGAATCAGTTGACCGGAGAAGAAGTCTCGGAAGCCCCTGGCGACTGGAAAACGAAGATCACCTGCCCGCGCTGTGAGGGCTCTGGCACGATGATCGTCACGGACTACCTCTTTGACTTCGAGACAGAGTGTGATACCTGCGAGGGCAAGGGAACGATTCAACTCTGGAAGCGGGTGAACTTGTGGCGGGGGCATGACTACTACTGGGATGCGGATGCGATAAGGATGCCGCTCAGCGAAGCTAGTTACCAACGGCTAAACCAGCCTACGTTCGATACACAGAAGGGTGGCCCAAAAGACTACGCTCACGGCACGAACCCCAACAGGTCAGCCCGGAAAGCCCTAGAGAATCTTGCAAAGAATCCGACTGGCCGCAACCGCCGGACAACCGACTGGTTCTACGAGTCCATCCGCTACATCCTAGACGGTGGAGAACGAATGTTACTCAGTCCAGAAGGGGATCCCCTGGCCCTGTGCGTGAACACGAGACCATACAAGGGCGCTCATTATGCGACGTTTCCACCGGGGCTTATTCTACCGATGATCCTAGCAGGAACCGCTCAGAAGGTCTGCGCTGAGTGCGGGGCTGGGTGGAAGAGGGTGACGGAGCGAGCGCCTTGGGTCATGCCAGATGGTTCATGCGGTTGTGGCACCACACACGGAACGAATAAAAGTGCCAGCGGGGCCTATACTCAAGGCCCTCAATCTTGGGCAAGAGACGGACGCGCATACTGCTCCACAATAACTAATCTCGGCTTCCGCCCCACCTGCTCCTGTGACGCTGAGACAAAACCCGCCGTCATCTTGGACCCCTTCTGTGGTAGGGGCACGGTCCTCAAAGAGGCAAGGGCCAATGGCCGGGACTGGATAGGCATAGACGTCGATCCTCAGTCTATCAAGCTGGCGGAGGCATGGCTGAATCTAGGGGATGTCACCTATGAGATTGATGAAGAGCATTGGATACAGCCGCAATTAGTCAATGAGGAGTCAGCGCAATGATCTTTTCCAATCGTCACGAGGTGGAGACACACCTGGCTGAGCAGGCTGACGGCGGCGTGATTGTGGAGGTTGGGGTGGGCAAGGGTGACGGGCTGGTGGCCCTGCTCAACGGCACCCGCTACGGAAGGCTCTTGCCCGTGTATGCCGTGGATCCCTACGCGCCATACGTGGACAAATTGGGTGGCACCTACGGCCCGGAGTGCAAGCAGGAAGCCGTCGATCAGGTGGTGGGTACAGGCCTGGGGCGGCTGGTGGCCTTCGTAGAAGAGGACGGCGTACTGGTGGGCGAGAATTGGGACTTGCCTACGGCCCTGGTGTGGATTGATGTGTCTATGGAGTATGACGGTCTCAAATGCGTCTGGGATGCCTGGGCGGACAAGGTCATGGAGGACGGGCACATCGCCATCGCGGGGCTGGGCTACAGCAGCTTGGGCACGGCGCGGGTGATGCAGGAGGCCGTAGACTCAGGGAACTTCGTGCGGGTACTGGAGGAGCAAGACCGGGTGGCCGTGCTGCGCAGGAATCCACGGCACAGGCGGGCCGCATTCTACATCGTGGACGGTGAGCAGTATGCAGACGAGGCGGCCTATAGCGCGTCCAGCCTCAAGGAGCACATGCCCAGGGTGGAGACCTTCCTGTTCGCCGTGGGGGGCACGAAGGACCGGGATTGCATTGATCACGTAGTGGCCCTGCCGCCTCGGGAGAGCGAACTGTGGTACCTGGACAGCACGCGGTACTTCAATCAGGCTGTGGGGCAGCTCCACGAGTACAACCGGCTTTTGTACCTCGATACGGATACCTGGGTGTCCTGGGATTGCCTGGATATGTGGTGGCTCCTGGAGCAGTTCGACGTGTGCCTGGGCCATTCTGCGGGCCGGGAGGCCATGCCCAGTGCTATCGGGACGCCCCCTGCGTTCACCACGCTGTCCATTGGGGTGAGCCTCTTCTGCAACAACGCGAAGGTCCGGGCCACGTTATCGGACTGGCTGGCCTTCTATGAGAAGTACGCGCATATCTACGGCGACAACGATGAGTCGCCCCTGCGGGACGTGCTGTGGCTCAACCGTCACGGGCTGAAAATGTATATCCTGCCCCCGGAGTACAATGCGCGTGTGGGCTTCGGGTGCTGGCTTTACGGGCGGGTCCGGGTAGTTCATGCCCGGCTGCCCCGGCTGCGGCATGTGGCGGAGGAGCTGAATGAGCACACGGTCATGCGCATGTGGCGCCCTGATGACGGGTTCCTGTGGTATCACCAGAGGTGAAGAGCGATGGAGAAACTAAGCAGATTCGAGCAGGCTATCGCAGATGGTGAAGTTTGTGTCCGTGATGTGGATGTACCTATGGACGTTGTGGGTATGCCGCCACATTTCTATCCGACCGGTGAGCGTGTAGCAGACCCATTGATGTGGGCTATACTGGATGTGCTCTCTTTGATTGAGCATCATCCCCACTTTGGGACGACTCCGCAGCGGTTTCGTTTGTGGTATGTGCGTAGTGGGCTTGACGGGTTGAAGACTAAAGTCTGGGCCTTGAAAGGTGATTATGAATTCCCTGATTCACCTGTCAGGACGGCTATGGATTCATACCAGTTGATGTATGATGGTTCAATGGAAGGGATTGACCAATGGACAGTAACGTGTTGCTCCGACAGTATGCGCCCGTGCGGACAGTCAAGCGGCTGCGGCGTTGCCTGAACCCTCAATGCCTCTACGTGGCGGGCGGCGGCAAGATGCCCTTGAAGATCACCCGCACTAGCGAGTACGCCCGGATTAGTTGCTCCAAGTGCGGGGCGGTGAGTGTGTTCAACCCGGTGGCGACGGTGCGGCCTGACGAGGCCAGGCACATCTTCGTGGCCCGTGACCGTGGGGGCAAGGGCGTGGAGCACATCTTCCCCAAGGCGAGGGTATTGGTACCGTGAAGGATGAAAATGAATTCAAACTGTTGAGGAAGCAAATTAAGGCCCTAGAGCGAATCGCTGAGAGCTTAGAGCGTATAGCTGGATTCTTTGGGTTTATTGAGACGGCGTGGGCACAGGTCGATGAAGAGGTTGAACATGATGAAATTGACCCTGTCTCGGTGTCTGACGGCGGAAGAGCCCCATGATCACTAAGGGCCTGGTTTACATTCACGTCTTCCGGACCGGCGGGTACATGGTGCAGGGGGTCCTGCGGAAGGTCCCTGGCCTGGTGATGGTTTCTGACAGGCCTACGGAGCATCTTACCTATGCACAGATGACTACGGTATGCGCTCAGCAGCGCATGGTGAGACCGCTGGCTGCCGTGTTTGTTCGCAACCCGTTCGACTGGTACGTGTCCATGTGGTGCTGGGTCAATACGGCCCCGAATGTGCCTTCCTTCCCTAGCTTCCGGGCATACCTGGGGGCGATTGATGAGAGGCGATTTGGCACCACGGGAACGGGGCGCAACTACAGCAGATTTACCGACCATTGGAAGGATATGGGCGCTGACTCAGCAAAGTGGATGGGACGTTTTGAGCGCCTGGAGGAGGACTTTGTGGCCATCATGCTAGAGGCCATGCCTGAACTGGTGAATGAGAAGATGCTGAGGCGCCTCATAGTCAAGGAACCCATCCATCACCCCAGCAGGCATCCCCAGACCGGCAAGCACCCAGGACCTTATCAACAGTACTATGACGCGGAGACGAGGGCGCTGGTGGAGGGGTGGGACGGCGCGCTATTGAAGCGCTTCGGCTACAGTTTCGAAGGGGAGGAGGCAGATGATGAAGATCTATCCCATACCGGTGCCTGACGAGTTCCGGCCTGCCAGTCAGGGTTATGCCATGCCGCCACACTGCCCGGTGGAGGGTTACGGCGTGGAGCAGGACTTCGGCCTGTGGCTCCGGCAGCGCCCTACCATTCTGGCCCCAAGTATTGAGGAAGCTGATTGGTACTACCTGCCGGTATACTGGAACCGTCTTTTTATCGCAACCTGGAAGTGGACTCAGGACGAGGCCGCTATTGAGCGGTGCACCCGGTATATTGAGGACCTCCGAGGGGCCTTGGACTTCTCACGGGTATTCACCGTCTGCGAGTGGGACCTGACTACGGAACGGCAGGAGATCGGGATTGGGGAGATGACCGTGTTCACGGCGGGGCGCCGGGACCATACGGGCATCGATGTCCCCTTGCTCTGCGCGCCCCACGGTGTCCCTCCTATGCAATATGCCAAACGGCACCTAGCATCGTTCGTGGGCAACATCGGGACCTCCGGCTGGCGTCAGGCCATGCAGGAGGCCATGCAGGGCTATGATGGTGTCCTGGTAGAGCACGCGCAGAATGGTTCCGCCTACTTTCGGGATGTGATGACCAAGAGCTACGTGGCCCTGGCCCCTAGGGGGCATCGGGGTCAATCGTTCAGGTTCTACGAGGCCATGGACATGGGTGTGGCCCCTGTGCTGATCGGCGACATGGACACGAGGCCTTTCAAGAACTGGATTGATTGGGACTCGTGCTCGTACTACGTGCCTGACGCCTCGGAGTTGCCGGGGTTCCTAGATGGTCTTGATTTGGAGGACGCGCTTCGTCGCGGTGTACGGGCGGCGCAGATGTACCATGAGGAGCTGCGGTTTGGAAGGTGGTGCCGGTTTGTCGTGCCGGAGCTTTTGAGCGTGCCGTGAACTCCTGCCGCCTTGCCAGGGGCGGCGCGTTTCCTCCTTTCTTTGGGGGGCAGGGCCGGGCCTGCCCCCCGCTTCATTACTGGTGATTCCCGGCGATAAGGATTCTGGCCTGTTTCTTCCTCTGAACTTGCACGTAAACGACGCTATTCTGTTCTGTTTGTGACCCTGCTTTTGGGCGTCATTAGCGGCGCCCTGGCGGGCGCTAGCGGTTTTGGGGGCGGAATAGGTCTCCTTGGGTATCCTCGAAACGGCAGAACGACGCACAGTGAATCATGTTATAATAGCAAACTGATACTTGACAAAAAACAAACAACCTGTTATAATATAGGTGCTCACAGAAAAGGCAAGGGGAAGAGAGAAGGGGGAGCGGAGATGGCGACATACGGAGAGGTTAGGAAACAGTGGGAGGAGAAACTGGCGGAGATTCAAAAGTCTGAGGGCTTCACCGACAAACAATTGCAGACTATGATTGGGTTGCTGATGCGCAGCGCTGATGCATGTTATGAGGTGAGAGAGTACGAGATTCAGCCCCTTGATGGTTCCTCCCACAATAGTAAGTTCTTCCTGACGGTTGGGGTTGGTCATAGGGATTTTGACCGGCACCTGTTCTTTAAGATGTACTCGATTGGACCCCGTGGTGGAGTTAGCACTTGGGATGGTGAACGATGGCTGCGTGGCCCAAAACATACGTGGCGGTCTGTGCAGACCTGATAGGACAAGCCGATTAGGTAGGATGAAGAAACAGAGAGCAGAGCAACAGGATACCACAGGGGAGGGGACGAAAATGGCTAGGTATACATACGGTCCAAATGATGACTCTCGGTTTCCATATCGGGCGAATCGTGACGGTGCGGTGTTTCAGACAGAGCACGCCGCAGTGAACTACTGCCAGATGTGGAATGATTACTACAATGCTATGCGCCCCATTGATGATGTGCCCTTGGAACTGAGCCGGGTAGATTATGACCGCATCTGCACAGAGCTGGGAGTTGAGGTGCTGTCAGACGTGGACATTACTGGCCCGTTCCACTACGCGGTCAGGAATGGTGACTTTGCCCCCCGTCTTGAGGGTGAGGAGATCGGCGGATATCCCCCGGCCCATTGCCAGGAAATGGCTATGGCACGGCGTCGCCTCCGGGCTATTATGAAGGAGCGAGAGTCACAACCAGCAGTCTCGCGCCCCCAGCCTGAATTAGTGCGGTGCTCCTGCGGCCACAGCGTGGCACGGCAACTGGTGATGACTGCGAGTCTGGGCACGGCATGCCCTGATTGCTATGATGAGATGAGTGGTTGAGGTAGAGACCAATATAGGGAGGGGACGATGATAGACGCAATCGGGCGGGAAGCGACACAGAAACTAGAGCAAAGGTTAGATGACGTAGTGCCTTATACGTCTACCAGATATGATGGTGGGCGTGAGTACCGACCGGATGACTACAGGAGCGGAGATGATGAGCCGCCGGACCACTGCGATTGGTGCGGTGCAGTAGTTACCCCTTTGGATAGTGAAGACGGCCTGTGCGCCCGCTGCGCCCGCATCGCCCAGGAGCAGGATGAGCAGGAGTTCCCGGTCTATGTCGGGTCAGATGGCCGGGAGCATGGTGAGTACTAAGCCGATAACCGGGCCACGTGCCCGGTCATCTCAGGGTGGCAACCTGAGGTCTGATGAGGCAAGCCGATACATGAAGGGGGATACGAAATGGCAACACAACCCAGCAAGGATAGGCCGGAGGAGATCGGTGGTGTGAATCTCACAGATGCGTTTGCGTTCCTGGACATGCTGCGGGAATCCGGTGTAACCAATATGTACGGAGCCGGGACATACCTGCGGGAGGAGTATGATTGCTCTAAGCAGGAGAGCCACAAGATACTCGCAGCGTGGACGCAGGACTTTGGCAAGTAGCCGATAACCGGGGGCAACCCCGGTCACCCGCGATGCCGCCGTGCGGGTCCGATGAGGCAGAGGGCGGCAACGGAGGACAGAGGAGGCCACCAATGACTGCACTGACTATTGATGAACGAAGCCTCAAGGTATGGCAGCGGCTGCGCCCCACGCACAAGCAGATACTGAGCCTGGGCACCAACCCCAAGCAATTCATGCACGTGCAGATGGGCCAACTGGAGGCTTGGGGCAATGGCTTCATGCTGCTGGTGGGGAACTCGCCGGATGTGCCGTGCGTGGACGAGAGAGAACGCACGGACTGGACCAACAAGCAGCATCTCCTGAAGCCGGGTTCTTGCCCTATGGATCCGCTGCTCTATGTAGAGGCCGACGGCTACAGCACACGGGATAGGTCCCTGCTTATCATGGCTATGCTGTCGCCCACGGACGGGGCCGTGCTGGAGCACCTGACCGTCAATGCCCGCATGGCGCTCTTCATAGAACGCGAGTGCAGGGCGCGGTTCCCCGAGGACTGGATGCTTGGCTGGCGGGGTAACCTGTCTGCTGAGGCGCACATATATGGCTGCGCCCAGGTACACCCGAGGCCGCTGACGTACTGTGTGAGGGGTCCGGCGGAGGACGGTTGGATTGGGGCGGGGGTGCTCATGCCCAGGACGGCGGGCTTTGTGAGGGCCAGGGACGGCTCCCAGGCGGTACGGTACGATAATGAGACCAGGACATATCATCGTGAGGCTCCTGGCGTATAGATGTTTTGCTGGCAAAGAAACTATGGGCTGCGCTTTTGCGCAAAAGGGAGGGGGATATGAAGGGAATGGTGACGGATCAAGGGCACGTGGTATTGAGCATGAGCGAGGCTGAGGCGCGAAACCTTCATATTCTGGCATCGTCAGAATGCCGCCGTCGTCAGGCTCACTTTGAGTCCAGTCAGATCATGGAATGCTGGGGTTGTTTCAACGTATGTAGTGACTTGACCGGTGAGCTTGACGAACTCGGATTCACTGAGACGGAAGCGCACTCTGATTTGAGCGGTGGTAGTCATGGATAAACCGAGGGGTCAGTATCCGACGGTGCCCTGCGTGGAACAGTGCCTTGAGGAGTACCTGGACAAAGAGGACCGCTGCGTCCTGGAGGACGACTACTGGTGGGAGATGCAGGACGCGGCAGCCGACAGCGGGGTGGACGTGATGATCCTGGTGGAGGAGATACCGTTTGAGAAGTGGCTGCGGGCCAGGAGAGCAACCCGATGACCGCCCTAGCTAGTCGTGTCAAGAGAGCACGGGCCATGGTGGACCTGGGCGCGGTGTCGATCCTGCGGAAGAAGAAAGGGAACCGGCAACGGGCTTGGCGTATGCCCAGCGCCTCCGTGATGGGTAGCTGGTACGAAGTCTTTGCCAAGTTCGTGGCGGACAATGGCATAGTCCGGGCGTGGTTCTTTTGCAACCGCTGTCACCCGGACGATGTGACCCCTGTGCCCCTGATGGAGAAGTGCGACGGCAACCGCAACACGGTCTGCTATCACTGCCTGGCGGCCATGGTCAAACTGGCCAAAGGCCGCCGGATGACCGTGCAGTTTGTGGACAGCCGCCGGAAGGCTCAGGCGCTTGTGCGGCTGGGGACGGTGGTGGAGATGTGTGGGGAGGGGCAGGTGAAGCCGAAGGTGTGGGCGGTGATGAAGAAGCGAGGTAGGAGGAGGAAAGCATGAAGATTGTGGCGGAGTATATTGGTGGGACCGGGGGTGAACATATAAGGCGCGAGCCAGTAGTCACTGAGGGGCTGCTGTGGCTGAGGTTCGAATCGCCTGAGGGCATCCTGACGGTGAAGTCCTCCGATGACGGGAAGATGCTTGAGATCAACTGCCCTACTGGAAGGTTACGGGTGAATCCTTCCAGTGCGAACCTGATTTTGATTGAGTCTGTGAGGTTCGGTGATGGCTAAACCGAGGTTCCGGCGTGGCTTTAAGCAGAAGAGACTCCGGGCAAAGTACTGGTGCCCTGAGTGCGGGCGCGTGGCCTACTACCGGTGCTACCTGGATGGGCCGGGGGAGCAGATTCGCGGGCGTCCCAAGAGGGACTACTGCACCTGCGGGATGCTCACCGAGTACCGCGGTTTCGTGAGCACTTACGTGGAGACTGTGCCTTATGCTACCGGGGGTCGCATGATGCTCCGTTGCCGGGGTTGTGGCAGGGACACGGAACACGCGAACCTGGGTGGGAAGTTCTGGAGGTGCCTGGGCTGTGGGATACAGCGGCTCGCAGATGATGAAGAGGAAGCGAAGCGCCAGGCTGAGTCTGAGGCGCGGAGCGTGAGCGGCGGGGATATATGGGGAGAGTGAGGAAACGCAATGGAGGAGTACTCAATCTGGCAAGAGCAAACCTTGGCTGTAATGACGGCTATGCAGGCCAACGTGCCTGCACTCATCTTGGGGGTGCCCGGCATTGCCAAGACGGCGTTCCTGAAAGCGGCTACGAAGGCCCTGGGATGGGATCTGTACGTGTTCATGGGTAGCATCCGGCAGCCCTCGGACATCATCGGCTACCTGGCCCCGGACTTGGAGCGCCGGGTGACTTTGGAGTTGCCCTTGGAGTGGGCGCGTAGCATCAGTGACCGTGCCACTGAGGGTCACGTGACTGTGGTGTTTCTTGAGGAGCTGACCACGGTATTCCCTGCGATGCAGGCGGCACAACTCCGATTCGTGCATGAGCGGTGTGTAGGCGATTGCTACCTTGGTGATAGTACTCGCATCGTGGCGGCTGCGAACCCGCCGGAGATGGCCCCTGGGGGATTCCAACTGTCACCGCCTATGGCCAACCGGTTGCTGCACCTGGGGTGGCAGGAGGATGCGGCGCATTGGGCCGACAATATGCTGCTGGACTTCCCGGCCCCGGTGCTGCCTACGTTTGATGCGGCCAAGGCGGCGGAGTCCCGTGAGCGGTGGAAGGGGTTGATTTACGCCTACATCATGGGACACCGCCGGGAGCACCTGGTAGTCATGCCTGTGGACCGGGAGGGCCGTGTGGATGAGGAGAAGGCGTCTGGGCCGTGGGCCAGTGAGCGGTCCTGGTATGAGTACTTGCTGCCCTGTTTGTCCTGGCTGGATGCTGTGCGGGGCATCTCTAAGCAACTCTATGAGAGCGTGCGGGAGCGGTTGGCGGTGGGGTCTATTGGTGCAGTGGGCGCGGAGTTCCTTCTGTGGGCGGATAACCTGGACCTCACCTCGGCGGAGGACATGCTCAAGCAGGGGTCCAAGTACATGGTGCCGGACCGTCAGGATAGGGCCTATGTGGAGCTGGCGAACCTGGCGATTTACGTGTCCGGCAAGAAGATCACGCCGAAGATTTGGGTGTCGGCCTGGAATGTGTTTGCGGCTGCAGCGGACCAGGGCAAGACGGGCACGGCTGCGGCTGCGGCGCGGTCCCTAGCGTCCAAGGCCAGGGCTGACCTGCCCCCGGTCTATGAGCAGATAGCGCGGTTTCAACCTTTGCTGGAGCGTGCGAAGATGATACCTAAACTGGATGATGACGCGGCGATGGAACTGTGAGGAGGTGGAAGATGGAGAAGGAGATTGAACGACTCATCAGGAAAGAGTTGACGGAGCCAGGGGGCGCATACATTGACAGTGCGAGAATAGCACAAGCCGCCCACACCCTCGCCGAAGCTATGCAGGAAGATGTGGTGTACGAAAGCACAGGGGTTGCCGACTATGACGGATGTTGTGTTCGTCTGGGCCGTGGAACCGAGCTTATCTTAGGTCCTGATGATGAGTGGGACATTCTTGACGGCCGGCAGTACCACGTGACCGTGACGGAAGAACCTACCAATGACCAACCGTGATGCTACTTTGGCGATGGACGCGGCGAGGGTGCGGCTCAACTATTTGCGTGGCTACCTTCGGGCTGTGTTGTGGACTATGCGCATGGTGCCCACTGGAGAGGTGCCCAGCATGGCCATGTCCAAGGACGCGGTGATCTACTACAACCCGGAGGAGGTGGCCAAGTGGCCCTTGGAGGCCTGTGTGACGGTCCTGTACCATGAGGTATGCCACTGGATGCGGCGTCACTATGAGCGCATGGCAGACTTCCCGGATGAACGGTGCGCGCTCGTTGCGGCGGAATTGGAACTACAGGGCGACCTGGAGGATGAGATCAATGGTGACTCGAATCTGGATTGGCCACCGCAGGGATACATTGCGCCGGGCAAGCCGCCTTTCGAGAGCTTGCCCAAGGGCCTCCTGGCTGAGGAGTACTATCGGCTTCTGGAGCAGCAACAGCAGCAATCTGGTGGCGCGGGGGGCCAGCAGCAGGGCAAGGGGCGGCAACAAGGCCATGGTCAAGGCCAGGGCAAGGGCCAACAGCAAGGTCAAGGTCAGGGCCAACAGCAGGGTCAAGGCCAGAGCCAGCAAGGTCAAGACCAGCAGCCAGGCCAGGGTCAGGGTTCCGTCTCTGATGGGCACTGGAAGGACTGGGAGCAGCAGGACCACCCGGAGGGCATCACCGAGGCCCAGGGGCGGCTTATTGCCCGCAAGCTGGCCCAGGACATCCAGGAGGCCGCGGAGCGTGACAAATCGCAGCGGGGCATCGGCTCAGTACCCGGCTGGATGCGGCGTTGGGCAGAGATGCAACTTTACTCCAAGGTGCCCTGGCACAAGGTCCTAGACCGCTGGATACGCCAGTCCATCGGGCACGTCCTGGGGTTCTCGGACTACTCATTCAGGACACCGAACCGCAGGGCTGCGTTGAGTGGCCTCATCCTGCCGGGGTTGGTGAAGCCTGTGCCCCGGATCGCCGTGGTTCTGGACACGTCGGGGTCTATGTCCGGTCATCAGGTGGGGTTGGCCCTCACGGAGATCGGCGGCGTACTCAGGGCTATGGGGATGTTAGAGGGCGTGTGGGTGCTGGCTACGGATGCGGAGGCCCATACCTGCCAGCGTGTGTTCAACCCCCGCCAGGTGGACGTTGTGGGCGGCGGCGGGACCATCCTAGAGTCGGGTATTGCACGAGCCATGAAGCTGCGGCCCCGGCCTGAGATCGTGGTCGTCATCTCGGACTGCCTGAACTATTGGGATGAGGTCAAGCCTGCCAGGGTGAGCATCGTGATTGTGCGTGTGGGCACGGGCAAGCCGCCTACGTGGGCCGACAAGGTGATTGACGTGGAGGACGCGGTAGAGGATCGGGCAGTATGGATGAGATGACGCGCACAAGGGGAGCAGACGGTTTATGACCCTGGATGCCTTGGCGGGGAGGGAGCCGTGACGGTGCAACCTGCCTTTGATGAGCCGTTCTTCGAGATGGCGGACGCTTATCGGTGGTTCAATAAGCGGTATACCTTGGTAGTCCCTGCGGATTTGATGTTCCTGTGCGGTCTGGACCCGCCGCCGGGGTACGCGGATTTGCAGGAGGCTAGGCTCAAGAAGCCTAGCAAGGACGTGGCTTGGCAGAGCGCGGAGTGGCACCACTTTCGCATGCATCGGGATGGTGGGCCACCCACTCTAGTTGTGGTATTAGGGATGCGTAGCCGGATATCGTTGCCACAACCTATTGCACGTGATGGGGATGCTTATATTCATGCTAGTGGTATGTGGGCTATGCCACCTGCGGTGACCTGGCGCGTCTGGCTCTATGAGCACTGCCAGGGCCGGGGCTGGGTTTGCCTGGACCCTAGGGATGATACCCATGAGGTTGTGCGTACGCTGCGCAGCCGGATGATTCTGGAGGCGTTAAGGTGAGTAGACCTTTACTCTCAGAGCACCTATCAAATCTGGACTTTTGGCGTCGGCACTTTACTGTTATACGTGAACCGTTACGCTGGTCCCCGATAGATGACTACCTAGTAGGTGGTAATACTGTTGGTTTTTGGCTTGATAAGAACTGGACCCTGTTGGCCGTTGTGACGCTGCTGGATGTGGAATCATATCACATTCAAATCGCTGTATGGTTCTACCAGAAGCAAGCTGAGACTGCTGATTGGAGTGACTATTTTATCGGTGTGCCGAACTATGGTTGGGTGCAAATCTGGCCTGCTGAGCATGAGAAGCTGCGCAAGGTACTGAAGGATGCTATTGCTATGGAGACTTTGGGCGGGCACATGCCAGTATTGAGGGCTTAGTAAAATGACCACCGAACTTCGTCTGTATGTGGTTCCTAATGGCCGGGGCGGTAGCGCCGTATCGTGCCCGGAGTGCCGGGGGCATGTGTTCCCCAGCGAGGACTACGTGATCCGCTGCGACGTGGGGCTGAGGCACGTGTACGCCTGTGAGTCTGTGACGCGGGGCTGGCTGGTTGGCCGCCGGGTATGCGACCTCAATGGGCGAGTGGGCCTGGTAGTGCACATTAGGCGGCTGAGAGGGGTATTGACTGGAAGGGACCGGAAAGTGCTGGAGGGTTTCTTGAACCTGATCGGTTTGGCAAGGGGGTGATGGTGGCTGCGCAGTGGATTGTACTGCACGCGGGCGAGACCATTGAATGCGACAAGTGCCGGGAGGCTGTGAAGATAGCCCGTCGGCGTGGCTTGATTCGGAAGTATAACGTGCCTGCTAGTATTGCCTATGCTCGGATGGGCAATACTACTGATCACGCTTATCTCATTCTGAGCCTTTCAACTAATGGTGTCATAATATCTAGATTATGTGATGAGGATCTAGAGTGGCTTCATCATATGGTGGAGTTGTCCTTTAGGTCTTGGCATCGCGGCTGGCAGCGGCCCGATGTGCGTCGGCATTTGGAGCTGATGGCCCTTGCCAATGAACCAAAGGAGAAGGTCTGGCAGGACTGGCAGCAGGCCATCATGGTGACGGCACTCAGTGGCCCGGAGGGCTCGGAGGGAATATGGGAGAGGACAAGGACCTGATCGGCCTGTTCGGTACGCGGGACTTCCTGGAGGTCCGCAACGAGTTTCGTGCGACCTTGCAGGCTGGGGCGCGTGAGGTTCGTTTCCGTGAGGATGACTATTCAGACGTGATACGGCTCCTGGCAGCAGCCAGTAACGGCGTGCCCATATTCCTGAACGAGGAGCGGCTGCCGGGTTTGAGGAAGGGCAGCCTGCGCATGAATCTCGAATGGTGCCGTCTGTTCGTGGAGGCCAACGGGGCTGCGTTTCCGGGGGCTATGATTATCAGGGAGAATGGGACGGCGATGTTTGCGCGGCTCTTGCCCGGTGTGCCTGTGCAGGTCACCTTGGACGTGACGGAGCTGGGGGCCTTCAATGAGGCTGGGGACGCGCTGCGGGGCATGTGGGCGGTGCAGTTAGATCACATGGCGGCATCGGTGTTGCTTAATCCCTGGACGGTGACCAGGCCCCTCACGGACCCGGCGCAGGTGGACTTTCATGCAGCCCACAGGACGCCTCCGGCGATAGGGGCCAGGAGGCTGGAAGGGACCGGTGCCCCATCGGCGGACCTGCTCGTGCGGCCCGTGAGGGTGACCGTAGCAGCCCCGGACCCGGTGGACACAAAGCGTGCCCGTGAGGCCCTGATGGGCGTGGTGGATTCCTACAACCGCTCCAAGCCGTCTTATGAGCATCTCTATGGCCTTCTGGAAGAGGCAGGGAGGACTGGTATTGGTGATGCGGTCTTTGAGCGCGTTTTGGATTCCTTCCCTCTTAGTGGTCAGGATACCTTTGGTGAGATCATAGACGGCCTGATTGATGCGGGCTATGAGTGGGCCGGGTTCCTGCCTCGCCCCGATCCGGACTGGACCTATCGTGAGGACTACGTGGTCAAGTGGGCGGGAGGGGAGACCGGTATCAATCTGCAGATCGCCAAGTACCAGCGATTATTGCGGGCGTGGGCCTTCATGGTCCGGGTAATGGGCAAGTTATTGGGCCTCAACGGGTGGGCCTTCACGCCGGGCCTGTTGGTGGGGGATGCGGACTATCTGGCCGAGATTTCGGAGTGGGGTGGTAGAACCTTCGTGCTGTTGAACCCGCAGGGGTTGCGCGTCAGTGCGGCCAATAGCGAGATGGTCCTGATGCTACGGGACCGGGCGGCGCATGTGGTGGCCCACGTGGGCCAGCCGAATCATGACGAGAGTTGGGCCAGGCGGTACGAGTTCCTGCTGGAGGAGAGCGCGTCCCTGCTATCGAAGTGGGGGCGGGAAGAGTTGTCTTGGCTGAATTCCTATGGATCGAGCATGGCTACCAAGAAAGGGGTGCAGAGATGAAGGAGATTGATGTTCAGTTGCAGGATGCGGACATGAAGGTGGTGGACCCGCATCTTACGCTGGTGCAGTCGTTGGACCTGAAGAACAGGCTGGCCAGTGCCATGCAGGGTATCGGAAGGCAGGGTTTCGCCGATATTCTGGGCATGGGGCGACCGCGCTGGTGGCGTTGGCGGACCAAGGGCCAGGCCCCGGTGAAGGTGGAGGAGTACCTGCACATCATCGCCCGGTTCCCGGAGCTGCGAGGCAAGGTATGGCGGCACCTGCTGCATCGGGCGCAGACGGAAGTGGACAACAGCTAATGAAGCGGCTGGTCATCAAGCCAGTTTTTCCAATGCCGCGAGTTATGTGTAGCGTATGCCGGGATGCACTGGAAGTGATGGAGAGGTGTGATTTTGCCGTGGTCATAGAGGTGCCATACGACTGGATGAATGATGATCCGGTGCACTCTTACGAGATATGCGCTATCGAATGGAATCCTCTTTGGCGGGACTGGCAGTTGCGGGTTCATTGGCTATGCGGGTGGTCTGCTGCAAAGAATCTTTTTATGGAATTGAGCGTAGTCAATGCGGCTGTCGCACAGACGGACCGCCGTGAGTTTAAGAATGCCCTTTTGATGCTGGCCCTGGCAGGGGAGATGTAATGAAGCAGGTACTCGTGTTGCCTACCTTTGAATTGCGCAACGATGGTGTATGCCGTAAATGTCTAAAGGAGCTGTCCTGTCACAATGATGATGCCATCGTGATAAGGGTGAAAGCTATATATTGGTCTGGTTTCAAGAGTCACGTTTTCAATATTGTGAAGGTGGCAAATCCTTGGAACCATTCGAATCTTACATGGCGCGTCTACGGTCAACCGTTGTGTGGGCATACACTGCTCAGTATGGGAAGAGATGAACCCCCTTATGAGTTGCTATGGCTGCCAAGGTTGTTTCAGTTCGTCAACCCGGAGGACCGGCAGGCATTAGAAGAGGCGTTGGTATTGATGGCCCTAGCGGGGGAGATGTGACGCTTTCTTTTGCTCCCAAAAGGTTTTAGCGATCTATAATGAGGATGGAGGTTGGATGGACGTACCCTTTGATACAGAGGCCGAGCGCGCGGCTTTAGGTTCACTGCTCATAGACCCCGCACTCTTGGCTGAGGCCGAGGCCGTGTTGCTCCCGGAGGACTTCTACCGGGAGGCGCACAGCACAGTCTACAGGGCCATGCTGGAGCTGTGGCGTTCAGGTTCGGCGCTGGATTACACGTTGCTGTGCCGGGCCTTGGAGGACCGCGGACACTTGGAGGCTGTGGGCGGGACGGCATACGTGGCTTCGCTCATTGAGGCTACGCCTACCAGTGCTCATTTCGCGTCCTATGCCCGTGAGGTTCTGGCCCTGGCGAATCGGCGCCGCTTGATAGTGGCGGGCATGGAGTTGCAGAGCATGGCACGCGAGGGCGGCTATGGTGTGCCGGAACTCTTGGAGCAGGCCCAGGTCTTGCTCAACCAGGTTTCTGTGAGGGCCGATTTGCAGGGGGCGGTGGTGCCTTTCGAGAGCGCTTTGGAGGCCTATTGGAGCGCATTGGCGATGGAGCTGTCGGGTGCGGTGACGCGGATCCCCTTCGGGTTCCGAGACCTGGACTCATTGGTTGGGGGGTTGAAGCCGGGGGACCTGTGCTATATCGGGGGCCGCCCAAGCATGGGCAAAACTACTTTGTGCCTGCAAGCGGCCCTGAACCTGGCTAAGTTGGGCGTGGGTCCGACGGTGGTATTCTCAGTGGAGAGCACGGAACCGGAGCTGGCAGGCCGTATTCTTGGCTATGCCACTGGGGTGACCTCGGACGCCATGCGGAAGCGCACGGTGGATGTAGAGGCCATGTCCTGGGTAGGGCAGGTTGCGTCCGTGCTGGAGATCCCCGTGTTGTTACGGGAGGACTATGACCTCTCACCGGCGGGGATTGATGCGGCGCTCACGTCCATGGCCCAGCCTCCCCGGTTGGTGGTGGTGGACCACGTGCACCGTATGGAAGGGGGCCGCAGGTTCAGGGACCGCCGGGAGGAGGTAACGTACATCTCGCGGCGGTTGAAATCCTTGGCACAGAAGCACTCAGTCCCGGTGGTGGCGGTATGCACCCTGAGCCGGATGGTGGAGAACCGCAAACCACCGAGGCCCATGCTGGCGGACCTCAAGGAGAGTGGGGACTTGGAGCATGATGCAGACGTGGTGATTATGCTGTACTGGGCTGGTCACTACGATTCGGAAAGCCCCAGGCAGTTTGTGACTGAGGCCATTGTGGCCAAGCACCGGGACGGTCCCACGGGCACGGCGTATCTGCGGCGCGGTGGCCAGGGGCAACTGAGCGACTTGGTATGTAAGAATGATTCGATGATGCTTTAAGAGGGAGGGAGACGCGACATGACAAAAGTACAGGATACAGATGGGCAGGAACTGGTGGATATCAGTTCATTGACCATCGAGCAGGAGGCCGCGTTGGTCTTGGAGCAGATGGCGCGGCTGATGCGGGAGAATAGGGAAGCTACTGAGGCACAGCGGTATTATGTGGAACAAGCCCGCAAGGTGGTGGCGAACTGGGAAGCTGCCATTGCAGAGGTCAACGCTGAACGTGACGCGGCCCTGGCTAAGTTGGAGGAGCGCGCCAAGGGGCTGGGCCTGCGGGCTGAGCAAACCATCAAGACTGAGCATGGCGTCATTAAGTTCAAGAATGGCTATCCTCGCGTAACCTATGACGCCAAGGGTCTCGATGCCGTGAGCAAGGCACCGGAGCATGGCTGGCTGCGCCAGTATCGCTCTGAGACCTTGGTCATGCCAACGGTGACGAAAGTAGATGTCAAGGTGGATAAGGCCGACTGAGGGCCTTTTGCGCAACACGTGGAGCGGCCCTTTCTTTTGCTCCCAAAAGATTCTAGGGGGCTATAATAGTTTCAGGAGGTGTGGATGGATGAGCAGGTTGTGTTCAACCGGGAAGTTGATAACGTGCTTTATGATGCCGCTGGTTGTCCCAGAGACCCCGACGTTTACCCTGACAGCCCTGAGGGGCGGGCCGAGCTGGCCCGGTGTCAGGAGGCCGAAGTCTTGGGCGTGGACCCGTCCACGCTGGACCTGCTGGGCTCCGGCCAGTTGGGGTTGTGAGTAGTGAGTATGGGGGGCGGCGGCGTGGTGAGTACACGCAGGGAGACAGTGGCGAAGCGAAGGACCCTTCCCATGTGCAGCCGCTGGCGGAATTGGGATAGCTGGTTCAAATCCAGCCCGCCCCCTCTTCATCGGAAGGCAAGCAAATTAGATAGGAGGCAAACATGTCGGACAAACCAAAAGCGGGAAGCGCGAAACTGGCTGAGATGCCGTCGGCGGTGATACCGCCCGTCAGGGTGGTCAAGGAGTTCCCATTCACCCTGAGGTCCCTGACGCTCAAGGATGTGACAAAGCTACCGGGGGCGCAGCGGTACTCCTCCAGGGAGTTCGGGGTACCTTATGCCACGGTGGACCTGGACTGGCCGGGCACCGTCAAGGTCACGGAGAACGAGGACCCCCTGGTGGAGCTGGCTGAGGGGATTCGGAAGCTCATGCTCTGGCTCCAGGGTACGGGTACGGAGATGGGTCGTGAGGTCATGGCGAGCATCGGGGTCGATCAGGCCCAGGCACAGATTGATGATGTGCCTGTTCGGGACATAAAAGAGCTATAGGGAGGGAGACGCGACATGGCAAGGGTACAGGATACAGAAAGCAGCGATTTCGACCGAGTGCCGAAGGGTGAATACATTGCCTTCTTTGCGGGCTTCGTGCCCCGTGATGAGGACACGATGAGGCCCCGGATCATCGAGGTTGATGAGTGGAAGGACAACGTGAAGACGGGGGCCAAATCGCCTGCCGTACTGTGGAGCTTTCAGATCATTTATCCGGAAGAACATCGTAGTGAAGAGCCTACCGGCAAGACGCCCTGGAAGGCGCTGCGGGTTGTCCAGAACGAGCAGAATGAGAATATCCTACAGGTGGACCGTGTGGGCAGTTGGATTGCTAACATCGTCAGGTGGTCTGAAATTTGCGGCGTGGATTGGCAGGCTGATCTTGGGAGTAGCCTGCCTGATACTGGGGAGATTACCGACCAGATGATTGTGGAGGCCTTGGAGTCTGCCCTTCTGAATCATGCCCGTGTAGGCGTTCGCGTGGTCATCAAGATAGGTGAAAGCGGTTACGTGGATACCAAAGACCACAATAGCGACTGTGTGATGCCGCTGGCTGCTGGACCTGCGGCCAAGAAGGTCGAAGGTATCGAGTACAAGGTGCCGGACTACTACGGCAAGGCTGCGGGCGGTATGG